>Ga0247828_10000869_pt1 | contig 9780 bp, 8 predicted proteins | sample 12C_Control_Day3_FD_192425 | JGI IMG/M metagenome (GOLD analysis project Ga0247828, IMG submission 192425) | Soil microbial communities from agricultural site in Penn Yan, New York, United States - 12C_Control_Day3 | ecosystem: Environmental > Terrestrial > Soil > Agricultural land | place: USA... | reverse complement strand
CTCGCAGCTGACGCTCGATGCCGTGAAGCCGTTCGGCCTCGGTAACAAGGAAGCGCTGCGGTGCAAGAACATGTGGACGCTGGGGCTCGCGCTCTGGATGTTCGACCGTGACCGGCAGCCGATCGTCGATTGGCTCAATGCGAAGTTCGCCAAGGCGCCGGAACTGGCCGAGGCGAACATCGCGGCCCTCAATGCCGGCCATGCCTATGGCGAGACGGTCGAGCTTGGCGGAGTTCATAAGCACCATATCGACGCGGCTCCCGCGGAGCCGGGCCTCTACCGCACGGTCACCGGCGCGGAATCACTGGCGCTCGGCCTCGTCGCCGGTGCTCAGCTCGCCGGCCTGTCGATGTTCTTCGGTTCCTATCCGATTACACCCGCCAGCCCGCTGCTACATCACCTTGCCCGGCTGAAGGAGTTCGGGATCACGACCTTCCAGGCGGAGGACGAGATCGCGGCCATCTGCGCGGCGATCGGCGCGTCCTATGCGGGTCAGCTCGGCGTCACCTCCTCGTCGGGTCCGGGCATCGCGCTGAAGACCGAGGCGCTCGGCCTTGCGATCATGACCGAGCTTCCGCTGATCGTGGTCAACTCGCAGCGCGGCGGGCCTTCGACGGGCCTTCCGACGAAGACCGAGCAGTCGGACCTTTATCAGGCGGTTTACGGCCGCAACGCCGATGCGCCGCTGCCCGTGATCGCGGCGCGCTCGCCCGCCGACGCGTTCGAGTGCGCGATCGAGGCGGTGCGGATTTCGACCCGCTACATGACGCCGGTCATGCTGCTCACCGACGGCTACATCGCCAATGCGGCGGAGCCGTGGAAAGTACCGGACATGAGCGGCTACGAGCCGTTTCCCGTCAGCTATTTCACCACGCCGCCGGCGGAAGGCGAGGGCGTCATGCCCTATGCCCGCAACGGCGAACTCGCGCGGCCGTGGATCAAGCCGGGTACTCCGGGCCTCGAGCATCGCATCGGCGGAATCGAGAAAGCTCCTGGCAGCGGCAACATCGACTATTCGCCAACGGCGCACCAGGAAATGACCGAGACGCGCGCCGCCAAGGTCAACAAGGTGGCGGAGACGATCCCCGACCAGGACGTCTGCATCGGGAGGGAAGGCGCGAAGCTGGCGGTCGTCGGCTGGGGCTCGACCTTCGGTCCGATCCACCAGGCGGTGCGGCGATCGCTCAATCGCGGGCTCGACGTCGCCCACGTCCACATCCGCCACATCTGGCCGATGCCGCGAAATATGTCTGTCCTACTCCGCTCCTTCGAGCATATCCTCGTTCCCGAGATGAACACCGGCCAGCTGAAGACCGTCCTTCGCGACCAGTTCCTCGTCGACGCGAAGCCGCTCAACAAGGTCAGTGGCCAGCCCTTCCTCATCGCCGAGATCGAGTCGGCGATCGAAGCGGCGCTGGCCAGAAAAACGACGCCGTCAGTGTGAACTTTGTGAACTTTCGCGGACCGAACGCATGAAACCGATCAATCCCTGGCCGATGATCATCATGCTCGTTGTGGTGTGCCTGCTGATTTACTGGATCATGTTCTGATGAATGAGATGACGAAGGTTACGACCGCCAAGGACTGGGCCAGCGACCAGGAGGTCCGCTGGTGCCCGGGCTGCGGCGATTATGCGGTGCTGAAGGCGGTTCAGCGGACCATGCCGGACCTCGGCGTGGCACGTGAGAAGACCGTGTTCGTGAGTGGCATCGGCTGCTCCAGCCGCTTCCCTTATTACATGGCGACCTACGGCTTCCACACGATCCACGGCCGCGCCCCGGCGTTCGCGACGGGCATCAAGCTCGCCAATCCAGAGCTCGACGTGTGGATCATCACCGGCGACGGCGATGCTCTGTCGATTGGCGGCAATCACACGATGCACGTGCTTCGCCGCAACCTCGATTGCCAAATCCTCTTGTTCAACAACGAGATCTACGGCCTCACCAAGGGGCAATATTCGCCGACCAGCCGCGTCGGTACGCGCTCGCCCTCGACGCCGTTCGGATCGGTCGACCGGCCGGTAACGCCCGGACTGTTCGCGCTCGGCTCTGGCGCTCGGTTCGTTGCGCGCGGGATCGACGTCCACAAGAACCTGCCCGACGTGCTCAAGGCCGCTCATGCGCACAAGGGCGCGAGCTTCGTCGAAATCTTCCAGAACTGCATCGTTTATAACGATGACGTCTTCGGCTCCTTTACCGCGCGCGATGCAGCGGCGGAGAAGCAGCTTTGGCTGCAGGCGGGGGAAAAGATGCTGTTCGCCAACGGCACGAAGGGCCTAGCCCTCGACGTAGAGCGGCTGGCGTTGAAGATTGTCGAAGGCGACGATCCGGCGGTGCTGGTTCACAATCCGAAGAACCGGGGCGTTGCCGCAATGTTGATCGACCTGCCGCAGGGTTTCCCGGTCGCGCTTGGCGTCATCTACGACCATCCGGCACCGACCTTCGAGTCCGCGGTGATCGAACAGAACGCCGCCGCCGCTTCAGGCAAGAAGGCGGATCTGCAGGCCCTCGTTTCCAAGGGCCAGACCTGGCAGGTCGAAAAAGAGCCGCACAAGCTCTGATCCGCTAGCGCCGCTTGGACAATCTGACCCACTCGATGGCCGGCTGGGTGCTGGGCCAGGCCGGCCTGAAGACCACAACGCGCAAGGGCCTCGCCGCGCTGATCCTGGGCGCGAACATGCCGGACATCGACGTCTTCTTCGGCAATGCGCCGTGGGACCCGCTGGCGATCCACCGCGGCTTTACGCACGGCATCGTTGGCGGTGTGCTGGTCATGCCGCCCATCCTCGCCGGCCTACTCTGGCTGCTCGACCGTTGGCAGATCAGCCACGACAAACAGTTCAAGAGCGGACTGCCGATGAAGTTCGGCTGGCTCGTCCTGCTCTGCTATCTGGGCGCCGCGACGCATCCCTTGCTCGATATGCTGACGACCTATTCGGTCCAGTTGCTGTCGCCTTTCTCAAACCTCTGGTTCCACGCCGATGGCCTGTTCATCATCGATCTCTGTCTGTGGCTCCTGCTCGCGATCGGGATCGGCGTATCGAAGCGGCGCGAGCAGCACGGCAAGGAATGGCGGCGGCTCCCGCGGGCCGTGATCGGGATCATTCTTGCTTACATCGCAATCAACCTGGTGATCACCGACCGGGCCAATGCGGCGGTGCGCGACTGGGCGGCAGACCGCGAACCCAAGTCCATCTTCGCCTCTCCTCCGCCGGTCGCCTTCTGGCGCCGCGACCTCGTCTGGCGCGAGGACGGTTGCTACCGCCGCAGCAGCTACGATCCGCTTGCCGGCGGCTTCGGCCCCGTCAGCGAATGCCAGCCGGCCAATATGGATGACCCGATCGTGCGCGAGGCGATCCGCCGCGATCCCAAGTTGCAGAAGTTCCTCAAATGGTCGATCCTTCCGCAGGCCGAGGTCGTGCGCGAGAAATGCTCGGCAAGGGTCGCCATCGGCGATGCGCGCTACGGCCGCGGCCGCCGGTCGAGGCTAGCGCGGGAGAGCGCGATTGCTCTCGGCGGACCGGGCTGCCCGCAAAACCTCGACAACCGCTCATCCAGTTCATAACTGCGCTGCATGAGCGCGCGTGGCGCACATCTGGTGCATGGCGATCGCGGCTTCACGACGGGCGGGGGCCTGATCGCGCGGATCATCGCACCCGGCGTCCGCGGCGTCGTCGATCGCATCGACCGGCATCTCGAACATGGTGGCATCGACGCCACCCTTCCTGACGGTTCTCGGCGGCGGCTGGGCTTCCGCAACGCCGGTCCGGCCGCACGGATCGAGCTCAGGAGCTGGATGGCGCTGGTCAGGCTCGGCGTTTCGGGCTCGGTCGGCTGGTACAAGGCGTGGGAGCTTGGCGAATGGGCTTCGCCGGATCCCGTGCCCTTGTTCGAGCTGTTCAGCGCCAACGCCGTCTCGCTGGGCGAGCTTGCCCGCGCCAAGGGCCCAGCGCGCTGGCTCAACGCGCTGGCCCATCGCCTGCGAGACAACAAGCCGCAGCAGGCGAAGGCGAACATCGCCGCCCATTACGACCTCGGCAACGATTTCTATTCGGCCTGGCTCGACGAGACGATGACCTATTCGGCGGGCCTGTGGCGGCGGGACGGCGCGCTGGCCGATGCGCAGCGCAACAAGATCGACCAGTTGCTCGACCGCCTGAAAATCCGGGAAGGCACGCGCCTGCTGGAGATCGGTTGCGGGTGGGGAAGCCTCGCCATCGAAGCGGCACGGCGCGGCGCGAACGTTGTCGGCCTGACCCTGTCGACCGAGCAGAAGGCCTGGGCGGAGCGCGAGATCGAACGCAGCGGTCTTTCCGATCGCATCGAGATTCGCCTGCAGGACTATCGCGACATCTCGGAGCAGTTCGACGCCGTGGCGTCGGTGGAAATGGTCGAGGCCGTCGGTCGGCGCTGGTGGGGCGCCTATATCGACTGCATCGCCCGCAACCTGAAGCCGGGCGGCCGAGCGGCGCTGCAATTCATCTTCATGCGGCCGGAAGTGTTCGCGGACTATGCGCGAAACGCGGACTTCATCCAGACCTACATCTTCCCCGGCGGAATGCTGATCAACGAGCCCGAGTTCAGCGGCCTGGCGCAGGAACGCGGCCTCAGCTGGCAGGACCGCAGCCCCGACTTCGGCGGGGATTATGCGCACACGCTGAAATGCTGGCGGCAGAACTACGACGACGCGGTCGAAGGCGGGAAGCTTCAAGGCTTCTCTGAGAAATTCCACCGCCTGTGGCGCTATTATCTGATGTATTGCGAAGGCGGCTTCCGCGGCGGCGCCATCGGCGTCGCGCAGGCGACCCTGGTGAAGGCCTAGCTCTTCGCCCACTCCTTCGATTTCTCGACGATCGTCACTTCGCGAAGAAGCGCGTCCACGCTTTCGGTCAGCTCCGGAAGGAAGCTGATCTGGTGCCGCGCGCCGCGATAGGCCTCCACCATCAGGAGCGCGTCGAGGAGGATCGGGACGACCACGCTTTCCGGGTCGTCGAGTTCCGCGAGGCTCCTCAGCTTCTCGATCGCCTTGCGCCGTGCAGCTTCCGGATTGGACAGCGCCGCTGTCCGTCCGATCATCCAACCCATTCAATCACCCTCCAAGTCTGGAAGCGAGGATAGGCGTTCGGATTCAGCAGGGAAGTTCGCCCGGTCGTACGGGAAGCGCGGCTTGGCGCAGTCAGCCCTCGGCGCGGACCAGCTCGCCCGTCTTCACGTCGGCGGAAAGCCTCTGGAGAATGAATTCGGCGACCGCTTCGGGCGGCTTCACGCTCTCCGGCTCCTCGCCCGGGAAGGCGAGCTGGCGCATGCGGGTGCGCGTCGGGCCGGGATTCAGGATGTGCACTCGGATGCGGCCGGTATGCTCCGTTTCGTCGGCATAGGCACCGAGCAGGTTCTCGAGCGCGGCCTTGGAAGATCCATAGGCGCCCCAGAACGCCCGCGGCTCATGCCCGACGGTGGACGTGACGCCAAAAACGTCAGCGCGCTCCGCCTTGCGGAGCATCGGGTCGAAGACTGCGAGCAGGCCTTGCGGTGCGAGCAGGTTGGTCGCCAGAACGCGCCCATATTCCTTCACGTCGATATGCTCGACGGGCGTCAGCGATCCGAGCATCCCGGCGTTGAGCACGAGGATGTCCAGCGCGTCCCAGCGCTGCCCGACGGCTTCCGCGAGCTTCGGGATCGACGTCCCGTCGATGAGGTCCAGCGGAGCGATGGTCGCATTCCCGCCCGCGGCGTGGATGCGGTCCTCGACTTCTTCGAGTGCCTTTGCGGTTCGGGCGACGAGAATGACGTGGGCGCCTTCGCGCGCCAAGGCTTCGGCGGTCGCGGCGCCAATGCCGCGGCTGGCGCCGGTGACAAGCGCGAGCTTGCCGGAGAGCGGTTTCGAATCAGACATAAGCGCGCCTGTAGCGGCTAGCGCGCAGCGACCAAAGACAAGGTCGAGCCGGAGCTGTTCTCCTCGGCATCGGTCAGGCGCGTCGGATATTCACCGGTGAAGCAGGCGTCGCAGCGCTGCGGCTGCCCGTCGTCGCGGCTGTCGCCCAGAGCGCGATAAAGCCCGTCGATCGAGATAAAGGCGAGGCTGTCGGCGTTGATATAGTCCGACATGCCTTCCACGCTCATCTGCGCCGCGAGGAGCTTGGCCCGCTCCGGAGTGTCGACGCCGTAGAAGCAGCTGTGCTTCGTCGGGGGCGAGGCGATGCGCATGTGGACTTCGCGGGCGCCCGCGTCGCGCATCATCTGCACGATCTTCACCGACGTCGTGCCGCGCACGATCGAATCGTCGATGAGCACGATGCGCTTGCCGCGGATAAGGGCGCTGTTCGCGTTATGCTTCAGCTTCACGCCCAGGTGGCGGACTTCCTGGCTCGGCTGGATGAAGGTCCGGCCGACATAGTGCGAGCGGATGATGCCCAGCTCGAACGGAATGCCAGATTCCTGGCTGAAGCCGAGCGCCGCCGGGACGCCGCTGTCGGGGACCGGCACGACGAGGTCGGCCTCGACGGGCGCCTCACGCGACAATTCCGCGCCGATCGCCTTGCGGACTTCGTAGACCGAGGTGCCGTCGACGATCGAATCGGGCCTTGAGAAATAGACGTGCTCGAAGATGCAGGGGCGGGGCTGCGCCTCCTGGAACGGCCGGAAGGAGCGCGTGCCGCTGCTGTTTACGACGACCAGCTCGCCCGGATCCACTTCGCGGATGAAGCGGGCGCCGATGACGTCGAGGGCTACGGTTTCGGAGGCGAAGATGGTCGCTTCACCAAGCTTGCCCATGACGAGCGGACGGATACCGAGCGGGTCGCGGCAGGCGATCAGCCCTTCCTCGGTGAGGACGAGCAGTGAATAGGCGCCTTCGACCTGCTTCAGCGCGTCGATCAGCCGGTCCATCGGGCTGGCGGATTGTGAGGTCGCGACGAGGTGGATGATCACCTCGGTGTCGCTGGTGGACTGGAAGATGGAGCCGCGTCGGTTGAGCGTCCGGCGGAGCCTCATCGCGTTCGAAAGGTTGCCGTTGTGCGCGACCGCGAAGCCGCCGTCGTTCAGTTCTGCAAAAAGCGGCTGGACGTTGCGCAGCGCAGTCTCGCCGGTTGTAGAATAGCGGACATGGCCGATGCCGGCGCGGCCGGGCAGCTTGCGCATGATGTCGTCCCGGTCGAAGTTGCCAGCGACATGGCCCATCGCACGGTGCGAGTGGAATTGCGCCCCGTCATAGCTGGTGATGCCCGCGGCTTCCTGGCCGCGATGCTGCAAGGCGTGGAGCCCCAGAGCGACGAAGCTCGCGGCGTTGTCGGCACCCCAGATGCCGAAAATCCCGCACTCTTCGTGCAGCTTGTCCCCATCGAGGGATTCGAACGGATTCGTGGTCAGCATTGTCCCGGCCCAGCGCTGTCAGGCGCGTCATATAGGTGTCACGTTCTGCTTTGTCGCCCCCCGCAACTCACCTGACGAAATCCTCACTCCGATTGACGTTTACGTGAACGTAAAGCATAGGCCGCGTTGATGGACGCTGAGCGGCGCTATTACTCGATCGGCGAAATGTGTGACGACTTCGGCGTCACCGCCCGCGCGCTGCGCTTTTACGAAGATGAGGAGCTGATCGGGCCCGAACGCCGCGGCACGACACGCCTCTACACCGACCGCGACCGGGCGCGCCTCACCTGGATCCTGCGCGGTAAAAGGGTGGGCTTCAGCCTTAACGACATCCGCGAATTGCTCGACCTCTACGACGTCGGCGACCAGCAGCATACGCAGATGCTCGCCACGCTCGACCGGTGCCGAGATCGGATCGCCATTCTCGAGCGACAGAAGCACGACATCGACGCCACGATCGCGGAGCTCGACGAGTTCTGCGGCCTCCTTAACGACCGACTCCAACAGAAGGAAAGCTGATGCCGACCTATACCGCCCCGGTGCGCGAAACGCGCTTCATCCTCGAGGATGTGCTGGAGATCGGCCGCTATTCGAACCTGCCCGGCTTCTCGAACGCGACACCCGACCTCGTCCAGGCGATCCTCGAAGAGGGCGCGCGCTTCTGCGAGGAAGTGCTTCAGCCGCTCAATCGCGTGGGCGACGAGGAAGGCTGCAAGCGCAACGACGACGGGTCGGTGACGACTCCTCCCGGCTTCAAGGACGCCTGGGACCAGTTTGTGGCCAACGGCTGGACAACTTTGTCGGCGCCCGAGGAATATGGCGGACAGGGCATGCCCCACGTCGTCTCCACGGCAATCTCCGAGTTCCTCTGCTCGGCCAACCACAGCTTCGAAATGTACAACGGCCTGACCCAGGGCGCGATCGCGGCGCTGCTGGTCAAGGGCACCGACGAGCAGAAGACGAAGTATCTTCCGAACATGGTCAGTGGTCGGTGGACCGGCACGATGAACCTGACCGAGCCGCACTGCGGGACTGATCTCGGCCTCCTGAAGACCCGCGCCGATCCGAATTCCGACGGCAGCTATTCGCTGACCGGCACGAAGATCTTCATCTCGTCGGGCGAGCACGACCTTTCCGAGAACATCATCCACATGGTGATCGCCAAGATCGCGGGCGCTCCGGACAATGTGAAAGGCATTTCGCTGTTCCTGGTGCCGAAGTTCCTCGTCAACGACGACGGGTCGCTCAGAGAGCGCAACAGCGTCAGCTGCGGGTCCATCGAAAAGAAGATGGGCATCCACGGCAATTCCACCTGCGTCATGAACTATGATGGAGCGAAGGGCTGGCTCGTGGGCGAGGCGGAGAAGGGCCTCGCGGCGATGTTCATCATGATGAACGCGGCCCGCCTCGGCGTCGGCCTGCAGGGTCTCGCGCAGGGCGAAGTCGCCTATCAGAATGCGGTGACCTACGCCCGCGAGCGCCGGCAGGGCCGGGCGCTCCACAAGGATGCATGGGACCAGAACGCCAAGGCCGATCCGTTGTTCGTCCACCCCGACGTTCGCCGGATGCTGATGGAGATGCGGGCGTTCAACCAAGCGGCGCGCGCGCTCATCTTGTGGGGCGCGCTACAGGTCGATTTGTCGCGCCGCGCCCAGAGCGAGGAAGAGCGGCAGGCGGCCGACGACCTCGTCTCGCTGATCACTCCGGTCATCAAGGGCTACCTCACCGACAAGGGCTTCGATGCGACCGTCCAGGCGCAGCAGATCTTCGGCGGCCACGGCTATATCCGCGAGCACGGCATGGAACAGTTCGTGCGCGATGCCCGCATCGCCCAGATCTATGAGGGCACGAACGGCATCCAGGCGATGGACCTAGTCGGGCGCAAGCTCGGCAAGGACGGGGGCCGTGCGGTCCGGGCTCTCTTCACCGCGCTTGCCGAGGACATCGCCGCGGCCAAGACGGCGGGCGATCCCGCCGGGGTCGCAGCGGCGCTCGAGCCGGCGGTCGGAGAGCTTCAGCGAGCGACCATGTGGCTTGCCCAAAACGGCATGGCCGACCCCGACAATGCCGGGGCGGGAGCCTATGCCTACATGGAGCTGATGGGCCTCGTCGTTCTCGGCTGGATGTGGCTGAAGATGGTGCAGGTCTCGGGGCCGCTCGCCGCGAACGGGTCAGGCGAGCGCGGCTTTCATGAAGCCAAGCTGATCACCGCCGAATTCTTCGCGCAGCGCGAGCTGTCGCAAGCCTCGGCCTTCCGCAAGCAGGTCGAAGCCGGTGCTGAAGCGGTGATGAAATTGCCGGAAGAGGCGTTCTAGCCGGCTTTCTGCTGCCCGACGTACCAGGGCTGAAGCATCTGGACGTCGTTGACCTTCTGCTTCTTGGGCGCGAGCCGCGACATGTGGAAGGCGTCGCT
>Ga0247828_10000868_pt1 | contig 9812 bp, 8 predicted proteins | sample 12C_Control_Day3_FD_192425 | JGI IMG/M metagenome (GOLD analysis project Ga0247828, IMG submission 192425) | Soil microbial communities from agricultural site in Penn Yan, New York, United States - 12C_Control_Day3 | ecosystem: Environmental > Terrestrial > Soil > Agricultural land | place: USA... | reverse complement strand
ACATGTCCCTGGGTTGCGCTGCAACCCAGGGACATGTAGTGTCTTCCTTGTAAGCAACCGCAGCGAAGAAAGTAGGACACCATGAACAAGGGTCACAACCTCTACACAGCTGAACTGTCGCCCGAGCTGGCCACCCGGTTTCTCATGGCGGCGGGCATTGGGATGCCGGCCCGACGTGCCACGTGCCTGCTGGAACTTCAGCAGCACGTGACGCGTACCTTCAGCAACGGGGCCCCGAAGCGAACGGAAGAGATCAACCGGGCACTGTACTCGCTGGTGTGGGACTGGTACCTCTGGTCCGAAGACACGGGCCGGAAGGTCACGCGCTTCGCAGGTGTCTGACGACGCAACGGGAACGGCCCCCGCTTCACGGCGGGGGCCGTTCCATCATGCTGCGAGCTGCTGCTACGGGGTCACGGCGCAGATGTCCACGGCGTTGCGCGCGCCCACCTCGCCGTTCGGGCAGACGTCCACGGTGACGAGACGGGCCAGGCCGAGGCGGTCGATGAGCATGACAGCCTCTTCGCTGAAGATCTTCTCATCGTTGGTGGCCACGGTGACAGAGTCGATGATCACCCCGATATTGACCTCGGGGCCGCGTCCCAGCTGGTAGTTCCCCGCCGGGTAGATCATGAACTCAACCGCGTCCGGCCACGTGGTGGCCAGCGTGGTGCCGCCGATGTCCGTGGGCACCGCCGGGGCGAGGCCACGGGCCCACTGCACGTTCACCCCGAGCCGGGCGAACGCGGCGGTCAGGCGCGACTCGTCCAGGTCTTCCAGGGCCACGCCGTCCTGCCGGGCCAGGTCCGCCAGGAACAGGTTCTTGGACCACCAGGGGAAGACCGCTTCGAGCTGCGTGCTGTCGCAGAGGTTGTAGCGCTCGATCATGTCGGCCGCCTGAAGGGCCACCGCCTCGTACACGGCCGAGAACGCGGCGAACGAGGCCCGGACCGTCACGGCGCGGGTCGGCGTCGCGGCGATGATCGCGGCGCGCGCGGTGTCGTACGCCTCGGACTTGATCCGGATTTCGTGCGCCACCATCGAGTTGCGGACGTACCAGTCGATCAGCTCGGGGAAGAACCGCTGCGTGAGGATGCCGGCCGACAGGCAGACACCCTGCGCCTGTGCACGAACGTCGATCGGCGCCGGGCAGGGGATCTCGAAGCAGGGCTTGGTGTTCCCCGCAATGTCGTCCTGTTCCGTGTGGACGAAGGTGAGCGCCGCGACGTCCAGCGCGGGGGTGCGGAAGAACCGCAGACCGCCACGGTTGATCTGGACTTCGGGCAGGTCCCACAGCATGTCCGGGCAGGCGATGTCCGTGATGTCGTAGACCGTCTCGGACGGGGCACACCAGCCGCCGGACGCCACCAGGTCCCCGCCGTCCAGGCGCCGCTGGTCCGCCGCGTGCATGAGCGCCTTGGAACCCTCGGGGGCCGACGAAGAGTCCTTCACCACCAGCTCATCCGGGAAGGGCAGCTTGTACGAGGCCACCAGGCCGGTGCCGCCGCCCGCCGTCTTCAGCCCGGTGGCGCGCCGCATGACGCCGTCCGTGATGTCCGACAGCTCGACCACCTCACCGGGGCGGAAGCCGGGGACGTCCACGGACGCCATGATCTCGATGCCTTCCGGGACCTCGGGGGCGAGGTAGCGGGACAGGCCGCTACCGCTGCCGGCCTGCTTCGCGCGGACGGCCGCCAGGTTGAGCGACGTGCGACGGACACCCGATGCGGTGACCACGGCGGTAGGCTCGATCACCTCGGCCTCTGCCGGTGCCACCTCGGTGACGGCCGCCGCGTCCACGTCCTCGGTGGTGGTGTCGGCCTCGGCGGACGCGGTGACGTCCTCGGCCACCTCGTCACCGAAGACATCAGCGGTGAGAGCGTCGATCTCGGCGGCAGCGGCCTCGGCCGCAGCGGTGCGGGACGCACGCTCGTCCTTCAGGGCCTGGATCGACGCCTTCAGGGTGCGCAGGTTCGGCAGGGTCTGCGGCGTGACCACGGTCGTCTTCGACACGGTCTGGAAGGACCGGACCGCGTCCGCCAGGTTCCCGTCAAGGGCCTCGTCCGTCAGCGCGGTGACGTCGTCGGGCAGTTCGTACATGTCGGCCATCGTGGCAGTCTCTTTCTCGGATGAAAGGGACCCGGCCTAACGCCAGCAGCTACCGCACATGATAGCTGCTGGCGTGGACAGGTCCGGGCGGGTTGCTTAGACGGTCTCGCCGGGGGCGAGAACGGTAGCCGAAGCGAAGCGCGCGGCCACCACATCGGCCTTATCCGCCTCACTGCTCTCGAACACCTGACGGCCGCTCACCATGACGCGGTAGGTGCCCGAGGGGGCGGGTGTTCCGGTGCCCGTGGTGCGGGCGCGGTTTTTTGAACAGGCGCAAGGCATAGAGCGTCAGTTCCCTTCTGTTCCGGTGTCAAGGTCCATCGTACGGGCCTCTGCCAGCAGCGCTTCCAGCTCGTCCGCCTCGTCCCGCTTCCGCTGCTCACGCCGGTCCAGTGCCGCTTCCACGGCTGCCGCCACCAGGTCCGCCAGGCCGTCCCCGAGTTCCGGGGTCACGTCCACAGTGGCGCTGGCCGCCTGCTGGTCCTCGGCTTCCTGACGGGCCGCCACGGACGCCAGCACGTCTTCCACCGTGGCCACCGTGGCGGATGCCGTCAGCGCAAGCTGGGACCGCTCGACAACCGCCGACGCCAGCAGCGGGGACGAGTGACCCGGCACCGGCACCGCGAGGACCGCGCGAAGCTGCCAGTTGCCGGACGCGCTCTTGCGCATGTGGTAGCTCGGCTGCGTGGCCATGAACACCGTGCGGTCCCACTCGGACAGCCACGGGGCCGCCGCGCCGCTGAACCACATGCCACGCTCGTTCATGCCGACCGTGACCACGCCGGCAACGGTCCGGGTGTCGTCGAACTGGCACGCGGCCGTCTCGCACTCGGCACCGTCCCGGTGGTGCCCTGCGTTCATGGTGAAGGTGCCCGTTTTCACGGTGGACCCGTCGTCCAGGGTGAAGCGCTGCCGCAGGAAGTGGCTCGTGTCGATGCGGCCGAGGCCGTCGATCGTCACCTTCTTGGCGAACCCCGCGTGAGCCTCGCCAGCCTGCGCCACCCATCCGAAGATGCGGCCGTTGACGTAGTTGACACCGGGGCCGCCGGGCGGCAGCTCGTCCACGGTCGGTTCGGCGAACCACGCGGCGGGCATCGGCGGCAGCTCGCGCATGGCGTTCCAGGCGCTGGCGGTCAGGTCTTCCATGTCGTCGTCCTCGTTCTCTTCGATCACGTGGGTGCGGACAGCTTCCAGCCGGTCCCGGACCGCACCCCGCTGGTCCTCGGGCAGGTCCACCCCGCCACGGGCGCCGTTCAGCGCACCGAGCGCTGCGGCCACCCCGGCAGGCACGATGGTCAGCACGTCGCCCATGACGTCCGCGTAACCCAGCTTGTAGGCACCCTTCGAGAGCGGGTCCGCCGCGTCGTCCCGGTACGCGAACGCGTCGCCGATCATGCCGGGGTCCTCGCCGGCCCACTCGAAGACGCGGGTTGCTGCCGCGTCCCCGTCCCACTCGGTGTCCATGTCCGCAACCGGCAGGTCCACCGCGCCGGTGACTGCGGCCACCATGCGATCGTCCCCGTCCGCAAGCCGGTCATCGGTCATGACGTGGTCGGCCCGGACCGATGTGGTGCGGTCCGTGTACAGACCGCGCGCCAGCCGGACCACTTCGCCGCGTTGCGCCGCGCGGGCCAGATGCCGGTGCACTGCCGTCAGCGGCACCTTCAGGAACTGTGCAACGCGCGCGGCACCCACCGGCGTGTTACTGCGACGCACGTGGCGAAGCACCCGGTCATAGTCGCTGGACTGCGACGCGGAAGCCGCCATGTCCTCGGGGACCTCGGCCGAAGCGAACAGCTCGGGGTTGTCCAGCACGATGCGCGCGTTGGCATACGCAGGGATGGTGACCAGCGTTGCACCCCGCACCCGGCCGCGCGTGATGCGGACCAGGTAGTCCCCGCTGCGCTGCTCATCCACCACCACGCCGTCCGCCGCGTCCGGCTGCCCGGCCGCTGCGGTGAGCACCGAAGCGGGCACCGTTCCGTCCGCTGCAACGAGCATCGCAACGCGCTGCGACGCGAGCACGGTGGACGATTTCCCGGACGCGGTCAGGACCGGCTGTGTCTCGCCGTCCACGGCCCATCCGCCGTCCGGCAAGCGCATCACGGACGCGGTGATCAGGCGCGTGGTGAAGGTTTCGCCGCCGGTGGCGTCCACCATCTGAAGGTCCACGTCGTCCAGGTCCACACTCACGCCGAGGGGCGCACCCTGTGCGAGCAGCAGCGCGGCTTCGGCCCCGGCCTGCTGTGTCAGGTACAGGACGCCGTCACCGGGGATGCGGTCGCCGTCACGGCCGATGGTGTGAATGGCGCCGGCCAGCTCTGCACCGTCGTGGCCGCCGCGCATCTCGTCCGCGTACTGAAGCGGCCACGGACCCGCACCGTCCCAGAAGAGCGCACCCGGCGTGAACAGGCGGCCGTCACCGGTCTGCTGGTTCTCGAACGCCAGCGCGGTGTCACCGGGGGTGGACCAGGTGACCAGTGCCGGAACCGAGTCCATGGCGGCTTCCGGGACCGGCTCTTCCGCGAAGTCGTCCGGCACGTCGGCCAGCGTCAGCGGGAAGTCGGTCGCGTCACCGGCAAACACGATACGGACCCGGTCGAAGCTGACGGGTCCGGTGCCGTTGTCCAGGTCCGCCTGATCGGCCGCCCCGTACGTCGCGGTGACATGCGGGGCCCACGGGGTAAAGTTCACGGGCAACTCGTATCCGAGGTCCGCCACCTGGTAGTTGACCTCGTGGTGCACGTCGGACAGCCTGGTTGAGTCCGCCTCGCTGTCGTCCCCGATGTTCCACACCCACACCGGTTCGGGACCGCTGCTGTTCCAGCGGGCCACCCCGAACGCGCGTGCCTGGACCGGGGACAGCCACGAAGCCGCGCGGCCCACGGCGTTGATCAGGTTGACCCGCTGTGCGTCGGTCCAGTCCACCGCGTCCCCGAGGTAGGCCAGCGTCACGTGAAGCTGGTCCGCTGCCTCACCGCCGTCGAACGCCATCCGCTCGGCATCCGCCGTACTCGGAATCAGCGCGATCATCGCGCCCGTATGCACGTCAGCGGCTGCTGACAGGTCGTCGTCCTGGTCCATGCTGGCGGTCCTTTCGGCAGTCGGGGCGGCCGGCACAGCCGCACGCATGATGCAACGGCACTGTACCGTCAGGTCTGCCGGGGCTGACGGGTCACCGGGGTACATCATCGGCGTACCACCCACGTCGAACGGCTCGTCCAGAAGCTGAAGCTGGCCGTTCGCGTCGCGGTGCGCCTGCCGTACCCGTTCGTCGTTGCGGGTCAGCCACTGCTTCACCAACGGGCGGTCCGGACCGGTGAGCACCTGAGCAGCCGCCAGCGCGCCCGCGTTCCACGCGCGGGTTGACTCGGTCTGCGCGATCCGCTGTGCACGGACGGGTCCGAGCTGCGCCCCCGCGTCATTGAACACCGCGATCATCCGGGCCTTCAGCTCGGTGAGTGTGTCCCCGGCACCGACCCCAGTGGCCAGTGCCTGTGTCGCGTCGGTCGCCAGCCTGTCCCCCACCGCGTCCAGCAGCAGTGTGGTGGCTTCCAGGTACGTGGCCAGCTGCTGGTTCAGTTCCTCGGGCGCGGGGGCCGTCTCGTCCAGTTCCTCGGCCGTCTCAAGCGCGGAACGTCCCGCGAGCGAGCGAAGCCGCCGGACCAGTCCCGGCACGCGCCGAGTCCACATGTCCTTGATCCGGGACACGCTGAACGCGGCGGCCACCAGCTCGGTCGATGCGGCCACCGCGTCGGCGAACTCGGACGCGGTGAGCGTCAAAGCGGCCTGAACGTCCTCGCGGAAGCCTGCTTCCAGCTCTTCCAGCAGTGCTTCCAGTTCCTCGTCAGTCATGCCGTCACCGCAGTACGGTCGGCCACCTTCAGCTGCGCGAGCAGCCGGGGCACGTTGTCGAAGTCGTGGGCCGCGCCGGTCACCAGCAGCGCGCTGACATATTCGTCCAACGCGGCGGACAGGGCCAGCGGGTCCTGTCCGTACCGGGCCGCGACGTCCGGAACCCGGACCCACGCGCCTTCCAGCAGCCGATGCGCCGTGATGTTTTCGCGCGGCACCGGGTGACGGGTGTGCACGGTGGCCGTGGGAAGCAGTTCCCGCGCCGCTGTACGGGCCGGACGCGGCACGGCAGGGGTCAGCAGCAGCTTCCTGCCCGCCACCCCTAGAGCGGCCCACACGAGACCGTCTACGGCTTCCGCGAGTGCGGCGCTGGTGTCTGCTGTGAAGCTGTCCAGCACCGCGTTGCCGGTCGGATTCAGCAGGGACAGGCTCGTTGCCGTGTCGATCGCGGCGGACAGTTCGGGGCCCGTCGCGGACGGTTCGGCCGGCGGTGCCTGAGTCTCGTTCACGGGCAGGTTCCCTTCGTCGGTGGTGCGGTTGTCACGGGCGCGGCGTGCCTCGGCTGCCCCCGGTGCATCCTTCTCGGTGAAGCCGAGTTCACGGCGGGCCGCCTTGTCGCTGATCAGCCCTTCCTTGAACGCTTCCAGCGCGCTCGCGCTCTTGTTGCTGGACGAACGCAGCCCGGACGTGTCGTACCAGACCAGCCACTCATCAGCGTCCGGCTGGCCTTCCAGCAGCGGCTGAAGCCACTCGGTGGTCAGCGCCTGGCAGACCAGGGCCAGCTTCGGTTCAGCGCCCATCCGCAGCGCCTCGGCCGTCAGTGCCCACGCACCCCAGTGGGACGCGTCCCCGAGCCCCAGCAGCACTTCCGCCGGGACGTCAGCCCCGGTGGCGAAGCGGCGGATCGCCTCGTCCCGAAGCTGAATCGCCATCGCGTCGAACTCGGACGTGAACTGAAGCCACTTGACGCCACTGATCAGATCACCGGGGACTTCCAGAACGATGGGAACGGTGGCCGCCGCCGACTCAGGCTCGCGGATCGCCGTGGAAGCCACTTCGATGAAGGTTTCCAGCAGGCTGTCTTCGGCCTTGTCCTGGCCCGGCGTGGTCGGGAACCGGGCGCCGGACGGAACCAGCAGCAAGCCGCGCCCGGTGATGCGTGACCGTGCGATGGCGGCCACCGCCGCATTGAGCAGCCGCAGTTCTTCCAGGATGACCAGGGACCGGATGACGGGGCTGGTGGCCTGTTCCCGACGCCGTGGCGACTGCTTCCACACACGCATTGCCACCGGGGTGTCCGGACCCGTGGACGGGTCCTCGGGGTCGTACTCGGGGATGTCCAGGTCTTCGCCGTCGATGGTCGCGCGTACCTTCCCGCGCTGCACCTTGACCTCTTCGGTGGACAGGACAACCCACCGGTCCCCCGCGAAGCTGTCCGACTCGGGGTCGGGGATGATGACCAGCCACGAATCACCGGCCACCGCGAGCTGCGTACCGAAGTCGGACAGAAGGTTGGCCTGCCCGGTGGCGCCACCCGCGATGGACGCGACCAGCTGACTGGCCCGGCTATCCGCCGGGGCGGCTTCCACGGTGCCGTCCGGTCCCCGCTTGCCGGCGAACAGAGTCGCCCCGGACATGGCGTTGGACACCCAGTCCGCGTAGGTGCCCACCTCGGGAACAGTCTCGAAGAAGTCCCACGCCAGAGCAGACTGCCCGTTGTTCTTGCCCCCGCCGCTGCTCTTGCTCTTCGTCAGGATCCGCGTAGCTGCGGCCGTGATGCTCTGGATTGCGCCCATGGGCGGGTCATTCCCCCTTCGGCTGGTGGCCGGGGCGCGAGTCGTCCCAGCGGTTCAACAGTGCCTGGATTCCCGCGACCGCCCAGCATTCGACGGCGTGGACTATCAGCGGCGCCTGTCCCCACTGGCCGGCTGCGGTGAGATAGACCAGGGTGGTGATCATCGACAGCCACCAACCGGTGCAGTACGGGCAGCCGATCAGCTGACGCACGAAGGTGCGGAACCGGTTGGACCGGCCGGGGCGGATGCCGTCCATGTACCAGCGTTCCAGCCAACTGTCAGGTGTCCCCCGCAGCTTGTCCCCGATGCTGTCCCAGACAACCAGTTGGGTCGCGCGGTAGGCCGCGAAGCCGAGTGCCGCCAGTACCGCCAGGTTCTGCATGTCGTTCCCCTCGTCCGTTCCGGTGTGGTGCCAGCTTACCGGGGTTGCTGGACGGCCCCAGATACTGGCGGGGACCCCACAAGGTTGCGGGTGTGGCAGAAACGAGCCGAGAGAAACCGCAGGTCAGTCCGTTATGGCAGCGAATACCAACCCTTTCATATGAACGCGTATGTGGTGGGGTACGGACGGCAGTTACACATTGCGCGCGGGTGGGCGCGTGGGGTGATGCCGTAGGTACCTGACGTAAAAACACATCACATAGGAAAGGTTGGTTTTGGCTGCCAGTTCTGCCAAACCGCAGGTCAGAGCGCTGGCCGTTTCTGCCCACTTCTGCCGCACACGCAACGTCATGGGGCCTCGGCACCCCGAATCTGGTGGCATGGGCCCCATGACGTTGCGTCAGCCCACCAGGGCCAGCCCCGAGGCGTTGGCCAGCCGGGACAGAACCCGGTGCGCCGTTGCCTCGCCGTCCCCCACCTCGTTGATGGTGAAGTTGGCAACCAGCCCTTGCGCTTCCTTCACGCGCTGCCTACGGCCGTTTTCGATCGCGCGGCGCATCGACTCTTCCGAGCGGGGCCGGTCCAGCGGGTCCCCCGGCTTCCAGCCCACGGTAGGACCGGCAGCCGTGGACATGGCCGCGCCGATCGGACTGCTGAACCCTTCGGCCACCTTGCCGGCCATTTGCCGCGACGCGGACGAGACGGCCGCGCCCATGGCGTCGATGCCGTTGACAAGGCCCTGCCCGGTGTTCTGTCCGATTTCGTAGAACAGCTTCGACGGCGAGGCGATACCAAGGAAGTTCTTGGCCGACTCAACCGCGTCGGACACGGTGTTGCGCACCGCGTTGATCAGGTTCTGTGCCACCGAGATGACACCGTTCTTCAGCCCGTTAAGCAGGTCACGGCCCGCGTTGTACAGCGTGGACCCGAGATCCCCTAGCCCGGTCCGGATCCGGCCGGGCAGCTCGCGGAAGTACCGCACCACGTCACTCGCCGTGGTGGACACCACGCCGGTGATCCGCGCCTTAGCGTCGTCGAACTTCTGCTTGGCCGCGACGACCCACAGGGCCAGCTGGTAGATCACCCCGTCCTTCAGGTCCCGGAAGTACTGGACCGTGTCGGACAGCAGGTTGGACACGGTGGACACCGCGTCGTCGTACCCGTCCGTGAAGAACCCGCTGACGTCTTCCCACAGTTGGGACACCCATCCGGTCACGTCGGTCCATAGCTGCTCGAAGAACCCTGTCACCTGATCGACGAGGTCCAGCACGGTCTGCACCGTGTCATCGCGCATGTCACTGAAGTTCTCTTTGAACTCGGTGACGAAATCAACGATGGATGTGATGACTTCCGTCGCCTTTTCGATGATCTTCGTAAGGACCTTCACGATCCCCTCGATCACCGGCACCACGGCGTTCAGCGCCAGCCATTTGATGATCTCTGCCGCGAATTCGACGACCGGGGCCAAGGCTTCGATGATCAAGGCCACCAGCGGTGCCAGTGCCTCGACCAGCGCAATGATCGGGTCCAGCAGCGGCAGCACCGCTTCCAGGACGGCCAGGAAGGCGTCAACCAGCGGCGGCAGGATCGGCAGCAGGGCCGCGACCAGTTGACTGATGAGTGGCGCCAGCGCTTCGACCAGACGGCCGATGATCGGGGCGATCGCTCAAC
>Ga0247828_10000861_pt1 | contig 9851 bp, 9 predicted proteins | sample 12C_Control_Day3_FD_192425 | JGI IMG/M metagenome (GOLD analysis project Ga0247828, IMG submission 192425) | Soil microbial communities from agricultural site in Penn Yan, New York, United States - 12C_Control_Day3 | ecosystem: Environmental > Terrestrial > Soil > Agricultural land | place: USA... | reverse complement strand
GTGGCGTCGCCGAACTTCGCGCCGTCGAGGTTGCGCCGGCAGGTGGCCTCGAGGTCGGCGAGCTGCTCGATGTACTGCTCGAGGCGGAAATCGCGCTCGAGCTGCCCGAGGAACGCATCGAGCGCGCCGTCAAGCGCCGCCGTGGTGCCGAGCGCCTGGCGGAACAGGTAGAACCGCCCGTTCACCAGCGCCTCCTGCTTGGCGATCGCCGCGGCGGTGTCGTAGTTCGAGCGCGAGTTGGTGATCCCGCGGCCGAGGATGTTGCGGTGCTCGTCCATGACCACCGCCTTGGTGGTCGTCGAGCCCAGGTCGATCCCGATGAAGCAGCGCATGGGCCGTTCCTTCTCAATGCACCGCGAGGGCAGCCACGCCCGCGGCGCGCTTCTGCTTGATCATCTGGAAGTAGCTCTCGAGCCGGTTCTTGACGTTCGCCGCCGAGAAGTAGCGCGGGTCGACGAGGTCGGTCTCGATGAACGCCGCGGGCTTGCCCGTGCGCTTCTCGACCTCGCGCAGGATCAGGAGCTGTCCCGCCGAGAAGCTGTTGCAGCTCTTGATCGAGTTGATCAGCAGCCCGTCCGCCTGGTACTCGTCGATGTAGCGGCAGATCATGTCGATCCGCGACGGCAGGTTCAGGTTGGTGTAGCAGCCGAGGCAGTACTCGGCCAGCGACTCGAGCGGCCGGTCGGGGTCGTGGCGGAAGCCGAAGTCGTAGAGGCCGCCGACCTTCGCGTAGGTCGACGACACGACGACGGCACCTTCGTCGTAGAACATCTTCCAGAAGTCGCGGAAGCTGGTCCAGTTGGGCGGGCCTTCGACCACCAGCCGGTACTTCTCCTCGGCCATCTCGCCTTCCGGCGTGATCGGGCCCTTGCCCAGGCGCACGCGCTCGTCGATCTCGCGCCGGAGCACCTCGTAGTACTGCGTCGCCTCGGGCGTGCCGCGGAACGCGGTGAAGATCGGGCCGATGTAGTAGACGGCGCCGAAATAGCCGTCGATCGGCGAGGGACGGTGCTTCGCCGACTGCAGCACCGCGACGAGGTCCTCCTCGGCCTTCGCCGACTCCTTCATGTACTGGCGCAGCCGGTCGATGTCGAACTTGACGCCCGACACGCGCTCGAGCGTCGGGATCACCGTGTCCTTCAGCTGCTTGACGACGTAGTCGCGCATCGCCGGGACGATCCGTCCCTCGCCCTGGTAGGGCACGTGCAGCATCACCGTCTCGCAGCCGTACTTGTGGCGGATCAGCTCGAACCACTTCATGAACGTGAAGCAGCCGGTGTAGCTGAGCAGCAGGATGTCGGGCGTGGGGAGCGGGTCGCCGGTCGGACCGATCTCGCCGCCCAGCATCATGCCGAGGTCGGCCTTGACGTACGTGCAGACGTCCTCCGACTGGCCATCGCGCTCGGCGTCCATGATCATCTTGCCCGAGCGCTTGCGCATGCCGTTCTGCAGCGCATTGGTCTCCGGCAGGCTCCGCGCGAAGTCGAAGCACATCAAGAGCTCGTTCAGGTTCCCCGGCACGAAGGTCGCCGACACCTTGCGGTTCTGCGCGCGGGCCTGTGCCAGCTCGACGTAGTTGCGGTTGATGAGCTCCTTCTGCAGCCACATCGCGTCCTCCTTCTGGACGTTCTGGGGCTTCTTCGCGGAGGCGGGCAGCGGCGCGGTGGCGGTCATCGGGGCATCTCCTGCGTCATCGAGCGCCGCTAGGCCGCGCTCCACAGCTTGATCGAATCGGCGAACGTGCCGGCCTGCTCGCGGATCGGCGCCATCTGGCCGGTGTTCTCCGCGTACTTGAATGCCGTGTGGGGCACGCCGTGCTTCGCGAGGACGTCCTGCAGCATCGGGCGCTCGAGGAGCGCCGGATCGCAGAACGACGGCGCGGCGAACACCACGCCCTCGGCGCCGCGCGTCTTCACCTGCGTCAGCAGGAACACGCCCTTGTCCTCGCGCCGCGCGTCGTACTTGGCGGCGGTCGACGCCGAGCGGTGCAGGAACGCCCGGGACAGCTCGTCGAGCGGCTTGCCGTCGCAAGGCACGTCGTCGAGCAGCCAGCGCGTCACCAGCATGAAGTCGTCGTCGACGACGTAGCAGCCGGCCATCTCGATCGACTTGATCAGCGCGAGCGGCGGCTGCTCGCAGAACGCGCCGGTGAGCACGATGCGCGCGTTGTCGCGCCGCGGTCGCTCCTGTCCCCGCGCCGCCGCGATGTAGTCGCGCACCAGCGGCGTGTGCTCCTCGACCGGGAGCACCATGCCTGCGCGCAGCACCAGGTACACCTCGGAGGTCGGCGCCTGCCACGGTGCCTCGGCGCGCAGCGCGTAGAGGTCGCGGATCGCCGATCGGTTGTCGTTGTACAGCGCGATCGACGCGTTGAGCTCGGCGTCGGTGATCGGCGCGCCGCGCAGGCGTCCGAGGTCGGCACGAAGCACCTCGAGCTCGTCGATGTACCAGCGCCCGCCGATCGCATCCTCGTAGTTCTGCGGCACGTCGAAGTAGCGGACGTACTTGTCCTTGAACAGGATCTGCCACATGCCCGACAGGTTGCGGATCACGTCGCAGATCGACGGGAAGAGCATGCCGTCGAGGCAGTCGAGCCGCCCGGTGAGCCCGAGCTCGAGCGTCGAGCGGGGGATGCGGCAGATGTAGCTCTGGTAGTAGGCGTCGCCCTGGATCACCTCGAGCGCGTCGCCGCCGCCGAGGATGCCGACCGGCAGCATGCCCGCGGCGTGCACGAGCTCGCGCGGCACGTAGACCGGCATGTAGCCGATCGCCTTGCGTCCCGGCACCGCGGCCTTCCACGCCTTGACCGCGCCAAGGTCGAGGTCCTCGAACAGCGCCTGGCAGCGCTCGATGATGGCGGTGGTGCGGGCGGCGGTGGGTTGGGTCGTCATTGGTGCTCCCAGGCGGGGGCGCGGCGGGCGAGGAACGCGGCGAGCCCCTCGTTCGCGTCGCGCGTGTTCATGAGCCCCTGCAGGTAGAGACGCTCGACCGCGGCGAGGCCGGTCCGGATCGCGTCGAGTCGCGGCAGGCGCGCCGCGCGCAACGCGAAGCGGATCGACGCCGCGCTCTTGGGCGCGAGGTGGATGTCGAACCAGGCGAGCGCGGCCGCCGCGGGGTCGTCGGCGAGCGCGTGCACCAGGCCGATCGCGTGCGCTTCGTCCGCGGGCACCGACCGGCCCGAAAGCAGGAGGTCCTCGGCGATGGCCGCGGAGACACGGTAAGGCAGCAGCACCGACGCCGCGGGTGCGAACACGCCGAGCTTCATCTCGGGCTGGCCGAGCTGCGCCTCCGGCGCGGCGAAGATCAGGCTGCCGGCCAGCGCGATTTCGAGCCCGCCGCCCAGGCACTGCCCGCGCACGGCGACCAGGATGGGCGCCGGGAACTCGAGCATCGCCACGATCAGCGCGTGCAGTCCCGCGAGCATCGGGCCGCAGCTCGCCGGCAGGTGCTCCTCGACGCTCGCACCGAAGCTGAAGTGCGGGCCCTGCGCGTCGAGCAGCACGCCGCGCAGCGTGGCGCTCCCCGCGTGCTGCGAGAGCGCGTCGCGCAACGCGGCGATCATCGCGGCGTCGACGATGTTGGCCTTCGGGCGTGCGAGCGTCAGGCGCAGCAGGGCGCCGTCGCGTTCGACGCTTGCGAGGAGCGGCGAGGATGCGGCCATCGTCAGCGCGACCGGGCCGCGGGCATCAGCGAGTCGGTGAAGGCGTCGCCCCACGCCTGGCCGCGCGCGAGCGCCTGTCGCAGCGCGACGAAATCGACCTCGCGCGACGTCCTCGTGCCTTCGTTGAACGCCCGGAAGCCGGCGCGCGCCTCGGTCATCATGTTGAGGGCGAGCCACGCGCGCGAGTTCTCCTTGTTGCGGTTCCACGCGTCGAGCTTGGGCTTGCGGAGCTCCTCGAGGGTCTTGGTCGTGCAGTCGGGGAACGTGAGCAGCATCTTCGCGCACAGCTCCTCGACCTTCGCGTCGAGGAGGGTGAGGTCCACCGTCCCGCGCGCGAGCAGCGCCTTGCCCGCCGCGAGCGCGTCACCGGTCCTGGGCTCCCCGAACACGAAGCGCCCGTAGGCGTCGGTCATGCGCTCGGTCTCGACCAGTGGATTGGCGACGTAGTGGCCGTCGACGCGCAGCGCCGGGACGATGTCGGTGAGCACGCCCATCTGGTAGGCCTTGTGCGCCGAGAAGGGCTCGCAGAGCACGCATGCGGCCATCGCACGCTCGGCGCCGATCATGACCGGCAGGAAGTCGGTCGCCCCGCCGATCGGCGCGGACCCGTGCTTGGGTCCCGCCTGCCCGAACCGCGCGAGGTCCTGGGCGACCGAGAAGTCGCATGCCATCCCGATCTCCTGGCCGCCGCCGATGCGCATGCCGTTCACGCGGCAGACGACCGGCTTGTCGCAGGCGAGGATCGCGCTGACCATGTCGTTGAACAGGCGCATGTACTGGCGGTACTCCTGCGGATGCCCGGCGTAGTACTCGGCGTATTCCTTGGTGTTGCCGCCGGTGCAGAACGCCTTGTCGCCCGCGCCGGTGAACACCACGGCGCTGACGTCGCGCATCTCGGCGGCGGCGCGGAACGCGAGGATCACGCCCTTGACCATGTCGGTCGTGTAGGAGTTGAACTGCGCCGGGTTGTCGAGCGTGATCCAGGCGTTGTAGAGCCCGTCGGCGATCGCGCCGTCGGGCGTGCGCGCGTTCCGGCGCTCGAAGCGGACGCCGGGGCGCGAGAAGTCGGCGACCAGCGCGTGGTCCTTGAAGGCGCGTAAGGGCTCGGGAGCGTTCATGCGGTAGCCTCGGCATCGGGAACGAGGACGGCGCGCCGGTGGATCGCGCGGTGGTGCACGGCGTCGAACACGCGGTTGATGTCCGCGAGCGGGTGCATCTCGACGAACGGCGCGAGCGCCACCTTGCCGTCGAGCACCAGGTCGAGCGCGCCGGGATAGGCGTCGGGCGGGCAGCCCCAGTTGCCGAGCGCACGCGCGTCGAACGCCATCAGGTTCGACAGCCGCACCTCGACCTTGTCCATCGTGAAGCCGACCACCGACAGCGTCGCGCCGTGCACGAGCAGGCTCCACGCGGTGAGCTGGCCGGCCGCGGTGCCCGAGCACTCGAACACGAACCACTCGGTGCTCTTGTGCCCGTGCGTCTTCGCGAAGTTGGCGACCGCAGCCTTGAGCGCCTTCGCATCGAGTTCACGCGCGTTCAGCGTCAACGCGGCGCCGTGGGCCGCGATCGCGGCCAGCTTCGCCGCGTCGACGTCGATCGCGACGACCGTCGCGCCGAACGCGGCGGCCACCTGCACGCAGTAGCCGCCGACACCGCCCGCACCGACGACGATCGCGAGGCTGCCCCGGGTCACGCCGGCGCGACGCACCGCCTGGAACGGGGTGGTGAGCGCGTCGGCGACCACCGACACCTGCGCGAGCGTGAGCCCGGCCGCGGCGAGGCGCCGCTCGTCGACGTCGCACAGCCCGCGCGCCGGCACCACGATGTGCGAAGCGAAGCCGCCCTGGATGTCGTTGCCCGGCATCTTCTGGGCGCGGCAGATCGGCGCGAGCCCGCGCTCGCACAGGTCGCACGTGCCGCAGGGCAGCACGGCGGGGACGATCACGGCGCGGCCGATCCAGCCCTCGGCGCCCGTACCCGCGGCGACCACGCGCCCGGCGATCTCGTGCCCCAGCGCGAGCGGGAGCGGCGCGTTGGTGCGCACGCCGTCGTAGAAGTAGCCGAGGTCGGTATGGCACACGCCGCAGCCGGCGATGGCCACCGCGACCTCGCCGGGGCCGGGTGTCGCGTCGAACGGCACGCGCGAGAGCGGCGTGCCGGGGGCGGTCATGAGCCAGCGGTGCGCGTCGAGTGGCATGGCAGGCGGCCTCCTTCAGGGGTCCGGCGCCAGCGGTTGTCGCCCCGGCGGCCGGCAATTCGGTATCGCGATACCGATTAATCGCACTGTGGAGGCGCCCGCGTGCGCGGGCCTTGATCCCGGTCAATCCGCGGCGCCGGGCGGCGCGCGAAGCTTCGCGCACCATGCACGACGCGACCGCGCTCCCGATCCTTCCCTCCGGCGTCTCGATCGCCATCGCCGGCAGCGGCGGCGCCGGCGTGATGACCGCCGGGACGCTCTTGCTCGCGGCTGCCGCCAAGGCGGGCGCCTACGGGCTGATGGTGCGCACCAGCGGACCCCAGATCCGCGGCGGCGAGGCAGCCGCCCTGGTCCGCCTGGCGGCGCACCCGGTCGACTCGCTCGACGACGCCTTCGACCTGCTGCTCGCGCTCGACTGGCAGAACGTGCAGCGCTTCGCCGACGAGATCCCGATGCGACCGACCGGGCTCGTCGTGGGCGACGCCGCCGAAGGCGACGCGCCCGCCGCGTACCTCGCCACCGGGGCGCGCCACGCGGCGCTGCCGCTCAAGCAGATCGCGAAGGGCATCCCGAAGAGCTGGACCAACATGGTCGCGCTGGGGCTGGCCGGCGCCTGCGCCGGGCTGCCGCGCGAGGCGCTCGTCGCGGCGCTCGCGGATTCCTGGAAGCGCGACGCCGACGCGCTCGCGGCTAACACCGCGGCGATCGACGCCGGGATCGCCGCGGCCGCGGACCTGCCGCGAATCGCGCGACTGCCGCCGCTCGCGCCACGCACGGGACGCTGGGTCATTTCCGGCAACGAGGCCGCGGGGCTGGGCGCGATCCGCGGGGGCGTGCGGTTCGTCGCGGCCTACCCGATCACGCCGGCGACCGAGCTTCTCGAATGGATGGCGCCCGCGCTCGCGCAGGTCGGCGGAACGCTGCTCCAGGCCGAGGACGAGCTCGCGTCGATCAACATGATCGTCGGCGCCTCGTTCGCCGGCGTGCCTTCGCTGACGGCGACCGCCGGTCCCGGCCTCGCGCTGATGACCGAGGGACTCGGGCTGGCGGTGGGCGCCGAGGTGCCGATCGTCGTCGTCGACGTGATGCGCGGAGGTCCGTCGACCGGCATTCCCGCGAAGAGCGAGCAGTCCGACCTGTCCTACGCGGTCTCGGGGCTGCACGGCGATGCGCCGCGCCTCGTCCTTGCGCCGACGTCGATCGTCGACTGCCTCGCCACCACGCAATGGGCGGTCTATCTCGCCGAGGCGCTGCAGGCGCCCGCGATCGTGCTCTCCGACCAGTTCATGGGCCAGTCGCGCGCGATCGTCGACCGCCCCGGCGACCTCGGCCTCGTCGCCGAGCGGCTCACGGCCGCGGCTGGCACCAGCGACTACAAGCGCTACCGCGATACGCAAAGCGGCGTGTCGCCGATGGCGCTGCCCGGCACGCCCGGCCTCGCGTACACCGCCGACGGCCTCGAGAAGAACGAGGCGGGCACGCCGTCCTCGGGCGCGCGCGACCACCGCGCGCAGCTCGACAAGCGGGAGCGCAAGCTCGCGACGTTCGACTACGGCGAGCGCTGGGCGGACGTCGAGGGCGACGGACCGATCGCGGTGATCACGTTCGGCTCGTCGACGTCGCCGGTGCGCGAGGCATTGGCGCGTGCGCGCGCCGGAGGTGTGCAGGCGCGGCTCGTGGCGATGCGCCTGATCGCACCGGCGCGACCCGAGGCGCTCGAGCGCGCGCTCGAGGGCGTGCGTCACGTGCTCGTCGTCGAGCAGAACCACGGCGCGCAGTTCTACCGCTACCTCCGCGGGCACTTCGAGCTGCCCGGACGCCCCGAGAGCTTCCACCGCCCGGGTCCGCTGCCGCTCAAGCCCGCGGAGCTCGCCGAGGCGATCGTCGCGGCCGCGCGGCGCGCGTCGCCGGCCGCCGCGCCGAGCGTCGCCCTGGCCTGAAGGAGCGCACGATGACCCAGACCGCGATCGCCGACGCGCCCCGCACCTGCACGCCCGCGACCTTCAAGTCGGCGGTGAAGCCGATCTGGTGCCCGGGCTGCGGCGACTACTCGGTGCTCGCGTCGGTCACGCGCGCGTTCGCGCTCCTCGCGCTCGCGCCGGAGGACGTCGTCGTCGTGTCGGGCATCGGCTGCAGCTCGCGCATTCCCGCGTACACGAGCTGCTACGGCTTCCACGGCGTGCACGGTCGCGCGCTCGCCGCGGCGACGGGCGTGAAGCTCGCCAGGCCGGAGCTCACGGTGCTGTGCGCCGGCGGCGACGGCGACGGCTATTCGATCGGCGGCAACCATTTCCTGCATGCCTGCCGGCGCAACGTCGACCTGACCTACGTGGTCATGGACAACCACGTCTACGGCATGACCAAGGGCCAGCCGTCGCCGACCACCGAGCCCGACTGGGACAGCAAGCTCGCTCCCGGCGGTACCGGCGTGCGCGCCTTCCACCCGCTGGTGATCGCGCTCGCGTCGGGGGCGAACTTCGTCGCGCGCGCGTTCTCGGGGGATCCCAACGGCACCGCGCAGATCCTCGCGCAGGCGATCCGCCACCCGGGCTTCTCGTTCGTCGAGATCCTCTCGCCGTGCGTCACGTTCCGGCCCGACCAGCGCACCTGGAAGGACCTCGTGCATCCGGCACCGGTCGCCGAAACGGACGATCCGGCGCGCGCCGCGCGCCGCGTCATGACCGACGACGGCTTCAACGTCGGCGTGCTCTACGCGGGGAGCCGGACGCCGTACCCGCTCGGGCCGCGCACCGCGAGCACGGCGGTCGCCGCGCTCGACGACGGGTTCGCGGCATGACGCGCGCGCCCAAGCCGGTCGCACCGCCCGCCGGGGGCCCGGCGCGTGAAAGCGCGCCGGCGCCGGCGACATTCGCGGAGCTGATGGTGACGGCACTGTGGATGGAGCTCGATGCGGTCGAGCGCTACCGCGAGCTCGCCGACGCGATGGAGACGCACAACAACCGCGCCGTCGCCGCGCTGTTCCGCAAGATGACGACGATCGAGGAGCGGCACGCGCGGCAGATCATGCAGGACATGGGATGGACCACGCCTCCGGCGCTGCCCGCCGGGCCGCTGCCCTGGCCGGGCCTCGAGAGCCCCGAGTCGCCGTCGCACGACCAGGTGCACTACCTGATGCAGCCCCTCGATGCGCTGAAGGTCGCGCTCGCGAGCGAGGAACGGGCGGTGCGCTTCTTCGTGGCGCTCGCGCACGTCGCCACCGTGCCGGCGGTCAAGCGCGCCGCACGCGCGATGGCCGAAGAGGAGCGCGAGCACGTGGCGCTCATCACGGCATGGATGGCGAAGGTGCCGGCGGCTGACGATCACGCGCCCGAGGATCCCGATCCGCCGCGCTACCTGGACTAGAACATGGCCGCGCCTTCCGACGCACCGCAGGTGCTGCATCCTCCCGGCTGGGCTCCGGCGATCGGCTACGCGAACGGCATCGCCGCCGGCGCGGGCCGCATCGTTTTCGTCGCCGGGCAGGTCGGCTGGGATGCACAGCAGCACTTCGCGTCGGAGGACATCGTCCCGCAGTTCGAGCAGGCGCTGCGCAACGTGCTGGAGGTCGTCGCGCAGGCGGGCGGCAGGCCGGAACACATCGGCCGGATCACCGCGTATTGCTGCGACAAGCCGGCCTACCTGGCCGCGCGGCCGCAGCTCGGGAAGATCTGGCGCCGCCTCATGGGCACGCACTTCCCGGCGATGAGCATGGTCTTCGTCGCCGACCTGCTCGACCGGCCCGGCAAGATCGAGCTCGAGGCGACGGCGGTGATCCCCGGCTGAGGCGCCGCGCGCCTCGGCGTCAGGACGCGGGACGGGCGAGCTCCGCGAGCGCCTTCGCGTCGGCGACGCGGATGCGCTCGCGCCCGAGCTCGACGTAGCCCCGGTCCTCGAAGTGGCGCAGCAGGCGCGTGACGATCTCGCGCACGCTGCCGAGCTCGTCGGCGAGCGCCTGATGCGTCGCCTGGATCGTCGGGTCGTCGCGTGCGCGAG
>Ga0247828_10000857_pt1 | contig 9874 bp, 7 predicted proteins | sample 12C_Control_Day3_FD_192425 | JGI IMG/M metagenome (GOLD analysis project Ga0247828, IMG submission 192425) | Soil microbial communities from agricultural site in Penn Yan, New York, United States - 12C_Control_Day3 | ecosystem: Environmental > Terrestrial > Soil > Agricultural land | place: USA... | reverse complement strand
ATCATGGCCTCGTCGGGCTCGGTGCCCATCGGCCGCAGGATCACGCCGCTGTGGGTGTGGAAGCTGACCGCCGCGCCGATGTTCGGATGGCGCACGACGAAGTCCACCATCGCGCGCACCTCCGGCTCGCTGGCCGGGTAGGGGCCGGCGCCGAGCTGCTCGTGCTCCTGGCGCCACAGGCTGGGGAAGTTGCGGTTGAAGTCCAGCCCCTCGCGATCGGGGTTGGCGCGCACGGTGAGCCCATCGAAGTGGGACAGCCGTCCCTCCGGCAGCAGGCGGTAGCAGGTCTCGCCGGGCCCGGGCAGCTCGCCCGGCTCGCGCGCCACCATCAGGCGCGGCTCCTGCGGATGACGGCGCCAGCCGCCGTGCGGGTCGGGGACGCGCATGGTGAGGATGCGGCCGTCGCCGTCGATGTCCTCGATCGTCAGTCCGTCGACCGGCGCCTCGTCGTACGGCCAGGGTCGCGTGCCGCTGCGGATATGACGCGGCCGGTCGGCCAGCGCCAGCTCGGCGCCGTCCGGGTTGAGCCGCGGCACCAGGTAGACGCAGCGCGTGTCGAGCAGCTCGGTGACCTCGCGCGCGCCGGGCGTCGTGGCCGGGTCGGCGCCGTGCAGCGCGGCCAGCCGGTGCAGCCAGTAGAGCACCGCCGTGCTGGCGGTCAGCTCCGCGGCGTGGATGTTGCCGTCGACCCAGAACGCCGGCTTGTCGGTGTCGGCGCCGGTGGCGGCATTCGTCGCCACGACCAGCCACAGGTCGCGCCCCTCGTGGCTGCGGCCCAGGGACTCGAGTCGCAGGAGATCGGGACGCGCCTCGACGATGCGGCGCAGCAGCGCCGTGAGCTCGTCGTGCCGGTAGAAGCGGCTGAAGTCGGGCGTCGGGAGGGCGGTCGGCATGGCGCGGCGAGGACGGGCCCATTCTGACGGCTCGGCACTGCGCGCAGGCAGGCCGCCGCGGCGCACGGGTCGCCGCGGCGGCCGAGGACTCAGGGAAAGCTGAACGCCAGCTGCGCCGGGCCGCCGTTCAGGTTCACTCCGGTCGACTTCGGCGAGCTGAAGCCGGCGGCAGTCGCCTCGACCCGGTAGATGCCGGCGGCCGCGGGGACCGGCGAGAAGCCGTAGCTCAGCACGCCAGGCGTCCACTCGGCCACGCCGGGCGCGCCGAGCGGCAGGGCGAAGGCCCAGGCGCCGGTCTCGGCGTCGGCCGGGGTCGACGCGACCTCGATGGCCGCGCCGCCGGGAAACGGCTGCTGCACACGCACGAGGGCGTCGGTCTCGTCGGCATCCGCCACCTCCACGGTGCCGGACACCCACTGGCCGGTGGGGCTGGGATCCGGCAGCAGCGGCTGGTTGGCGGTGCCGAGCAGGTTCTGCCCGCGGGCGACCTCGACGCCGGCCACCACCGCATGCGCCCGACCCGGCGCCGCGATCACGACGTCGTACCGGCCCACGGCCACCGGCCACAGCACGTAGTGGCCGTTCGCGTCGGCCACCGTCGACTTGAGCGCGACGCCGTCCTGCTGGGCGCTGACCACCGCCTGCGGCGCGGTGTAGCCCTCGATGTCGCTGACCGCCTCGGCATGGGCCTTCACGACCGGCTTGAGAAGGTAGCGGCCCGAATGGCCGGCGCTGACCACCGACAGGCAGGGGTCGAAGTCGAGCACCAGTTCGGCCCGCGCGCCGGCCGCGATCGTCACGTGGGCGTTCAGCTTGATGCCGCTCTGCCGGCCGCTGGGCGTGCGGAGCTGCAGGGTGCGACCGTCGTCCAGCGTGACGGCGTGGGCGGGGCTCGAGCCGCCACTGTCCGGCGCCAGCACGAGGCGCACCTGCGAGTAGCTCCCGGCCTCCAGCGGCAGGGTGCCGAGCGCCTCGAACACGCCGTTGCGCAGGCTCATCAGGTCGACGCGGCGCGGCGGCGCCAGCTCGAGTTCGCTCCAGCCGGATGCGGACGGCGCGGCATCGGCATCGCGGTGCACCCGCACGCTGTCGACCGTCACGAAGACGTGCTCGTAGCTGCAGCTCTGGGCGTCGGTCAGGCGCACGGCCAGCGTGCCCGTCGTGCCGTCGTTGTCACCGTCGCCGCTGCCGCCGCCCCCGCAGGCCGCCAGCACGGCCGCCGCCGCCAGGGCCAGGGCGCCCGACGCCCGGCGCAAGATCGAGAACTGGGCTCGCATCACTTCTCCTCGTGGTTGGTCTTCGTGGATCGCGCCCGGCGGGCGGGGCGCAGCATGGCCGCAGATCCGGGTGGGAACCCGCCGCGGTCGCGAACGGATACACACGCCGCGACGATGCCGTGACGCCGTGCACGAACGGCGCGGCTCGCGAGCGGCTCCAACGACACCGAGCGGCTCCCGGCCCGCCTCATGCCGCGAGCGGCTGTCCGTCGTGGAAGACCTTCAGCTCGCCGGCGCCGAACGCCTGCCAGGCCTCGCCGGCCGTGAGCGGCTCGGTCACGATGACGGCGACGCGATCGTTCGGCGTGGTGACGTCGGCGAAGTTGACGGTCAGGTCCTCGTCCTGCAGCCGGGCGTGGGTGAACGGGTGCTCGCGCACCAGCCAGTGCAGCTGGGTCGAGGCGTGCGCCCACAGCGCGTCGCCATGGCTGAGCAGGAAGTTGAAGGTGCCGTGGCGGGCGATCGGCTCGGCCAGCTCGCGCAGCGTCTCCGTCAGGTGCTCGATGCTCGGCAGCGAGGCATGGTTCTTGGCCAGCTCCTGGAGGATCCAGCAGAAGGCGCGCTCGCTGTCGGTGCTGCCGACCGGGTGGAAGGCGGCGTGCAGCTTGGGATGGAAGTCCTTCAGGTCGCCGTTGTGCGCGAACGCCCAGTAGCGGCCCCACAGCTCGCGCTCGAAGGGGTGGGTGTTCTCCAGCGCCACCCGGCCCTGGGTCGCCTTGCGGATGTGCGAGATCACGTTGCAGCTGCGGATCGGATAGCGCTTGACCATCTCGGCCACCGGCGAGCTGCTGGCGCTGTGGTGGTCGACGAAGCAGCGCACCCCCGGCCCCTCGAAGAAGGCGATGCCGAAGCCGTCCTTGTGCTCCACGGCGCGCGTGGCGAAGCCGGTGAAGCTGAACACGATGTCGGTCGGCGTGTTGCAGTTCATGCCGAGCAGCTGGCACATGGGTCGGCGGGCGCGGGGCGCGGCGGTGGCGGTGCCCCAGTATCGCAAGCGGACGGCGGCACGGCCGAATGCCCGACCGTCCGCGCGCGCGGGATCAGCGCTCGAACACCATGCGCAGGAAGCTGCGCGGGGTGATCAGGTTGCCGGGCGAATGGGTCTCCTCCAGCACGCCGCTCATGCGCTGCAGCCGGCGCGGGCTGCGCCGCGCGCTCCACACCAGCAGGTCGACCAGCCAGGGCCGCTCGTTGACGCTGTTGGCCTTCTCGTAGACCGCGAAGCGCGGCCGCAGCGCCTCCAGGTCGGCCTCGTAGCGCGCGCGCACGGCCGCGTCGCCGAGCCGGCCGCCGCGCCCGGCCAGCAGCGCCTCGGCCGCCAGCAGGCCGCTCTCCAGCGCCTTGCCGATGCCTTCGCCGGTCAGCGCATAGGTCGTGCCGGCGGCCTCGCCGACCACCAGCAGTCCGGGCCGCGAGAAGCGCGCGCCCGTCAGCGAGCAGCGCAGCGGCGCGCCCTTGAGTTCGCCGAGCGGCGTGCCGCCATCCATCAGCGCGCGCGCCGGCGGATGGACCTCGGTGAAGGCGGCGAACACCTCGCGCAGGTTCACGTCGCGCATCGATGCGCGGCCGTCGCGTCCCGGGCGGTGGCTGTGCGCGACGCCGACGCCGATGTTGAACACGCCGTCGCGGCACGGAAAGATCCAGCCGTAGCCGGGCCTGAGCCGGCGGTGCCACAGCACCTCGAGCTCGGTGAGGCGGCCCACCATCGCCTCGTTGCGCACGTAGCCGCGCAGCGCCACCGCGCTGGGCGTGCGGCGCTCGCACAGTCCGGCGGCGATCAGCGCCTGCGGCACCGCGCCGGTGGCCAGCAGCACCCAGTCGGCGCGGACCTCGCGGATGGCGGCCGCCCCGGCGGCCTCGCCTGCGGGCTCCCCTTGCGCCGCGCCGAGGTCCTGCAGCCGCGCGCCGATCACCCGCCCGGCCTCCTCGAGCGGGGCGAGGAAACGCAGCGGCGCATGCATCCGCGCGCCGGCCTGCGCCGCGGCGCGGCACAGGATCAGGTCGAGATCGCGGCGCGGCAGCACCGCCAGCGTGCCGGGCACGTCGACCCGGCCGCCGCGCGGCGCGACGCAGCGCAGGTGGCGCGCCGGCCGGGCGCCGGCCATCACTTCGTCGAGCACGCCCAGCCGCCCGAGGGCGCGGTGCGCGTCGGGGATCAGGCCGTCGCCGCACACCTTGTCGCGCGGGAAGGCGTGCTGGTCGACCAGCACGACGTCGACACCGGCGCCGGCCAGCGCGCGCGCCGCGGCGCTGCCGGCCGGGCCGGCGCCGACGACCAGCACCTGGCAGCGCGCCGGCAACTCGGCGGCCGGGCGGTTGAGGGCGGGCGCGGGCGGCATGCGGGGGTAGTAGATTCGGGCGGCGCAACAGCCATCTTCCCATGAACCTTCTCGTCACCGGCGTCGCCGGCTTCATCGGTGCGCACGTCGCGCAGCGCCTGCTGGCGCGCGGCGACCGCGTGGTGGGCATCGACAACCTCAACGACTACTACCCGGTGGCGCTCAAGCACGACCGGCTGGCGCGGCTGGAGGGCCGCTCCGAATTCCGCTTCGAGCGCATCGACCTGGCCGACCGCCTCGCGATGGCCGCGCTGTTCGCCGAGCACCGCTTCGAGCGCGTCGTGCACCTCGGGGCCCAGGCCGGCGTGCGCTATTCGATGACGAACCCGATGGCCTACGTCGACAGCAACCTGGTCGGCTTCGCCCACGTGCTGGAGGGCTGCCGCCAGCATGACGTGCAGCACCTGGTCTACGCGAGCTCGTCGAGCATCTACGGCGGCAACCTCAAGCGGCCCTACGACGAGCGAGACGGCGTCGACCACCCGGTCAGCCTCTACGCGGCGACCAAGAAGGCCAACGAGGCGATGGCGCACAGCTACAGCCACCTGTACGGGCTGCCCACCACCGCGCTGCGCTTCTTCACCGTCTACGGGCCTTACGGCCGGCCCGACATGGCGCCCTCGCTGTTCGCCGAGGCGATGCTGGCCGGCCGGCCGCTGCAGCTCTTCAACGGCGGCGACATGCTGCGCGACTTCACCTACGTCGACGACGTGGTGGAGGGCGTGCTGCGGGTGCTCGGCAAGCCGGCCACGCCCGACCCGCACTACGACCCGCTGCGCCCGGACCCCTCGACCAGCAGTGCGCCGTGGCGCGTGTTCAACATCGGCCACAGCGAGCCGGTGCGGCTGCTCGACTTCGTGGCGGCGCTCGAGCGCGCCCTCGGCATGCAGGCGCAGCGCGAACTGCTGCCGATGCAGCCCGGCGACGTGCCGTCGACCGAGGCCTCGATGGCCGCGCTCGAGGACTGGGTCGGCTTCCGGCCGCTCACCGGGCTCGACGAAGGCATCGCCCGCTTCGCCGAGTGGTTCCGACGCTACCGGGCCGGCGCCGGCGCCAGCGCGTAGGCGAAGCGCGCGCGGCCGGCGGCGTCGCCGCCGTGCAGCCAGGGCAGCTCGATCAGCGTCGGCCGCAGGCCGGCCCAGGCCGGGTCGGCGGCCCGCAGCGCCTCGAAGCGCTCCGGCGGCGTGGCGATCAGCAGCAGCGGCCCGGGGCCGTTCAGCGGCCGGGTGCCGCCGACCACGCGCACCGCGGCGCCCGGGAACACGAGCCGCATGCCGCCGGCCAGCCGGCTGCTCTCGGAGACCACCGCCGCCGGTCGCACGCCGCGCGCGCGCAGCGCCTCGCCGAGCGGCGCCAGCGGCAGGTTGAAGTCGCCCGGCCGCAAGCCGTGTCCGACCCCCACCACGCGCCCCGCCATGCCGAGCAGCAGGACGCACATCGCGCCGGTCAGCACCCGCCGCAGCACGCGCAGGCGCTCCGGCGTGGCCACGTCCGGGCGCGCCACCAGGAACGCCAGCGGCGCACAGAACAGCAGCGGCTGCATCCAGCGGTCCTTGAAGCTGCCGGCACCGGCCAGCGCGAGCAGCAGCAGCGCCGCGGCCAGCAGCGCGAAGTAGCGGCCGAAGAAGGCCGGCCACGGGCCGTCGGCGCGCGCCGGGCGCTCGGCCCACAGCGCGCGGCCGAACAGCGCCGCGTACACGATCCACAGCGGCGTGAGGAAGCCCGCGACCGCCGCGGCGAGGCTGGCCGCGCCCCCCAGCGCATGCGCGAGCGGGCTGCCCGGCGCCAGCGCCAGCTTGCCGGCGGTGACGTGCATCGCGTCGCGCCAGTGCCCGGTCAGCCACAGCGCGTGCGGTGCGATCAGCAGGGCGGCCACGGCCACGCTCAGCAGGAGCCGCCGGTCGAGCAGCGCGGCGCGCAGGCGCCGGTCGGGCAGGGCGGCGGCGGCCAGGGCGAGCGGCACCAGCACGAAGCTGTACTTCGCCAGCACGCCGGCAGCGAGCGCCACGCCCAGGGCGACGCAGCGCCACGCGCCCGGCCGCTGCAGCAGGCCGATCGCCAGCCACAGCGTGGCGGCGGCGGCGGACGTGACCAGCACCGTGTGCGTCAGGTCGCGCTGCGACTCCCAGGCGACCTGCGGCAGCAGCAGCAGGCTGGCGGCGGCCAGCGCGGCCGGTGCCGGCTCCAGGAGCCGCCGAGCGGCGGCCCAGGTGAAGGCGTAGGTCGCGAACAGCAGCGCGTTCTTCAGCAGCGCCAACCCGACCACGGTCGGCCCGGTGAGCTGGAACAGCGCCCACTGCAGCCAGCTGTAGAGCGGCGGCTGGGGGCCGTAGCCCCAGGCCAGCGTCTGGGTCCACAGCAGCTGCTCGGCCTCGTCCTTCTCCACGCCGCCGGCCACCGTCACGCGCACCAGCAGTTGCAGCAGGAAGTAGACCGCCAGCGCGGCCAGCAGCACGTGCCCCGGGTCGTGGGGGCGGTCGGCGGCCGCGGCGGGGGCGTTCAGGCGGGCGGTGACCATGATGTTCGCGGCTGGCGGCAAGGCATGCCGCGGCACGTCCACCGCGGATGCGTAGGATTCTGTGGCATCGTCTTGACGAGAGACGAACCCCATGGATTCCCTGCGCAGCGCCGACCTCGTCACGGCGTCGGCCCCGGCCGACCCGCCGCTCGACGTCTCCGTGGTCGTGCCGGTGTACGACGAGGCCGAGAACCTTCCCGAGCTGGCGGCGCAGGTGGAGGCGGCGCTTGCGCGGACCGGCCGCAGCTTCGAGCTGATCTGCTGCGACGACGGCTCGCGCGACGGCTCCGACCGCGTGCTGGCCGGCCTGGCCGCGACGCGGCCCTGGCTGCGCCCGGTCTACCTGGCGCGCAACTACGGCCAGTCGAGCGCGCTGCAGGCCGGCTTCGACCTCGCCCGCGGCCGCTACGTGGTCACGCTCGACGCCGACCTGCAGAACGACCCGGCCGACATCCCGGTGCTGCTGGCGCGCCTGGACCAGGACCCGCAGGTCGACGTCGTCTCGGGCTGGCGCCGCGAGCGGCAGGACGCCGCATTGACGCGCCGCCTGCCGAGCGTGCTGGCCAACCGCCTGATCTCGGCGGTGACGCGGCTGCGCCTGCACGACTACGGCTGCGCGCTGAAGGCCTACCGGCGCGAGGTCATCGAGCGCATCCGCCTGTACGGCGAACTGCACCGCTTCCTGCCCTCGCTGGCGCGCGAGGCCGGCGCGCGCATCGCCGAGATGCCGGTGCGCCACCATCCACGCCGCCGCGGCAGCTCGAAGTACGGCCTCGACCGCACCGGCCGCGTGCTGCTGGACCTGGTGCTGATCGTGTTCTTCCTGCGCTACCGCCAGCGGCCGCTGCACGCCTTCGGCGGCCTCGGCCTGTGGCTGGCGACGGCCGGCACGGCGGCGCTCGGCTACCTGTTCGCGCTGAAGCTGGCGGGCGAGTCGATCGGCGGGCGGCCGCTGCTGATCGGCGGCGTGATGCTGGTGCTGGTCGGCGTGCAGCTGATCGTGGCCGGGCTGGTCGGCGAGCTGGTGGTGCGGATCTACCACGAGGGCGGCGGGCGGCCGCAGTTCCACCTGCGCGCGGTCGCGCCGCTGCCGGACCCCGTGCCCGCGGTCGCCCCTGCCCCGCAGGACGGCGGGCGATGAGCGGCGGGCCGCCTTTGCCGCCGACCCCCTCTGCCGGCCCGACGACGAGCGGGGCGGCCGGCGAGCCGCAGGCGACCGATGCCTCCGGCGGGCGGCGCCACGGCGTGCTGCGGCTCGCCGCCGGCCTGGCGATGCTGGGCGCGATGCTCGCCTTCGCCGGCCCGGGCCGGCTGCTGGAGGCAGCGCGCGGCGCCGATCCGCGCTGGCTGGCCGCCGGGCTGGCGGCCGCGGTGGCCTCGACGCTCGCCTCGGCCCTGCGCTGGCGCGCGCTGGTGCGCTGGCTGGGCCATCGCGTGACGCGCGGCTGGGCGATCGCCGTCTACCTGCGCGGCGTGGCGGTCAATGCGCTGCTGCCCGGCGCGGTGGTCGGTGGTGATCTCCTGCGCGCCTGGAGCCTGCAGCGCGATGGCTGCCCGCGCGGCCTCGCCGGCCTGTCGGTCGTGCTGGATCGCGTGAGCGGCCTGTGGATGCTGTTCGCCTGCGCCGCGCTCGGCGCGCTGGCCGGTATCGGCACGCCGCAGCTGGGGCTGCTGGCGGGGCCGGTCGGCCTGGCGGCACCGTCCGGCCAGGCGCTGGCGGCGCTGGCGGTGCTCGCGGCGACGCTGCTGCTGCCGCCGCCGGTGCTGCTGCGCTCGCCGCTGCGCCGCTTCCTCGAGCGGCCGCGGGCCGCTCGCCAGTACCTGCTGCAGGCCGGCGCCTCGGTCGCCGTGCAGGGCTGTGCGATCGCCTCGCTGGCCTGCGCGGCGCGCGCCTTCGGCGTGGCGCTGCCGCCCTGGCTGATCGCGCTGACCGCGCTGCCGATCTTCCTCCTGGCCGCGCTGCCGGTCGGCTTCGGCGGCTGGGGCACGCGCGAGGCGGCGACCGCCGCCTGCTGGCATGCGTTCGGCGTGCCGGCCGAGCTGGCGGTCGGCGCGGCCGTCAGCGTCGGCGCCTTCGCCCTGGTGCAGGCCGGGGCCGGCCTGCTGTGCCGGCCGCCCGCCGCGCCAGCGCCGCGCTGAGGCGGCGGCTGCGCGCGCTCACCAGATCGAGACGCGTTCCTCCGGCGGCAGGTACATCGCGTCGCCCGGCTTGACGCCGAAGGTCGAGTAGAAGCCCGGGTGGTTGCGCACCGTGCCGTTGGCACGGAACTCGGCCGGCGCGTGCGGGTCGGCCTTCACCTGCTGGATCAGCGCCGCCTCGCGCGCCTTGGTGCGCCACACCTGCGCCCAGCCGAAGAAGAAGCGCTGGTCCCCGCTGCTGCCGTCGATCGTCGGCGCCGGCTTGCCGCCGAGCGACAGGTGGTAGGCCTTGTAGGCGATGGCGAGGCCGGAGTTGTCGGCGATGTTCTCGCCCAGCGACAGCTCGCCGTTGACCGGGTAGCCCGGCACCGGCACGAAGGCGCCGTACTGCGCCACCAGCTGCTTGGTCTTGGCGGCGAAGCGCGCGCGGTCCTCGGCGGTCCACCAGTCGCGCAGGTTGCCGACGCCGTCGTAGCGGCTGCCCTGGTCGTCGAAGCCGTGGCTGATCTCGTGGCCGATCACGGCGCCGATGCCGCCGTAGTTGACCGCGTCGTCGGCGTCCGGATCGAAGAACGGCGGCTTGAGGATGGAGGCCGGAAAGACGATCTCGTTCATCGCCGGGTTGTAGTAGGCGTTCACCGTCTGCGGCGTCATGAACCACTCCTCGCGGTCCACCGGCGCGCCGAGCTTGGCGAGGTCGCGCCGGTC
>Ga0247828_10000853_pt1 | contig 9893 bp, 6 predicted proteins | sample 12C_Control_Day3_FD_192425 | JGI IMG/M metagenome (GOLD analysis project Ga0247828, IMG submission 192425) | Soil microbial communities from agricultural site in Penn Yan, New York, United States - 12C_Control_Day3 | ecosystem: Environmental > Terrestrial > Soil > Agricultural land | place: USA... | reverse complement strand
ACCGGGCGGACATCGACCATGGATGTGAATGCACCCGCGAGGACGACAAACAGCGCCAATGTCCACAGGCCGAAATTGCCCACCCGCTCCGGCAGGCGCCCGTCGAGGACTTGCGTCAGCATCGCGCCGTGGACCTTCAGGCCCGCGGACGTCAGTCCCGTGGCGCGGGTCAGCGGCGTCTCGAACTGGTCTGAATCGGGAAGGTCGCCGCCGACGAGCACGATCCGGTCGCGCACGTGGCTCGCCATGAAGGAGGCCGCTTCCGGCTCGGTGAACAGGTCGATCGGAAGATTCTCGAAGATCTCATATTCTTCGTTTTTGGGTGCCTGGAACTGGATGCTGCCGCGATAGTCGACTGGCCCACTGCGGCCGCTCAGCGCGACGGGAAGGAATGGCGGCAGGTCGGCCGGCTGCTCTGGCCAGCTTCGCGCGACATTATCGCCGTCGGCGGAAACCTTCAGCGACGCCTTTTTGACGTTGGGATTAGTAATCCGCGAAAGGAACTGGTCGAGATATTCCTGTTGCCACGGCGACATGTCTTCGGGATTGTGACGGACTGTCGCGTAGCCGATCCACGTCGGAGTCTTCATCGCGTTGAGTGCATCGATGAGCAGTTGATCGTCGGGCTGCGGCTGATCGATCAGGATATCGATTCCGACGCGCTTCGGCTGCATCGCATCGAGGGTCGCCAGCGCTTTGGCGAGCGTCGTTCGGTCGAGCGGTGAGCGCTCCTTCGTGCTGAATTGGGTCTCCGGCGTGAAGGTGACGAGCAGGACCCGCGTGTCTTGCGGAATCGTGCGATTAAGAAGGGTCGCGACCGCGGCACGCATGTCGTAGAGCCCGCGCTCGGCATCCTGGAAGAAGGGCAGTGTGAGATTGCTCTTCACTCCCTCCGCACTGATCAGCGTGATCGGCGTTTGCCAGCTGAACCGCGCAATCAGGATGGCGATGACGATGAACACGATCGTAGCGACGCGTCGCGCAAGCGGGACCCGGGCAAGGTCGGCGCGAACCGACGCAAGCGACGGCAAGCCGCTGGCCGCGGCGACTCCGGTCGCTCCCCATTTCACCGGCTTGTCCACTGCCGCTCCCAGATGCCCCGAACGACGGCTCATTATCGAGTCGTTACAAGGCTGGCGATTAATCGCCGCGAGCGCAAATAGCCATTGCACGGGAACGGCGCGTCCCGAGTTGCGACAGCCCTAGAAGCGCGCTCGCTGCATCTCGCCAAGCGCCATTTCCGCGAGCGGCTCGGTCAATGCCGCGGTCGCCTCGGCGTGGGCCGATGAGGCATTGCCGCGCGCCAGGCGACCGCGGATGCCATGGCAGATCGCGGCGAGACGGAACGTCACAAAGACTACCAGATAGTCGCGGTCGGGCAGGTTATCGCGGCCTGTCCTTTCGCAATAGGCCGCCACGTAGTCTTCCTCGGTCGGGATGCCGAGCTCGTCAAAGTCCAGCCCCTTGAGGCCGGTGAACAGGCCCGCGGGCATCCGGTACATGAGCATGTGGTAGACGAAGTCCGCGATCGGGTCGCCGAGCGTGGACAATTCCCAGTCCAGAACCGCGCGTACCTGCGGCTCCGCGCTATCGAAGATCATGTTGTCACAGCGATAGTCGCCGTGGACGATCCGGCTCTCGCCGCGGTCCGGCGGCATATTCGTGCGCAGCCACGCGAGCACGCGGTCCATCGCCGCGCTCCGACCCGCCTCGACATCGCTTTCATACTGCTTGCCCCAGCGTCCGACCTGTCGCTCGACGAAGCCGGAGGATCGTCCGTAATCGCCGAGGCCGATCGCTTTCGGATCGATTGTGTGCAGCCGGGCGATGGTCGCGTTCATCGCGTCAAAGTGCGTTGCGCGTGACTTGGCTGTAAGACCGGGGAACGTCGCGTCCCAGATTATACGGCCTTCCACCATTTCCATCACGAAAAATGGCGTGCCGATGACATTCTCGTCCTCGCAGGTGCCGAGGATTGCGGGGACCGGAAACCCGATGCTGCCTAGCGCGGCCATGACCCGCGCCTCGCGGTCGACCGCGTGAGCACCGGTAAGCAGTTTGCCCGGGGGCTTCCTGCGCAAGACGTAAGACCGGTCGGGGGTCTCGATGCGGTACGTCGGATTGGATTGCCCGCCTTTGAACTGGCTGAGCGAAACTGGTCCCGCGAAACCCTCAACATATTCGCGCATCCATTTTTCGAGCGCGGCTTCGTCGATCCTCAGTCGCTCGGGGACAGCGCGCGTTCCGCTATTGGCCTCGGTCCGGTCCATCTTGCGCAAACCTTGGAGCGGCCACGGAGCGAATGCAATTCTTCGGGCGTTGAGGCGGCATGGCCCGGCTGATCCATTTGTCCGACCTGCATTTCGGCGCTCACGACCAGCGTCTCGTCGAAGCGGTCGAGGACCGCATCGAGCAAGCAAAACCTGACCTGGTTGTCGTCAGCGGCGACTTCACCCAGCGCGCGCGAACCGAACAGTTCGAGGAAGCCTGCCAGTTCCTCACCCGCCTTCGCGATAGCGGCCATGAGGTTCTCGGTGTTCCCGGAAATCATGACGTGCCCCTGTACGACGTGCTGCGCCGCTTCCTCTCGCCGCTGACACGTTACAAGCGCTACATCGACGAGACGCTCTGCCCATTTCACGAAGTTAAAGGCGCAGCGGTTCTAGGGATCAACACCGCGCGATCGCTGACCTTCAAGGACGGGCGCATAAACCACGACCAGATGGAGTTCATTCGCGCGACCTTCGCCCGCGTGGGCGATGTGCCGCGCATCCTGGTGACCCATCATCCGATGTTCGCGCTTCCCGTCGGCGAAGGACCGGAGTTGGGAAAGGCTATCGGCCGCCAGGAATCGGCACTCGACGCCATCGGCGAGGCCGGGGTCGATATTCTGCTCGCCGGTCACAATCACCGCGCGTCCACCCACAGCGCGCGCGACCTCGCCACGCGCGCCGGGCCGGCGCTGGTCATTCAGGCGGGCACGGCAACCTCAACGCGGTTGCGTGACGAAGAGCAGAGCTTCAACCAGATCGACATCGAGGGCCAGGATGTCGTCCTCACCGTTCAGACCTGGGGAGGAAGCGGATTCGTCGCCGGCGATGCCCAGGGCTTCCGCCGCGAAGGCGATCACTGGCGACCGATCGCGGAAGCCGAGGCGGACGTCGAAACGGCCTGACCGCTTGCCCTTCCCTGTGCCGCGTCCCTAGGGAGAGAGGACAGGGGAGAGGCGATGGCTAGCGCAGCTGATTCGGACGGCGAGGCGGGGAACGTGCTTCCGCACTTCGATCTTGGCGACTTCGTCCGTCGGGTCCTGGCCGAAGACATGGGCTCCGGGGGTGACGTCACTAGCAAGGCGACCATTGCCGCCGATGCCCGTTTTACGGCCGAAATGAATTGCCGCGAGCCGATCGTCGTTGCCGGGCTCGATATCGCCATCGCTTTTTTCCGGTCGCTGGATCGCGACGTCCGCATCAGGAAACAGGTGTCCGACGGGGACCAGGTCGCTGCCGGGACCGTCCTCATGACCCTCGAGGGCAACGCGCGCGGCATGCTCGCTGCCGAGCGGAGCGCGCTCAATACGCTCCAGCATCTTTCGGGAATCGCGACCCTGACGCGCCGCTATGTCGAAGCCATCGACGGTACCGGCGCGACCTTGCTCGATACCCGCAAGACGATCCCCGGCCTTCGCCTATTGGACAAATATGCGGCGCGGATGGGCGGTGCGGAGAACCACCGCATGCGGCTCGATGACGGAGTCCTTATCAAGGACAATCATGTCGGCGTGGCGGGCTCGGTCGAAGCCGCGGTGAAGGCAGCGGTCGCCGCGGATAGCGGCCTGCAGGTGCAAGTTGAGGTCGACCGCATCGCGCAGATCGAGCCGGCGCTCGCTGCCGGCGCCGACCGGCTGCTGCTCGACAACATGAAACCGGACTTACTCCGCGAAGCAGTTGCGCTGGTCGCGGGGCGCGTCCCGCTGGAAGCGTCGGGCGGGGTCAATCTCGACACGATCCGCGCCATCGCGGAAACGGGCGTGGATTATATCTCGGTCGGCCGGATCACGCAGTCAGCGCCGGCTGTCGACATCGGCCTGGACTATTCGATCCAGCAGCTTCCGGCCTGACGTTCTGATTGCACGCCGGATGAACGGCCAAGTCAGCCGCCTTTCAGGACCCGGGGGATAGGACCGAGGGCAACGGCCGGCGTCTCTCGGCCGCCTCAGTTCGAAAGGATTTCCCTAAGTGTTGAAGAAAAGTCTTCTGGTCACCGCCGCGGCCGCGACGGCGGCGCTGGCCGTTCCGTCCGCCGCCCAGGCGCAGGTCACCATCGGTGTCGGCTACGGAAGCGGCTACGGTGGCGGTTATTATGGCAGCCCGTACGGCAGCTATTACGGTCGTCCGAGCTATGGCTACGGCTCAAGCTACGGCGGCTACTATGGCCGTCCGAGCTACGGCTACAGCTACGGCGCGCCTTATTACGGCGGCTACAACGGCTATGGTTCGAACGGTTACGGCTATAACGGATACGGCTACAATTGCCGCTCCAACGGCACGACCGGCGCGGTCGTCGGCGGTGTCGCCGGTGCCGCGATCGGGAGCCAGATTGCAGGAGGCGGACGCTCTTATTATGGCGGAAGCACCCGCACGACCGGTGCGCTGATTGGCGGGGCGATCGGTGCGGTCCTCGGCAGCCAAGTGGCCAAGAACCGCTGCTAATTCCGGGCAGCTATGAGAAGCGGGGTCGGGACTTCACGGTTCCGGCCCCGTTTTCGTCGGCGGAGCCTTCGCTTTTTTCGAGCATTTCGGTTGCAAGGGCCTATATAGCGCCGCGCAACCAGGAGAGCGATGTTGTTCAAGGGTTTGAAGCCCATCCAGTACGCCGGCCGTGAAGTGTGGCCGCTGATCGAGGGCGGCAAGGGCGTATCCGCGACCAATCACATGAGTTCCGGCGCATGGGCCGCGGCCGGCGGCATCGGCACCGTCAGCGCGGTCAACGCCGACAGCTACGATCCCGAAGGGCGCATCGTCCCGCAGGTCTATCGCGAAATGACGCGGCGAGGACGGCATGAGGAACTGATCAACTACGCGGTCGACGGCGCCGTCGCTCAAGTCAAGCGCGCCTACGAGATCGCTTCCGGCCGCGGTGCGATCAACATCAACGTGCTGTGGGAAATGGGCGGCGCCCAGCGTGTCCTCCATGGCGTGCTCGAGCGGACCAAGGGGCTCGTCTCCGGAGTCACCTGCGGCGCGGGCATGCCCTACAAGCTGAGCGAGATCGCCGCGCAATATGGTGTGAACTACCTGCCGATCGTCAGCTCGGGCCGCGCCTTCCGCGCCTTGTGGAAGCGCGCCTATTCCAAGGTCGCAGATCTGCTCGGCGCCGTGGTCTATGAAGATCCTTGGCTGGCTGGCGGCCATAACGGCCTGTCGAACGCGGAAGACCCGCGCGCTCCGCAGCCGCCGTATCCGCGCGTCAAGGAACTGCGCGACGTCATGCGCGAGGGCGGCATTTCCGACGACGTGCCGATCATCATGGCCGGCGGCGTGTGGCGGCTCGACGAATGGAATGACTGGATCGACAATCCGGAACTGGGCCAGATCGCGTTCCAGTTCGGCACGCGTCCGCTGCTGACCCAGGAAAGCCCGATCCCGCCAGACTGGAAGGCCAGGCTGATGACGCTTGAAGACGGCGACGTTCTTCTTCACCGCTTCTCGCCGACCGGCTTTTATTCTTCGGCGGTTCGCAATCCTTTCTTGCGCAACCTCGAGGCGCGCAGCCATCGCCAGATCGCCTTCACCAAGGAAGAGATTGGCGACCACCAGTTCGTGCTCGATGTCGGTGTCGGCACCCGCAAGAATTTCTATGTCACAAGGGGCGACCTCCAGCACGCGCGTGAGTGGCATGCGGCCGGTTTCACCGAGGCGATGAAAACCCCGGACGACACTCTGGTGTTCGTTTCCAAGGAAGAGATGGCCGTCATCCGCAAGGACCAGGCCGACTGCATGGGGTGCCTCAGCCAGTGCGCCTTCTCGTCCTGGGCGGACAATGAGAAGAACACCACGGGGCGCCTGGCCGACCCGCGCAGCTTCTGCATCCAAAAGACGCTTCAGGACATCGCCCATGGCGGCCCGGTCGAGCAGAACCTCATGTTCGCGGGACACGCCGCTTTCCGCTTCAAGCAAGACCCGTTCTACTCTAACGGCTTCGTTCCGACCGTGAAGCAGCTCGTCGACCGGATCCTGACCGGCGCCTGATGATCCGCCGGGGGCTCCTGATCGCGCTGGCCTTGCTCGCGGCGCCTTCGGCCGCGCAGGACAAGGCGCCGCCGTATTGGGCCTCGATCGCCAGCGGCGAGGCGATGACCCGCGCCGGACCTGGGCGAACCTATCCCGGGCTCTGGCTGTACAAGCGGCGCGACCTGCCGGTGCGGGTCTTGAAGATCTATGAGAACTGGCGGCTGATCGAAGACCCGGACGGTGCTAAGGGCTGGATGCTGGTCAGCCTTATGAGCGCCCAGCGGACAGGACTGGTGAAGCCCGGCGAAGCGCGGCCGATCCACGAGAAAAAGACGACGGACAGCCGCGTCGCCTATCTCGCCGAGCCCGGCGTGGTTGGAAAGCTCCAGGAATGCGACGGCGACTGGTGCCGGATTGCCGTCGGCAAACGCCGTGGCTGGATCAGGCAAACTGAACTGTACGGCGTGGCCGGCGGAGAAAGCTGGGCCGACTAAATTGCGCCAGCGTGAGCGCGCACTTTAACAAATTTTCATGCGCAATCATTTCGCTAATGGTTAACCTGAAGCAATGTGTTGCAGCAAGTCAACTCGTCCTAAAAAACCCCGACACATGCATTTTTGACTTGCCTTAATGCCCTGATTGGGGATTGGTGGCTGCGACATTGCCACCCGAGGGCTCGGATGGGTGGCTGGAGTCGATCTGTGTCACTCACCCGAGTGATGCGTAAATAAAGGGGAAGACCGACATGAATAGGGTCATTCGTCACGCTCTTACTGGCAGCGCGCTTGGCGGCGCGATGCTTCTTTCCGCAGCACCTGCGCAGGCAGCGTGCGTCGTCGGCACGGCCGATGTGGTTTGCGGCACAACGACCACGACCGATTCGACCTACCCGGCGCTCGCGCCGAACGATCGTCATTACGACTATGTCGGCGTGACTACCGGACCGGTGACGCTGGACGTTACCGCCGGCGCGATTATCGATGACTATGGTTTGGCACTGACGACGACGAGTACCACCCCATCGGATGCGATAGTAACCAACCTGGGGTCGGTCACAATCGATACCGGCCTCACCGCGACTGCCGGGGGCTCATCGGCGGTCGACATTACCGTCACCGGCGCAACCAACGCTCTGTACCAGGGCACTGGTAGCGTGACGAACAACTCGCTGACCGGGCGCGGCGTATTCATTGAGAATGACGTTACCGGTACCGGCAATCTTACTGCGTTGCTTGGCGGAAACATCACCAATAACGCCAACATCAACAACGCCGCGGTCGCAGTGATCAGCAACGGCACCGACGGCAATGTCCGGGTCGAATCGTTAACTGGGACGACTCTCCGGAGTCCGTTTGGGGGCGCGCTAGGCCAGATTACGAATGCTGCCAGTGACGGGACCATCACGGTCATCAACGGCGGCACCATCCTAAGCCCGAGCGGCGCGCCCAACACGATCGACTACGGCCTGCGAGCCTGGTCTTCGGGCATCGGCGCGGTGACTGTCACCAATAACGGCCTCATCGGCTCCGCCACTGATCGCACGCTCGTTTACGGCATCGACGCGGAGATCCTTAACCCGCTGTCAGCTGCGACGTTGACGGTCAATACGTCCGCCACTTCGCAAACCTGGGGCACCGCGGCCGGCATTTACGCCAACAATGCCGGTACGGGCGCGACGGTCGTCACTGCACTGGGCGTTATCGACGTGTCAGCCGGCACTGGCATCGAAGTCGACGCCCTTGGACCGGTTACCGTCTCGACAGGCGTTATTAATGCCTCGGTTGACGGGGTTAACACCACGACGACTACGGGTAACACGATCGTGAACGTCACTGGCAACGTTGTTGCCGGCGACGATGGCGTCGACGCTACGGCAACGACCGGAACGATCGCGGTCAATGTCACCGGCGGCAACATCACCGCGACTGACGATGGCATCGACCTCAGCAACACCAACGCCACGGCGACCGCGCAGACTGTCACCGTCGCCGCGGGCCGCACCGTCAGCGCCGGAAGTAATGCTATTGAGTCGACGTTGGCAGTCGGCGGCCAGCTGACTGTTACCAATAATGGCACGCTTGCCACGACAACAGTCGGTGGCGACGCGATCTTTACTTCGTTCAACGGGTCGACGCTGATCGACAACAATGCTGGCGCAACGATCACCGGTGACCTTGATCTCACCAACGGCGTTGACACCGTCAACAACCGCGGCACGATGAACAGCTTCGGCGGCTCGAACTTCTACGATGGCGCCGATGTCATCACCAACTTTAGCGGTGGTGTCATCAACCTCGACGGAGTGGTCAACTTCGGCGCTGCCGCGGATACGTTCGTCAACAGCCCTGGCGGCATCATTAATGTCACGGCCAACTCGTCGCTGCTGAACCTTGAAACGTTCACGCAGAACGGACGGATCAATCTCGATACGTTCACTTTGACTGGTTCGTCAGGCGCCGCCTTCGCGGATTTCGTGAATGGACTCACCGGCTTCATCGACACCAACGGGGCGGCCGGTATCCTCGGCTTCGACTCGCTCACGAATAACGGGACAATGGATCTCGCAGGCGCGATATTCACGGCCCCGGCCGGCGTCTTCACGAACGGCACGGCGGGTATCATCATCGCCGATGAAGGTCTCACGACCATCACTGGCCAGACGAGCTTCGTCAACAACGGTGTCCTCGACCTGCTCGACGGCGCCCGTAACGATGCTCTGACGATCAACAGCGACTATACCGGTGCCGGCCGCCTGCAGGTTGACGTCAGCGGTACGACCTCGGACCTGTTGATCATCAACGGCACCGCCGGCGGCCTGACCTCGATCGACGTCAATACCATCGGTGCCGGTGTGTTCGTTCCCGGTGGCATCCTGGTCGTCGATGTCAGTGGCGCTAGCCTTGACGCGTTCACCATCGGTGACGAATTCGGCGGCAATCCGCTGATCAACTACGGTGTCGAGCAGATCGGAAACGATTACTTCCTCACCACGCTGCTGGATCCGGAAACGGCGTTCATTCCGCTCGCCGCAACCGGTCTCATCCGCGATATCTGGTATCAGAGCGCCGACGAGGTTCGTGCCCACACGCTCGCTCCGCGTTGGAACGATGGCGTGTCCTTCTTCGCCCATATCTACGGCAGCAAGGACAAGTCGGGCCAGAGCGACTCGCAGCTCTACAACGACGTCCAGTATGACGCCGACAACAACATCGAGACCGATCGCTGGGGCATCCAGGGTGGCGTCGCTTACGGCTTCGGCCCGGCGCGCGTTGGAGTTACCGGCGGTTACGAAAATGCCGACGCGGAAGGCGACGGCAACTTCGAGGCCTCGGGCTGGAACATCGGTCTGTACGGCGTCTATGGCGGCATGACCGGCTTCCACGCGGAAGCGCTGTTCAAGCATGACGCTTACGACGTCGAGTTCGACGGCCTGTTCGACGAAAACGAAGTCGACGGCAGCAGCACCGGCTTCGAAATCGGCGCCGGCTACCGCTTCCCGATCGGTATCGTTCCTTCGCTCGATGTCTTCGCAGGCGTCAGCCACGTGTGGAGCGACCTGGACGACGTTTCGGCGTTCGGCTTCAACTACGAGTATGACGATTTCACCTCGACCCGTGGCCGCCTCGGCATCCGCGGCAACTTCGGTGGAACCTTCAACCC
>Ga0247828_10000846_pt1 | contig 9933 bp, 4 predicted proteins | sample 12C_Control_Day3_FD_192425 | JGI IMG/M metagenome (GOLD analysis project Ga0247828, IMG submission 192425) | Soil microbial communities from agricultural site in Penn Yan, New York, United States - 12C_Control_Day3 | ecosystem: Environmental > Terrestrial > Soil > Agricultural land | place: USA... | reverse complement strand
CGACGGGCGACACCGGGCTCGGACGCCCAGTGCGTGTGCAGATAGCTCGCGTGCACACCGCGTTCCACGAATCCCTCGACACGCCGTTCGGGCGCCCGCATCCCCCAGGCGGGAGCGCTTCCGGCGTCCGGCTCGACGACGGTCCGGTGGAACTCGTGCCCCCGCATCCGGGTCCCGGCGCCGGCCAGCGCGCTGTCGCTCACCGCCACGGCGTCCCGGTACCCCAGGGTCAGCCGCTCCGACATCCGCGCGGAGGCGTCCAGCACCCCGCACATGGGCAGCCCGTCCAGGTCCCGGCACAGGTACAGCAGCCCGGCGCACTCGGCGGCGACGGGAGCCCCGCTCAGCGCCAGCTCGGCGACGGACTTCCGCAGCCCCTCGTTGGCGGACAGCTCGGAGGCGTACACCTCAGGGAACCCCCCGCCGACGACCAGCCCGGCGGTCCCCTCGGGCAACTCCTCGTCCCGCAGCGGATCAAAGACGACGACCTCGGCCCCGGCCGCCGTCAGCAACTCGGCGTGCTCGGAGTACGAGAACGTGAACGCGGCCCCACCGGCAACGGCCACCCTGACAGGCCGCCCGGCATCCACCAGCCCGTCCGGCGCTTGAGGACGAGGCCCGTCCAGGGCCGAACGGGAGTCCGGGGGCAGAGCCCCCGGGGACGGGAAGGGAAGGGGCGGCGGAGGCGAGGAAACCAAGGCCTGACCCGCGTCCCACCCCGCACCCGCCAAGGGACCCGCACTCCGCGCCAACGCGACCAACGCCGCCAGATCACACCCGCCGGCGACCTGCGCGGCCATCGCCGCGACAGCCTCGACCGCCAGGGCACCCCGCTCGGCCACCGGCACCAGCCCCAGATGCCGGGACGGCGTCTCCACCGGCGCGGCCCGCCGCAACACCCCCAGCACCGGCACCCCGACGGAGTCCAACGCCTCCCGCAGCAACGCCTCGTGCCGGTCCGAGCCGACCTTGTTCAGGATCACGCCCCCGATCCGCACCTCCGGATCGAAGGACACGAACCCGTGCACCAGCGCCGCCACCGACCGGGACTGCGACGACGCGTCCACGACCAGCACCACCGGCGCCCGGAGCAGCTTCGCCACCTGCGCGGTGGACGCCAGCTCCCCCTCACCGGCCGCCCCGTCGTACAGCCCCATCACACCCTCGACCACGGCGATGTCACAGCCCCGCGCGCCGTGTGCGAACAGCGGCCCGACCAGCTCCGGTCCGCACAGGTACGCGTCGAGGTTCCGCCCCACCCGCCCGGTGGCGAGCGCGTGGTAGCCGGGATCGATGTAGTCCGGCCCGACCTTGTGCGGCGACACGGCGAGCCCCCGCGCGGTGAGCGCGGCCATCAGCCCGGTGGCGACGGTGGTCTTGCCGCTGCCCGAAGAGGGCGCGGCGATCACCAGCCGGGGAACGGAGGTCACCACTCGATGCCCCTCTGCCCCTTCTGCCCGGCGTCCATGGGGTGCTTGACCTTGGACATGTCGGTCACCAGGTCGGCGAACTCCACCAGCGCGCCGGGCGCGTTGCGCCCCGTGATCACCACATGCTGCGTCCCCGGCCGCTCCCGCAGCACGGACACCACCTCATCGGTGTCGATCCACCCCCAGTGCATCGGGTAGGCGAACTCGTCCAGCACGTACAGCCGGTACGTCTCGGCGGCGAGGTCCCGCTTGACCTGCTCCCAGCCCTCCCGGGCCTTCTCCTCGTTGTCCATCTGCGCGTCCCGCTGGACCCACGACCAGCCCTCGCCCATCTTGTGCCAGTCGACGGTCCCGCCCTCACCGGAGGCGCCGAGCACCCGCAGCGCGTTCTCCTCGCCGACCTTCCACTTCGCCGACTTGACGAACTGGAACACCCCGATCGGCCACCCCTGGTTCCAGGCCCGCAACGCCAGCCCGAAGGCGGCGGTCGACTTGCCCTTCCCGACGCCCGTGTGCACCACCACCAGCGGACGGTTGCGCCTCTGCCGGGTCGTCAGACCGTCGTCCGGCACCACACTCGGCTGCCCCTTGGGCATTACGCGGCCCTCCTCTGCACGTCCTTCACCAGCCCGGCGATCGAGTCCGCCCGCAGCTCGTCGAGCGTCACCGCCGTACCGCCCAGCTCATCCGCGAGCCGCCCGGCGAGCCCCAGCCGCACCGGCCCCGACTCGCAGTCCACCACCACGGAGGCGACCTGCCCGGCCGCGAACAGCCGCGCGGCACGCGAGGCCAGCGCCACCGGCTCGGGGCCACCGGTGGCCCGCCCGTCGGTCACCACCACGACCAGCGCCCGCCGCGCCGGGTCCCGCAGCCGCTCCACCCGCAGCACCTCGTGCGCCCTCAGCAGCCCGGCCGCCAGCGGCGTACGGCCACCGGTCGGCAGCGACTCCAGCCGGGCGGCGGCCGCGTCCACCGACGACGTCGGCGGCAGCGCCACATCGGCCGCCGACCCGCGGAAGGTCACCAGCCCCACCTTGTCCCGCCGCTGGTAGGCGTCGAGCAGCAGCGACAGCACGGCGCCCTTCACCGCGCCCATCCGCTGCCGCGCCGCCATCGAACCCGAGGCGTCCACGACGAACAGCACGAGGTTGCCCTCGCGCCCCTCGCGGGTCGCCTGCCGCAGATCGTCCCGGCGCACCACCAGCCCGGCCCCGCTGCGCCCCCGCGCCCGCTGGTGCGGGGCGGCGGCCCGGACGGTGGCCGCGAGGTGCAGCTTGGTCAGCGCCCCCCGGGGCCGCCGGGCCCCGGTGGTCCGCCCGTGCTCGGTCCGCGCCCGCGAGCGCCGCCCGGCGGCGCCCTCGCCGAGTCCGGGCACGCTCAGCACCTTCGCCCGGAACGGCTCGGCCGCCCGCACGGGCGACTGCTCGCCGGCGCCGGAGGGCCGCGGCTCCCCGCCCTCCCCGGCCTCGGGACGCGCGGCGGTGTCACCGTCGCCGCCGGGCGCGTCACCGGGCTCCGGCTGCCCGCCGGGGCCACCGCCGGGACCCGGGTCGTCCGGATCGTCGTCGCCGTCGCCCGGGTCCTGCCCGCCGAACTCCTCCAGGGTCTCGTCGAGCTTGTCCTCGTCGAGACCCGGAGCGTCGAACGGGTTCCGCCGCCGCCGGTGCGGGAGGGCCAGCAGCGCGGCCTGCCGCACGTCCTCCGCCAGCACGTCGCTCCGCCCGGCCCACGCGGCCAGCGCGGTCGCCGTGCGCGCCATCACGATGTCGGCGCGCATGCCGTCCACCTCGAAGGCGGCACAGGTCGCCGCGATCTGCCGCAGCGCCCCGTCGCCCAGCCGCACCGACGGCAGCAGCGCGCGGGCGGCCACGACGCGCTGCCGCACGGCGGCCTCCTCGCCGGCCCAGCGGGCGGCGAAACCGGCCGGGTCGTCGTCGTACGCCAGCCTGCGCCGTACGACCTCCACCCGCTGGTCGGGCTCGCGGGAGGCGGCGACCTCGACGGTGAGCCCGAACCGGTCGAGCAACTGCGGCCGCAGCTCGCCCTCCTCGGGGTTCATCGTGCCGACGAGCAGGAACCTCGAGGCGTGCCGCACGGACACCCCCTCGCGTTCCACGTACGAGGCGCCCATCGCGGCGGCGTCCAGCAGCAGGTCGACCAGATGGTCGTGGAGCAGATTGACCTCGTCGACGTAGAGGATCCCGCGGTGCGCGTCGGCGAGCAGACCCGGCTCGAACGCCTTCACGCCCTCCGACAGGGCCCGCTCGATGTCCAGCGCACCCACCAGCCGGTCCTCGGAGGCGCCGACGGGCAGTTCGACCATCCGCGCCGGACGGGACCCGGAGGCCCCCGGCGCGTGCGGTCCGTCCGGGCAGGCGGGGTCGGGGGAGCCCGGGTCGCAGGAGAACCGGCACCCGGAGACGACATCGACCTCCGGCAGCAGCGCCGACAGGGCGCGCACCGCCGTCGACTTCGCGGTGCCCTTCTCGCCGCGCACCAGCACGCCGCCGACCGCCGGGGACACGGCGTTCAGGAGCAGTGCGAGCCGCAGGTCGTCCTGGCCGACGACGGCCGTGAACGGGAACGGGGTACTCACTTGTCGTCGCCCTCCAGGTCGCCTTCGAGTTCCAGATAGGTGGCGCGCAGCCGCTCGAGGGTGTCCGCGTCCGGCTCGGCCCACAGGCCCCGGTCGGCGGCCTCCAGCAGCCGCTCGGTGATGCCGCGCAGCGCCCACGGGTTGGACTTCTTCATGAAGTCCCGGTTCTCCTGGTCGAAGACGTACTCCGCGCTCAGCTTCTCGTACATCCAGTCGTCCACGACCCCGGCCGTGGCGTCGTACCCGAAGAGGTAGTCGACGGTCGCGGCCATCTCGAAGGCGCCCTTGTAGCCGTGCCTCCTCATGGCGCTCATCCAACGGGGGTTGACCACCCGCGCCCTGAACACCCGGTGCGTCTCCTCGCCCAGGGTGCGCGTCCTCACCTGGTCCGGAGTCGCCGAGTCCCCGACGTACGCCTCCGGGCTCGCACCCGTCAGATGCCGCACCATGGCGACCATCCCGCCGTGGTACTGGAAGTAGTCGTCCGCGTCGACGAGGTCGTGCTCGCGGGTGTCGACGTTCTTCGCCGCCACCGCGATCCGCCGGAACGCCGTCTCCATGTCGCCCCGCGCGGCCCGCCCGTCGAGCCCGCGCCCGTAGGCGTAGCCGCCCCACACCGCGTACACCTCGGCGAGGTCCGCGTCGGAGCGCCAGTTGCGGGCGTCGATCAGCGGCAGCAGACCGGCGCCGTACGCGCCCGGCTTGGAGCCGAAGATGCGGGCCGTGGCCCGCCGCCGGTCGCCGTGCCCGGCGGTGTCCTCGTCGGCGTGGGCGCGTACGTAGTTCAGGTCGGCCGGCTCGTCCAGCTCCGCCACCGCCCGCACCGCGTCGTCGATCAGCCCCACGACGTGCGGGAACGCGTCCCGGAAGAAGCCGGAGATGCGGACCGTGACGTCGATGCGCGGCCGGCCCAGCTCCTCGGGCCCGACCACCTCGAAGCCGGTCACCCGGCGCGAGGCGTCGTCCCACACCGGCCGGCAGCCCAGCAGCGCCAGGATCTCGGCGATGTCGTCGCCCTGGGTGCGCATCGCCGAGGTGCCCCACACCGTCAGGCCCACGGATTTCGGGTACTCACCGGTGTCCTGGAGATAGCGCTGCACCAGCGAGTCCGCCAGTGACTGCCCGACCTCCCAGCTCAGCCTCGACGGGATCGCCTTGGGGTCGACGGAGTAGAAGTTCCGGCCGGTCGGCAGCACGTTGACCAGCCCGCGCGTCGGTGAACCCGAGGGGCCCGCCGGGACGTAACCGCCGTTCAGGGCCCGCAGGATGTGGCCGATCTCGTCCGTGGTCCGGGCGAGCCGGGGCACCACCTCGGTGCAGGCGAACTCCACCACGGCCACCGCGTCCGGGAGTTCGGCGCCCAGCACCTCCCGCAGCAGCGGCGCGCTCTCCCCGGCGGCCCAGCCGCGCTCCTCCATGCCCTCCGCGATCCGCCGGCACAGCTGCTCCAGCAGGTCGACCGCGTCGGACGCCGACCGGGCCGGACCGTCCACCAGGCCGGTCAGCTCCGCCGGCACCTTCAGCGGGGCGCCGGGCTCGGCCAGCAGCTCCTTCTCCACCAGACCGAAGTGCGCGGCCAGCGTGGCCCGCAGACCCGGCAGCGCGTTCGCCCGGCCGCCCCACACCTGCGAGGCGCGCAGCACCGCGAGCACCAGGTTGACGCGCGGCTCACCGACCGGACCGCCGCCGAGCACGTGCAGCCCGTCGCGGATCTGCACGTCCTTGATCTCGCAGAGATAGCCGTCGATGTGCATGACGAACGAGTCGAAGTCGTCGTCGTCCGGCTGGTCGTCCACGTGCAGGTCGTGGTGGAGCTCGGCCGCCTTGACCAGCGTCCAGATCTGCGCCCGTACCGCCGGGGCCTTGTCCGGGTCCAGGTCGGAGACCAGTGCGTACTCGTCGAGGAGCTGCTCCAGCTTCGCGAGGTCGCCGTACGTGTCGGCGCGCGCCATCGGCGGGACGAGGTGGTCGACCACCGTCGCGTGCCCGCGCCGCTTGGCCTGGGTGCCCTCACCGGGGTCGTTGACGATGAACGGGTAGATCAGCGGCAGGTCGCCGAGCACCGCGTCCGGTGCGCAGCCGGCGCCCAGTCCGAGGCCCTTGCCCGGCAGCCACTCCATGGTGCCGTGCTTGCCCATGTGCACGATCGCGTCGGCGCCGAAGCCCCCCTCCGACGTCGCGGCCTCCAGCCACCGGTAGGCGGCCATGTAGTGGTGCGAAGGCGGCATGTCGGGGTCGTGGTAGATGGCGATGGGGTTCTCGCCGAAGCCGCGCGGCGGCTGGATCATCACGACGACGTTCCCGAACTGGAGGGAGGCCAGCACGATGTCGTCGCCGTCGACGTACAGCGAGCCCGGCGGTTCCCCCCACGCCTCGGTCATGGCGTCCCGCAGCGCCGGGTCCAGCCTCTCGAACCAGGCGCGGTAGTCCGCGAGCGGCACCCGCGCGGGCGCGGCGGCCAGCTGGTCCTCCGTCAGCCACTCCACGTCGTGGCCGCCCGCCTCGATCAGCCGGTGGATCAGCTCGTCGCCGTTGTCGGGGTACCCGTGCACCCCGTACCCCGCGTCGCGCAGCGCGTCGAGCACCCGCACCGCGGAGGCCGGGGTGTCGAGGCCCACCGCGTTGCCGACGCGCGAGTGCTTGGTCGGGTACGCGGTGAAGACCAGCGCGAGCTTCTTCTCCGCGTTCGGCCGGTGCCCGAGCACCGCGTGCCGCACGGCGATCCCGGCCACCCGGGCCGCCCGCTCCGGGTCGGCGACGTACACCGGGACGTCGTCCGGGCCCTGCTCCTTGAAGGAGAAGGGGACCGTGATCAGCCGTCCGTCGAACTCCGGGATGGCGACCTGCATCGCCGCGTCCATGGGGGACAGGGCGGCGTCGGACTCCTCCCAGGCGGCCCGCGAGGAGGTGAGGCAGAGCCCCTGCAGCACCGGCACGTCCAGGTCGGCCAGCGCCCCGATGTCCCAGGCCTCCTCGTCACCGCCCGCCGAGGCCTGTGAGGCGTGGGTGCCGCCGGCCGCCAGCACCGTGGCGACCAGGGTGTCCGCCTTCGCCAGCAGCTCGTACAGCCCGGCGTCGGCGCCGCGCAGCGAACCGCAGTACACCGGAAGGGCGTTGGCGCCCCGCGCCTCGATCGCGTCGCACAGGGTGTCCACGAAGCCGGTGTTGCCGCTCAGGTGGTGCGCGCGGTAGAAGAGCACGCCGACCGTCGGGCGGCCGGCCCGCACGGCGCGGGCGCCGTGGACGCCGTACTCCGGCATCCTCCGCGGCTCCTCGAAGCCCTCGCCGGTCAGCAGCACGGTGTCCGAGAGGAACCGGGCCAGCTCGGTCAGGTTCTCCGGGCCGCCCTCGACGAGGTAGCGCAGCGCCTCCGCCACGACTCCGGCAGGCACCGTGGACTCGGCCATCAGCTCCGCGTCCGGCACGGTCTCGCCGCCGAGCAGCACCGCCGGGACCCCGGACGCCCTGAGCGCCGCGAGCCCGTCCTCCCAGGCGCGCTTGCCGCCCAGCAGCCGTACGACGGCGAGGTCCGCCCCGTCGAGCAGCGCGGGCAGCTCGTCCGCGACGTCGACGCGGGCCGGGTTGCCGATCCGGTAGGAGGCCCCGGAGGCACGGGCCGCCAGGAGGTCCGTGTCGGCGGTCGACAACAACAACACAGTGCTCATGCGGGTGCTCCCGGTGGAATGAAGGGCAGTCCTTGCGGCGCGCCGGACTCGATGAGCCGCCACAGCGCGTCCGTGTCCGCGTGCTGTTCGATCAGGTCGCCGAGCCGGTCGAGCTGCTCCTCGCGCAGCGCGGCGAACGAGGTGTCGGGGGCCGGCACGAAGCGGCGTCCCGCGGCGGCGGCCACCTTGCGCAGGAAGGCCCGCCGGAAGCGGTCCGACTCCAGCGAGCCGTGCCAGTGCGTGCCCCAGGTCTTCCCGACCCGGCAGCCGTCCAGGCCGCGTCCCCGGTCGTCGGAGATGAACACCTCCCCGCCCAGCACCTCGGCGACGCCGTGATGGATCTCGTATCCCTCGACGGGCTCGCCGAGCGCCTCGCCGACGGGGCGGGTGAGCGTCTTCTCGCGGGCGAACCGCACCCGCACCGGCAGGATGCCGAGCCCGTCGACGCGGCCCCGCCGGCTCTCGACGTCGTCCTCGACGGACTCCCCGAGGAGCTGGTAGCCCCCGCAGATGCCGAGCACCGGCCGCCCCTCGGCCGCCCGTCGCCGCAGGGCGTCCGCGAGGCCGCGCTCCCGCAGCCAGTCGAGGGCCCGGACGGTCCCGCGAGTGCCGGGCACGACCACGAGGTCGGCGTCGACGAGTTCCTCGGGCCGGTCCACGAACCGCACCACCACACCGGGTTCGGCGGCGAGCGCGTCCACGTCGGTGAAGTTGGACATCAGCGGCACCGCGCAGACGGCGACCCGCAGCACGTCCTCGCCGAGCGGGGCGGCCACCGCCGACTCGCGGACGGCGCCGCGCAGCGACACCCGGAGCCCGTCCTCCTCGTCGATGCCGAGCCCGTGCCGGAAGGGCAGCACGCCGTAGGTCCGGCGCCCGGTGAGGCCGTGCAGCATCTCCAGTCCGGGCTCCAGCAGAGACACGTCGCCCCGGAACTTGTTCACCAGGAACCCGGCGACCAGCTCCTGGTCCGTGCGGGAGAGCAGGGCGACGGTGCCGAAGAAGGAGGCGAAGACGCCGCCCCGGTCGATGTCGCCGACGACGAGGACGGGCAGCCCGGCGCTCCGGGCGATCCCCATGTTCACGATGTCGGTGCGCCGCAGGTTGATCTCGGCCGGGCTCCCGGCACCCTCGCAGATCACCGCGTCATACGCGCCCCGCAACTGCTCCAGACAGTCCAGCACCGTGCCCAGCAGCCGCTGCTGGCGTCCGCCGTGGTAGCCGCGGGCGGTCATCTCGCCGACCGGCCTGCCCATCAGCACCACCTGGCTGGACTGCTCGCCGCCCGGCTTCAGCAGCACCGGGTTCATCAGCGCGGTGGGCTCCACCCGGCAGGCCTGGGCCTGCATGGCCTGCGCCCGCCCGATCTCGGCGCCCTCCCGCGTCACGAACGAGTTCAACGACATGTTCTGCGCCTTGAACGGCGCGACCTTGACGCCCTGCCGCGCCAGCCACCGGCAGATCCCGGCGGTCACCACGCTCTTGCCGGCGTCCGAGGTGGTCCCGGCGACCAGCAGCCCCCCACCGTTCACGATGCACGTCCCTTCGTCACCCTCCGCGCGGCGGCACCGGCCGCGAGCGCGAGCCAGCCGACCCGCCGCGAGAGCCGTACCGCCCGGTCGATGTCGGCCACGGACACGGCACGTCCGCCGCCGTTGAGGACGGGCCGGTGTTCGACCCGCCCGCCGTAGGAGAGGGTCCCGCCGAGCCGCACGCCGAGCGCGCCGGCGAACGACGCCTCCACGGGCCCGGCGTTGGGGCTGGGGTGCTTCGCGGCGTCGGCGCGCCACGCCCGTACGGCGCCGCGCGGGTCGGGGCCCGCGAGCGCGGCGAGCACGGCGGTCAGCCGCGCCCCCGGCCAGCCGGCCACGTCGTCGAGGCGGGCGGAGGCCCAGCCGTAGCGGAGGTGGCGCGGGGACTTGTGGCCGACCATCGCGTCGAGCGTGTTGACGGCCCGGAACCCGAGCAGTCCCGGCACCCCGGCGACGGCGCCCCACACCAGCGCGCCCACCACGGCGTCGGAGGTGTTCTCGGCGACGGACTCGACCACCGCGCGGGCGATCCCGTCGGCGTCCAGCGCCCAGGGGTCGCGGCCGCACAGGTGCGGCAGCCGCGCCCGGGCCGCCTCGACGTCCCCGGCGTCCAGCGCCCGCCCGATGGCGCGGGCCTCCCGGGCCAGCGAGGTCCCGCCGACGACGGCCCAGGTGGCGACGCCGGTCAGGGCGGCGGAGGCAGCGGGGGA
>Ga0247828_10000845_pt1 | contig 9933 bp, 9 predicted proteins | sample 12C_Control_Day3_FD_192425 | JGI IMG/M metagenome (GOLD analysis project Ga0247828, IMG submission 192425) | Soil microbial communities from agricultural site in Penn Yan, New York, United States - 12C_Control_Day3 | ecosystem: Environmental > Terrestrial > Soil > Agricultural land | place: USA... | reverse complement strand
AGGACGGCAGCCGGTCGGCGAAGGCCGCGATGACCTCGGCGACCTCGCCGGGTGCGCGCAGGTTGGCCAGGTGGCCCTGCTCTGGCAGGACGACCACCGAGTCCAGCCGGGGCAGCACGGCGGCCAGCGCGTCGAGTCGCTCCCGCAGGTGCGCGGGGCTACGGCCGCCGCCCAGCAACAGCACGGGCAGGTCCAGGCGGGCGTAGCGGTCCAGGCCGACGCCGAGGGACTCGATGGCCTCGTCGTCGGTGATCTGGGCGGGCGCGTGGTCGCGCACGACCTGCCAGACCGGGGGCACCAGCCGCATGGCGGCAACCCCGAGCCGGCCGGCGCCGACGATCTCGCGCATGTGGATGGTGATGGCCCGGTCCGGGTCGCCCGCGTCCAGTGCCGCCCGGGCCCGACGCAGCGTCTCGCCCCCCAGCGGCTCGTCGACCGCCACGGGCGGTTCGTACAACACCATCCCGCTGAACGCCGACGGCGCGGCCAGGGCGCTCTCCAGGGCCACCACCGCACCCGAGGAGTGCCCCACCAGCAACGGCCTCTCCCCGACCGCGGCCGTCACCGCGAGCACGTCGCGGACCTCGGCGGCCATCGCGTCGGCCCCGGTGGGTGCGGCGCCGGCGTGGCCGCCGCGGTAGGTCCAGCGGTCGAAACGCAGCACCCGGAAGCGCCCCGCCAGCGCCGCCGCCACCCCGGCCCAGGACGACCGGTCGGCGGAGCCGGCGTGCAGCAGCAGGACCGCCGGTCCCTGCCCCTCGTCGGTCACAGGGATCGGGCTGCCGTCGGCGCCGGCCACGGCCAGCTCACGGCTGGCGCCGTGACCTGGCCGCCCACCGGCGCCCCGGGAAGCAGCCGCCGGACCAGCGGGATGAGCAGCCGCCGGCCTCGCCTGCTCATCCGCCGGAGACCGGGCGGGCCCGGTGCAGGGGCACCGGGTCGGTGACGCCCTTGAGGAGGACCGGGCCGATCGGGTCGAAGGCGACCCCACCGCCGGCGCACTCGGCCACCACCTGGTCGGAGACCAGCACCTGCCCGGGACCGGCGTGCCCGGCGATCCGGGCGGCCAGGTTCACCGTTCGCCCGAAGTAGTCGCCGTCCTGGAACACCACCGGCCCGGCGTGCAGGCCGACATGGGCCGGCGGCAGTCCCGCCTGCCGGGTCCGCTCCACCATCTCCAGGGCCGCCACCACTCCCTGCCCGGGCCGCTTGAAGTGGAACATGACCCCGTCGCCGAGCCACTTGACCGGCTGGCCGCCGTGGGGGAGCGACACCCGCTCGACCAGGTCGGCCAGGCTGGAGGCGAGCGCCGCCGCCGCCCGGTCGCCCCGCTCCTCGGTGAGGCGGGTGTAGCCGGCCAGGTCGAGGAAGCACATCGCCGGCGGCCGCTGGGGCCGTTCCTCGGCGACCACGGCCTCGATGTGCTCGACCAGGTGGTCGATGGTGTAGCGCTCCTGGTGGCGGGTGTAGAGGGCCAGGAGCATCCGCTGCACCACCCCGGCCAGCTGGTCGCTCAGCTGGGTGGCCGCGGCCCGCATCTGCTGCTCGTCCATGCCCGACGCGAGCAGCGGCTGCTCGACGTGGTCGTGGTAGAACTCCGGCTCGGCCTGGGCGATCCGGCGCAGGTTCTCGCCGTACACCCGCGCGATCCGGATCAGCACCCCGTCGTCCAGCCCCAGCATCCGCCCCAGCTGGGCGCTGCCCAGCAGGTCCCGGTCCAGCGGGTGGATCGGGTCGTCGGGCTGCGGCCGCCCCAGCCCCGACGCCTCGTGGACCCGCTGGACCAGCTCCATCGGCAGCGCCTGCTCGTCGCAGAGCTCGGCATAGGTCGTCCCGGTCAGCGGCCGGCCCGCGATCGACATCAGGTCGAGAAAGGCCAGTGACAGCCGCCCGTCGGTGATCGCCTCACCGATCCCCTCCAGCGACAGCCCGGCCTGCGCGCACGCCGCCACCAGCCGCACACGGCGCACGTCCCCCAACCCGTACGGCGCCTCGCCGTCACCGGCCCGCAGGATCCCCAGCTCGACCAGTCGCCCGACCAGCTCAGGGCCCACCCGTGCCCGCGCGGCCAGCTCCGCCCCGGAATAGGCGGTCTCCTCCATCGCCACCCCTTCGGCCAGCCCCGGCCCAACGGGAAGTCTATGCTGGTCGCCCGAGTGACAACGGTGGAGGCCGGCGTGGGCGAGGGCGAACGGCTGGACGTGCGCAAGACCTACAAGCTGTACATCGGGGGCAAGTTCCCCAGGACCGAGTCGGGGCGGTCGTACCTGGTCGTCGACGACAAGGGCAAGCCGTGGGCGAACGCCTGCCGGGCGTCGCGCAAGGACGTGCGCGACGCGGTGCAGGCTGCCCGCAAGGCGGTGGCCGGGTGGAGCGGGGCGACCGCCTACAACCGCGGGCAGGTGCTGTACCGGGTGGCCGAGATGCTCGAGGGGCGGCGTGAGCAGTTCGTCGAGGAGGTCGCCCGGGCCGAGGGGGTGACCAGGCGGGCCGCCACCGAGACGGTCGACAAGGCGGTCGACCGCTGGGTCTGGTACGCCGGCTGGGCCGACAAGCTGGCTCAGGTGTTCGGGTCGGCCAACCCGGTCGCCGGGCCCTACTTCAACTTCTCGGTGCCCGAGCCGACCGGGGTCGTCGGCGTGGTCGCCCCGGCCGGGTCGTCGCTGCTCGGGCTGGTGTCACGGCTGGCCCCAGTGATCGTCTCCGGTAACACCTGCGTGGTGGTCGCCTCCGAGACCCGGCCGCTGCCCGCCATCACCCTGGCCGAGGTGCTGGCCACCAGCGACCTGCCCGGCGGGGTGGTGAACCTGCTCACCGGGTTCGCGGCCGAGCTGGTCGGCCCGCTGGCCGCCCACATGGACGTCGACGCCCTCGACCTGGCCGGCCTGGACCTGGCCCTGTACCGCGAGGCCGAGCTGGCCGCGGCCGAGAACGTCAAGCGGGTCGTCCCTCCGGTGAAGCTCTCGGCCCGCGACTGGCTGGCCGACGCCAAGGGCCAGGACCCCTACTGGATCGCCAACTTCCTGGAGATCAAGACCGTCTGGCACCCGATCGGGGTCTGACCAGCCGGAGAAATTGTCTGGATCGCGTCGGGTAGCATGGCGGTAGACCCAGCACAGTGACCGCCGGCGAAGCCATCGCCGGAGGCGGACAGGAAGGCTCTCCCAGTGCCCAGCGACCCAATGGACGCGATCGTCAACCTGGCCAAGCGCCGCGGCTTCGCCTTCCAGTCGAGCGAGATCTACGGCGGGATCCGATCGAGCTACGACTACGGTCCGCTCGGGGTCGAGCTGAAGAACAACATCAAGAAGGCCTGGTGGCGCTCGATCGTGCAGCTGCGCGACGACGTGGTCGGCCAGGACGCGGCCATCATCATGGCCCCCCGGGTCTGGGAGGCCTCCGGGCACCTGGAGTCGTTCTCCGACCCGCTGGTCGAGTGCACCAACTGCCACCAGCGCTTCCGCGAGGACCACCTGATCGAGGCGTTCGAGGCCAAGCACGGCCGGCCGCCGGCCGAGGGCGAGCTCAAGTGCCCCAACTGCGGCAGCGGGCCGTTCACCGACCCCCGCAACTTCAACCTGATGTTCAAGACCTTCATGGGGCCGGTCGAGGACGCCTCGGCCGTGGTCTGGCTGCGGCCCGAGACGGCCCAGGGGATCTTCGTCGACTTCCCCATCATCCAGCAGGTCAGCCGCAAGAAGATCCCGTTCGGGATCGCCCAGATCGGCAAGGCGTTCCGTAACGAGATCACCCCGGGGAACTTCATCTTCCGGACCCGCGAGTTCGAGCAGATGGAGCTCGAGTTCTTCGTCGAGCCGGGCACCGACGAGGCCTGGCTCGACCGCTGGATCTCCGAGCGCCGGTCCTGGTACCTGGACCTGGGGATGCGCGAGGAGAACGTGCGGCTGCGGCCCCACGGCCCCGAGGAACTGGCCCACTACGCCAAGCGGGCGGTCGACATCGAGTACAAGTTCCCGTTCGGCTGGTCGGAGCTGGAGGGGATCGCCAACCGGGCCGACTACGACCTGTCCCAGCACCAGAAGTTCTCCGGCCAGGACCTCTCCTACCACGACCAGGAGACCGACACCCGCTACATCCCGTACGTGGTCGAGCCGTCGGCCGGGGCCGACCGCTCGGCCCTGGCCTTCCTGGTCGACGCCTACCGCGAGGAGGAGGCACCGACCGCCTCGGGCGGGACCGAGAAGCGCACCGTGCTGCGCTTCGACCCACGGCTGGCCCCGATCAAGGTGGCCGTGCTCCCCCTGTCGCGCAACGAGCAGCTCAACCCGATGGCCCGCGAGGTCGCGGCCCCGCTGCGCGAGCGCTGGATGATCGACTACGACGACGCCCGTTCGATCGGCCGCCGCTACCGCCGCCAGGACGAGATCGGGACGCCGTTCTGCGTCACCGTCGACTTCGACTCGCTCGGTGACCGGGCTGTCACCGTCCGCGACCGCGACACCATGACCCAGGACCGGGTCGGCCTCGACCGCCTGGTCGGGTACCTGGAGGAGCGGCTGCCCCGGTAGCCGCCATGCGCGTGCTCGCCGTCGTCGCCGCCGGCCCGGGCGTGGCCGGCGGCGGGGTGGGTGGCCAGCCAGCCCTCGACCCGCTCGACCTCGCCCTGGTCCGGGGCGACGCGGTGTTCGAGGCCCTGCGCGTCTACGCCGGCCGGCCGTTCCGGCTCCGCGAGCACCTGGACCGCCTGGCCGCCTCGGCCGCCGCCCTGGAGCTGCCCCTTCCCGGCGGCCTGGAGGAGCTGGCCACCCGGGCCGTCGCCGAGGCCGGGAACGGCGACGCCGTCCTGCGCCTCATCTGCACCCGGGGCCGCGAGGAGCCGCCCGCCTCACCCGATGGCTCCGGCCCCGGGGACGGCGGCCCGGCGGCGTTCGCCATCTGCACCGAGCTCCCGGCCTCCTTCGAGGACGACCGGCGCCGCGGGCTCCGGCTGGTCCTGCTCACCACCGCCGCCGACCCGCTGGTCAGGGCGGCCTCGCCGTGGCTGCTGCCCGGGGTCAAGAGCATCAGCTACGCCACCAACATGGCCGCCCAGCGCGCGGCCAGGGCCCGCGGCGCCGACGACGCCGTCCTGGTCGGGCTGGGCGGCGAGCTGCTGGAGGCCCCGACGGCCAACCTCTGGTGGCGCTCCGGCCAGACCTTGTTCACGCCATCGCTCGACCTGGGCATCCTCGCCGGCATCACCCGGGCCGTGCTCTGCGACCTTGCCCCCGTCCTCGGCCTCAAGGTCCTTGAAGGCGTCTTCACCGCCGAGGACGTTGGCGCCGCCGACGAGGCCTTCCTCTCCAGCTCGACCCGCGAGGTCATGCCCGTGATCGAGCTCGACGGCACCCCCATCGGCGACGGCCGCCCCGGCCCCAGCGCCGCCAGCCTCCAGGCCGGCCTCCGCCACCTGGCCACCGGCGTGCGCTGACCGTCGCTTCACACGTGGCCGGCGACCAGGCGGCCGTCCTTGACCACGGCGGCGATGCGGTCGCCGACGGTGGCCAGCTCGAACGGGTCGCCGTCGACCACCACCAGGTCGGCCAGCTTGCCCGGGGCCAAGGTGCCGAGCTCGCCGGCCACCCCGAGCAGCTCGGCCGCCGACGAGGTGGTGGCGGCCAGCACCTGGGCCGGGGCCATGCCGCCCTTGGCCATCAGCTCCAGCTCGGCCAGGTTGCGGCCGTGCGGGGTGATGCCGCTGTCGGTCCCCATGGCCACCTTGACCCCGGCGGCGACGGCCCGCCGGAAGGAGTCGGCGTGGGCCTCGGACACCTCAACGGCCTTGCGCCGGGCCGCCTCCGGGATGGGCAGGCCGGCCTCGGCCGCGGCCAGCACCCCCCGGGGCGCGACCAGGGTCGGGACCAGCCAGGTACCCCGGTCCAGCATCAGCTCGATGGCCTCGTCGTCCAGGTAGATGCCGTGCTCGATCGAGCGGACCCCGGCCCGGACGGCCGCCTTGATGCCGTCGCTGCCCTGGGCGTGGGCCATCACCCAGCGGCCGGCGGCGGCCGCCTCGCCGACCAGGGCGGTCAGCTCGTCGTCGCGGAAGTGGGCGTGGCGGGGGTCGTCGGTCGGGGACAGGACGCCGCCGCTGGTCGCGACCTTGATGACGTCGGCCCCCGCCCTGACCAGCTCGCGAACCTTGCGGCGCATGGCCTCGGGCCCGTCGACCAGGCCGTCGGGCATGCCCGGGTAGACGGGCCAGAAGTTGAGCTCCTGTCCCGAGGGGTACCAGCCGTCGCCGTGGCCGCCGGTCTGAGTGAGCAGGGTCAGTGAGATCTGCAGCCGCGGCCCCTGGACCAGCCCGTCCTCCACCGCCCGCTTGATCCCGGCGTCGGCCCCGGCCGCGTCCCGCACGCAGGTGATGCCGGCGGCCAGGGTGGCGCCCAGGTTCTCGGCGGTCTCGTAGAAGCGGTAGGAGAACGGCTTCTGGAGCATGCCCATCAGGTCGATGCTGGACAGGGTCACGTGGGTGTGGCAGTCGAACAGCCCCGGCAGCAGGTGGCGGCCGCCCAGGTCGACGGCCTCGTCGCCGTCGAGCCCGGGCCCGACCTCCAGGATGCGGCCGTCCTCGACGAGCACGTCGGCGGCGGCTGGCGGGGCGCCGGTGCCGTCGAACACCCGCCCGCCAGAGAGCAGCGTCCTGGTCATGGGCGCGGCCTGGCGGTCAACGCGGTGGCTGCCCGTCCTCGCGCTGGCGGGCCCGCTCGGGGGCCAGCAGGTAGTCGGTCAGGCCGATCACATTGCCCCAGGGGTCGGCGACCTCGACCAGCCAGCCGGTGCGGAGCTCGCGGGGCTCGCCGAGCAGGCCCACCCCGGCCGCGGCCAGCGCCTTGCCGGCGGCCCGGGCGTCCGGGACCTCCAGCCACAGCCGCGGCGAGGACCGGGGCGGACCCGGGGCGACGTCGCCGGCCCGCACGACCAGGCCAGCCTCCTCGTCGCCAAGCCGGAACCCGACGACCCCGGCGTCGGGGAAGTCGAACTTCACCCCGAGGCCGAGGCGGCCGGCGTAGAACCCCTTGGCGACCTCGAGGTCGCCGACGTCCAGCAGCACGTTGTCCAGGCCGAGCACGGTGATCTCGCTCATGGAGAGCATCAAACCGGCGCTGTCGGGCCGCGTCAAGGCGCCCCGGCTTGACAATCCGCACTCCGAGCAGGCATCAAGGGGGGAGCGGGCGGCCTTCCCCCATGCCGCCCAAGGAGGTCGGTACCGGTGCCACCTGACCCCTACGAGCGCCTCCAGGCGGCCCGGACGGCCGTCAAGGCGCTGAAGGACGAACGGTCCATGCTGGCCGTCCGCCTGGTCGACCTGGCCAAGGCCAGCGACGAGGAAGCCCTGGTCGAGGCGTCGATGCGGCTGGACGCGCTGCCCACCGAGCTGCTCCGGGCCGAGCTCAAGCTGGCCCGGGCCGACCGCCAGGCGGCCAAGGCGACCCTTCAGGCGGCCGAGGCCAGTCTGGCCAGGGCGCTGGCCAACATCCGCGATGTGGAGCCGCTGCCCGACGCCACCGTCAAGGAGAAGCTGGAGCGGGCGGCCGGGTCCGGCGACGAGGAAGCGCCCGAGGACGAGCAGGCCGACAGCGACGAGCAGCCCGCCGAGACGCCCGGCCTGGCCGACGCGGCCAGGGACCGCCGCGGCGCCGACGAGCAGTGGGTGCGCGAGTGCCGGCTGGCCGTGGAACGGGCCGAGCAGCGGGTCCGGGCCCTGGAGGCGCGCGTGGCCGAGGCCGGCCGGCACGAGCCGGACGAGCCGGCCCACCGGGCCTTCACCAAGCGGACCACCGAGGCCAGAGGGGCGATCGACCAGGCCAGGGGAGCCAACGACCAGGCCGAGCTCGACCTGATGCACGCCACCGAGCTGGCCAAGGTGGCCCTGGACGGGCTGCTGGCGGCGCGGGCCGGGGCCGACTGGCGGGCCCTGGAGCACGCCCGTGCCGCCCGGGCCGACGCGGCCGCCGGGGTCGGCCCGGCCTGGGAGGCGCTACGCTGCGCCGGGCTGCGGATCGCCAGAGCCACCTACGAGCTCGACCGCCTGGTCGAGGAGTGGGTCTCGAGCCGTCCCTAGCCCTCGGCCCTGGCCCTCGGGCCCTAGCCCTCGGCCCTGGCCTGTGGACAACGGTTCGCACCCCGCCCGGGCGTCGGGCTACCCTCCCGGAAGGGGCCCCAACGCCGAACGGCGGGGGTGACGCCTGCCCGGTCAAGGGCTGCTCTGGTCCTCCTCAGGAGGGCCGAACGGCTCGACGCGGGGGTTGCCGTAGACGCCCTCGACCGGCTCGGCGTCGGCGATCCGGCCGGCCGCGGCCTCGTCGACCAGGATGGTGTAGAGGTGCTCGGCCGGGCTGATGTTGACCACCCCGAAGGCGGGGTCGACCTCATCGGGGGTGAGGCCGAGGAGGTCTCGCACCTCGGCCAGGGACGCCTGCTCCGGCGCCAGCCGCAGGGTCACCATCACCCGGGGCATGTCACCGCCGGGCCCGGCTGCGGCTGGACCGCTTGACCCCGGCCAGGCTGGCGGTCAGGGCGGTGCCGTCGATCACGCCCCAGCCGAAGTCGTGGTCGAAGCCGGTGCCGCCCAGGTCCTGGGCCGTCTTGAACAGCAGGGCCCGCAGCTCGGCCGGGGCCAGCACCGACGACGGGTACTTCTCGCGGACGGCCGCCACCACCCCGGTCGCGACCGGGCAGGCGGCCGAGGTGCCGCCGTCGGCCGGGTACACCCCCGAGCCCGTGAAATGGGTGTAGGCGGACAGGTCGGGCTTGTCGGGGTCGATGCGCCCCGGCCCCTGGGAGGAGTAGCCGACCCGGCGCATGCGGGTGTCGACCCCGGCCACCGACAGGACGCTCGGGTGGGAGTTGGCCCCGCAGATGGGCCGGCTCGTGCCGAACTGGCAGCGACCGTCGGGGCAGTCCCGGCCGCAGTTGCCGGCCGCGAACAGGATGTCGGCCCCGGCCGACTCCAGGCTGGCCACGATCACGTTGAACGGGTGGGCTGGGTTGTCGGAGTAGTTGCCAGGGTGGCCGACGGGGAAGTCCCAGCTGGGGGAGAACATCCCCCAGCTGTTGTTGACCACCAGGGACCGGCGGCTGGCCGGGATCGCCTGGATGATCTCGAGCAGCCGGGAGTACGACAGCACGGCGTCCGACAGCAGCCCCGACATGGCCGTCTCGCCCGGGGTCTCCGACAGCAGCAGGGCGTGGTCGAGCAGGGTCGCCTTGGGGGCGGCGATGCCGACGTCGAAGGCGCACATGGTGCCGTGGCCGACCGGGTGCTGGCCTGGCCTGGTCGCCACCCCGGCCGGGGCCCAGCTCCGCTGCCGTGAGAACTTGGGGTCGCGGCCCTTGGACTCGAGGTAGGCCAAGTTGATGCCGGTGTCGACGATCGCCACCGGCACCCGGTAGCCGTCCATGCCGGCGTCGGCCAGCGCCTTGACCCCGAGCTGGGTGGCGACGTCCTGGTCGTTGCCGACCGCCGGGTCCCCCGGGCAGACCAGGCAGGTGGAGATCACCGGGTCGGAGTACACCCCGACGACCTCGGGCCGGGCGGTGGCCTCGGCCACGGCGGCCCGCTGGTCGTCCGGGTCGTCGGGGACGGTCCCCCTGACCAGGTAGGTGGCCTCCTCGAGGGCCATCGAGAAGCTGACCGCGGGCGAGTACCGGTAGGGGCTGGCGCCCGGCTCGTCGGTCTGGGGGGTCGGCACCTGCACCGGGTTGTAGGCCGGGTCGATGACCAGCCCCGGGATCGGCTCGGCGGCGGTGGCGGCGAAGGAGGGCATGGCCTCCCCGCGCAGGGTGGCGGCGTGCACCGCCGGTGAGGACCGGAACTGGACGAGAACGCGCATGGGCTTCCCCTTCCCCGCGGCGGCGGTCTTGCTGCACGCTAGGCCGGCAACCCAAGCACGTCAACGGCTCCGTGCCGCGGCCGCGCCGGCGGCCTGC
>Ga0247828_10000843_pt1 | contig 9944 bp, 11 predicted proteins | sample 12C_Control_Day3_FD_192425 | JGI IMG/M metagenome (GOLD analysis project Ga0247828, IMG submission 192425) | Soil microbial communities from agricultural site in Penn Yan, New York, United States - 12C_Control_Day3 | ecosystem: Environmental > Terrestrial > Soil > Agricultural land | place: USA... | reverse complement strand
GCAGGCGCTCGATGACGTCCAGCAGTTCGGCCACGCCCGCGCCCGTGCGCGACGAGACGAAGCAGATCGGCACCAGGTGGCCTTCGCGCAGCGCCTGCTCCAGCGTGGCGTGCAACTCGGCCGGGTCGACGTCGCCTTCGTTCAGGTAGCGCTCGACGAACTCGGCGTCCACTTCGACCACCTGCTCCATCAGCGCGCGATGCGCGTCCTCGACGGAAGAGAAAGCGGGCGCGGGGCCTTCGTGCTTGCGCGTCCAGAAGCAGTCGATGACGCCTTCGCCGTCTTTCGAAGGCAGGTTGACCGGCAGGCACTCCTTGCCGAACGCGGCCTGGATCTGTTCCACCACCGCCTGCGGCTGCACGCCCTGCGCGTCGATCTTGCTGACCACGATGATGCGATCGCGGCCGCGCTGCTTGGCCCACTCCATCATGCGCAGCGCCAGCGGCTCGACGCCGGTGACGGCGTTGATGACGATGGCCGCGGTCTCCACCGCTTCCAGCGCCGGCAGCGTCTGGCCGAGGAAGTCGGGCGCGCCGGGCGTGTCGATCAAGTGGGTGGTGATGCCTCCGTGCTCGAAATGCAAAAGGCTGCTGTTCAGAGAACGCAGCCATTTCTTCTCGAGCGGGTCCCAGTCGGAGACGCTGGCGCCCTTCTCTACGGCGCCGGGCGTGCCTACCGCGCCGGCCTTCCACAGCAGGGCCTCGGCGAGGCTGGTCTTGCCCGAGCCGCCGGGCCCGACGAGGGCCACGGTCCGCCGGGCGGCAATGTCACGATGAGCGGCCACGAGGCACCCCTTTCGCGCGCAGGACGAAGGAACATCCTACGGCAGCGGATGCCCCGCGTGGGGCCGCTCACTTGGCAGAGCTCAGGCGGCGAGCGCGCGCCTGCCCTCGTTGGCGGCTTCCGAATGCGTGCGGATCTGCACGTCGGCCGCGGCCAGCGCCTTGGCCTTCGCCTCGTCGCCCATCGCCAGCCCTTCGGCACGCACGAAGCGCACGTCGGTGACGCCCAGGAAGCCGAACAGCGAGGTCAGGTAGCTCTCCTGGTGGTCCATCACCTCGCCCGGCAGGCCGGCGTACAGGCCGCCGCGGGTGGACACCACGATCACCGTCTTGCCCTTGGCCAGGCCTTCCGGACCGGTGGCCGTGTAGCGGAAGGTGCGGCCGGCCTGCGCGATGCGGTCGATCCAGGCCTTCAGCTGGCTCGGGATGCTGAAGTTGTACATGGGCGCACCGATCACCACGACGTCGGCCGCCAGGAACTGGCTGACCAGCTTTTCCGAGACCTCGTTCTCGCGCTTCTGCGCCGGCGTCAGGTCGGGCGAGTCGATGCCCATCCGGAAGCCCAGCGAGTTCATGTCGAGGTGCGACGGCGCGTCCACGGCCAGGTCGAGGTACTCGACGGCGGTGCCGGGCCGGGCCGCGGTCCACTCGTCGACGGCCTTGCGGCTGAGCTGGCGGGAGGCGGAAGCGGCGCCCAGCGGGCTGGAATCGATGTGCAGCAGTTTGGTCATGGCTATCTCCTGTTCGGTTTGAACGCGTCGCGTCCATGGGTATGAATTCTGGAGATGAACCAATCCGCTGATAAGACGGCAAAATCAGGCCAGATTGTTCTACGCATGGAACGATGATCGACCTCAACGACATGGTGTTCTTCGCCGAGGTGGTGGACCGCGGCGGCTTCGCGGCAGCCGGCCGCAGCCTGGGCGTGCCCAAGTCCAAGGTCTCGCGGCGCGTCGCCGATCTCGAAGCGCGGCTGGGCGTGCGCCTCCTGCAGCGCACCACCCGGAAGCTGTCGCTCACCGAGGCGGGCGAGATCTACCACCGGCACTGCGTGGCCATGCGCGAACAGGCCGAGGCGGCCGACGAGGCCGTCGCGCGCGTGCTCGGCGAGCCGCGCGGGACCGTGCGCGTGAGCTGTCCGGTAACGCTGGCGCACACCACCATCGGCCCGCTGCTGCCGGGCTTCCTGGCCGCGCATCCGCAGGTGCGGGTCGAGATGCTGGTGACCAACCGCGTGATCGACCTGGTGCAGGAAGGCGTGGACGTGGCGCTGCGAGTGCGCTCCTCGCTGGACGACAGCGGCAGCCTGGTGGTCAAGCAGCTCGGGCCCACGCACGGCGTGCTGGTCGCCTCGCCCCAGCGCTGCAGCAGCTGGGGCCAGCCGGCCTCGGTCGAGGAGTTGCGCAACCTGCCCACGGTCGCGATGTCGGCCGCCGACGGGCGCGCCAGCTGGCGGCTGGTCGGCCCGGCCGGCGCGGATTTCGAACTGCAGCACCGGCCGGTCTGCACCGCCGACGACCTGCTGGTGCTGAAGATGGCCGTGGTGCAAGGCGTCGGCATCTCCGTGCTGCCCGACTACATGTGCACCGAGGAACTGCGGCACGGCCTGCTGGTGCCGGTGCTGCCCGGCTGGTCGCCGCCGGAAGCCAAGGTGCTGGCCGTGTTCCCCTCACGCCGAGGCATGGTACCGGCGGTGCGGCGCTTCCTCGACCACCTGGGCGAGAACGTGCGGGGCGAGCGCATCGTCCCGGGGCTGGACCCCTGCCTCATCGCTGCATGCCCCACCGCCTCACCGTGAAGCGTTCCAGCGTCTGGAACACCAGGCCTTCGACCGCGAGGCCGATGGCGATCACCATCGCGAGGCCGGCGAACACGCGGTCGGTGAGCAGCTCGTTGCGGTTCTGGAAGATGTACCAGCCGAGACCGCCCTTGCCCGACGACGCGCCGAACACCAGCTCGGCCGCGATCAGCGTGCGCCACGCGAACGCCCAGCCGATCTTCAGCCCCGAGAGGATGGCCGGCAGCGCCGCCGGCACCAGGATGCGCAGCACGTAGCGCAGGCCGGTCAGGCCGTAGTTGCGGCCGGCCATGCGCAGCGTCTCGGGCACCGACTGGAAGCCCGCGTGCATGTTCAGCGCCAGCGGCCACAGCACCGAATGGATCAGCACGAACACCAGGCTGCCGCGGCCCAGGCCGAACCACAGCAGCGCCAGCGGCAGCAGCGCGATCGCGGGCAGCGGGTTGAACATCGCGGTCAGCGTGGCCAGCAGGTCGCGGCCGATGCGCGTGGAGACCGCGAGCGCGGTGAGCAGGAAGGCCGCGAGCACACCGCCTGCGTAACCCTGCGACAGCAGCCACAGACTGATGCGCGTGCGCTCCAGCAGCTCGCCGCCGGCGAGGCCTTCGACCAGCGCGCGCGCCGTCTGCAGGAAGGTGGGCAGCAGCAGGTCGTTGTCCTGCCAGCGGGCCACGATCTCCCACAGCCCCGCGAGCACCAGCAGGATCAGGCCGCGCCGAAGCCAGGCCTGCTGCCACGCGCGCGTGGCCAGCGGCAGCGCGCGCTCGGTCTCGCGCGGCGGCAGCGGCAGCAGAGGGACCTCGTACTCGGGCCGGATGGGCGGGTTGAGCGCGCTCATGCGGTCCTCCTCATCGGGCCTGGGTCCTGCGCCGCGGGCTCGTCGAACAGCAGGCCGTGGATGCGCCGCACCGCGGCCTGGAAGCCCGCGCCTTCGCTGTCCAGCCCGAACTCGTGGGCGTTGAGCTCGGCCCGCATGCGGCCCGGATGCGGCGACAGCACGCCGACGCGGTGGCCGACCACCAGCGCCTCTTCGATCGAATGCGTGACGAACACCAGCGCGAAGCGCGATTCCTCCCACAGCGCGAGCAGTTCCTCCTGCATGCGGCGGCGCGTGAGCGCGTCCAGCGCGGCGAAGGGCTCGTCCATCAGCAGCACGCGCGGTTGCATCGCCAGCGCGCGGGCGATGGCCACGCGCTGCTTCATGCCGCCGGACAGCTGGTGCGGATAGGCGTCGGCGAAGGCGGACAGCCCCACCTTGTCCAGCCAGTGCGCGGCGCGCTCCGTGGCTTCACGCCGGCCCGCGGTGCGCGAAGCGAGCAGCGGAAACGCCACGTTGTCGAGCACCGTCTTCCACGGCGGCAGCTGGTCGAACTCCTGGAACACCGCGATGCGGTCCGGCCCCGGTGCGCGCACCGGCTCGCCCGCGAGGCGGATCTCGCCTTCCACCGGCGCGATGAATCCGCCGATGGCCTTGAGCAGGCTGGACTTGCCGCAGCCCGACGCGCCCAGCAGCACGAAGCGGTCGGCCGCGTGCACGTCGAAGCTCACGCGATGGGTGGCGCGCACGACGTTGCGCGGCGTGCGGTACTCGAGGCTCACGCCGTCCACGCGCAGCAGCGGCTCGGTCTTGAGAGTGGTGATGGTGGCCATGGGCTCGAGGGTTCAGAAGGGCACGTCGCCCTCGATGGTGGTTCGGTACAGCTTGCGCCGCAGGTGGTCGGGCGTGCCGGCGGCCAGGTGCAGCACCGAGCGGTTGTCCCAGAACACCAGGTCGTGCGGTCGCCAGGAGTGCCGGTAGACGAACTCGGGCCGGGTGCTCCACGCGAACAGCTCGTCCAGCACCGCGCGGCTCTCGTCATCGGGCAGGCCGACGATGCGCGTGGTGAAGTGCTCGCTGACGAACAGCGCCTTGCGCCCGGTCTCCGGATGCGTGCGCACCACCGGATGCAGCACCGGCTTCACTTCGTCCAGCTGCGCCTGCGTCAGCTTGGGCCGCCACGGGCTGCGCTCGCGCAGCTCCTCGTAGCGCGCGATGTAGGTGTGCTCGGCGAACAGCGGACCGACCAGCGTGCGCAGCGCGGCCGGCAGCGACTCGTAGGCGCGGTGCTGGTTGGCGAACAGCGTGTCGCCGCCCTCGGCCGGCAGCTCCTGCGCGTGCAGCAGCGAGCCCAGGCTCGGTTTTTCCTTGTACGACAGGTCCGAATGCCAGAAGTGGCCGGCGTCGCCGAGGCCGATCGGCTTGCCGTTCTCGCGGATGTTGGAGACCACCAGCACCTCCGGATGGCCGGGCAGCTGGAAGTCGCGCAGCACGTGGATCTGCAGCGGCCCGAAGCGGCGCGTGAATGCGACCTGCTGCGCCGGCGTGATGCGCTGGTCGCGCAGCACCAGCACGTGATGCCGGAGATGGGCGTCGTGCAGGCGCTGAAAGTCGTCGGCCGAGAGCGGCGCGGCGAGGTCGAGGCCCAGCACCTCGGCGCCGAGCGCGTCGCCCAGCGGGCGGATCTCCAGTTGCTGCAGCGTGTCGAAAAGCATGACGGTCCTCAGTGGGTCAAGAGGGAATGGATCAGCGCCAGGCCCAGCGGCCAGTCGCCGTGGCCCGACTCGACGTTGATGTGGCCGGCCGCGGGCAGCCGCACGAACTCGCTGCCCCAGGCCCGCGCGTAGGCGCCGGCCAGGCGCGGGCGGCAGTACGGGTCGTCATGGCTGGCCACCAGGATGCTGCGGTACGGCAGGCGCTCGCAGGGCACGGGCGCGAAGTCGTGCAGCTGCGCGCGGCGCTCGGGGTTGGCCGGCGCCACCAGCAGAGCGCCTCGCACGCGGCGCGCGGCTTCGGGCGGCAGGTGCGCCGTCGCGATGCAGCCCAGGCTGTGGGCCACGATCACGACCGGCGCCGGCGCTTCCAGCACCTGCTTCGCGAGCGTCTCCACCCACTCGTCCCGTTTGGGGTTGAACCAGTCGCGCTGCACGACGCGCCGCGCGCCGGGCAGGCGTTCCGCGAACAGCGTCTGCCAGTGGCCGGGGCCGGAGTCGCGCCAGCCGGGGACGATGAGCGGGGTAAAGATGGGAGGTGGATTCAGCACCGCGCCATTCTGGGAAGAACAAGGCCCAGAACCAACGAACATCTTCTTGCTTGCTTATGCGCATGTGCTAATTCCATTCCCGTCATCCCCGCGAAGTCCATTCCCGTCATCCCCGCGAAGTCCGTTCCCGTCATCCCCGCGAAGTCCGTTCCCGTCATCCCCGCGGAGGCGGGGATCCAGTGCTTCCATTGCGGCCGTCGAAGAAGGCGGAAGCACTGGATTCCCGCCTTCGCGGGAATGACGAGGTGGGTGCTCAGAAACCGGGGACGACCGCCCCCTTGAACTCCGTCTGCACGAACCTGCGCACCTCATCCGACTGGTAGGCCTTGACCAGCTTCGCCACCCACGGCTTGTCCTTGTCCTGCTCGCGCACGGCCAGCAGGTTGACGTAGGGGCTCTTGGCGCTTTCCTGGGCGATCGCGTCGCGGCCGGGGTTCAGGCCCGCGGGCAGCGCGTAGTTGGTGTTGACGGCCGAGGCGTCCAGGTCGTCCAGCGTGCGCGGCAGCTGGGCCGCGTCCACTTCCACGAACCTGATCTTCCTGGGGTTGTCCACCACGTCCAGCGGCGTGGCCTTGAGCCCCGCGTCGGCGCGCAGCTTGATCAGGCCCTTGTCCTGGAACACCAGCAGCACGCGGCCACCGTTGGTGGGATCGTTCGGGATGCCCACGCGCGAGCCTTCCTTCAGCTCGGCGAGCGACTTCACCTTCTTCGAATAGATGCCGATCGGGAAGTTGACCGTGTAGCCCACCGGCACGATGCGGTAGCCGCGGTCCTTCACCTGCTGGTCGAGGTACGGCTTGTGCTGGTAGCTGTTGGCGTCCAGGTCGCCGACGGACAGCGCGGCGTTGGGCTGCACGTAGTCGCTGAACTCGATGACCTGGATCTTCAGGCCGTCGCGCTCGGCGACCTTCTTCACCTGCTCGAAGATCTGGGCGTGCGGTCCCGCCGTCACGCCGATCTTCAGCGGCTTGTCCTGCGCCAGCGCGCCGCCGGCGGCCAGCACGGCGGCCAGGGCCACCGCACGGACGAGGGTTCTCTTGTTCATGGTTTCGTTCCTTCCTTGGGAGTGAGAGAGACTCGGTCTACTTGTGGGAGAGAGTTCGCACGAGGCGATCGCCCGCGCTCTGTACCGCCTGCACGAACACGATGAGCACCAGCACCACGGCCAGCATCACCTCGGGCAGGAAGCGCTGGTAGCCGTAGCGGATGCCCAGGTCGCCGAGACCGCCGCCGCCGATGGCGCCGGCCATCGCCGAGTAGCCGGTCAGGCTCACCAGGGTGATCGTCAGGCCGGCGACGATGCCGGGCAGGGCCTCGGGCAGCAGCACCTTGAACACGATCTGCGTCGTGGTCGCGCCCATGCCCTGCGCCGCTTCCACCAGGCCCGCGTCGACCTCGCGCAGGGACGCTTCGACCAGCCGTGCGATGAAGGGCGCGGCCGCCACGGTCAGCGGCACCACGGCCGCCGCGGTGCCGATGGAGGAGCCGGCCAGCAGCCGCGTGAACGGGATGATGGCCACCAGCAGGATGATGAAAGGCGTGGATCGCACCGCGTTGACCACGGTGCCGACGATGCGGTTGGCCGCCGCGTGCTCCAGCACGCCGCCGCGGTCCGACAGGCGCAGGTACACGCCGAGCGGGATGCCCACCGCGCCGCCGATCGCGCCCGACAGGCCCACCATCACCAGCGTCTCCCAGGCCGATCGGCCGAACAGCTCCAGCAGCGCGGGCGTGAACACGTCAAACATGGGCCACCTCCACGCGCACGCCGGAGAGTCGCAGGTGGTCCACCGCGGCGACGATGGAACCGCGCGCGCCGCGCGCCAGCACCGCCAGCGAACCGAAGGGCCTGCCCTGGATCTCGTCCACCTGGCCGTGCACGATGTTCAGGTCCAGGCCGAAACGCCGCACCAGGTCGGACAGCAGCGGCTGGTCGGAGCGATCGCCGGCGAAGGCGAGACGCAGCAGCTCGCCCGGCGTCGCGTCCTCGGCCATCAGTCCTCGGATCCGCGCCACCACGCTGTCGGGCAGCTTCTGCGGCACCACGTCCTCGACCAGGCCCCGCGTGACCGGCTCGCGCGGATGCGTGAACACCTGCACCACCTCGCCCTCTTCCACCACCCGGCCGGCGTCCAGCACGGCGACGCGATCGGCCACCTGCTTGATCACCTGCATCTGGTGCGTGATGAGCACGACGGTGAGACCGAAGTCGCGGTTGATCTGCCGCAGCAGCGCGAGGATGGAGCGCGTGGTCTCCGGATCGAGCGCCGAGGTGGCCTCGTCGGACAGCAGCACGCGGGGCCGGTTGGCCAGCGCGCGGGCGATACCCACGCGCTGCTTCTGCCCGCCGCTGATCTGCGCCGGATAGCGGTCGCGCAGCGCCACCAGGCCGACCAGGTCCAGCAGCTCGTCCACGCGGCGCCTGATCTCCTGCGGCCGCACGCCCGCCAGCTCCAGCGGCAGCGCCACGTTGCCGAACACGGTGCGCGAGGACAGCAGGTTGAAGTGCTGGAACACCAGGCCGATGCCGCGGCGCGCATCGCGCAACTGCGATTCGTTCAGCGCGGTGAGCTCGCGACCGTCGACCACCACCCGTCCCGACGTCGGCCGGTTCAGCAGGTTGATGGTGCGCACCAGCGAACTCTTGCCCGCGCCGCTGCGGCCGATGACGCCGAACACCTGGCCCGGCGCGACCGACAGGTCGATGCCGCGCAGGGCCTGCACGTCGCCGTAGTGCTGGACGATGCCTTGCAGTTCGACCATGGCCCGCGCCTCAGCTGCCCGAAGCGACATGCGCGTCCGGGAAGAAGTAGTCCTTGGCCGAGGCCGGCTTGTTCCTGATGACGCCGACGCGGTGCAGGAAGCTCGCCAGCGCGAAGGTGTTCTCCGGCGCGATCTTGAACTGCACTTCCGGGTTCCTGACGATGCGGACGAGGAAGTCGCGATCGATCTTCGCGCCTGTCACGCGCAGGTAGGTGTCGGCGGCCTTCTCCGGGTTGGCCGTGGTCCACTGCGCCGCTTCCTGCAGCGCGTCGATGAACGCCTTGTAGGTCTTGGGGTTCTCGGCGCGGAACTTCTCGGTCGCGTACAGCACCGTGGCCGACGAGGGCCCGCCCAGCACGTCGTACGACTTGAGCACGATGCGCGCGTTGGGGTTGCCGGCCAGCGCCTGGTCCTGGAAAGGCGGGTTGCCGAAGTGGCCGGTGATCTCGGTGCCGCCCTTGATGATGGCCGCCGTCGCGTCCGGGTGCGGCACCGCCACCTGCAGCTTGTCCAGCTTGTTGAACTGCGAGTCGCCCCACAGCCTGGCCGACGCGAGTTGCAGGTAGCGCGACTGCACCGATACACCGACCGCAGGCACCGCGATGCGGTCCTTGTCGCCGAAGTCGGCGATGGTCTTGACCGCCGGGTTGTTGGAAACCAGGTAGTACGGGAAGTTGCCCAGCGAAGCCACCCCGCGCACGTTCTGCCGGCCGTGCGTGCGGTCCCAGATGGTGAGCAGCGGCCCGACGCCGGCGCCCGCGATGTCGATGCTGCCGGACAGCAGCGCGTCGTTCACCGCGGCACCGCCCGAGAGCTTGACGTAGTCGACCTTGATGTCGATGCCGGCCGCCTTGCCGTGCTTTTCCACCAGCTTCTGGTCCTGCGCGACGTTGAGCAGCAGGTAGACGATGCCGAACTGTTCGGCGATGCGCAGTTGCCCTTCCGCGTGCGCGGCCGGCGCCGCGAGCGCCAGCGCCGTCGCCAGGCCGGCGGTGAATTTCCTGAGTGCGAGCATGAGGAGTCCCTTCGAAAGCCGCGGACTCTACGGATGGCCTGCGCGGAAGGGAAATACGGAATCGGCGTTTGCTCAGAACTCAAACATCCAAAGCCAGCACAATGCCCCGATGAACGAAGAACCCACGATCTCCGACAACCCCGAAAAGCACCGCTTCGAACTCGCGATGAACGGCGAGGTGGCGGCCTTCTCGGAATACAACGTGCTCAAGGGCGCGCTGCTGTTCACGCACACCGAGGTGATGCCCGCGCACGAGGGCAAGGGCTTCGGCGGCAAGCTGGTGGCCTTCGCGCTGGACGACGTGCGCCGGCGCGGCCTGCATGCGGTCCCCGCCTGCCCGTTCGTCGCGGGCTACATCCGCAAGCACCCGGAATACCTGGACCTCGTCACCGAGGAAAGCCGGCGCGCCTTCCTGCGCTAGCGGGCGGCCCTGCCGTCTATGCTCGCGGCATGGATGACACGACACCGCTGCGCATCTCCATCACGCCCGAGCAGAGCGGAGACGC
>Ga0247828_10000842_pt1 | contig 9945 bp, 6 predicted proteins | sample 12C_Control_Day3_FD_192425 | JGI IMG/M metagenome (GOLD analysis project Ga0247828, IMG submission 192425) | Soil microbial communities from agricultural site in Penn Yan, New York, United States - 12C_Control_Day3 | ecosystem: Environmental > Terrestrial > Soil > Agricultural land | place: USA... | reverse complement strand
CTCGCGCGGGTCCACGTTGCGCGACACGATGGTCTGCAGCGCCACGATGATGTGGGCCGCGGCCACCACCGGGTCGGCCGCGAGGTGCGGCGCCGAGCCGTGGCCGCCGCGGCCGGTCACCGTCACGGTGACGGAATCCGAGGAGGCCATGAAAGGTCCTTCCTTGAAGCCGAGCTTGCCGGCGGGAAAGCCCGGCATGTTGTGCAGCGCGAAGACCGCGTCGCACGGAAAGCGCTCGAACAGCCCCTCCTCCACCATGCGGCGGCCGCCGCCCAGGCCTTCCTCGGCCGGCTGGAAGATCAGGTTCAGCGTGCCGTCGAAGCTGCGCTCGCGAGCGACGACGCGGGCCGCCGCCAGCAGGATGCTGGTGTGGCCGTCGTGGCCGCAGGCGTGCATCTTTCCGGGCACCTGGCTGGCGTAGGGCAGGCCGGTGGTTTCCTGGATCGGCAGCGCGTCCATGTCGGCGCGCAGGCCCAGGCGGCGCGTGCTCTCGCCCAGCCGCAGCGTGCCCACCACGCCGGTGCCTGCCAGGCCGCGGTGCACCTCGTAGCCCCACTCGGACAGGCGCGCGGCCACCAGGTCGCTGGTGAGGTGCTCCTCATAGGCGAGCTCGGGGTGGGAATGAATCTGGTGCCTCAGCGTGACCATCTCGGGCGCGACTTCACGCACGGCGGGCAGCACTTTTTCGAAGGCTTCGGCGGTTTCGATCTCGAATGACATGGCGGCTTCTTCCTTGCCACCAGTCTAGGAAGTCGCCGCCCGCGCCGACAGACAGGCGCTCCCGCTCACCGTCGGGCGGCGCCTGTCGCTCCGGATAATCGTCGGCCATGAAGCTGCACCAGCTGCGCTACCTGGCCGCCGTCGCGTCGGAAGGCGGCATCCGCGCCGCCGCCAGGGCGCTGGGCGTCACCCAGGCCACCGTCACCCAGGGCCTGCGCGAGCTGGAGGCGCATGCGCAGGTCGCGCTGTTCACGCGGCACGGCGGCGGCATCGCCTTCACGCCGGCCGGCCAGGAACTGCTGGAGCAGGCGCACCGCGTGCTGGCGCAGCTGCGCCAGGCCGAGGACACGCTGGCGCGCTACCGCGACGCGGGCGCGCAGCAGCGGCTCACGCTGGCCATCACGCCCTGGGTGGCGCAGACGCTGCTGCCGCTCGTGCTGCCCTCCTTCCGCGAGGAGCTGCCGCACGTGCAGCTGGAGATGTTCGACGGTCTCTCGGCGCTCAGCTATCCGCGCCTGCGCGAAGGGCGGCTGGACCTGATGATCGGCCGCATCGGCCCGCAGGAGGCCATGCACGGGCTGCAGGCGCAGCCCCTGTTCCGCTACGACATGACGGTGGTGGCGCGGCGCGGTCACCCTTGCGCCGAAGCCCGGTCGATGGCCGAGCTGCTGGGGCACGACTGGGTGCTGAACTTCACGCCGGGCGAAAGCGCCAGCCTGCTGGAGAACCTCTTCGGCCAGCACGGCCTGGCGCCGCCCGTGCACCGCGTCCAGCTGGCGCACTCGGCCTCGCTGATGCTGGGGCTGGTGCGCAAGACCGACATGCTCACCTTCTGCCCCTGGCCGCTGGTGGAAACCGACGCGCTGCGGCACACGCTGGTCACCGTGCAGGTGCGCGAGCGCTTCCGCAGCAACGTGGTGGGCATCGTGCGCCGGGCGCAGGAAGCGCCGTCGCATGCGGCGGCGCGGTTCATCTCGCATTTCCTGGACCAGCTGCCGGCGTGGCTGGCTTCGGATGATCCGGAGTTGCGGCGGGTGCTGCACTCGGTGGATCTCGTCGAGGCGGGCGGAGGCTGAAGAGCCGGGGCCCGGAAACGAGAAAGGGACTCGCGAGGAGTCCCTTTCGGTCGAAGCGCCTTGGATTTCAAGACGCTTTTTGGATGGTGGCCTGGGGCGGAATCGAACCACCGACACGCGGATTTTCAATCCGCTGCTCTACCAACTGAGCTACCGGGCCGTGAGCCGGCAATTATAGCCTAGCCTGCGCTCCGCTTTCCGCGGGAGAGGTCCACGCCGAGTTGCTTGAGCTTGCGATACAGGTGCGTGCGCTCCAGGCCGGTCTTCTCGGCCACGCGCGTCATCGAGCCGCCTTCCTTGGCAAGGTGGAACTCGAAATAGCTTTTCTCGAACTCGTCGCGCGCGTCGCGCAGCGGCTTGTCCAACTCGAAGGTCTGGCGCGCCTGCGGGCCCATCTCGACCGGCGCGGGAATGGTCTGCCCGCCCGTCATCGCCGCTTCGACCGTGAGCTCGGCCATCGGCGGGAGCGGCGTCGCGCTCACGTAGCCGGGACCGGGCTTGGGACGCAGGCCGCCGTTGCCGCCGGGGGTCTCGCGCTGGAGCGCGCCTTCCACGGCCTTGAGCAGCTTCTGCATCGTGATCGGCTTCTCGAGGAAGGACTGCGCACCGATCTTGGTGGCTTCCACCGCGGTCTCGATGGTGGCGTGGCCACTCATCATGATGACCGGCATCGTCAGCTGGCCGGTGCTGGACCATTCCTTGAGGAGGGTGACACCGTCGGTGTCGGGCATCCAGATGTCGAGCAGCACGAGGTCGGGACGCGCGCGTGCGCGGGCCGATCGTGCCTGCGCGGCGTTCTGCGCCAGTTCGACGTTGTGGCCCTCGTCGTTGAGGATTTCCGAGAGCAGGTCGCGGATGCCCAGTTCGTCGTCGACCACCAGTATGTTTGCCATGTTCTCCGAAGTGCCGCGCCTGGCGCGAGCGCAGGCAGATTGTTGTCAGGCTGCAACTGCGAATGATAGCGAGACTTGCGCCCCCGCGACCACTCCGTCTTCCAGCCGGTTCTTCACGTCGATGCGGGCGCCATGCTCATCGGCGATCTTCTTGACCACCGCGAGGCCCAGCCCCGTTCCCTTGTCCTTGGTCGTCACGTAGGGCTCGAAGGCGCGCTTGAGGATGTGCTCCGGAAATCCCGGGCCCGTGTCCTGCACCACCAGCCGAACGCGACGGTTGGATTCGTTCCATTGGGTGCGAATCATCACCTCCCGTTTCACGGCGCCCTCGGTCGCATCCTGCGCGTTCTGCAGGAGGTTGTGGATGACCTGGCGCAACTGCTGGGCATCGCCCAGGATCTTCGGGCAGGCCGGATCCAGCTCGGCGCGCACCGGCGCATGCGAGCCCACGCCCGATTCGCCCTCGCGCACGTACAGGTGCAGCACGTCGCCCACGACCTGGTTCAGGTCGATCGGTTTGAGATCGGCAGCCGGCAGCCGCGCGTAGTCGCGGAACTCGTTGACCAGCCGCTTCATCGCATCGACCTGGTCCACGATGGTCCGCACCGATTTGTGCAGCAACGCGCGCTCGCTCTCGCCGACCTTGTCGCCCAGTTTGTGCGCCAGCCGCTCGGCCGACAGCTGGATCGGCGTGAGCGGGTTCTTGATCTCGTGCGCCAGCCGGCGCGCCACCTCGCCCCAGGCCTGCGCGCGCTGGGCCGAGACGATTTCCGAGATGTCGTCGAACACCAGCAGCCGCGACGAGCGCCCCGGCTCGTCGGACGGCATCTCCGCGCCGCGCGCGACCAGCGTCAGCGTGTCGCCCTTCGATGGTCCGCCGGAGGGACCCGCGTTGAGCTCGAACGACTGCTGCCAGTGGTCCAGGCCGTGCTGCAGCCGGTCCTGCATGTAGTCGTCGAACTGGTTCTGCACCGCGGCGCCGAACGTCTCGAGACCCGGTAGTTCCGAGAGCTGCCGGCCTTCGTAGGCGGCGAGCGGGAAGCGAAGGATGCGGGTGGCGCCGGGGTTGGCGGTCTCGATGCGCCCCTGTTCGTCCAGCACGATGACGCCGGCCGTGAGGTTGTCCAGGATGGTCTGCAAGTGCGCCCGCGCGGCGTTGACCTGGCCCATGCTCTGCTCCACCGCCGCGCGCGCGTCGGCCAGCTGCTGAGTCATCTCGGCGAACGACCGCGTGAGGCCGCCGAGCTCGTCCTTGCCCAGCAGCACCGGCTTGGGCGACAGGTCGCCGGCCGCCACCTCGCGCACGCCGGCCGCCAGCAGCAGCAGCGGCCGGGCCAGCGAGTTGCCCAGCAGCACGGCCAGGAAGATCGCGCCGAAGACCGCGAGGAACAGGCTCAGCGTGAGCGTGCCGATGTACATGCGCCGCAGGCCGTCGCGCGCCAGCGCGCGCTCCTGGTACTCGCGGTAGGCCTCCTGCACCGCCATCGCGTTGGCCACCAGCGTCGGCGGCAGGCTCTGCGTGACCTGCAGGACGCGCGGCTCGGCGAGCAGGCCCAGGCCCGGGCCGGGCACCACCGCCAGCGCCTTGATGCGGGCTTGGCTGACCGCCCCTGGGCTCGCATCCTCGAGGCCTTCGATCACCGCCATCGAGCGCTGCGCGCGCACCGTGCGCACCTGCTGCGCCGTCGGCCGTTCGGGGCTGAGCAGCATGCGCGACTGGCCGGCGCTGGCCACGACCTGCCCGGTGCCGGTCCAGAGGATCACGTCGTTGGCCGAGAGCGGCTCGCGCATCCGGTCCAGGGCGAGAGCCGCCGAGGTGTCCGGCACCTCGGCCAGCTGGTTGGCGGCGGCGCGCGTCTTGTTGGCCAGGTCCTGGGCCAGCGCGTCGAGCGTGGAGCGGCCCAGGTTCAGGCCCGCGTCGAGCGCGCCCTCGACCTTGACGTCGAACCAGCTCTCGATCGATCGCGAGACGAACTGGTAGGACACCACGTAGATCAGCAGGCCCGGAACGAAGCCGACCAGCGCGAAGATCGCCGCCAGCTTGACCAGCAGCCGGCTGCCGAACTTGCCGCGCCGCACGCGCGAGGCCAGCCGCACCGCCACCCAGCCGATCACCAGCAGCAGCATGCCCGCCACCACCATGTTCAGCGCGAACAGGCGGCCGTAGTTGCGCTCGTAGAGCTCGCGATTGCCGGTGGCCTGCGTGAGCAGGAACATCAGCACGATGGCGATGGCGATCATCACCGCCGCGCCCACCAGCAGGGCCCAGCGGACCGCGCGCCGGCTGCCGAAGGTGGGCTTCGGTTCGGCGGCGGGGGTGGGCAGGGACTCGTTCACCGTCCGTTCTCGAGGGCCAGGCGCTGCGTGCGACTGGCGATGATGCTCCAGTCGGACTGCCCGACCGCGCCGATCTGGAACGGCCGCGGCAGCTGCGAGACGTCGAGCCGGAAGCGGAAGTCCACGCTGTACTTGGCGTCGGGCTCCAGGTCGGACAGGTCGGCGATCTTCCAGCGCGAGACGTTGCGCACGGCGGCCAGCGCCTCCTCCTGCGTGTCGAAGCTCTGGCCCAGCGCCAGGCCGGCGTTGCCGATGGGCGCGGACGAGACCTGCAGGCGCCAGCGGCGCGTGAGCGGCTGGTACGAAAGCCTCATGTGGCGCGAAGCGCCGGCCACGTGCTTGTCGTACCAGTACCAGCGGTCGCGCAGCAGCGACGCGTCGGCCACGAAGAACATCGGGATGCCCTTGAGCAGCGCGTCCTCCACCGCCGGCGGCAGGTCGAAGCGGACGCCGGCACTGAGCAGGACGCCTTCCTCGGTGCGCTCCAGGCGCAGGTGGGCGACCTCGGGGTCGGCCGGCGCCTGAGCGGCGGCGGGCATCAGCAGCAGCACGGCCGCCGCCAGCCCGCACAGCCAGCGCTCAAGCTGGCGCAGCATCCGCGCGCTTGTCCAGCGCGGCGTAGAAAAAGCCGTCGTGGTCACCTGAGAGATTGTCCCGGAGGGCCTCACCCACCGCCCCCGCCTGGGGCAGCAAATGCCCAGGGCCGGGGCGCAAAACAGCCGCTTTGTTGTGCGCAACAAACGCTTCGACGCGGTGCTGGCCCTCCTCGCGGAAGACCGAGCAGGTGCAATACAGCAGCCGTCCGCCGGGGCGCAGCAGGGGCCACAGCGCATCGAGCAGGCGCCGCTGCTGCGCCGCCAGCGAGGCGATGTCGCCGGGCCGGCGCAGCCAGCGCACGTCGGGATGGCGCCGCACGATGCCCGAGGCGGTGCAGGGGGCGTCCAGCAGGATGCCGTCGAAGGGTTTTCCGTCCCACCAGCTGTTCACGTCGGCGGCGTCGCCGGCGATCACTTCGGCGGAAAGGCCCAGCCGCGCGAGCGTTTCGCGGATGCGCTCGCAGCGCTGCGGGTCGACATCCAGCGCGACCAGGTCGGCGTCGGCGTGTTCCAGCAGGTGCGCGGTCTTGCCGCCGGGCGCGGCGCAGGCATCGAGCAAACGCAGCCGCTGTCCGGGCCGTGCTTCGAGCCCCTCCAGCAGCAAGGGCGCGGCCAGTTGGGCGGCCGCGTCCTGCACGGACACCTGGCCTTCATCGAAGCCCGGCACGTCGTGCACGGGCCGGGGCCGCGCCAGCAGCAGGCCGTCTTCGCCGATCGCCGAAGCCTCGATGCCGCCGTCGGTCCATCGCCGGAGCAGTTGCTCGCGATCGGCGCGCCGCACGTTCACTCGCATCGTCATCGGCGCGGCCGTGTTGTTCGCCGTGAGGATGGCCTGCCAGTGCTTCGGATGGTCCTTCTGCAGCCGCTCGATCCACCAGCGCGGATGACTCCAGCGCGCCACTGGGTCTGCATCGGTCGCGGCCACGAGTGCGGCGCGCTCACGCAGGAAACGGCGCAGGCACGCGTTGATGAAGTTCGCCTGGGGCGCGGTGGCGGGCACGCGCTTGGCCGCTTCGACCGCCTGGTCCACGAGCGTGAACGGCTCGTAGGGCGCTTCAGCTTCGTTCCAGCACAGCGCGAGCGCGGTGCACAGCAACGCGTCGGCCTGCGGCGGCGGTGCGCGCTTGGCCAGCTGCTTGCGCAGTGCTTCCGCGCGACCCAGGTGGCGCAACGCGTGGAAGGCCAAGGCCTGCGCGGCTGCACGCAGGTCGGGCGCCACTCGCGCGATGGCCGGCGTGGCCGACTCGCCCGCGCGCACGGCGCCCACCACCGAAGCCGCGGCGGCGAGCTGGCGCCACAGCGGGACGGATGTCGCCTGAGAAGAGGAAGTCAACCCGCAGGACCTCTGCTGACCGGCATCGCCTCCAGCCCGCGGCCCGGCTTGAAGCCGAACAGCAGGGCGAGGAGCACGGCCGGGAATTGCGCGATCGCCGCGTTGTAGCGATGCACGGCCTGGGTGAAGCGCTCGGCGCCGGCGATGCATTGCGCCGTCATGTGCGCGCGCGTTTCGGTGAGCGTGTCCGGCAGGCGCGGACCCGCCAGGTCGTGCGCGTCGTCGCGCTCGGCGCGTTCCCACGCGGTGGCCAGCACCGACTGCGCGGCGGCCAGCGCGGCGATGCGATCGGGATCGAGGGGCTTCTGCCGCGCCGCTGCCAGCGTGGCCTCCAGCTGCGAGGCCGCGCCCTGCAGGCCGCCCCAGAACGATCCGCCGATGCCGTCGAACACCGAGGCCGGAGGCTCGTCGTCCTCGGTCAGCAGCTGGTTCACCAGCTGCACCTGGCGCGCGAGTTCGGAGTCGAGCGAGGCGAAGGCGGCGTTGGCCTCGCCGCGCAGGCGCACCAGGCGGTTGTACGCGCCCACCGTCCAGAACAGCAGGACGGCGGCGGCGACCCAGGTAAGGAGCGAAGAGGGCATCGTCGGCAGGAAAAGAAAAAGCGCCCCACCGCTTTCGACGGTGGGGCGCCTAGTTTAGTGAAGCCGGTCGGCTTACTCGCTGGAGGAAGCGTTCTCGGTCGCCTCGGGCGCGGCCGCGCCTTCGGTGACGCCCGCCAGTTCGGCGGCTTCCTGCTCGGCGATGGCGCGGCGCTCGGCCTCGTCCATCGCGTCCTTGGCCTTGCGCGCCTGGTGGTACGCCATGCCGGTGCCCGCGGGGATCAGGCGGCCGACGATGACGTTCTCCTTCAGGCCGCGCAGCTCGTCGCGCTTGCCCATGATGGCCGCTTCGGTCAGCACGCGGGTGGTCTCCTGGAAGGAGGCCGCGGAGATGAACGAGTCGGTCGACAGCGAGGCCTTGGTGATACCCAGCAGCAGGTTGCTGTAGGTCGCCGCGATCTTGTTGTCGGCGCGAAGCGCGTCGTTGGTGTCCAGCATCTCGGAGCGCTCGACCTGCTCGCCGGCGATGTAGCCGGACTCGCCCGGGTTCTCGACCACGACACGGCGCAGCATCTGGCGAACGATCACCTCGATGTGCTTGTCGTTGATCTTCACGCCCTGGAGGCGATAGACGTCCTGGACCTCGTCGACGATGTAGCGGGCCAGCTCCTCCATGCCCAGCAGGCGCAGGATGTCCTGCGGGTCCGCCGGGCCGTCGACCACCGACTCGCCCTTGTTCACCACCTGGCCTTCGTGCACCAGGATGTTCTTCTCCTTGGGCACCAGCTCCTCGTGCACGCCGCCTTCCGGATCGGTGATCTGCAGGCGGATCTTGCCCTTGGTCTCCTTGCCGAACGACACCGTGCCGGTCATCTCGGCCAGCACGCCCTTGTCCTTGGGCGAGCGGGCTTCGAACAGCTCGGCCACGCGCGGCAGACCGCCCGTGATGTCGCGGGTCTTCTGGCCTTCGATCGGGATGCGGGCCAGCACTTCGCCGCCGCCCACGTCCTGGCCGTCGCGCACCTGGATCAGGGCGCCGACCTGGAAGCCGATCGTCACCGAGTGGTCGGTGCCGGGGATCTTCACCTCATGGCCCTGCGCGTCGATCAGCTTGACCTGCGGGCGGACCACCTTGGCGGAGCCGCGGCGCTTCGGGTCGATCACGACCAGCGTGGACAGGCCGGTGACCTCGTCGACCTGCTTGGCGACCGTCAGGCCCTCTTCCACGTTCTCGAACTTCACCGTGCCGGCGAATTCCGTGATGATGGGTCGGGTCAGCGGGTCCCAGTTGGCCAGCACGGTGCCGGCCTTGATCTGCTGGTCGGCCTTCACCGTCAGCGTGGCGCCGTAGGGCACCTTGTGGCGCTCGCGCTCGCGGCCGTGCTCGTCGTGGATGACGATCTCGCCGGAGCGGGCGATCACCACCAGCTCGCCCTTGCTGTTGGTCACGTAGCGCATCGTGCTGTTGAAGCCGATCACGCCGTTGGACTTGGCTTCCACGCTGGACGCGATGGCCGCGCGCGAAGCCGCGCCACCGATGTGGAACGTACGCATCGTCAGCTGCGTGCCGGGTTCGCCGATCGACTGGGCGGCGATGACGCCGACCGCTTCGCCGACGTTCACCAGGCCGCCGCGGCCGAGGTCGCGGCCGTAGCAGCGGGCGCACAGGCCGAAGCGCGTGGCGCAGGTCAGCGCCGTGCGCACCTTCACTTCGTCGACGCCGGCGGCCTCGAGCTCCTCGATCGCGTCCTCGTCCAGCATGCTGCCGGCGGGCACGAGCGTGGCGCGCGATTCCGGATGCAGCACGTCCTCGGCGGCGGTGCGGCCCAGGATCCGGTCGCGCAGCGACTCGATCACTTCGCCGCCCTCGACGATGGCGCGCATCAGCGAGCCGTCGGAGGTGCCGCAATCGTCTTCGGTGACGACCAGATCCTGCGTCACGTCGACCAGGCGGCGCGTCAGGTAGCCGGAGTTCGCGGTCTTCAGCGCGGTGTCCGCGAGGCCCTTCCGGGCACCGTGGGTCGAGATGAAGTACTGCAGCACGTTCAGGCCTTCGCGGAAGTTGGCCGTGATGGGCGTCTCGATGATCGAGCCGTCCGGCTTGGCCATCAGGCCGCGCATGCCCGCCAGCTGGCGGATCTGGGCGGCGGAACCGCGGGCGCCGGAGTCGGCCATCATGTAGATGGAGTTGAAGGACTCCTGGTCCACTTCCTTGCCGTGGCGGTCGATCACCTTTTCCTTGGCGAGCTGGGCCATCATGACCTTGGACACTTCGTCGCCGGCCTTGCCCCAGATGTCCACCACCTTGTTGTAGCGCTCGCCGGCGGTGACCAGACCCGAGACGTACTGCTGCTCGATCTCCTTCACTTCCTTCTCGGAGCGCTCGATGATGGCGGCCTTCTCCGGCGGCACCAGCATGTCGTCCACCGCGATCGAGATGCCGGCCTTGGT
>Ga0247828_10000841_pt1 | contig 9946 bp, 9 predicted proteins | sample 12C_Control_Day3_FD_192425 | JGI IMG/M metagenome (GOLD analysis project Ga0247828, IMG submission 192425) | Soil microbial communities from agricultural site in Penn Yan, New York, United States - 12C_Control_Day3 | ecosystem: Environmental > Terrestrial > Soil > Agricultural land | place: USA... | reverse complement strand
GTACCAGTACAACGCGCTGGCCAAATCGGTCCGCGACGCGACCCGCTATCTCTCGATGCAGCTGCCCGACACGCAGGTGGCGCAGGCCAAGAACCTGGTGGTGTACGGCAATCCCGGCGGCACGGGCACGCCGCTGCTACCCGGCCTCGACGTCACGGCCCACGTCCCCGATCCGGTCTGGCAGGACGCCGGCGCGGACCCGGTGATCCGCACGGTGACCATCCAGGTGAACAACTACACCTTCCAGTCGATGTTCACCGCCGTGTTCGGCGTCAACTTCCCGCCGCTGCAGTTCTCGGCCATCCAGGCCACGATGAGGGCGCCTTCGTGATCCGCGCCGCGCGCCGCTCCCAATCGGGCTCGACCATCGTCGAGTTCACGCTGGTGATGCTGCTGTTCTTCACCTTCCTGCTGGCCATCGTCGACTTCGCCCGCATGCTGTTCACCTGGAACGCCGCCACCGAGGCCACCCGCGCCGGCGCGCGCTACGCGGTGGTGTGCGACGGCACCGGCAACGCGGCCGACGTGCTGGCCCGCATGCAGTCGCTGCTGCCCGAGATCTCCGCCATCGACCTGGCCTGGACGCCGACCGGCTGCAACTCCACCGACTGCGAAGGCGTGACCGTCACCGTGCAGAACCTGAACTACCGGTGGATCTCGCCGGTGCTGGGCCTGACGAGCGCCATCGACGTGCCCATGCCGACGTTCCGGACCTATCTCACGCGCGAGGTCATGCGGCAGGACCCCAACAGCGCTGCGATCTGCCCCTGACACGAACACCCACGGAGCCTTCATGAAGATCGCCGTCATCTCCCCCAGCGCCGCCCACCTGGAATCCCTGTGTACCTCGTTGAACGCGCGTGGGCATTCCGCCACCGCCTTCGAAGGCGGCAAGAGCCGCGTGCGCGAGATCGCCGAACGCGAAGCGCCCGAGCTGATGCTGGTGGACGGCATCTGCTGCGACCCCGCCGAGCTCGCGCAGGTCGAGCACGTCACCACCCACCATCCGCACACGGCCGTGGTGCTGCTGTGCTCCACCACCAGCCCCGACTTCCTGATCCACTCCATGCGCGCCGGCGTGCGCGAGGTGCTGCCTTCGCCCGTGCCGCCCGCGGCGCTGCTGGCCGCGGTGGAACGGGTGCAGGCCAAGCGCGCCGGCGCGGCGGCGCGGCGCCAGGGCCAGGTGCTGGCCTTCATGCCGTGCAAGGGCGGCAGCGGCGCGACCTTCCTCGCCACCAACCTCGCCTCGCAGCTGGCCGAGACGCGCTCGGTGCTGCTGGTCGACCTGAACCTGCAGTTCGGCGACGCGCTCTCGTACGTGCACGACGGCCGGCCGCCGGCCACGCTGGCGGACGTGTGCAAGGACATCCACCGGCTCGACGCCTCGCTGCTGGTGGCGTCCACCGTGAAAGTGGCGCCCAACTTCAGCATCCTTCCCGGGCCCGACGACCTGGGCCAGGCCGGCGCGATCCGGCCCGAGCACCTGGACGCGGTGCTGTCGGTGGCGGCGGCGCACTACGACTTCGTGCTGCTGGACATGGGCCGCACGCTGGACACGCTGGCCATCCAGGCGCTGGACCGCACTTCGCGCATCTACCTGGTGATGCAGTCCGCCCTGCCCGACCTGCGCCACGCGTCCAAGCTGCTGGACGCCTTCCGCACCATCGGCTACGGCACCGACCGCACCGAGCTGATCCTCAACCGCTTCGAGCGGTCCGGCGAGATCGGCCTGGACCAGGTCCAGCGCGCGCTGGGCGCGGTGAAGCTGCACACGGTGCCCAATGCCTGGCGCGAGGTGCATGCCGCCATCAACCACGGCGAGCCGCTGGCGCGCGCCGCGCGATCCAGCGGCGTGGTGCGCCAGCTGGCCGAACTCGCCCTGGCCCTGAGCCCCCGGCAGGACGCCGGCCGCGGGCTGCTGGGCCGCCTGCTGAGGAGAGCCTGAGATGTCCGCCGTCCATCCCATCGTCACGCGCGAGAGCGCCATGCTGTCGCTGCGCGACAAGCTCGCCGCCAACGGCGGCGAAGCGCCCGGGGCGCGGCCCGCGCCCGCGGCCACCGGTGATTCGTACAAGGCGCTCAAGAGCCGCATCCACCTGAAGCTGCTGGAGAAGTTCGACCTGACCGCGCTGGAGACGCTGGCGCCCGACCTGCTGCGCCAGGAGATCGCGCTGATGGTCGAGCGGCTGCTGGTCGAGGAGCAGGCGGTGGTCAACGACGCCGAGCGCGGCACGCTGATCCGCGACATCCAGCACGAGATGCTGGGCTTCGGGCCGCTGGAGCTGCTGATGGCCGACCCGGCGGTGTCGGACATCCTGGTGAACTCGTACCGGCGCATCTTCGTCGAGCGGCACGGCCGGCTGGAGCTCTCCAACGTGAGCTTCACCGACGAGAAGCACCTCCTGCGCATCATCGACAAGATCGTCTCGCTGGTCGGCCGGCGCATCGACGAATCGAGCCCGATGGTCGATGCGCGGCTGCCGGACGGTTCGCGCGTCAACGCCGTCATCCCGCCGGTGGCGATCGACGGGCCGATGATGTCGATCCGCCGGTTCGCCCACATTCCGCTGAGGATGGAGAACCTGGTCGGCGACAAGCTGCGGGCGCTGACGCCGGAGATGGCCCACATGCTGCAGGGCCTGATCAAGGCCAAGGTGAACATCCTGATCTCGGGCGGCACCGGCGCCGGCAAGACCACGCTGCTGAACATCCTCTCGGGCTACATCCCCGAGGCCGAACGCGTGGTCACCATCGAGGACGCCGCCGAGCTGCAGCTGCAGCAGCCGCACGTGGTGCGCCTGGAGACCCGGCCGATGAACATCGAGGGCAAGGGAGAGGTGACGCAGCGCGCGCTGGTGCGCAACGCGCTGCGCATGCGGCCCGACCGCATCGTCATCGGCGAGGTGCGCGGCGCCGAGGCCTTCGACATGCTCCAGGCGATGAACACCGGCCACGAGGGCTCGCTCACCACCATCCACGCCAACACGCCGCGCGACGCCATCTCGCGGCTGGAGAACATGATCGGCATGGCCAACCTGAACCTGCCGCACAAGGCGGCGCGCCAGCAGATCGCCTCGGCCATCACGGTGGTGATCCAGGCGCTGCGCCTGATCGACGGGCGCCGCAAGATCACCAGCATCCAGGAGATCACCGGCATGGAAGGCGAGGTGATCACCATGCAGGAGATCTTCGCCTTCCGCCAGACCGGCATGAGCCCCGACGGCCAGGTGCAGGGCCACTTCCAGGCCACCGGCGTGCGGCCCAAGTTCTGCGACCGGCTGCGGGCCTTCGGCGTGGTGCTGCCCGACTCGGTGTTCGACCCGGCCCGCCACTACCTGTAGGAGCCCGCCATGTCCAACCTGGTCGAGGAGAACGGCTTCCTGGTGCTGTCGGTGCTGGTGTTCGTCGCCGTCGTGCTGATGCTGGAAGGCGTGTGGACGGTCTGGCAGGACAAGCGCGGACCCCGCGCGCGCAAGCTGCAGCGCCGGCTGGACGAGGTGCGCGGCGGCCCCTCGGGCCGCGACTCGGTCTCGCGCGTGCTCAAGCAGCGCGCCACGAACGGCGCGGGCTTCCTGGAGCGCCACCTGCGCGGCCTGCATTTCTTCGAGCGGCTCGACCGCAACCTGCAGCAGGCCGGGCTGCCGTGGAGCGCTTCCGGCGTGCTGGGCGCGTCCGTGCTGTGCGGCATCGCGGCCTGGATCCTGGTGGACGTGGGCCTGCACCAGTCCGCGTCCCTGGGCGCGGCGGCCGCCGGGCTGGCCGCGCTGCTGCCGGCCGGCTACGTGGGCTACAAGCGCAGGCAGCGCCTCTCGCGCATCGAGCGGCAGATGCCGGAGGCGCTGGACCTGCTGGCCCGAGCGCTGCGCGCCGGCCACGCGTTCACCGCCGGCCTGAAGATGGCGGGCGAGGAGCTCACCGAGCCGATCGCGGGCGAGTTCCGCGCGGTGCACGACGAGATCAACTTCGGCGTCTCGATGCAGCAGTCGCTCACCCACCTGTGCGAGCGCGTGCCCAGCACCGACGTGCGCTACTTCGTGGTGGCGGTGCTGATCCAGCGCGACTCGGGCGGCAACCTCACCGAGATCCTGCAGAAGCTGGCCCACCTGATCCGGGAGCGCGCCAAGCTGCAGGCCAAGGTGCGCGTGCTCTCGTCGGAAGGCCGGATGTCGGCCTGGGTCCTGACGCTGCTGCCGTTCGCGCTGGGCGGTGCGCTCTACCTGGCCAACCCGAAGTTCATGGGCCCGATGTTCACCGACCCGATCGGCCAGGCCATCGTGAAGTACCTGCTGATCATGATGGCGCTCGGCGTCGTCGTGCTGCGCAAGATCGTCCGCATCCGCGTCTAGGAGTCGCCGCCATGGTCCTGTTCTCCCTCATGGTCTTCCTGGCCGTCAGCCTGGGCGCGGCCGGCGTGTTCCTCTGGCTGTCGCCGACGCGCGCGGAGCAGCGGCTGCAAAGCATGACCGCGCCGGCCTCCGGCTCCGAATGGACCGCCACCGTGGTGCGGATGGCCGGGCCGTTCGCCAGGCTCTCGGTGCCGGAAGGCGAATGGGAGGCTTCTCCGCTGCGCGTGAAGTTCCTCAACGCCGGCATCCGCCATCCCGATGCGCGCCTGGCCTACTTCGCGGCCAAGACCGTGCTGCCGCTGCTGTTCGCGGCGCTCGCGTTCTCCGCGCTGCGCGTGCTGAACCAGTCGTACGGGCTGACGCTGCTGTTCTACGTGATGGTGGCTGCGCTGGTCGGCTGCTACCTGCCGAACGCGGTGATCGGCTTCATCGCCCGCGGCCGCAAGCGCGAGGTGTTCGAGAACTTCCCCGACGCGGCCGACCTGATGCTGGTCTGCATCGAGGCCGGGCTGGGCATGGACGCCGCGCTGACCAAGGTGGCCGAGGAGATCCGCCGCAAGAGCCACGCGCTGGCCGAGGAACTGCATCTGACCAACCTGGAGATGCGCGCGGGCGCCAGCCGCGAGCAGTCGCTGCGCAACCTGGCGCTGCGCACCGGCGTGGACGAGGTCAGCATGTTCGCCACCATGCTCAACCAGGCCGACCGGTTCGGCACCAGCATCGGCGATTCGCTGCGCGTGTTCTCGGACGAGCTGCGCCACAAGCGCCAGGTGCGGGCCGAGGAACGCGCGGCCAAGGTGCCGACCAAGATGCTGTTCCCGCTGGTGCTGTTCATCTTCCCGTCGATCATCATGATCGTGCTGGGCCCGGCGATCATCCAGGTGGCACGCACCATCCTGCCCATGATCAACGGGCGCTGACTATGCTCGGGGAATGGAAGACACGACACCCCTTCGCATCTCCATCACCCCCGAGCTGAGCGTTTCCGCCCTGCTGCTGCGCCCGGACGAGCCACGCGCCTGCCTCGTGCTCGCGCATGGCGCCGGCGCGGGCATGCACCACGCGTTCCTCGCCGAACTCGCCAAGGCGCTGGCCGCTCGCGGTGTCGCGACGCTGCGCTACCAGTTCCCGTACATGGAGCAAGGCAGCAAGCGGCCGGACAGCCCGGCGGTCGCGCACCAAGCCGTCCGTGCGGCGGTCGCCGAAGCGCATCGCCGCCTGCCCGGCGTTCCGCTCTTCGCGGGCGGCAAGTCGTTCGGCGGACGGATGACCTCGCAGGCGCAATCCGGGCAAGCGATGGAAGGCGTGACAGGCCTCGTCTTCGTCGGCTTCCCGCTGCATCCGGCGGGGCAGCCGTCGACGCAGCGCGCCGAGCACCTGGAGCGCGTGGGCGTTCCGATGCTGTTCCTGCAGGGTACGCGCGACACGCTGGCCGACCTGGCGCTGATCAAGGGCGTCGTCGAGCAGCTGACCCCGCGCGCCACGTTGCACATCGAGGAAGGCGCCGACCATTCCTTCCACGTGCTCGCGCGCTCCGGCCGGCGAGATGCCGAGGTGATGGAAGCGATCGCGGACAGCGCCGCGGCCTGGATGACGGCTTCAGTCCGCTGAGGCCGTGGCCGCGAGCCAGAAGGCTTGCGCGGTCCGGCCCGGCAGATCGCGCTCGCGATAGAGGCGCACCTCGAGCGGGATCTGCCAGTCCGCGGCCGCCGCTTCGACGAGGCGCCCCTGCGCGAGGTCGTCCTCGATCAGCGTCGCGGGCAGCCAGGCGAGCCCGCGGCCGTCCAGGGCCATGGTGCGCAGAACCGAGGCATGGTGGGCGGTGACCACGACCTGCGTGGGTATCGCTTCCAGCCGCCCGCCGAGCACCGCTCGCAGGATGCGCCCCAGGCCGGACTCGGTGCTGAACTGCAGGATGCGGACGCTCCCGCCTTTCGCCGAAGCCGGCACGTGGAGCGGGCCGCCGCGCTCGTCGGGCTGCGACACCGGGATCAGCCGGTCATCGCCGATGCGCGCCGACGCGTAGGGATCGGCATCCAGCGGACTCGGCGCGGCCGGATGCGCATGGCCCAGCACGAAGTGAACCTTGCCCTGCAGCATCAGCGCCTCGCATTGCTGCAGCACGTCGGACATCAGCTGCAGCGGTCCGAGCGGGGACTTGGCCTCCAGCCCCCGCAGCCAGCGCGGCAGGAAGGTGAGCGACAGCGCGTGGGTGGACGCGATGCGCAGCGCGGTCGAGTTCGCCTCGGCCACGGCCTGCGCCTCGCCGGGCAACCGCGCGATGCGCGCCACCATGTCCTGGGCGACGCCGCGGAACCATTCACCGGCCTCGGTCAACCGGGCCGGCTGCGAGGTGCGGTCGAACAGGTCCGCGCCCAGCCATTCCTCCAGCGCGCGGATGCGGCGGCTGAAGGCGGGCTGGGAGGTGTGCCGGGCCTCGGCCGCGCGGGAGAAATTGCCGCTGGCGGCCAGGGCCAGGAAGTCTTCGCACCAGGTGAAGTTCATGCCGGTTCGTCCAGCGCATCAAAGCAGAGAAAAAGAGCATTGGCCGCCGCGGCCGCCCGGGTCCACCATCACGGCCTTCGCATCCAACCGACCGGACCCTGCCCCATGAAGATCGTCGAAATCCGCGAGAAGACCGTCCCGATCAGCTCGCCCATCCGCAACGCCTACATCGACTTTAGCAAGATGACGCTGAGCCTCGTGGCCGTCGTCACCGACGTGGTGCGCAATGGCAAGCCGGTGGTGGGCTACGGCTTCAACTCCAACGGCCGCTACGGCCAGGGCCAGCTGATGCGCGAGCGCTTCATCCCGCGCATCATGGAAGCCGACCCGGCCTCGCTGGTCGACGACAGCGGCAGGAACCTGGACGCGCACAAGGTCTGGAACTGCATGTTCAGGAACGAGAAGCCCGGCGGCCACGGCGAGCGCTCGGTCGCCATCGGCACCATCGACATGGCCGTGTGGGACGCGGTGGCCAAGATCGCCGACCAGCCCCTCTACCAGCTGCTGGCGGACCGCTACGGCAACGGCAAGCCCAACCGCAAGGTGTTCGTCTACGCCGCCGGCGGCTACTACTACCCGGGCAAGGACGACGCCCAGCTCAAGGACGAGATGCGCAAGTACCTCGACCGCGGCTACACGGTGGTGAAGATGAAGATCGGCGGCGCCCCGCTGGCCGAGGACCAGCGCCGCATCGAGTCGGTGCTGTCCATGCTGCCGCCCGGCTGCAGGCTGGCGGTGGACGCCAACGGCCGCTTCGACCTGGACACCGCCATCGCCTACGCCAAGGCGCTGTCGCGCTACGACCTGTTCTGGTACGAGGAAGCCGGCGACCCGCTCGACTTCGAGCTGCAGGCCACGCTGCGCAACTACTACGACAAGCCGATGGCCACCGGCGAGAACCTGTTCTCGATGCAGGACGCGCGCAACCTGATCCGTTACGGCGGCATGCGCGCGGACCGCGACTGGCTGCAGTTCGACTGCGCCCTCAGCTACGGCCTCGTCGAATACCTGCGCACGCTGGACATGCTGCGCCAGCACGGCTGGTCGCCCTCGCGCTGCATCCCGCACGGCGGGCACCAGATGTCGCTGGCGATCGCGGCCGGCCTGGGCCTGGGCGGCAACGAGAGCTACCCGGACCTGTTCCAGCCCTACGGCGGCTTCCCCGACGGCGTGAAGGTCGATGGCAGCCACGTCGTGCTGCCGGAGCTGCCGGGCATCGGCTTCGAGGGCAAGGCGGACCTGATCCGCGAGATGCGCGCCCTCGCGGAGTAAAGCTGCGGCCTCAGGGGCGCACGATTGGCACGGCTTTGATCAGCCGTGTCTCCTGCGCCACGATCAGGTGCTCCGACGCGCTGAGATAAGCCGGGAAATCCGGATGCGTGTCGCGCGCGAGGCACCGCCGCTCATAGTCGGCCAGGTCGTCGTAGCCCCACAGGTGCACGAACTGGTTGAGCGGGCCGACGTGGCTCACGTAGAAGCCGAGCGGCTCGCCCAGCGTCTCGCGCAGGATCGGCATCGCCAGCCGGTTGAAGACGTCCAGGAACTCCGGCATCTTGCGCAGCCGGACCGTGTAGATCCGGTGGTCGACCAGCGCCTTAGGCGGGTACGGCATGGCCGGTCTCCAGGCCGGCCGGAGCCGACGACAGTTGCGGTTCCAGGCCGGCCAGATGGCGGCCCGTGATGTACCCGAACGTCATGATCGGGCCGAGCGTGATGCCCGCGCCGGGGTAGTTGCCGCCCATCACGCTGGCGCGGTCGTTGCCCACCGCGTACAGGCCTTCGATCGGCTTGCGGTTCGCATCCAGCACGCGGCCGACCACGTCGGTGGCGATGCCGTCGAAGGTGCCCAGGTCGCCCATCACCAGGCGCAGCGCGTAGTAAGGGCCGGCGCCGACCGGCGCGACGCAGGGGTTGGGCTTCTGCTCGGGATCGGCCAGGTAGCGGTTGAACGAAGTGGTGCCGCGGCCGAACTGGCGGTCCTCGCCGACGGTCGCGCCCTGGTTGTATTCGCGCACCGTGGCTTCCAGTGCGTCGGGTTCGATGCCCGCGCGCTGCGCCAGCTCACGCAGCGTCGCGCCCTTCACCAGGTAGCCCTTGCGGACCAGCGGACCCAGCGGCATCGGCGCCGGCTTGGCGTAGCCCAGGCCGTACTTGCTGATCGTGGCCTGGTCGCACACCAGCCACATGCCGGTGTCGCGGCCCTGGTTCGAAGCGACCATCGCGGCGCCCACGTCGTGGTACGAGTTCGATTCGTTGGTGAAGCGCCTGCCGTTCTTCAGCACGCCGATGATGCCGGGCTTGTAGCGGTCCAGCAGGTGCGGGAAAGCGCCGTACTCGCCGTTGCCCAGCGGCACCTTGGAAGTGGGCATCCACGCGGCCGGCGAGCTGAAGCGGATCGGCACCTGGCCGCCCACCTGCTCCGCCAGGCGGGCGCCGTCGCCCGTGTTGCCCTTGGGAACGGGCGAGAAATGCTCGCCACCGGCGCGCAGGTGCGGATAAGCCTTGGCGATGCGCTGCGCGTCGTGCGAGAAGCCGCCCCCTGCCAGCACCACGCCCTTGCGCGCGACGATGCGCTGCATGCCCTCGGGGCCCTGCACCAGCGCGCCGGTGATGCGGCCTTCCTCCACCACCAGCTGCCGCGCGGGCGTGTTCGTGCGGATGGGAATCTTCAGGTCGAGCGCCGACTTCGCGAGCCGCGCCGCCAGCGCGTTGCCGCTGGTGACGTTGATGCCGCGGCGGTACAGCGCCAGCTCCTTCACGTGGTTCATCAGCCGCTTGACCACATAGGTGAACGAGGTGAACGACTTGGTGAAGCGGAAGAAGTGCTTCAGGTCGGCGTTGGCCGAGTTGAACATCATCCCGATGAAGGTGATGGTGGCCAGCGGCGGACGCAGCCGCGCCATGTCGTTGCCCAGGCCGCGGATGTCGTAGGGCGCGGCCAGGATGGAGCGGCCGATGTCCACGCCGCCGTCGGCGTCGGGGTGGTAGTCGGGGTAGAGCGTGGGGATGAACTTCACCTCGGTCTCGCGCTCGAAGAACTCCACCATCTCCGGCGCCTTGTCCACGAAGGCTTCGACCGCGGGGCCGTCGTACCC
>Ga0247828_10000839_pt1 | contig 9955 bp, 15 predicted proteins | sample 12C_Control_Day3_FD_192425 | JGI IMG/M metagenome (GOLD analysis project Ga0247828, IMG submission 192425) | Soil microbial communities from agricultural site in Penn Yan, New York, United States - 12C_Control_Day3 | ecosystem: Environmental > Terrestrial > Soil > Agricultural land | place: USA... | reverse complement strand
TCGCTTCCATAGTCCCCCTCCGAAGCCTTGGAGTATGTGAGCTTATCCCGCATCAGGAATCGGGCATCCCTGCTCAGCGCACAGCGGGCCGGATCGGCTGTACGGGCGTCTGACGGCCCGTGAGCGGTGCGGACGTCCGCTCATACCGGCGGCTTCGAGTTCGGGCGTTCTGGCGGCTGTTCTGCGGGCCGACTTCCGGACCGATTCCTTGGAATCCTTGGGTTGTCTTGACGCGGCAAGGGTTGTAGTCTGACGGTACGCCAGATACCGATCAGGAGGACCCGATGCCCAAGTACAAGGTTTTCGTTCAGACCGTCGCGAGCGCCACAGTCGAAATCGAGGTGCCCGAGGGGGTGACCGACCCGAACGAGATCAGCGAGCTCGCCTTCAACGAGGCCGAGTTCCCGCACCTGTCCGCCAACGCAGCCGGTTGGGGACAGAGCTGGAGCCTGGACCTCGGAGAGTGGGAGGACGTCACCGAGGACGGGAATCCCGTGGTCGAGCTGGTCGAGGAGGGCTGAGCATGAGCGACACCACCGCCCAGCCCACCGGACGCTGCTACTGCGGCTGCGGCAAACAGATCGGCTACGGCCGGTACTTCGCCGCCGGCCACGACAAGACCGCCGAAGCCGCATTCCTCGCCATCCACCACGATGGCACCGTCGCCCAGATGCTCCACGCGCACGGCTACGGCCCCGACAACGAGCACTCCGTCACCCGGGCCGCCGTCGACAAGGGACTCTGGCAGGAGTGCCCGCGCGGCTGCGGCTACCGGGGCGCCCGCGAGTCCATCAACAACCACGTCAACCGGCACCACCGCGAGAAGTGAGGACACTGTGACCGACATCTACGACGACGGCGCCACCTACGGCCCCGACCCCAACGCGCAGATCCCCACCGACACGCCCGCCGATTCGATCTACGACGACGGCGCCATGTACGGAGCCGACCGCGCCACCGAGGAGTGAGGACACCATGACGACCACCGTTGCCGTAGCCGAGGGCCAGCTGTACAGGGACCTCGCCCCCGACATGATCGACCGCGACCGACGCCTCCGCGTCACCCACATCACCGACACCCACGCCGAACTCGTCGTCGAACACGACCACGGAGGCCAGGCCGGCAGGAAGACTCGCGCCGCCATCGCTCGGCTCCGCAGTGCAGCGTTCGAACTGCTGGAGGATCCGGCCGACACCGACCCGCTGTACCTGACCCTGCTGTCCGCCGTGTCCCGTGTCCACGGTCCGAAGGCGACCCCCGCCGACTACGCCCGCGCCGCACTCAGCATCATCCGCGCCGACCGCACCGAGAAGTGAGGTCCTGAGCCGCATGCAGGAGCGCCCCCGCCAGGATCAGTGGCGGGGGCGCTCCTGTTCTCACACGCTACCTGGGCAGCACGGTGCGGTGGAAGTTCTTCCAGGACCGGGACGCGGTCGGACCCCGCTGCCCCTGATACCGCGACCCGCGCACCGCGCTCCCATACGGATGCTCCGCCGGGCCAGACATCTCGATCAGGCACAGTTGGCCCACCTTCATGCCCGGCCACAACAGCAAGGGGAGGGTGGCGGAATTGCTGAGCTCCAGCGTGATGTGGCCGTGGAAGCCGGGGTCGATGAACCCGGCCGTGGAATGCGTGACCAGCCCCAGCCGGCCGAGCGAGCTCTTGCCCTCCAGGCGGGCCGCGAGGTCGTCCGCGAGGTGGACTTCCTCGAACGTGGAGGCCAGCACGAACTCCCCGGGATGCAGCACGAACGGTTCCCCGGCCGCCGGCCGCACCAGCCGCGTCATGTCCGGCTGCTCGAGCGCGGGATCGATGTAGGCGTAGCGGTGATTCTCGAACACCCGGAAGAACTCGTCCAGGCGGACGTCGATGGAAGCGGGCTGGAGCATCGCCTCGTCGTACGGGCTGATGCCCAGCCGGCCATCAGCCACGGCCTGGTGAATGTCACGGTCGGAGAGCAGCACCCGGCCAACCTACGACCGCCCGTGGCCAGCATTCCCCCCGCTATGCTCCCGCCCGCCGCGCCTCCACCTCGGCACGGCACAGCACACACAACGGATTCCCGCCGTACCCGTACCGGTGACACGGATGATGGCACCGGGCACACAAGCCCACCTGCGACGACGCGCACTCCGGGGCGGGCGGCTTCGGACGGTCGGCGGCGGTCGGAGTGCTCATACCGCCATCGTACGGGCGTGCAAACCCGCCCCCACCGGGGAGCCGGCCCGCACGCCACGATTCGCACTCCAGTTCAGACAGTGGGCGGCGGCCCCGGCTGATCATGCGGCGCCTCCAACAGCCCGCCCCGATGCTGCGCCGAAACCACCATGTAGACCCGCTGCGCTATCAAAGCCGCAATGACCACCATCAACAGCGTGCGAGCCGTCCGCAGACCCGCCGCCACCACCCCGTCAGGCCACACCGTGATCGCAATCGTGTACGCGCCCAGCGCACCGATCGCGAGCGTGAATCCCATCAGATGCCGGCCCACCGGCGTCGACCGCCACGGGGCCCGCAAGTGGTAGGTGATCGCGAAAACAATGCTGGCCAGGGCGACCAGTCCCGATGCTCCAAGGTTTGCCATCTGCGCCCAACCCATCAGTGTCGGCCCCCCTCCAAAGCAGAGCGGAACATCTCTGCGAAGTGGTTACGCTGCCGCTCGCGGGCCAGGCGGGCGGCGAGGTGTGCAACAGCCTGCCGGTGCGCTTCGACCTCCCGGCGGGCCTGCTGGGCACGGGACAGTGCCGACTTGGCTTCCCGGTGCCCAGCCGTTTCCGAGTGGCTCGGGGCGGGCTCAGGACGGCGGCGCAGCAACCGTCGAGTCCATCGCATCCCCGGGCACCTCCCCTCGCATAGCGCGTAGCACGCGGTCGGCGACGCGGGACAACTCCAGCAGCTCACCCACCTGGTTTTGTGCCTCGATTCGTGCCGTCTCGGACTCCTTGTATGCGGCTCGCCACGCGTCCCGTTCTGCAACGATTTCAGCGACGCGGGCGTCCCGGTCTTTCCGGACGTCCTCGAGGACGGACCGTGCGACCAGGTTGCCGCGGAGGATGAGCAGCACGATGAGGGTGACGATGGCCCCGGCCCCGCCCGGCAGTAGGACGGCGACGGCCGACAGGTCATTCACCTCTGCTGCTCCTTGTCATGGTGTGGGGGGATGGGCACGCCCGGGCCGCTGCCAGTCGGCTTGGGGCGTGCCAGGAGAGCATCGGTCAGACCGCGGTCGGGCCGCGCCGGGCGAGGGGGCTGGACTGCTCGATGCCGACCTCCGGGACGGGGGCGGTCACCTCACGGCGCAGCATCAACGCGACCGCGCCCTCCACGACGAGCATCCCCAGGGACTGCTGTTCCGCGCTCATGGCGAGTCCGAAGCCGAGGAACAGGGCGAGGACACCCTGGGCGAGGTTCACGATGGCCGCGGCGGCGGCACCGGTGCGCAGGACGACCGCCTCGGTGAGGGCGACGATGCCGGACAGGACGGCCATGATGACGGCCTGCTGCGCGTCGGTGACGTCCAGGCCGTAGGCGGAGGCCAGCTTGAGGGCGACGGCCACGAAGGCCAGCAGGTAGACGGGTTCTCTTCCGAACCACTTCATCGGTCAGGCTCCCTTGGTGAGGGTCGCGCGGAGCTGCGCGACCTCGGTACGCAGCGCGTCGAGCTGCTTGAGGATCTCGTCGGTCGCTTCGGCGGCCCGCCTGCTGTGGGCGTAGCCGGAGCCGAGGGCCGTGTTCACGGTGATGCGGCCGTCGGAGAGGCCCTTGTCCTGGGGCCACTGCTTCTTCACCCAGTCGCCCAGGCTGATCTGGTCGGACAGTCGCACGTCGCCCTCCGGGAGCGTGGGGTTGGTGGCCGGCTTCGACGGTGCCGGGGTGTTGGATCCGGGGGACCAGGACGCGGAGTGCTTGAGACGTTCGGCGACGTCGGTACGGAAGCGCTCCATGGAGAAGTCGCCGTGGCCTTCGACCGGCCCGTGGGGGTCGATCTTTCCGGGCTGCCATTCCTTGTGGCCGATGACGGAGGCGGCGCCCCAGCCGTGGGCGCGGCAGATGGCGGCGGCCCAGCGGACGGCGGCGTCGTACTGGACGGCCGGGTAGGTGTCCTTGCCGTTGCCGAGGTTGACGATCTCGATGCCGTAGAAGCGGGCGTTGCCGTCGGTGTTGGTCTCGTTGTCGGCGGGCAGGGTGGTCTCGTTGATGACGGCGCGCAGGACGTCGCCGTCGCCGGAGCCGGCGTGGTTGGCGCGGCCGTGGCCGACCATGTACAGCTTGCCGGACTTGCCGCCGACGGTGTGGCAGAGCGGGCCCGGCAGGGTCGCGTGCCCGTTGTAGCAGAGCGCTACGGAGGAGTCTTCGCCGGAGGAGACGGTGTGGTGGATCATCACGCCGTTGACGGGGCCCCACGCGCCCTTGTGGTTGCGGTTGTGGGTGCGCCATGACTTGTATTCGACGACCTGGCAGCCCTCCGCTCTGAGGGCGGCGAGCAGCGTGGACGCGGCCAGGGGTGTGGCCATTCAGGACTCCTGGGGAAGGGGTGTGACGCGCGGGATGTGGAGGCGGTCCCATGCGGTCTCGTCGGGGATGCCGGACACGTCGCCGGCGCCCTTGGGGCGCAGCTCCCGCTGGTAGGACGCCCACGCATCACGGTGGGCGGTGGTCCAGTCCGGGCCGAGGGTCTTGCCCTGCGGGTTGTGGCCTTCGCGGGTGAGGCGGGCTCCGGCGGCGGCGATGATCGGGCTGTAGCGTCCGCCGTGGAAGTAGGCCGGGCCGGGGTAGGGCTCGTACCGGGTGTGGCTGTCCGCGGTGGCGTCGTCGGCAGCGGGCGCGGGTTCCGGGGCCGTCGCGGGGGTCGCGTCGGTCTTCTTCCGGGCAGCCGTCGACTCGCCCTCGGATGTGGTCGGATCGGGCATTGCCCGGTCTCCTGAACTCCCCGCGCCCAGGTGAACATGTGGTGGCGGACCACTGTGGTGTGGTCGTCCCTCGGTGGGTGGTGCGTGGGGCGGAGGGTCGCCCTGTGATCAGGCTAAGGGCGGCCGGGGCTGACGTTCCCCCGGCCGCCCTTCGGACTGCTGGTCAGGTCATTTCGGGCTGGGGGTCCAGCTTCGTCGCGGACAGGATGGTCCGCTTCCTAGAGCACGGCCCGCAGTAGATGAACGGGTCACCCGCGTTGGAGTACACCTCGGGGTGGACGATCGTCGTGTTCAGGTTCCGGCAGGGCTCGCCGTTGCCCTTGTCCTGGGTGAGGCACACGGTCTCGACCTGGTACCAGGTGGCCGGTTCGAGCTTGACGGGGCTGTCGGGGGTGTCCGGCGCCGGCGGGGTCTCGGTCTCTTCGACCGGGTCTGGGCCCGGCTCGGGGGTTTCGATTTCGACGGGCGGCTGGTCGTCGTCCGTGGTGGAGGCGGTGGCGGGCTCGCCGGTGGGTGCGGGATCGCTCGGGGGTACGGGGTCGCTGGGGGGGACCAGGCTGGGCGCGGTGCCGGTGGGCTCAGGTTCGGTGCTCATGTCCCGAAAGCAATCCAATCGATGCCGGTGTTCGTGGATGTCGTGTTCGTGCGGGTGATGTACACGTTGAATCCGCTGGTCGTGATGCTGCCGACGCCCACTCCGAGAACCTGGGTGCCGGGGACGGTGGTGCGGGGGGTGGCGACCACGCGGACGGTGCCCTTGAGGTTCAGGCCGCTGACGACGCCCAGCGTGGGCGTGTTCGCCGCGGTGGTGGTGATGTTGATGGTGCCCGCGGCGATGTTCCCGGCGGACAGGAGGCCGTTGATGTCGACGTTGCCCGCCTTGTCGAGGGAGAACCGGTAGGCGGGGGTGTCGGGGTCGTAGTAGCGGATGATGTAGCCCGTGTGGGACGGCCCCGGTTGCAGGAAGAGGACCGAGTTGGCGTCTCCGGCGTTGGGCTGTACGGCGCAGCGGGCGCGCAGAGTGCCCAGGCCGGGCGTGAGCATCAGTGAGGCGGCCTGCGTGGGGCCTGCGTCGTCGCGGTAGCCGATGAAGGCGTAGTTGTTACGCAGGTCCAGGCGTCCGCCGATGAGTGTGTTCGGGTTGTTCTTGCTGAACCGTTCGATGACCGCGAAGTCGTTGCCCATGAACGTCCGCCAGGTCATGTCGGTGAGGCCGTTCGCAGTGAACGTGCCGGTGTTCAGGCCGAGGTCGGCGGCACCCGGGGTGGTTTCGACGACGTTGATGACGGCCGCGTTGGTCAGGGCGGCGTTGGTCATCCGCAAGTTGGGATAAGTGTTGTTGGGGTCCAGGTGGAGCACGGCCCCGCCGGAACCCTTCACGAGAAGGCCGGACGCGGACAGTTCACCGATCGCGGTCCCGGCACTGTTGTAAACAATGATCTTGTTGGCGTTGCCCTCGTTCAGGGTGATGCGCTGCCCGGTCGCCGCGGTCTGCACCAGAGCACCCGTGATCGTGCCGCCCGTGATCGTCTTACCGGTGATCGCATCACCGGCGAGGGAGGCTGCGGTCACAGCCCCGGCGAGGATCTTTTCGGCGGTGATCGCATTCGCGGCGATCTTGTCTGCGGTGACGGCGAGCGCGTCCAGCTTCTCCGTTGTCACCGCACCCGACGCGATCTTCGCGGCCTCCACCGACCCCGCCAGGATCTTCGTAGCCGTCACGCTGTCCGCGGCCAGCGCGGCCGTCGTCACCGACCCGGCGATCAAATTCGACGAGCCGACCACACCCGTCTTGAGCGCTTCGATGGTGAACGCGTCCACCTGCATCGTGCCCGTATCCCCGGTCGAGCCCGACGCAAAGTTCAGGAACATCAGCGGTGCGATGAAGCGGACGTTGGAGTGGACGGCTCCCGGCGACCGCGGGTCCGGAGACGCCGTCGACCCGGACGCGGCCCGCCCCATCGCATAGCCCGTATACGTCACGAACCCCGACGAGGTGGGCAGCGACGACCCGTTCGCCGCTATCTGATGCTGGGTGGTGTAGGCGGCTGCACCCGTCCGGTTGACGTAGGTCACCCCGTCCGCGGCGATACCGAGAACACCCAGGTACAGGGAGTCGGTGCCCGACGATGACGGGGCGGTGGTGCGTACCCGCACGGACACCCGGTACAGCACCTCCGGGTCGTAGGGGATCTGCACCTTCCCCCGGATGACGTGGTATCCGGTGGCCTGCGCGACCGTGTCCCCGGTCGGCGCGTCGGCTACCCCCGACAGCCACGTCAGGGTGCCGCCCGGGGACTTCTGGAGGACGGTCCACGCGGTGGGGTCGCCCATGGCGTCCACGTACCGCTGGGACGCGGTGTCGGCCAATGATTCGGTGAGCGCGTTGATGTTGACGGCGCCGGCGGCGAGTTTGCTGGTGGTGACGATGCCGTCGAGGATGTCGCTGGCGACGACCTGCGCGGGCCCGAGGGGTCCGGCCTGCCCGGACGGGGTGGACGCGGTGCCGGACGTGGTGCGGGCCAGGAGCCGCACGTAGACGGGGCTGTCGGTGACGACGACAACGGTGGACCCCTGCGGCGTTTCGATCGTCCCCCGCAGCGTGTCCGGGGTGGGCGTGAACCCGTCCACGGTGGAGGCGTGGACTTCGATGCGCTGCCAGTCCAGAGGCAGCGTCGCGCCACCCTCGAAGGTGCCGTTCCAGGAGGCGGCCACACCGCCCAGGACGGAGGTGAGGACGGCCACGGTGGGCTGCGGCGGCGGCGGCCCGTTCACGATGTTCACCGCCGTCGTACCGTCCGCCTGCACCCCCAGCAGACCGCGCAGCCCGCCCGCACTGTCGCGGACCTCCACCGACGTGTTGTCGATGGAGGCGTGCGACAGGCGCGCGGACCCTTCCACCGCGGCGAGGCGCCGCTCGAGGTCGGCGAGCTTCCGGCCGATATCCACTACTGGCCTCCGTAGGTGTACATGGCGGACGGTTTGAGGTCGATGACGGCCTGCGGGCCGCCCGGCGCGGTCGGCTTGATGGACCATCCGGTCACCCGGCACCAGCCCGTAAAGCTGGTCCAGGGGTTGTGGATGCGCGTGTACACGTCGTCACCGACCTGCCACGACCCGAACGGTGCGGCGGGGGTGTCGCGGATGGTGACCTGCTCGACCCGGCCGAGGGTCTGCCGCCACGCCCGCTCCCACTCCGTGCGCGCCTTCAGCACGTCGTTGCCGTTGACCTCCGGGAACGCGGCGGTCGCCTCCAGGCGCAGCCGGCCGTTACGGACGGCGGAGATCTGCCGGAGTTTCGCGCTGCCGTCGCCGGCTCCGGTACCGATGACGACCTGCGCGTAGTCGTCCCCGGACAGGGCCTGCTCCGGCTCTTCGACGATGTTCACGCCGGACGAGAATTCGATGTCGCGGCGGCGCGCCCCCAGCCGCGGCCAGCCCAGCCGGATCCGCTTCACCACATCGGTCTTGGCGGCGTTCCAGCTGCTGGTGCACGTGTATTCGGGGGTGCCCTGGTCGGAGACGAGCTCGTCGACCTGATCCCCCAGGGACTTCACGTCGTACCAGTAGGAGTGGTGGACGTCCGAGGGGGTGCCGATCGTGGACGTCGAGGTGGTCGTGTCGACGGTCACGCCTAGATCGCCGTCGGGGATGGACTGCGCGTACGTCCAGATGTTGCGGATGATCTGGCAGCGGTCGGTGTACACGTAGGGGCCGCGCCCGCCGTGCTCCCCGTCCAGGTCGAACCGCTTCTGGAGGTACGAGGACCAGGACGCGGCTTCCAGCCGGTACTCGGAGCCTTCCGCGCGCACATCCCAGACGAGGCCGCCCCACTCCAGCTGTCCGTCCGACTCCACATAGATCTCCGTCGTTCCCGGATCCGCGAGCGTCGGGTTGGAGGCGAGCAGCCGCGGGGACAGGGTGCCGCCCAGTGAGCCGGGCCCGGACAGTTCCGGCCCGTACTCCAGACCGGTGACGGGCAGCGCGGTTGACAGCCACGCCCCGGTGAGGGCGTGCCGGGTGAGGACCCGGACCGGGGGTGCCATGCTCACCGCGGCGCCTCCTCGAACTGGACGTCGGCGACGAGGGTGGTGCCGGAGTCGACGTAGATCCGGCCTGCCTGACCTGAGTTCACGGCGTTCGCGCGGACCCGCAGGAGCTGGGTGGTGCCCCGGTAGGAGGCGGGGATGGTGAGGGTGTCGGCGACGACGGACCCGATACGGCGGATGCCGGTGCCTTGGTTGTCGTCGAGGAAGATCGGCTGGACGGTGAGGGAGGCGCCGAATGTCGCGGACAGCTGGCCCCAAAAGTTGTCGAGCGCGTACCGGATCGGGCTGACGTCGATCTTCACGATGGCTTTGCTGGCCCAGTCGGGGACGGCGATGTTCCAGCCGGCCGCGGTGCTGAAATAGGACGGGGTGGTGGAGCCGCCGATGCCGGTGCTCTGGCTCGCCGGGGACTGCGTCATGACGGTCCGCTGACGGCGAGGGTTCGCAACCTGCCGCAAATCGGTGATCATCGCGCTGGTGATGGTGGACGTGGACGCCGGGATGTCGACCCGGGCGAGAGGGATACCCGTCCGGCCGTCCGGGATCGCCGTCGCGGACGAGGACACGTTGGAGATGACATCGAAGTAGGCGACCTGCCCGGTCACCGGGTCGATGCTGCCCTCGTACTCGGGGTCCTCCACGCGCAGGATCACCATGTCGGAGCGGCCCGCCCCGGACCCGGTCGCCGCCAGGTCGACGTTGACGGCGCCGATGTTGCAGGCCGAGTAGTGGCCCTGGAACGTGTTCGCCCGGCCGCGGACGACGGCGGAGCCGTCGCCGACCGTGACACCCCCGCCGGGGGTGGACCGCTGGGTGACCTTGAGGTCGTCGCCCTGGGTGATGCCCTCCGCGCCGTTGGCGAGGTCGCGGACCATCATGCGGAACTGCTGCGCGGAGTGGGTGGCCCCGTTGGTGAGGAGGGGCCGGGGGAACAAGGCCATGATTCGGCTCTCCTTCTAGAGGGCTATGTAGGCGTCGCGCCAGGTGACGCGGA
>Ga0247828_10000833_pt1 | contig 10000 bp, 11 predicted proteins | sample 12C_Control_Day3_FD_192425 | JGI IMG/M metagenome (GOLD analysis project Ga0247828, IMG submission 192425) | Soil microbial communities from agricultural site in Penn Yan, New York, United States - 12C_Control_Day3 | ecosystem: Environmental > Terrestrial > Soil > Agricultural land | place... | reverse complement strand
CTCCGACCATCTGGGCGGCCCGCCAGCTCGTCAGCCACGGCCACATCCGGGTCAACGGCGTGAAGTGCAACATTGCCAGCCGCCGCATCGATGTGAACGATATTATCGAGCTCGGCCCCAAGGCCAAGGAAATGGCGCTCGTCATGGAAGCCCAGAGCCTCGCCGAGCGTGACATTCCGGAATATGTCTCCACAGAGGGCACCGACAAGGCGACCTTCATCCGCGTCCCGACGCTGGATGAAGTCCCCTATCCGGTTCGCATGGAACCGAACCTGGTGGTCGAATTCTATTCGCGCTGATCTTTGGAGACGGCACGAGCCAAGAGGGCGGCCCGCGAGGGTCGCCCTTTTTCGTTTCGAGCGTTAGAGGCCCTGCATGACCAGCGTACCCCTTCCCGAATGGGCTCCCCACGAGGCAGTATGGATCGGCTTTCCGAGCGATCCGAAGCTCTGGCTGGAGGACTTGGCACCCGCCCAGGCGGAAGTCGCCGCCTTTGCTGCCGCGGTCCATGCTGAAGGTGCCGGCGAGCAAGTATGGCTCGTTGCTGCGGACGAAGCGGCTGCCGCCGAGGCACGGCGCTTGGCGCCGTTCGCTACAGTTATCGTCGAGCAGTTTGGAGACATCTGGCTTCGTGATACCGCCGCGATTGTCACTGGCAGCGCCGAGGAGCGCCGAGCCCAAGGCTTTGGCTTCAACGGCTGGGGCGGGAAATACGACTTGCCCGGCGACGATAGTATCGGCGAGCGGCTCGCCAACGCCACGGGCCTTTCCTACGCCAAGTCCGACTGGATATTGGAAGGCGGCGCCATCGACGGCGACGGCAGCGGTCAATTCCTGACGACCGAGCAATGCCTGCTCAACCCCAACCGCAACCCCGGTTTCGGCAAGGAGGATGTCGAGGAGCGGCTGAAGCGCGATCTTGGCGCAACCGGGACCGTCTGGCTCGGCGACGGGCTCGCAAACGACCATACCGATGGGCATGTCGACAATCTTGCTCGGTTCGTCGGGCCGGGCCGGGTGGTAATTCCCGAAGCCGAGCCCGACGATCCCAATGCCGACGTCTATGCCGATGCCGCAGAGCGGCTGCTCGATGCAGACCTTCACGTGATCGCAATACCTTCACCCGGCCTCGTCGGCGACGAAGACGGCAAGGCCATACCGGCGAGCTATATGAACTTTTATATCGGCAACGCCGCGGTGGTCGTCCCGCTTTACGGCGCTCCGAACGACGATGTTGCCGTCGCCGCACTCCAGGACATTTTCCCCGACCGCAAAGTCCTCGGCCTCCGCGCCGATCACATCCTTACCGGCGGCGGAAGCTTCCATTGCATCAGCCAGCAGGTGCCCGAATGAGCCAGAAACTGACCGTCGCGGCGCTCCAGCTCGCATTCGGCGAGGACATCGACGAAAATATACGCCACGTCAGCGACCTGGTCCGAGAGGCCGCTAGCAAAAGCGCAAAGGTCGTTCTGCCGCCCGAGCTGTTTGAAGGCCCTTATTTCTGCCGCGTCGAGGACGAAGGCCTGTTTGCGAATGCGAAGCCAGTGGGCGAGCATGCGGCGGTGCTGGCGATGCAGAAGCTTGCCGACCAGCTCGACATCTGGATCCCGACCAGCTTCTTTGAGGCAGACGGCCCGCACCATTACAATAGCCTCGCCATGATCGGACCAACCGGGAAGGTCGCCGGCGTCTACCGCAAGAGCCACATACCGGATGGGCCTGGCTACGAGGAGAAGTTCTACTTCCGCCCCGGCAATACCGGATTCAAGACCTGGAAGGCGGGCGGAACCAGCATCGGCGTCGGCGTCTGCTGGGATCAATGGTATCCGGAGACCGCCCGAGCCATGATGCTGATGGGCGCCGAAATCCTGTTCTACCCGACCGCGATCGGAACCGAACCGCACGACCCCGACCTAGATACATCGCGCCTTTGGCGCAGGGCGATGATTGGTCACGCGGTCAGCAACGTGGTTCCTGTCGTCGCCGCAAACCGCATCGGTAACGAGCATGGGCAGATCTTCTACGGACACAGCTTCATCTGCGATGAGCGCGGCGACATTCTCGCCGAATTCGGCCGCGAGGAAACCGGCGTGCTTGTCGCAACTCTCGACATCTCCGCCGCCAAGCGGCACCGCGCCGCCTTCGGCTTCTTCCGGGATCGCCGCCCGGAACTCTATGGGCGGCTCACGCAGGACATCTAGTCGTGAAGCCAGCCTGGAAGCGGCATGGCTGAGGCTTCGCCGAGGTCGATCCGCCGCCTAACCAGCGCCCACTTGTCACCGTTCACAAGGACTTCGGGGGTCAGTTCCCGGCTGTTGTAGCCATTGGACATCGCCGCGCCATACGCGCCCGCCGTCCGAAATATGAGCAGATCGCCCTCACTTACCCGGTCCATTTCGCGAGCCATCGCAAAGGTGTCGCCGCTCTCGCAGACCGGGCCGACGACATTGGCAACCGTCCGCTCGCCGGACGGCCGGACAGCCTCGATGTGGTGATAGGCATCGTAAAGCGCAGGCCGCATCAGGTCGTTCATGGCCGCGTCGACGATGACCCACGGATGCGCTTCTCCCGGCTTCACACGAACGACCCGCGTAAGCAGGACGCCGGCATTGCCGCTGATCAATCGGCCAGGCTCAAATGCCAATCGGATATCCCAGCCCTCCGTCACGCGCGCGACCATCTGACCGTACGCTTCGGGGCTGGGCGGCTCCGGCTGACCCGGACCGTACGGCACGCCCAACCCACCGCCGAGATCAGCGATGTTGAGGTCGAAACCGTCGGCACGCAGGGCCGCGATTAACTCGGCGAGACGCACGAATGCGGCCTCCAGCGGCGCAAGGCTGGTTAACTGGCTGCCGATGTGAACGGCCACGCCCGTTACCTCCAAACCCGGGAGATCGCGGGCGGCGCGGAATGCCTGCATCGCCTGGCTGCCGGGGATACCGAACTTGTTATCGGCATTTCCGGTGGTGATCTTGGCATGAGTGCCGGCATCGACATCCGGATTGAGACGGAATGCGATCCGCGCTGTCCGGCCTGCTTGAGAGGCCACTTCGGAGAGGGTCCGCGCTTCCTCCACTGATTCTAGATTGAACTGAAGGACATCGCCGGCAAGCGCCTCCGCCATCTCGGCGGCATCCTTGCCGACACCGGAGAACAGGATCTTCGACGGCGGAATCCCCGCGGCGCGTGCTCGTCGATATTCTCCGATTGATACGATGTCGGCGCCAAGCCCTTCGCCCGCCAGTGTGGCGAGCACCGCCGGGTTCGGATTCGATTTCACCGCGAAGGCGATCAGCGGGTCATCGAGCATCGCCAGCGCCGAGGTGATCGCTCGCGCATGACGAACAAGCGTCGCCGTCGAGTAAACGTAGACGGGCGTGCCGATTTCGCTCGCGATAAACTCCAGCGAAACGCCTTCGCAGCACAACTCGCCATCATTGTAATCGAAATGATTCATCCCGATCCTAACGGGCGCCGCGAGCGGCTATGGCACCTTCAAATACCGCTTGGAACATCGCCGCGTTCAAGCGACCCGTATTCTGGTTGTAGCGACTGCAATGATAACTATCGAACAGCCGCTTGTTCCCCGGCAATGCATGTTGCGCAGCGTGACCGAACTTCGCTTTCGCCAGCGGCATCTCGAAAGTCCGGCACAGGCTGTCGTGCGCGACCTTTCCAAGCGCGATGAAGGTGGTGAGGTTGGGAAGACTCTCGATCCCTGCCACCAAAAAGGGCCGGCAGTTCGCCTCTTCGATGGGCAGGGTTTTGTTCTGCGGTGGCAGGCACCTGACCGCGTTGAGAATCACCGCCCCTTTCAGCCGGATGCCGTCCGAGGGGTCGGCGCCATACTGACCTTCGGCAAGGTCGAACTTGCGGAGGGTCGCGTAGAGCAATTCGCCGGCAAAATCGCCGGTGAACGGTCGCCCCGTTCGATTGGCCCCCTGTTTTCCGGGGGCTAGCCCGATGATTGCCAGCCAGCCGTCCGGATCCCCGAAGGCCGGAACCGGCGCATTCCACCAAGCCGGATGCTCCTCGCGGCAGGCATGGCGGAAGGCCACCAGCCGCGGACAGAGCGGGCAGTCACGCGGAGGCTCGGCCCGCGGGAGCGGCGATAGGTCGGCTGGGCTGGCGAACTCCATGAGCTTCACCTAGGCGAGCGGCGGTGGAAGAGGCAACGCACCTTTACGCGATCGGCGTCGGCTCGAACCGGGGCGACCGCCGCCATCGCCGACCCCCGCAGGTCGTCGAGTCCGCCATAGCGATGCTCGATTCCCGGTTCGTCTTGTTCCGGGCTTCGCCAATCCTGATTAATCCCGCCGCGGGCGGCGCCGGACGCGATTTCGCCAATGCGGTGGCGATAGTCGAGTCGCAGCACGAGCCTGGCGACATGCTCGCAACGCTGAAGGCAATGGAGCGGGAATACGGCCGTCGTCCCGGGCGCCGCTGGGGCCCGCGAGTGCTCGATCTCGACATCCTCGCATGGAGCGGGGGCAAATATTCGTCGCGCGGCCTCGACGTTCCTCACCCCAGACTGGCCGAACGTGCCTTCGCAATCGTTCCCCTTGCAGCGATCGCGCCCGCTTGGCGACTTCATGGCGCGGTCACTGCGCGCCATCTTGCCGCGCGCCTTGCCCGGCGGCGCCGACAAGGCTAAGCGGCAGGCCCCTCCTTGAGCGGGCCGTTAGCTCAGTCGGTAGAGCAACTGACTTTTAATCAGTAGGTCGCTGGTTCGAATCCAGCACGGCTCACCACCCCTGCCGGTGACGACTTTTCCAAGATAATCCACTCTTCGCCACTCTGAAGCCGTTGGAAACCAACCGGTAAGGGTTTTCAACTTAGCTTGAGTCCAAGCCGGCATGACGCAATGCGACGGGAGTGGAAATGGAAGATCTGTCGCTCGAAACGACCAGCATCTCACTTGGTGACGAGTTGCCCTCACCTGGCGATCGCCGCGACGGCAAGCGGCACCTCACGCTTTTCCGCGTCGGCGCAATGACTATCGATGGGCGTCGCGAACTCTGCCTCATCAAAAACATCTCGTCGGGCGGAATGCAAATCCGGCCTTATTGCGCGCTTGCTGAGGGCGTCAGCCTGATCATCGAGTTGAAGACCGGCATGGCCGTCCCGGGTAAGGTTTCCTGGATCGAAGGCGCAAACGCCGGAATCGAGTTCGACGAGCCGGTCGATGTGCTCGACGTTCTCGCACCTTCCGATTCAGGTCCGCGGCCGCGAATGCCACGGGTTCAGATCGACTGTTACGCCACGGTTCGCGACGGAGCAGCCGTCCATCGCCTACGCGTCTGCGATGTCTCGCAGGGCGGCGTAAAATTGGAGGGCGCTGTTGCTCTCGACCCTTCGTCGGACATTGCAGTCACCCTGCCGGGCCTCGCGACCCAGGCGGCCGCGTTACGCTGGACCGGCGACGGCTACCTCGGGCTGACCTTCAACAAGCTTTTGGCGCTACCGGAACTCGTAGAGTGGCTTCGGTCTATTCGAGACGAATCGAAGGCGGCGTAAAGCGGCTCAGTCGCCGATCTGCGGGAGCGGAGAGCCAAAGATCCAATCTTCGGCGATCTTGCGCTCTCCAGGCGTCAGCTCCTGCCCGCGCAGGCGTGGACGGCGGTGGTCCGAGGCCATTCTTTGCCGCGGCTGGGGAACATGGCGCAAGACCGATTCGGGTTCCAGCGGCTGGTCGAATGCGATGCCGGCACGGTCACCTGCCCGCCAGGCAACATTACCCGAAAGATGCAGGTCGCCTTTGCGGAATTTCACCGACTGGCCAATGGCTGGAAGACCGTCGCCTTCAACGAGCGCTCCCTCTTTCGACAGGTTACGCAGCTTGGTGTTCACCAGCGTCCCGTCGAATTCGACTGTCGCCGACATCAGCACGTTGGACCGGCGAGACCGGCGATTTTGACTCGAGCTGCTTTCGTCCATGGGAACCTTCGTAGCAGCACAGGGTAAAATCTTCGTTTAGGCGTACTTGAATGAAAATCACGTGGTCGCGAATCGTCCCGCTTCTGGCGGCCTTGCTCCTCATCTTGGCCGGATGGATCGGAGGACCGCAAAATCCCGCGGACTTCGCCAGCGTCGCCGAAGCGACGAAAATAAGATCGCACGATCCCCTCTGGACGACAGCTCCCGCAATCCTGACGCAATTCGGAAGCGCGTATTTTCTCATGCCGGTAAGCGCCCTCGTCGTTCTTATTCTTTATTTCGCAGATCGCCGCCGCTCCGCCCTTTTGCTGTTCGTCACAATCGCTGGGGAACGCTTGCTGCTCGACGGGCTGAAGATTCTCGTCGAGCGACCGCGACCGGATCTCGATGAACATGTCGTCATGACGCACAGCTTCAGCTTTCCAAGCGGCCACGCGGCCAACACGATGACGGTGTTCGTGGCCATCGCGCTGTTCGCGCTGCCTAAGCGCCATCGCTTCTGGTCGATCCCCGTAGCAATCGCCCTAGCTGCCGTTGTTGCCGCGACCCGGCCCTGGCTTGGCGTGCACTGGCCTTCGGACATCGTCGGCGGCTGGATGCTGGCCGCCCTCTCCATCTCGGCAGCCCTTTGGGCGCAAAAACGGTTCAGGCTGACGGACCCTCAACCTTCACGAAAAGCAACATGAGGTTGTTGGCAGGCATCGCTCGACGATCCTGAAGTTCGAAACCACGCTGACGGGCTTCTTCGGCAAAAGCTTCCACCAGCCTGAGGCCCCAGCGCGGATCGCGCGCCTTGAGGTCGGCATCAAACGCCAAGTTGGAGGGCGCGGGATCCACGCCTTCCTCGAGCCATGGTCCGTAGAGGATCAGCTGCCCGCCCGGCTCAAGCAGACGGCTGGCGCCGTCGAGGAGACCGAGGGACGCTTCCCACGGGCTGATGTGAGCCATGTTGATGTTCAGCAGTGCGTCGGCACGTTCGATCGGCCAGTCGGACGAAGCCGCGTCCAGCGCCAATGGTTCGCGCAGACCGACCGGACCGCCAGCCCGCCACGCCGCGATCGATGACAAGGCAAGCGGATCCGGATCGCTCGGCTGCCAGGTCAACGACGGGAAGCGCCGGGCGAATGCAAGTACATGCTCGCCGGTCCCGCTCGCGATTTCCAAAACAAGTCCCGTGTGGGGCAGCCAGTCGGCTAGCACGTCACCGATCGGAACGACGTTACGCGATGCCGCTGGCGCCTTGCGGCGGACCGCATCGCCCAGATCGTTCATCGTGTAGGGCGGAAGATTAGGCTTAGCCATGGGCCGCGACCGCCAATGTCGTCATGCCTGCTTCGTCGACTGACGTGCGCGTCGGTCTCGAACGATAAGCCAAACCAGCAGCCCGACCGGCCCGACCATCAGGGTCAGGAACAGGACGGGAATCTGCACGAGTCTGGAGAAGCCCTTGTGATCCGCGTCCTTTGCGATCCACTGTCCAACGAACAAGTCGAACGCGAGATAATGCGTCCAGCCCAGCACGACCCCGCCGTCGCTCATGAACAGATTGCGAAGACCGGCGATGTTATAATCGAGGAAATTCGGAGGTGGAGATCTGGGCAGCGGGTTCGGCTCGAACCATCCCGTATGAAGGCCCACGACCATCGCAGCGTAGGCAAAGCACAGGGAACCGACGGCTAGATATAGCACCAACGCCAGCGTTTTCGCGCCACGCGGTCCGAACGCAATCAATAGCCAGCCGATGAGGGCGATGACGTTGATGATCGTGAAGGCGCTGTCCCAGTTCATCAGCCTCCTCCAACCAGCAGTGCAGCGCTGACCCCGTCCGGAGCCGGCGTCTTGTAGGCTAGGATCGGCTTACGAGCAGCCAGGGTCTCGTCCAGACGCCGGCGCGGCGCATGAATCGGAGCGGACTTGAGTGAGGCGTCCCCGGCCCTCGCCTTCTCTGCAATGCTGCGCAGCGCGGCAATAAACTGGTCGAGGTTGGCCTTCGACTCCGTTTCGGTAGGCTCCACCAGCATCGCGCCATGAACGACCAGCGGGAAATACATGGTCATCGGATGGAAGCCCTCGTCGATCAGCGCCTTGGCGACATCGAGCGTCGTGAATCCGTCCGCGAAGCCTTTATCGCTGAAGATGGCCTCATGCATGCACGGACCGCTGAAGGCGAACGGTGCGTCAAGGACGTCCTCCAGGCTTCGAAGGATGTAATTGGCATTGAGAACGGCATCTTCCGCGACCTGCTTCAGGCCGTCCGCGCCGTGACTCAGGATATAACTCAGCGCACGCGTGAACATCCCCATCTGGCCGTGGAAGGCGACCATTCGGCCGAAGCTGTCGGGCATCGCCTCGACGGCGTCTTCCTCTTCGATCAGATTTACGGAGCCCTCTGGGTATCGCGCCGTGTAAGGCAGCGGGCCGTACGGGCAGAGCGCCTTCGACAGCACCACAGGACCTGATCCAGGACCGCCACCGCCGTGCGGCGTTGAGAAGGTCTTGTGCAGGTTGATGTGCATCGCGTCGACGCCAAGGTCACCGGGGCGGACCTTGCCGACAACGGCGTTGAAGTTGGCGCCGTCGCAATAGACGAACCCGCCAGCCGCGTGGACGGCATCGCTGATCGCCTTCATCTCGGGCTCGAAGAGGCCGCAGGTATTGGGGTTGGTGATCATCACCGCCGCGACGTCCGGACCGAGGCGGGCCGTCAAGGCTTCAAGGTCAACGCGGCCTTCCTTCGTGGCCGGGATGTTCTCGACCCGATAGCCGCAGAAGGCGGCCGTCGCAGGATTGGTGCCGTGTGCGCTTTCCGGAACTAGCACGACTTCGCGGGCGTCGCCCCGCGCTTCGAGGGCAGCCCGAATGCAGAGCAGGCCGCAAAGCTCGCCATGAGCGCCCGCCTTGGGCGACATCGCAACGCCTTCCATTCCTGTCAGCTCGATCAACCAGAAAGCGAGCTCGTTGATGAGCTCGATCGCGCCCTTCACCGTTTCCTTCGGCTGGAGCGGGTGGATGTCGGCGAAACCGGGAAGCCGCGCGACCTTCTCGTTGAGGCGCGGGTTGTGCTTCATGGTGCAGCTGCCGAGCGGGAAAAGCCCGAGGTCGATGGCGTAATTCTGGCGCGACAGACGAGTGTAATGGCGAACTGCTTCCGGCTCGCTGAGTCCGGGAAGGTCGACCCCACCCCGTTCCAGCCCGCCGAGGCGTGATGTGGAGCCAGCAATGGTTTCAAAGTCGACGCCGGTCTGGTTGCGGTTGCCGATCTCGAACAGCAAAGGCTCTTCGAGCATCAGGGCGCGGTTACCCGTTACGCTGCGTGATACGGATGCCGGGGCGTCGACTGTAGGAGTTTCGGGCCGCCAGCCTGTAGGATTGAGCGTGCTCATTGGACGGCCTCCTTCAGGGCGGCTTCAAAGGCGTCAATGTCCGCATCGGTGACCACTTCAGTGACGGCGACGACCAGGCCTTTTTCGAGCGCAGTGACGCCGGGATAAAGGCGGCCGAGCGAGACTCCGCCGAGCACGCCCTTTTCGACCATCGCATGGACGGCGGGACGGGCTTCGACGGGAAGCTCGAGCGTGAATTCGTTGAAGAAGGTGTCGTTGACGAGCCGGACGCCGGGAATGGCGGAAAGGCGCTCCGCCGACTGAACGGCGCGGGCGTGATTGACCTTGGCGAGGCCCGTCAGACCAGCCTCGCCGAGCAGGGTCAGGTGAACGCTGAAGGCTAAAGCGCAGAGACCGGAGTTGGTGCAGATGTTCGAGGTCGCCTTCTCGCGCCGGATATGTTGCTCGCGGGTCGAAAGGGTGAGGACAAAGCCGCGCTTGCCTTCTGCATCCACGGTTTCGCCGGCGAGGCGCCCGGGCATCTGGCGGACGAATTTCTCGCGCGTTGCGAACAGGCCGACATAGGGACCGCCGAACTGGAGCCCGACGCCGATCGACTGGCCTTCGCCGACGACGATGTCGGCGCCCATCTCACCCGGAGCCTTGATGAGGCCAAGCGCAACCGGCTCCGTGACCACCGCGACCAGCAAGGCGCCATTGGCGTGGCAGGCCTCGGC
>Ga0247828_10000828_pt1 | contig 10060 bp, 9 predicted proteins | sample 12C_Control_Day3_FD_192425 | JGI IMG/M metagenome (GOLD analysis project Ga0247828, IMG submission 192425) | Soil microbial communities from agricultural site in Penn Yan, New York, United States - 12C_Control_Day3 | ecosystem: Environmental > Terrestrial > Soil > Agricultural land | place: USA... | reverse complement strand
CCACCCAGAAGCTGCTGTCGAAGACCGGTTGGAAAGTCTCCGACGTCGACCTGTGGGAAGTGAACGAGGCTTTCGCCGTGGTGCCGATGGCGCTGATGGAGGAACTCAAGGTCTCGCACGACATCGTCAACGTCAACGGCGGCGCCTGCGCGCTGGGCCACCCGATCGGCGCTTCCGGCGCCCGCATCATGGTCACGCTGATCAACGCGCTGAAGGCCCGCGGCGGCAAGCGCGGCATCGCCACGCTGTGCATCGGCGGCGGCGAAGGCACGGCGGTCGCGCTGGAACTGCTCTGACGCGAAGCCGGCCTTGAACGTCCTGGTCCTCGGCGCGTCCCGCGGCATCGGGCTGGAGTTCGTCCGGCAGTACCGCGCGGCCGGTGACGGCGTCGTCGCCACCGCGCGTGACGACGCCGGCATCGCGCAGCTCGAAGGCCTCGGCGCCCACGCGCTGAAGCTCGACGTCGCCGACCCGGCCAGCGTCGGCAAACTGTCGTGGGCGCTCGACGGCCGCAAGTTCGACGTCGCGCTCTACGTGGCCGGGGTCTACAGCACCGCCGGTGCGCTGGAGCCTCCGACGCAGCAGGAGTTCGATCGCGTGATGCGCACCAACGTGCTGGGCGCGATGCAGGTGATCCCGCAGGTCGGGCCCCTGGTGGAAGAGGCGGGTGGGCGCTTCGTCTTCATCACCAGCGGCATGGCTCACATCGGAAGCGCCGGCTCCAGCTTCGGCTGGCTGTACCGCGCCAGCAAGGCGGCGCTCAACATGGCCGTGCGGTCGGCCAGCCACGACTATCCGAATGCCACCTTCATCGCCATGAGCCCGGGCTGGGTGCAGACCGACATGGGCGGCCCCGGCGCGCCGCTCACGGCGCAGCAGAGCGTGTCGGACATGCGCCGGGCGATCGCCGGCCTCACGCGCCGCCAGAGCGGCAGCTTCCTCGGCCACGACGGCTCCTCGTTCGAGGGCTGGTGAGCCCATTCAAGACGACAACCAGAACATGCTGCTGACCCCCGACCAGGAAATGATCCGCGACGCCGTGCGTGCGTTCGCGCAGGAACAGCTGTGGCCCAACGCCGCGCGCTGGGACAAGGAGCACACCTTCCCGCGCGAGGTGCACAAGGGGCTGGCGCAGTTGGGCGCCTACGGCATCTGCGTGCCCGAGACCTACGGCGGCGCGGGCCTGGACTACGTCAGCCTCGCGCTGGTGCTGGAGGAGGTCGCGGCCGGCGACGGCGGCACCAGCACCGCGATCAGCGTTACCAACTGCCCGGTCAACGCCATCCTGATGCGCTACGGCAATGAAGCGCAGAAGAAGCGCTGGCTCGCGCCGCTGGCGCAGGGCGAGCTGCTCGGCGCGTTCTGCCTGACCGAGCCGCACGTGGGCAGCGACGCTTCGGCGCTGCGCACCACGGCCACGCGCCAGGGCGGCGAGTACGTGATCAACGGCGTCAAGCAGTTCATCACCAGCGGCCAGAACGGCCAGCTCGCGATCGTCATCGCCGTCACCGACAAGGGCGCGGGCAAGAAGGGCATGAGCGCCTTCCTCGTGCCCACCGATGCGCCGGGCTACGTGGTGGCCCGCCTCGAAGAGAAGGTCGGCCAGCACTCCAGCGACACGGCGCAGATCAACTTCGACGATTGCCGCATCCCGGTCGAGAACCTGATCGGCGAGGAAGGCGAGGGCTACCGCATCGCGCTGTCCGCGCTGGAGGGCGGCCGCATCGGGATCGCCGCCCAGAGCCTGGGCATGGCGCGCAGCGCGTTCGAGGTCGCGGTGGCCTACGCCAAGGAACGCCAGAGCTTCGGCACCGCCATCTTCAACCACCAGGCCGTGGGCTTCCGCCTGGCCGAATGCGCCACGCAGCTGGAAGCCGCGCGGCAGCTGATCTGGCATGCCGCCAGCCTGCGCGACGCCGGCCGGCCCTGCCTGACCGAGGCCGCGATGGCCAAGCTGTTCGCCAGCGAGATGGCCGAGCGCGTCTGCAGCGCCGCCATCCAGACGCTGGGCGGCTACGGCTACGTCAGCGACTTCCCGGTGGAGCGCATCTGGCGCGACGTGCGCGTGTGCCAGATCTACGAGGGCACGTCGGACGTGCAGAAGATCCTGATCCAGCGCGCACTATGAGGATCGTCATCCTCGGTGCGGGCCGAGTCGGCGAAAGCGTCGCCGAGAGCCTGGTGTCCGAGCGCAACGACATCACCCTGATCGACCCCGATCCGCAGCGGCTGCGCGAGCTGGAAGAGCGGCTCGACCTGCGCGGCCTGCCCGGCAACGGCGTCCACCCGTCCACGCTCGAGCGCGCCGGCATCGCCGACGCCGACATGCTGATCGCCTGTGCCATGCAGGACGAGACCAACCTGGTGGCCTGCAAGATCGCGCACGACGTCTTCAACGTGCCGACCACCATCGCGCGGCTGCGCTCGCCGGAGTTCTCCGAGGGCAGCGAACTGCTGGAGCGCAAGGGCTTCGCGGTGGACCACGTGATCTGCCCCGAGGAATCGGTGGTCCGCTACATCGAGAAGCTGATCCAGTACCCGGAGGCGTTGCAGGTGCTGGAGTTCGCCAAGGGCCGCGCGCAGCTGATCGCGGTGCGGGTCACCGCCGGCAGCCGCTACGCCAACCGCGCGCTGGGCGACTTCCAGAAGGACTTCCCCGACGCGCCGGTGCGCGTGGTCGCGATCTACCGGCAGGACGCCGAGCAGCCCTGCATCGCGTCCACGCAGGTGCAGGTGGGCGACGAGGTGTTCCTGCTCGCCGACGAGGACAACCTGCGCAAGGTGCTGGCCGCCGTGCACAGCGCCGACAAGCCGGTGCGCCGCGTGATGATCGCCGGCGGCGGCAACGTGGGCCTGCGGCTGGCGCGGCGCCTGCGCGGCAAGGTGGACGTCAAGCTGATCGAGCGCGGCCAGAAGCGCTGCGAGTACCTCGCCGGCGAGCTGCCGAGCGACATGCTGGTGCTGCAGGGCGACGGCACCGACGAGGAGCTGCTGGCCGACGAGAACGTGGCCGACATGGACCTCTTCCTGGCGCTCACCAGCGACGACGAGGACAACATCCTGTCGGCCATGCTGGCCAAGCGCCTGGGCGCGCGCCGCGTGCTGGCGCTGATCAACCGGCGCGCCTACGCCGACCTGATCCAGGGCAGCACCATCGACATCGCGCTGTCGCCGTCCCAGACCGTCATCGGTGAACTGCTGGCCCACGTGCGGCGCGGCGACGTGGTGGCGGTGCACAGCCTGCGCCGCGGCGCGGCCGAGGCGCTGGAAGGCGTGGCGCACGGCGACGCCAAGACCTCTCGCCTGGTCGGCCGCACGGTGCCGGAGGTCGACGCGCTGCTGCCCGACGGCGTGCGCCTGGGCGCCGTGGTCCGGGGCGAGGGCGACGAGCAGCGGGTGCTGATGCCCAGTCCCGGGACCCGCATCGAGAGCGACGACCACCTGATCATCTTCATCCCGAACAAGAAGCTGGTGCGCGAGGTCGAGCGGCTGTTCCAGGTGAGCGCGACCTTCTTCTGATGGAAAGCCTCGGACCGGTCCTGTCGGTGGTCGGTCGGGCCCTGCTGGGCTTCGCGTTCGCCTTCCTCGTGCCGCTGGCCTGGGCCTGGGGGCTGGACGAGCCGCGGTTGCGTCCGGTCTGGGAACTCGGTTTCGCCGGCACGCTGGCGGCGGGCGCGCTGCTGGTCCTGCTGACGCGGCGTTTCAGCCGCGAGCTTCAGCCCAAGGACGGCTTCCTGCTGGTCACGCTGGTCTGGGTGGTGCTGCCCGCGTTCGCGGCGGTGCCGCTGCTCTATACCGTGCCCGGCATCGACCTCGCGTCAGCCTATTTCGAGGCCATGAGCGCGCTCACCGCCACCGGAGCCACGGCGCTCTCGGGGCTGGACGCGCTGCCGGTGTCGGTGAACGTGTGGCGCTGCTTCCTGCAGTTCATCGGCGGCCTGGGCATCATCCTGCTGGTGGTGGCGGTGCTGCCGCTGCTGGGCCTGGGCGGCATGCAGATCTACCGTGCCGAGGCGCCCGGCCCGCTCAAGGACACCAAGCTCACGCCGCGCATCGCAGAGACCGCGCGTGGGTTGTGGACGGTGTACTTCACCTTCTCCGCCGCCTGCATGCTGGCTTACCGCTGGGCCGGCATGTCCTGGCCCGACGCCTTCATGCACATGTGCGGCACCATGGGCCTGGGCGGCTTCTCCTCGCACGACGCCAGCTTCGCCTACTGGAACTCGCCGCTCATCGAGGGCGTGGCGATCTTCTTCATGGCGGCCTCGGGCATCAGCTTCGCGCGCTACTTCATCTGCTGGCGCGTCCGGTCGCTGCGCAACCTGCTGGCCGACTCTGAGGTGCGGGCCTACCTGGCGGCACTGCTCGCATCGATCGCGCTGCTCACGCTGATGCTGCAGGAGCACGGCGTGCACAGGGAGTTCTGGCCGGCGCTGCGCGCCGCCGCCTTCCAGGTGGTGTCGCTCGCCACCACCACCGGCTACGCCACCGCCGACTACTCGCAATGGCCGGTGTTCGCGCCGGTGCTGCTGATCTTCCTGGGCTGCTTCGTCTCCTGCGCCGGCTCCACCGGCGGCGGCATCAAGATGGTCCGCATGCTGCTGCTGGTCAAGCAGGCGCGGCGCGAGCTGGTGCGCATCATCCATCCGCGGGTCATCAACCCGGTCACGCTGGGCGGCACCACGGTGTCCTCGCAGATCATCGCGGCCGTCCTCGCGTACATGCTGATCTACGGCGCCACGATCATCGGGCTGACGCTGCTGATGCTGCTCTCGGGGCTGGACCTGGTGACCGCGTTCTCCGCCGTCATCGTCTGCGTCAACAACATCGGCCCGGGCCTCGGCCTGGTCGGGCCGGCCGGCCACTTCGGCGTGCTCACCGATTTCCAGCTCTGGGTGCTCAGCTTCGGCATGCTGGCCGGGCGGCTGGAACTGCTGTCGGTGTTCGTGCTGTTCACCAGCCAGTTCTGGCGCAAGTGACGGCACTAAGATCGACCCGATGAGCAGGATTTCCCGTTTCGATGCCGTGCTGTTCGACTGCGACGGCGTGCTGGTCGACAGCGAACCCATCACCATCGGCGTGCTGCGCGACATGCTGGAGGAGTTGGGCTGGACTATGTCGCAGGCCGAGTGCATGCGCCTTTTCATCGGCAAGGCCGTCAAGGACGAGCGCGCGATCATCGAGACGCGCACCGGCCGGCCGCTCACCGACGAATGGCTTGCGCGATTCCGCGAGCGTCGCAACGACAACCTGGAGCGCCACCTGCGAGCGGTCGAAGGCGCGGTTGAAGCGGTGGCCGCGGTGCACGCGGCCTGCGGCGGCCGCATCGCCTGCGCCAGCGGCGCCGACCGCTTCAAGGTGGAACTGCAGCTGGCCAAGTGCGGCCTGATGCGCTACTTCGAAGGCCGCATCTTCAGCGGCCACGAGCAGCCCCGGTCCAAGCCCGCGCCCGACGTCTACCTCGCCGCCGCGGCCGCGCTCGGTGTCGACCCGCGCCGCTGCGCGGTGGTGGAGGACACGGTCACCGGCGCCACCGCGGGTGCCGCGGCGGGCGCCACGGTGTTCGGCTACAGCCCGCCGGAAGCGGGGCACGATGCGCCCGCGGCACTGCGCAAGGCCGGCGCGGTGCAGATCTTCACGCGCATGCAGGACCTGCCGGCGCTGCTGCAGGCCTGACCGCTTTCAATCGGGCCGCGGGAAGCGGATCTCGCAGCGCCAGCCGCGTCCGTCCTCGCCGGTGCCCAGCGCCATGCCGGCGTGCATCAGGCGCGCGTACTGAGCCACCAGCGCCAGTCCGATGCCGCCGCCTTCCCCCAGCAGCTGCCCGGTTTCGCCCTGGGCGCCGCGCCGCACCAGCTGCGCCTGCACCTCGCCGGGCAGGCCAGGGCCGTTGTCCTGCACCGAGAGCACCACTTCGCCGGGCCGGCGCTCCACGGCCACGGTGACGGCGGGCTGGCCGTCGCTGCCGCCGCCGTAGCGCAGCGCGTTGTCGATCAGGTTGTTCAGCACGCCCTCGACGAGCGAGGCGTCGGCCTGCACGCGCACGGGCGCGTCGATGCCGAGCGCACCCAGGTCCACGCCGGCCGCGTCGGCGCGCGGCAGGAAGCGAAGCACGGCGTCGCGCACCAGCTCGTCCAGCGCCACCTCCTCGATGCGGATCCCCGCTTCGGCTTCGAGCGCCAGCGCCAGGTCGAGCAGCTGGTCGACCATGCGGCTGGCGCGCGCCTGGCTGGCCGCGATCCTCTGCAACTGCTCGCGCCACGCCACCGGGTCCTGTTGCGCCAGTCCGTACTCGGCCAGCGCGCGGATGCCCGCGAGAGGCGTGCGCAATTCATGCGCCACGTTGCCCGCGAACTCGCGCTGGCCGCGCAGGCTGCGGTCCAGCCGTGCCAGCAGGTCGTTCAGCGCCGCGGCCAGCGTGGCGACCTCGCGGCTGGAGTGGCGCACCTCCACGGGCGCGAGGTCGCTCGCGCCGCGGCTGCCCAGCGCGTCTTCCAGTTGCGCCAGCGGCTTGAGCTCGGCGCGGATCGTGCGGCGCAGCCAGGCGGCCAGCACCACCAGCAGCGAGGCCTGCGGCAGCACCGACAGCCAGATCAGCCGCTCCAGCGTCTGTCCGCGCGCGCGGGTGGTCTCGGCCACCACCACGTCGAACGGCAGCGGGTAGTCGCGGTGCACGCTCACGCTGCGCAGCACCGCGCCGTCGCGCTCCAGCTCATGGAAGCGGAAGGCATCCGGGCCGGGCGGCGCGGCCGGCAGGCCGGGCACGCCGGCGACCAGGCGGCCGTCGGCCGTGGTCACGCTGAACTGCATGCGCTCGACCACGTCGAACATCACCCGGTTGACCTCGTCCCGGGTCAGCGCGAGTTCCAGCCGGCCGTCCTTCAGGTGCACGTTGGACGCGATGACGTACGCGTCCTCCAGCAGCGACCGGTCGAAGGCGCGCTGCGTGAAGTTGTAGGCGATGCCCACCGCCACCGCCGTGCCCGCCAGCCAGGTCAGCGCCAGCGGCGGCAGGATCTGGCGCAGCAGCCGCGCCGAAAGGGGCCGCAGCCCCCCGGTCTTCAAGCCTCGGCCTCCAGCAGGTAGCCCAGCCCGCGCAGCGTGCGGATGTGCACGCCGCCGCCCGCGAGCTTCTTGCGCAGGCGCGAGACGAAGGCCTCCAGCGCGTTGTCGCCCAGGTACTCCTGCAGCTCCGACAGCTTGGAAGACAGCTCGCGCTTGCTGACCACGCGGCCGGCCGGCGTCATCAGTTCCCACAGCACCTCGAACTCGCGCGCGGGCAGGTCCAGCGGCTGGCCGTGCAGCGTGAACCGGCGCGTCAGGCGGTCGAGCGCGAGCGCGCCGACCTGCACCTGGTCCTGCGTGCCCTGGGTGCGGCGCACCACCGCGCGCAGCCGCGCCTCCAGCTCGCCCAGGTCGAACGGCTTGCCGAGGTAGTCGTCGGCGCCGGCGTTCAGGCCCGCGATGCGTTCGTCGGTGCGGTTGCGCGCCGTCAGCACCAGCACCGGCGTGCGGTCGCCGCGGGCGCGGGCCGCCTTCAGCACGGTGAGGCCGCTGCCCAGGCCGCTGCGCGGCTGCGGGCCGTGCGGCAGGTTCAGGTCCAGCAGCACGGCGTCGAAGCCCTGCATCTGCCAGACCTGATCGGCCTCGGTCACCGTGCCGGCCACGTCGACGCGATGGCCGGCATCGCGCAGGCTGCGCAGCATCACGTCGCGCAGCACCAGGTCGTCCTCGATCAGCAGGATCCGCATGGCAGGGGTTTACAGGCTCTCGGTCCAGTCATGCTACGCAGTTTCCGCAACCCTGCCGGTCAGGCACCGGTCAGGCGCCGCTTGCGCTAATCGATCCGCGGTTTTGTGACCGCGCGAGAGACAGGCATGCGCATCAAGAGTCAGAAAGATTTCTTCGCCGGATTGATGTTCTCCATCACCGGCGCGGCATTCGCCATCGGGGCGACCAACTACACCATCGGCGACGGCGCCCGCATGGGGCCGGGCTACTTCCCGCTCATGCTGGGCATCGTGCTCACGATCCTGGGCGCGATCGTCGTGCTGCAGTCTATGGTGATCGAGACGGAGAGCGGCGACAGGATCGGCACGATCGCGTGGAAACCGCTGTGCTACATCATCGGCGCCAACGTGCTGTTCGGCATCTGCCTGGGCGGCATTCCCAAGGTCGGCATCCCCTCGCTCGGCCTGATCGTGGGCATCTACGCGCTCACGTTCGTGTCCGCGCTGGCGGGCGACGAGTTCAACTTCAAGGAAGTGGCGGTCCTCGCGACGGTCCTTGCGATCCTCAGCTTCGTGGCCTTCGTCTGGCTGCTGAACCTGCAGTTCCCGGTCTGGCCGACCTTCGTTGCCGGCTGAGGCAGAAAGCGAAAGCACTTCCATGGACCTCCTTGCCAACCTGGCGACCGGCTTCGGCGTCGCCGTCACCCCCATCAACCTGCTCTACGCCTTCATCGGCTGCCTGCTCGGCACGCTGATCGGCGTGCTGCCCGGTATCGGCCCGGTGGCCACCATCGCCATGCTGCTGCCGGCGACCTACGCGCTGCCGCCGGTGTCGGCCCTGATCATGCTGGCCGGCATCTACTACGGCGCCCAGTACGGCGGATCGACCACCGCCATCCTGGTCAACCTGCCGGGCGAATCGTCCTCGGTGGTGACGGTGATCGACGGCTACCAGATGGCGCGCAAGGGCCGGGCAGGACCCGCGCTGGCCGCCGCCGGCCTGGGCTCCTTCTTCGCCGGCTGCGTCGGCACGCTGATCCTGGCGGCCTTCGCGGCGCCGCTGACCGAAGTGGCCTTCAAGTTCGGTCCCGCCGAGTACTTCTCGCTGATGGTGCTGGGCCTGATCGGCGCCGTGGTGCTGGCTTCCGGCTCACTGGTCAAGGCGGTGGCGATGATCGTGCTGGGCCTGCTGATGGGCCTGGTCGGCACCGACGTCAACTCCGGCGTGGCGCGCTACTCGTTCGACATCCCGGAACTGACCGACGGCATCGGCTTCATCGTGATCGCGATGGGCGTGTTCGGCTACGGCGAGATCATCATGAATCTCTCCAAGCACGACGACGACCGTGAGGTGTTCACCGCCAAGGTCACCGGCCTGTTCCCCACCAAGGAAGACTTCAAGCGCATGGCGCCCGCCGTGCTGCGCGGCACCGCGCTGGGTTCGGCGCTGGGCATCCTGCCCGGCGGCGGCGCGCTGCTGGCCGCCTTCGCCGCGTACACGATCGAGAAGAAGACCAAGCTGCAACCGGGCGAAGTTCCGTTCGGCAAGGGCAACATCCGCGGCGTCGCCGCGCCCGAGTCGGCCAACAACGCCGGCGCCCAGACCTCCTTCATCCCGCTGCTGACGCTGGGCATCCCGCCCAACGCGGTGATGGCGCTGATGGTCGGTGCGATGACCATCCACAACATCCAGCCGGGCCCGCAGGTGATGACCAGCAACCCGCAGCTGTTCTGGGGCCTGATCGCCTCGATGTGGATCGGCAACCTGATGCTGATCGTGCTGAACCTGCCGCTGATCGGCATGTGGATCAAGCTGCTGACCATTCCCTACCGCTGGCTGTTCCCCGCCATCGTGCTGTTCTGCGCCATCGGCGTGTACTCCACGAACAACAACGTGTTCGACATCTGGATGGTCGCCATCTTCGGCGTGGTCGGTTACGCCTTCCTGAAAATGGGGGCCGAACCCGCACCCCTGCTGCTCGGGTTTATCCTTGGGCCCATGATGGAAGAGAACCTGCGTCGAGCGCTGCTGCTGTCCCGCGGCGACTGGGGCGTGTTCGTCACCCGTCCGCTGTCGGCCAGCCTGCTGGCCGCGGCCCTGGCGCTGCTGGCGGTCGTGCTGCTGCCCTCCATCAAGGCCAAGCGCAACGAAGCCTTCGTGGAGGACTGACCGGAGCGCATGAGGATCCTGCTCGCCGAAGACGACCAGGTACTGGCCGACGCGCTCGGCCGGGTGCTGGCGCGCGCGGCGTATGCGGTGGACATCGCGTCCACCGGCGAACAGGCGGACGTGGCCCTGCAGGCCACGCCCTACGACCTCTGCATCCTGG
>Ga0247828_10000821_pt1 | contig 10119 bp, 7 predicted proteins | sample 12C_Control_Day3_FD_192425 | JGI IMG/M metagenome (GOLD analysis project Ga0247828, IMG submission 192425) | Soil microbial communities from agricultural site in Penn Yan, New York, United States - 12C_Control_Day3 | ecosystem: Environmental > Terrestrial > Soil > Agricultural land | place: USA... | reverse complement strand
GGACTGGCCCGCGAAGCCCTTGATCTGGAAGCGCCGGTACTCGCTCTTGCGGGCCAGTCCGTCCTCGAAGACGACCATGGAGGCCACCACGTCGTCGCCCTGGAGGTGCGAGATGTCGTAGCACTCGATCCGCAGCGGAGCGCTGTCCAGGTCCAGCGCGTCGGTGATCTCCTCCAGCGCGCGGGAGCGCGTGGTCAGGTCGGAGGCGCGCTTGGTCTTGTGCAGCACGAGCGCCTGCTGGGCGTTGCGCTCCACGGTCTCCATCAGGGACTTCTTGTCCCCGCGCTGCGGGATCCGCAGGGAGACGCCGGAGCCGCGCCGCTCGGTGAGCCACTGCTGGACCGGCTCCACGGGGTCCGGCAGGGCGGGGACCAGGACCTCCCGGGGGACGGCGTCGCCGGTCTCCTCGCCGTAGAGCTGCTGCAGCGCGTGCTCGACCAGGGCGGCGGTGGTGATCTCCTCGACCTTGTCGGTGACCCAGCCGCGCTGGCCGCGCACCCGTCCGCCGCGCACGTGGAAGATCTGGACGGCCGCCTCCAGCTCGTCCTCGGCGACCGCGATCAGATCGGCGTCGGTCGCGTCGGCGAGCACGACCGCGTTCTTCTCCATGGCCTTCTTCAGGGCCCCGATGTCGTCGCGCAGGCGGGCGGCCCGCTCGTACTCCATCTCCTCGGCCGCCTCCGTCATCCGCCGCTCCAGCCGGCGGAGGTAGGTGCCCGTGCGGCCGGCCATGAAGTCGGAGAACTCCTCGGCCAGTTCACGGTGGTCCTCGGCGGAGATGCGGTCCACGCAGGGCGCCGAGCACTTGCCGATGTAGCCGAGCAGACAGGGGCGCCCGGTGCGCGCGGCGTTCTTGAAGACCCCGGCCGAGCAGGTGCGCACCGGGAAGACGCGCAGCAGCAGGTCCACGGTGTCGCGGATCGCCCACGCGTGCGCGTACGGGCCGAAGTACCTCACGCCCTTCTTCTTGTGACCGCGCATCACCTGCACGCGCGGGAACTCCTCGTTCATCGTCACCGCGAGGTACGGGTAGCTCTTGTCGTCGCGGTACTTGACGTTGAACCGGGGGTCGTACTCCTTGATCCAGGAGTACTCCAGCTGAAGTGCCTCGACCTCCGTGGACACCACCGTCCACTCCACGGACGCGGCCGTGGTGACCATGGAACGGGTGCGCGGGTGCAGCCCGGCCAGGTCCTGGAAGTAGTTCGCCAGGCGCTGGCGCAGGCTCTTCGCCTTCCCGACGTAGATCACCCGGCGGTGCTCGTCGCGGAACCGGTAGACCCCCGGCGAGTCGGGGATCTCACCCGGTTTGGGGCGGTAGCTGGAGGGGTCGGCCATGTCTCACACCCTACTGGCGGGGACCGACACCGCGACGGCCCCGTGGACGCCGGGGCCCGGTCCGGTCCGGTCCGGTCCGGAGGGGTTACGGCGCACGGGAAGCGGGAAGGTGGGGGTTCCGTCCCTCGGGCGAGCGGCGGACGGTCATGAGGACGGTCACGAGCCGGAGGGCTGGTCGGATGCGACGGACGCGGATCGAGAAACCACGACGGCCTGCCAGGACCCGCCGGTACGCGGACGAGGCGTACGGGCTCACCGAGTCCCTGGACCCGCGCGACCCCGACATCGTGCGCGCCAAGCGGCTGCGCACCCGTGCGGCGGACCGGGACGGAACAGGCGCGGCCTGAGGGCCGGTACGCGCCGCTGTCGGGCCTCAGGTGTTGTCGGGACTTGGCCGACACGCTTCAATGCGGGGGAACTCGGGGCCCTGAACGACGGTGTTCGGATGTGAGGATTCCGCCGCGCCGGCCGGGGGGCGGCTCCGGGGTGACCCGCGCGAACGGCCTGACCAGCCGTTGTGGACTTCACAGAGAGGCCCCTGCATGCCGCACGCCACACCGCACGCGGACGTCGCCACCGCGGAACTGGACTCGGCCCTGCGCGGTGGCCCCTTCCACGTAGCCCTGCGGGCCGCGATCGCCGCGCGCGGGCTGCCGCTGCAGCGGGTGCAGCACCATCTGTCGCGGCACGGTGTGAAGGTCGGTGTCACCAGTCTGAGTTACTGGCAGCAGGGCGCCCGCCGTCCGCAGCGCCCGGAGTCGCTGCGCGCCGTACGGGCGCTGGAGGAGATACTCCAGCTGCCGGAGGAGTCCCTGATCCGGCTGCTCGCCGAGTCGGACGAGCGCGCGGCCGGCCGGTGCTCCCCGGGGCGGTCCTACCGCTCCCTGGTCGAGGCCTCGGGCGTACGGGAACGGCTGCTGACCGAGATCGGCGCGCCGCGCGACGGCGGGCTGCACACCCTGGGGCACCACGAGCGGGTACGGATCGGGGCGCGCCGCGAGCTGGCGGAGCGCGAGTCGCACCACATCGTGCGCGCCCACCGGGACGGCGTGGACCGCCATGTGGCCGTCCACCACGGCGACCCCGGCTCCGCGCCGGAGCGGATGACCGTGCACGCGCTGGAGAACTGCCGGACCGGGCGCGTCCGTTGGCACCGGGACACCGGGGTGCTGGCGGCCGAGCTGCTCTTCGACACCCGGCTGCGGGCCGGCGACACGTTCCTCTTCCGCTACGCCGTCGAGGACGGCACGGCCGGGGTGTCGCGCGAGTACGTGCACGGGGCGGACTCCCCCGGCGGCCAGTACGCGCTCCAGGTCCGCTTCGACCCCGGAGCGCTCCCGGTGCGCTGCCGGCGCTTCACCCAGCATTCTCCGGCGGCGCCGCGCGGGGGCCACCAGGAGCTGGCGGTCAGCGGGCGGTACCGCTCGGTGCACCTGGTGGAGCCGCGGCTGCGGTCGGGCTACGTGGGGATCGCCTGGGACTGGGAGTGACCCCGGTCAGACCTGCGGGCCGGCGACCAGCGTGCCGTTCTTCACCTCGACGGTCAGCGGCTTCAGGGGGGCCACGGCCGGCTCGCGCAGCACCTTGCCGGTGGTGGCGTCGAACTCGCTGCCGTGACAGGGGCAGACCAGCTTCGTGCCGTCGAGCTTGTTGATCGGGCACCCCGCGTGCGTGCAGACGGTGTTGTACGCCTTGAGCGTGCCGTCCCCGCTCCGGCTGACCACGACGTTGTGGTCCCGGTACAGCTTCGCGCCGTCCTCGGCGACCTCGCTCTCCGGCCCGAGCTCGACGGGCTCGGTCAGCGGGGCGGCGGAGTCGTCCGTGGTCCCTCCGCACGCGGTGAGACCCAGCCCGGCGACGGGGGTGAGGGCCACGCCCCGCAGGACGGTGCGACGGCTCGCGGCAGGTCGGGCAGACATGTGTGCTCCACGGGGGGAACGGTGACGAACAGGGTCCACCGGGGACGATACCGGGACCGACCACACCAACAGCGACCGGGTGCACCCGTTTCCCCCTTCCACGCGTAAGCGTTTGCGCAAGCGTTTACGCGCCGCCCCGCATGGGATACCGTCCCCACCCAGTACGGGACGGCGACCGGGGAGAGCCACGATGGCGACCATGGCGGATGTGGCACGCAGCGCCGGTGTCTCGGTCGCCACCGTCTCCCACGTGCTGAACGGCACCCGCCCGGTCCTGCCGCACACCCGCCGGGCCGTCCTGGACGCCGTCGAGGAGCTCGGCTACACCCCGAACACCCTCGCCCGGTCCCTCGTGACGTCCCGCACCCGCACGATCGGGCTGGCGGTGTCCGCCCTCAGCAACCCGTACTTCACGGAGATCCTGCAGGGCGTCGAGGCCGCCGCCCTGGAGCACGGCTACAGCCTCCTCATCGCCGATCCGCACGACGACCCCCAGCACGAGCGCAAGGTCGTACAGCTGCTGCACGAGCGCCGTGTCGAAGGCATGATCGTCGCGCCCTCCGCCCGGCCGCGGGAGCTGCTCGCCTACCTCGGGCGCCACCGGGTGCCGGCGGTGTTCCTGGACCGGCTGGTCGACCCGCCCGGGAACGGCGGGGGGCCGCGCTTCGACCAGGTCTGCGCGCAGAGCACGGAACCGACGGCCCGCCTGGTGACCCATCTCGCCGGTCTCGGTCACCGTCGGATCGGTCTGGTCGCGGGGCGGCCGGGGCTCAGCACCACCGCCGAGCGGATCACCGGGTACCGGCACGGCCTGGCGGCCGCCGGACTGCCCTACGACGAGCGGCTCCTGGTGCACGGCGACTCCGAGTCGGCGGGCGCGCAACGGGCCACCGCCGGCCTGCTGGCCCCCGGTTCGCGGCCAACGGCGCTGGTCACCGCCAACAACGCCATGACGATCGGCGCGCTGCGCGCCCTGCGGGAGCGCGGTCTGTCCGTGCCCGGGGACCTCGCGCTGTGCTGCTTCGACGACTTCGCCTGGGCGGACCTGTTCTCGCCCCGCCTCACGGCGATCGCCCAGCCCAGCAGGGACATCGGCGCCCGGGCAGTGCGGGTGCTCCTTGACCGCCTCGCCGAGCCGGACCGTCCCGCGCGTACCGAACGCCTGCCCTGCGCGTTCGTGCACCGCACGTCCTGCGGCTGCCCGGAGGAACCGCGGCCGCCGGAGGACCCCTCCCCCTCAGCCCGAGAACCCGAGGAAAGGAACCCCTCGTGATCGTCGTAGCCGGTGAGGCACTGATCGACCTGGTACCGCGCGGCGCGGGGGCGCTCGCGGCGCTGACGCCGGCGCTCGGCGGCGGCCCGTTCAACACGGCGGTGGCGCTGGGCCGCCTCGGCTCGCCCGCCGCCTTCTGCTCGCGGGTCTCCCGTGACGCCTACGGTGAGGCGCTGCTGGACCGGCTGCGGGAGACCGGTGTCGACGTGGCGTCGGTGCAGCGCGGCGACGAGCCGACGACGCTGGCCGTCGCCACGCTCGGCACGGACGGCTCGGCGGCGTACTCCTTCTACGTGGAGGGGACCGCGGACCGGCTGTTCACCGCCCCCGGGGCGCTGCCGGCCGGTACCCGCGCGGTGTCGTTCGGGACCTGTTCGCTGGTGCTGGAGCCGGGCGCGAGCGCGTACGAGGAGCTGATGCGCACCGCCTCCGCGCGGGGCGTGTTCACGGCGCTGGACCCCAACATCCGGGCGGGTCTCGTCCCGGACGCGGACGCCTACCGGGCCCGGTTCCGGAGCTGGCTGCCGTCGGTGTCGCTGCTGAAGCTGTCCGCGGAGGACGCCGCGTGGCTCGGCGGCTCCCCGAAGGAGTGGCTGGCCGCCGGCCCCGCGGCGGTCGTGGTCACCCGGGGCGGGGAGGGGCTGACGGTGTTCACCCGCGACGGCGGCGAGTACGCGGTGCCGGGTGAGCGGGTCGAGGTGGTGGACACGATCGGCGCCGGGGACACGGTGAACGCGGCGCTGCTGCACGGGCTCGCGGCCCGGGACGCGCTCAGTGACGCGGGGGTGGCCGCGCTGGACGCCGGGGGCTGGGCGGACCTGCTCGGGTTCGCGGCGCGCGCGGCGGCGATCACCTGTTCCCGCGCGGGCGCGGAACCGCCGTACGCGCGGGAACTGGAGCCGGAAGGCGTCTGACGCACGCACGCGCCGTGCCGCGGGTCTCCCCCGCGGCACGGCGCGTGCCGGTGCGTGCCGGTCAGGCCTTGGTCGCCCGCGTCGTCTTCTTCGCGGGGGCCTTGGTGGCCTTGGTGGCCGCCTTCTTGGCGGTGGTGCCGCCGACCGCCTTGGTGGCGGTCTTCCTGGCGCCGGTCCTGGCGGCGGCCGTCTTCTTCGCGGCCGTCCTGCGCGGGGCCCGCACCTCGGCGGCGTCGCTGATCCGCTCCGCGCCCAGGATGTCCTGCAGGAACTTCCCGGTGTGGCTGGCCGGCACGGCGGCGATCTGCTCCGGGGTGCCCTCCGCGACGACCAGGCCGCCGCCCGCGCCGCCCTCGGGACCCATGTCGACGACCCAGTCCGCCGTCTTGATCACGTCGAGGTTGTGCTCGATGACGATGACCGTGTTGCCCTTCTCGACCAGGCCGGACAGGACCTTCAGCAGCTTGCTGATGTCCTCGAAGTGCAGACCGGTGGTGGGCTCGTCGAGGACGTAGACCGTGCGGCCGGTGGAGCGCTTCTGCAGCTCGCTCGCGAGCTTCACGCGCTGCGCCTCACCGCCGGAAAGGGTGGTCGCGGCCTGGCCGAGCCGGACGTACCCGAGTCCGACGTCGTTGAGCGTCGTGAGGTGGCGGGAGATGCCCGGGACCGCCTCGAAGAAGTTCATGGCCTCTTCGATCGGCATGTTGAGGACGTCGGCGATGGACTTGCCCTTGTAGTGGACCTCCAGGGTCTCCCGGTTGTAGCGGGCGCCGTGGCAGACCTCGCACGGGACGTACACGTCCGGGAGGAAGTTCATCTCGATCTTGATCGTGCCGTCGCCCGCGCAGTTCTCGCAGCGGCCGCCCTTGACGTTGAAGGAGAAGCGGCCGGGCATGTAGCCGCGGACCTTCGCCTCCGTCGTCTCGGCGAACAGCTTGCGGACGTGGTCGAAGACACCGGTGTACGTCGCCGGGTTGGAGCGCGGGGTGCGGCCGATGGGCGACTGGTCGACGTGGACGACCTTGTCGACGAGGTCGTCGCCGTCCACCCGGGTGTGCCGTCCGGGCACGCTGCGGGCGCCGTTCAGCTCGCGGGCCAGGTGGGTGTACAGGATGTCGTTGACCAGCGTGGACTTGCCGGAGCCGGACACACCGGTGACCGCGGTGAACACGCCCAGCGGGAAGGACACGTCGATGTCCTGGAGGTTGTTCTCGCGGGCGCCGTGCACCGTGAGCCGGCGCGACGGGTCGTGCGGGCGGCGGATGTCGGGCAGCGGGATGGCCTTCTTGCCGGCCAGGTACTGGCCGGTCTGCGACTCGGCGTTGGCGAGCAGCTCCTTGAGGGAGCCGCTGTGCACGACCTTGCCGCCGTGCTCGCCGGCGCCGGGGCCGATGTCGACGATCCAGTCGGCGACCTTGATGGTGTCCTCGTCGTGCTCGACGACGATGAGCGTGTTGCCCATGTCGCGCAGCCGGACCAGGGTCTCGATCAGCCGGTGGTTGTCGCGCTGGTGCAGGCCGATGGACGGCTCGTCGAGGACGTAGAGCACGCCGACGAGTCCGGAGCCGATCTGGGTGGCCAGGCGGATGCGCTGGGCCTCGCCGCCGGAGAGCGTGCCCGCGGCGCGGTTCAGGGAGAGGTAGTCCAGGCCGACGTCGACCAGGAACCGCAGCCGCTCGTTGACCTCCTTGAGCACGCGCTCGGCGATCTTCTTGTCGCGGGCGGTGAGCCTCAGCTCGCCCAGGAAGTCGGCGCAGTCGCTGATGGACATCGCCGAGACCTCGGCGATGGACTTGTCCATGACGGTGACGGCGAGCACGACCGGCTTGAGCCGGGTGCCCTCGCACGTGGGGCAGGGCACCTCTCGCATGTAGCCCTCGAAGCGCTCCCGGCCGGCGTCGCTCTCGGCCTCGCTGTGCCGGCGCTTGACGAAGGGGACGGCGCCCTCGAAGGCGGTGGTGTAGCGGCGCTCCCGGCCGTAGCGGTTGCGGTAGCGGACCTCGACCTGGGTCTTGTGGCCGTACAGCAGGGCCTTCCTGGCGCGCTGCGGCAGTCCCGCGAAGGGGATGTCGGTGCGGAAGCCCAGGGCGTCGGCGAGGGCGCCGATCAGACGGTCGAAGTAGTCCTTGGTGTGGCCGTGCGACCAGGGGTGGATGGCGCCCTCGTCGAGCGTCTTGTCCGGGTCCGGGACGATCAGCTCGGGGTCGACCTCCATGCGCGTGCCGATGCCGGTGCACTCGGGGCAGGCGCCGAAGGGCGAGTTGAAGGAGAAGGAGCGGGGCTCCAGCTCCTCGAAGGACAGGTCGTCGTACGGGCAGTACAGGTGCTCGGAGAACATGCGCTCGCGCTCGGGGTCGTCCTCGGGGAGGTCGACGAAGTCGAGCACCACCATGCCGCCGGACAGCCCGAGGGCGGTCTCCACGGAGTCGGTCAGGCGGCGCTTGGCGCCGTCCTTGACCGTGAGGCGGTCGACGACCACCTCGATGGTGTGCTTCTCCTGCTTCTTCAGGGTGGGCGGGCTGGAGAGCTGGACGGTCTCGCCGTCCACCCGCGCGCGGGAGTAGCCCTTGGTCTGGAGGTCGGAGAAGAGGTCGACGAACTCGCCCTTGCGCTCGCGCACCAGCGGCGAGAGCACCTGGAAGCGGCTCCCCTCGGGCAGCTCCAGGACCCTGTCGACGATGGCCTGCGGCGACTGGCGGGAGATCGGCCGGGAGCACTCGGGGCAGTGCGGCTTGCCGATGCGCGCGAAGAGCAGACGCAGGTAGTCGTAGACCTCGGTGATGGTGCCGACCGTGGAGCGCGGGTTGCGGGAGGTCGACTTCTGGTCGATGGAGACCGCCGGGGACAGGCCCTCGATGAAGTCGACGTCCGGCTTGTCCATCTGGCCGAGGAACTGCCGGGCGTACGAGGAGAGCGACTCCACGTAGCGCCGCTGGCCCTCGGCGAAGATCGTGTCGAAGGCCAGTGAGGACTTGCCCGACCCCGACAGGCCCGTGAAGACGATGAGCGAGTCGCGCGGGAGATCGAGCGAGACGTTCTTGAGGTTGTGCTCGCGCGCTCCACGGACGATGAGACGGTCGGCCACGCCGGTCCGCACCTTTCTTGAGAGAAGTGACAGGGGCGGGGCCCCCGTCTTTCTCAGACTAGGGGGAGCCACTGACAACGCCGGTTCGGATTCACGGGTTGTCAACAAACCCCGGCTCTCCAGCATGCCCGACGCCGCTCCCGAGCTTATAGCACGTGCATTCGATTTAGGGTCGTGCTTCACCACCTTCACCCGAAGGTGGGACGGGGCTAGGGTCAGCACCATGATTGATCACGCTGATGACCTGGCGTCTGTACAAGCAGCGACCGAACGGCTGCTCAGCGCGGCCGCCGCACTGGACAACGCGGCTGTGACCCAGTCGTCACGGCTTCCCGGCTGGACCCGCGGCCATGTGCTCGCCCACCTGGCCCGCAACGCGGACGCCCTGGTGAACGTCCTGGAGGGCCGCCCCATGTACGCGTCCGCCGAGGCGCGGGACGCCGACATCGAGCGGGACGCGCCGCGCCCCCTCGACGCGCACCTCGCCGACGTGCGGGAGAGCGCCGAGCGCTTCCGTGCGGCGGGCGCGGCACCGGCGGACTGGTCGCGCGAGGTGGAACTGCGCAACGGGGTCACGGACCGGGCGGAGCGGGTGCCGTTCCGGCGCTGGGTGGAGGTGGCGCTGCACCACGTGGACCTGGGGATCGGCTACGAGCTGGAGGACCTGCCGGCGGACTTCACGGAGCGGGAGATCGCCTTCCTGGCGGCACGGTTCGACGGGCACCGGGACGTGCCGCCGACCGCCCTGGCCACCGACGACGGCAGGACCTGGACCACCGGCGGCGGGGCGGACGGCGGTCCGGTCACGGTCGGCGGGACGGCCGCCGACCTGCTCGGCTGGCTGGCCGGCCGCCGGGACGGCGCCGCCCTGACCGTGAAGGGCGGCGCCCTCCCGTCGCTTCCGCCGCTCTAGGGGACGGCACGACCGGCGGCGCTTCCCGCTATAGGCTGACGGCCATGACGTACAGCGGTCGGGTGACGGTCGGCGGCCCAGCCGACGTGCACGAACTCAAGGACCTGATGATCACCAAGATCGCGGTCGGCCCCATGGACAACAACGCCTATCTGCTGCGTTGCCGGGCCACCGACGAGCAGGTGCTGATCGACGCGGCCAACGACGCGGAGGCCCTGCTGGGGACGATCGGTGACGACGGCATCGCGTCCGTCGTCACCACCCACCGGCACGGCGACCACTGGCAGGCGCTCGCCGCGGTCGTCGCCGCCACCGGCGCCCGGACCCTCGCGGGCCGGGAGGACGCCGAGGGCATCCCGGTGCCGACGGACGTGCCGGTCGACGACGGCGACATCGTCCGCGTCGGCCGGGTGGAACTCACCGCCCGCCGTCTGGTCGGACACACCCCCGGCTCGATCGCCCTCGTCTACGACGACCCCCACGGGCACCCGCACGTGTTCACCGGGGACTGTCTGTTCCCGGGCGGTGTGGGCAACACCCACAAGGACCCGGAGGCGTTCGCGAGCCTGATCCATGACGTCGAGACCAAGATCTTCGACGTACTGCCGGACGAGACCTGGGTGTACCCCGGCCACGGCGACGACACCACCCTGGGCGCCGAGCGCCCGCACCTGCCG
>Ga0247828_10000819_pt1 | contig 10124 bp, 11 predicted proteins | sample 12C_Control_Day3_FD_192425 | JGI IMG/M metagenome (GOLD analysis project Ga0247828, IMG submission 192425) | Soil microbial communities from agricultural site in Penn Yan, New York, United States - 12C_Control_Day3 | ecosystem: Environmental > Terrestrial > Soil > Agricultural land | place... | reverse complement strand
ATGGCCGGGTGGCGGCGGCGGCCGGCTTGGCCTCGGAGCTGGAGTCGGTGCTGGCCGACCATCCGCGCTACGCAATCCTCCCGCTGCCGGCGCCGCGTGCGCCGCACGATGGCTGGGCGGTCGGCTGCGCGGTCAAGCGCGATGCCACCGACCTGGCCCAGGCGCTGCAGCAGCGGGTCAACGAGCTGTCGGCCGACGGCCGCCTGCGCGCGATCTTCCAGCGCCACGGCGTCGCCTGGCACGGCTGAGCGGGACGCAACGCCGGCGGCCGCCGGCCCCGCCTCAGTACGCGCGACCCTTGCGGTACTGGGCGTGGGCACGCCGGGCCAGCGGCGAGGCGGCGGCCAGCGCGGCGAGCGAGCCGCCGGCGTGCGCCTGGCACACGGCCAGGCCCAGGGCGTCGGCGGCGTCGGCCCCCGGCTGGCCCGGCAGCGCCAGCAGCCGGGCCACCATCGCCTGCACCTGCTCCTTGCGCGCCTGGCCGTGCCCGACGACGGCCTTCTTCATCTGCAGCGCGGTGTACTCCGACACCGGCAGGCCCGAGGCGACCAGCGCCGCCAGCGCCGCGCCGCGCGCCTGGCCGAGCAGCAGCGTGGACTGCGGATTGACATTGACGAACACGATCTCCACCGCCGCGCATTGCGGCGCGTAGCGCGCCACCACCTCGCGCACGCCCTCGAACAGCACCTTCAGCCGGCCCGGCAGGTCGCCGTTCGGCAGGGCGTCGGTGCGGATCGTGCCGCTGGCCACGTAGGCGAGCCGGCTGCCCTCGGCCTCGATCACGCCGAAGCCGGTGGTGCGCAGGCCGGGATCGATGCCGAGGATGCGCATGCGCCGCGCGCCCTCAGCCGAGCAGCCGCGCGATCACGCGCAGCGCATCGTCGATGCCGTAGGGCTTGCGCAGGAAGGCGTCGTAGTCGCTGAACTGCTTGCGCACCGCCTCCTCCGGCAGGCTGCTGTTCATCAGGATGCGGATGCCCCGCGTGGCCTCCGACGCCCGCATCGCGCGGCCCATCTCGGCGCCGTCCATGATCGGCATCATGTAGTCGAGGATCACGAGCTGCGGCCGCACCTCGACCAGCCGCTCCAGCCCCTGCCGGCCGTTGACGGCCGAGTGCGCCCGAAAGCCCTCCTCCTCCAGCAGGAGGCACAGCAGGTCGGCGTTGGCCAGCTCGTCGTCGACGACTAGGATGGTTTTCACGTCAGTCGTCCGGCGTCATCCGCCCGACGGAGAATCCCCCGCCCGCTCGGGAACGGCCGGCGTCGCGGACTCGCCCACCGGCCGCGCGGACGGAATCACGTCGCCGCCGGCGACGTAGCGGCCGGCAATCCGCAGGCCCGTGCGGCTGATCTCGACCGCACGCACTCCCGGGTCGAAGTCGCTGTCGCGCATCTTGGTGATCGTCAGCAGCCGCTTGACCTCGCCGCCCGCCTCGACGAAGCGCAGGAACAGCAGGTTGTCGACGAAGGCCGAGACGCCGAAGGGCGTCGACACCATGCTGCCGACGGCGTCGCGCGTCTCCAGCGTCAGCAGGGCGGTCACACCGCGCCGGCGCAGCTCGTTGGTCAGGCAGGCGAAGTAGCGGCCGGTGCGCTCGGCATGGATGGCAGACTCGAAGAAGCCCGACAGCCCGTCGATCACCACCCGCCGCACGCCGCGCGCGCGGACCCGCTCGAGCAGGCGATGGCCGAGCTCGTCGATCAGGTGCTCGCCCTGCGCGTGCCAGGCCAGGGTCAGCGCGCCCTGCGCCTCGAGCGCCTCGAGGTCGAGGCCGATCGCGCGCGCCTTGGCGCGCAGCCGCGGGGCGGACTCGAAGAAGCTGAACATCAGGCCGGGTTCGGCGGGTGTCGAGCGCGCCAGGAAGTGCAGGCCGAAGGTCGTCTTGCCGGTGCCGCTGGAGCCGAGCACCACGGTGCTGCTGGCCTCGCCGTAGCCGCCCACCGCGATCAGGGCGTCGAGCGAGTCGACGCCTGTGCTGAGGGCACCCTCGGGGCGCGTCTCCGCGGGCGGCGCGTCGAACAGCGCCTCGATGCGCGGGAACACATCGATGCCGCCGTCGCCGATGCGCATGCCGTGCTTGCCGCGCAGCGCGGCCCCGCCGCGGAACTTGCGCACCTGGATCGAGCGGTCGGCGCGCACGTCGGACAGCCGGTCCTCGAGCTCCAGAATGCCGTCGACCATGGTGTGCTCGGCCTGGACCCGGTGCGGGCTGCCGCTGGTGAGCAGGAAGGCGGTGCAGCCGTGGAACACCGCGCTGGTCTGCAGCTCGTGCACGAAGCGCTTGAGCTCGCTGTCGCTCTGCGCCACTTCGGCGGCCGCGACCAGGCCGTCGAGCACGAGCACGCTGGCGTTGCGGGCGCGCATCTCGCGGCGCAGCAGCTCGACCAGGCCCTTCAGGCCGCCGGTCTCGAGCTGGTGGAAGGCGCTGAGGTAGGTCAGCCGTTCCGGGATGGCGGTCTCGTCGAAGAAGCGCAGCGCGCGGATGTGCTGCAGCATCCGCGAGTGCGACTCGGCCAGCAGCGTCACGTACACCGCGGTGCCGCCGGCGGCCACGTGGGCGAAGCAGAGCTGGTTGGCGAAGATCGTCTTGCCGCTGCCGGGCAGTCCGTGCAGGATGTAGACGCCCGAGCGGAAGAAGCCGCCGCCCAGCACGGTGTCGAGGCCGGGGATGCCGCTCGACAGGCGCTCCAGGGCGGGCGCGTCGGTGGTGGTGGTCGTCATGGCGGGGGGTTCGGCGGAAGGCTCAGGGGAAGGCGCACGGTGAACACGCTGCCCGCGCCGGGAGCCGACCGCAGCCGCACGCCGCCGCCGAGGGCGGCCGCCAGTTTACGCACGATCCACAGGCCCAGGCCGCTGCCGGCGCGTCCCGGCACCGAGTCCCCGAGCGGCCGCTCGGGGTGCAGCAGGCGCTGGCGCAGCGACGGCTCGATGCCGCGGCCGTCGTCGGCCACGCAGAGCAGGGCGTGGCCGCCGACGCGCCGCAGCCGCACCACGACATCGGTGGCGCGGGCATGCTTGAACGCGTTGAGCAGCAGGTTCTGCAGGATCTGCTCGACGACCATCGGGTCCGTCTCGGCCCGCAGCGTGTCGGGTGCACGCAGTCGCAGCGTGACGCGCCAGTGCGCGGCCTCCGGACCGAGCGCGTCGACCACCGCGCCGACCAGTGCGGCCAGATCGAGCGTCCGCGGTGCCAGCGGGTAGGCCGAGCCGCCGAGCCGCAGCAGGTCCAGCAGCACGGTGACCCGGGTGCTGTAGCGCGACAGCATCGCCTGCGCCTTGGCAAGCTGCGCCTCGCATTCCGGATGGCCGCGCGCCGTGACTCGGGCCAGCGCCAGCTGCAGGCTGAGGCCGTGCAGCGGATTGCGCAGTTCGTGGCCGACCAGCGCGGCGAGGGCCTCGCGCTCGTCGAGCAGGCGCTGCAGGCGGGCCCTCTCGGTGGCGTCCCGGGCGGGATCGGACGGCTCGGTGCTCACGGTCGCGACATCCTCGGGCAGCCTCGCAGCCTAGCCGGCCGGAGCGCCCGGCTGTGTGTCCGGTCACACCCCGGCATGGAAGTACCAGCGAACCGAGTGGAAGAACACCGGCGCCGCGAAGCACAGCGCGGCCACGCGATCGAGCAGGCCGACCGCGCCGGTCACCGCAACCCGGTTGCCCCAGGCGCGCACGCCGGCATCGCGCTTGAGCGCCTGCATCACGAACTCGCCCAGCGTGCCGCAGGCACTCGCGATCAGCGCCAGCGCCAGCGCCTGGCCGGCCTGGAAGGGCGTGATCCAGTACAGCAAGCCGCCGACCGCGCCGGCGGCCAGCGTCCCGAGGCCCCAGGCCCGCAGGCCGAAGCTCCGGTCGATGCGGCGCGCGACGGGGCGGCGGCGCAGGCGCAGGGCGAGGGCCTGCTGCGCGAAGTGGGCGGTGGCCACCACGACGACCAGGAACAGCAGCAGGAAGGCGCCGCGCCCTTCGTAGTGCGGGAACTGCAGCAGCAGCAGGGCGGGGGTGTGCGAGAGGCCGTAGATGCAGACCATGATGCCCCACTGGATCTTCGCGTTGCGCTCGAGGAAGCGCTCCGGGTCGCCGGCGAGCGCACTGACCACCGGGATGGCGAGGAAGATGTAGACCGGGATGAAGACCGTGAACAGGTCGAAGTGCCGGGTCGCGACCAGCGCGTACTGCAGCGGGAGCACGGCGAAGAAGGCCAGCAGCAGGCTGCGGTGGTCGCTGCGCCGGGTGTGCATCAGCGTGATGAACTCGCGCAGCGCCAGGAAGCTGACCCCGCCGAACAGCAGCGTGGCGCCGAGCGGACCCGAGACCCAGGCGCCCCAGAACAGCGCGGCGCCGGCCCACAACGCGCGCAGCTCGCGCCGCGCGGCGCGGCCCCGCTCCGCGTCGCCCGGTGCGGACTCGCGCAGCGAGCGCAGCACGGCAGCCGCGGTGGCGAGCGCCAGCACGCCCAACAGCAGCACGAACAGCAGGCCGACCTGCTGCGTCACGCTCATCTGGCGGAGCGCGTCCATGCCCCGCCGTCAGGCCGCCACGGCGTCGAGCGCCACCACGGCCGCGCGGGCGCGCTCCAGGAAGGCGCGCTTGTCCTCGTCGGGCGCCGGCGGCGCGAGCGGCGCGCCGAACGTCACCGAGCACAGGATCGGCACCGGCAGCACCTCGCCCTTCGGCATGACGCGCTGCACGTTGTCGATCCAGGCCGGGATCAGCGCGACCTGCGGGAACTGCGCGGCCAGGTGATAGAGGCCGCCTCTGAAGGGCTGCGGCCGCCCGGCATGGCCGCGCGTGCCCTCGGGGAAGATCACCAGCGAGTCGCCGCGCGCCAGCGCCTCGGCGAGCGGCTCGAGCGGGTCCTGGTCCTCGCTGCGCTGGCGGTCGACGTAGACCGCGTTGAACACCTCGCGCGTGATCCAGTGGCGCAGCGCGTTGGCGGTCCAGTAGTCGCGCGCCGCGATCGGCCGCGTGGAGGCGCGCAGGTCGCCCGGCAGCACGGCCCAGATCAGCAGCCAGTCGAGATGGCTCTGGTGGTTGGCGAAGTAGATGCGCTGCTCGGCCTTCGGCGGGCAGCCGTGCCAGTGCCCCTGGGCACCGGTGACGAGACGCGCGAGACCGGCGAGGAGAAGGCCGACGGCCCCGGGCAGCCACTGCATGGGGGCGCATGCTAACCGCGGCCCATGGCCGCGGGCGTGGGGAGCGACCCGCAAGAGGCGGCGCCGGCAGGCGCCGCGTGCCTCAGTGCCGGAAGTGGCGCACGCCGGTGAACAGCATGGCGATGCCGCGCTCGTCGGCGGCGGCGATCACCTCGTCGTCGCGCAGGCTGCCACCGGGCTGGATCACACAGCAGGCGCCGGCATCCGCCAGCACGTCGAGGCCGTCGCGGAAGGGGAAGAACGCATCGCTCGCCACGACCGAGCCTGTGAGCGAGAGGCCGGCGTGCTCGGCCTTGACGCGGGCGATGCGCGCGCTGTCGAGCCGGCTCATCTGGCCGGCGCCGACGCCGAGCGTCATGCCGCCGCCGGCGAACACGATCGCGTTGCTCTTGACGAACTTGGCGACCTTCCAGGCGAACAGCAGGTCGGCGGTCTGCTGGTCGGTCGGCGTGCGCTGCGTCACCGTCTTCAGCTCGGCGGCGGCCAGCACGTGGTTGTCGGCGCTCTGGATCAGCAGCCCCGAGCCGACGCGCTTGACGTCGTGCGCGTTCAGGCCGCGCGACCACGCGTCGGGCGCGTCGCGCTTCACGCCCTCGAGCGCAATGCGCAGCACGCGGGTGTTGGCCTTGGCGGCCAGCAGGGCCTTGGCCTCGTCGGAAAAGCCGGGGGCGATCAGCACCTCGACGAACTGGCGGCTGACGTGCTCGGCCGCGGCCGCGTCGACCGGCACGTTGAAGGCGATGATGCCGCCGAAGGCCGAGGTCGGGTCGGTCTGGAAGGCCTTGCGGTAGGCCTCGGCGGCGTCGCCGCCCAGCGCCACGCCGCACGGGTTGGCGTGCTTGACGATCACGCAGGCCGGGCCGTCCGTCGCCGGGTCGAAGCTCTTGACGCACTCCCAGGCCGCGTCGGCGTCGGCGATGTTGTTGTACGAGAGCTCCTTGCCCTGCAGCTGCGTGGCCGTGACGAGCGAGCCGGGCGCCGGGTGGAGGTCCCGGTAGAAGGCGGCCTGCTGGTGCGGATTCTCACCGTAGCGCAGGTCCTGCAGCTTGACGAAGCGGCCGTTGCTCTGCGCCGGGAACTCGCTGCGCGCATGCCCGCCGTGGCCGTCGGGCCGCAGCGACGAGAGGTAGTCGCTGATCGCGGCGTCGTAGTTGGCGATGCGGTTGAAAGCTTCGACCGCCAGGGCAAAGCGGGTTGCCTCGCCGATCCGGCCGTCGCGCCGGAGCTCGTCGACGACGCGTTCGTACTGGCCGGCGTCGGTCAGCACCGCCACGTCCTTCCAGTTCTTGGCCGCGGAGCGCACCATCGCCGGGCCGCCGATGTCGATGTTCTCGATCGCCTCCTCCAGCGTGCAGCCGGGCTTGGCCACAGTGGCCTCGAAGGGGTAGAGGTTCACCACCAGCAGGTCGATGGTCGCGATGCCGTGGGCGGCCAGCGCGGCCAGGTGGTCGGGCCGGTCGCGGCGCGCGAGCAGGCCGCCGTGGATGGCCGGGTGCAGCGTCTTCACGCGGCCGTCGAGCATCTCGGGAAAGCCGGTGTGCTCGGCCACCTCGCGCACCGGCAGGCCGGCGTCGGCCAGCAGCTTGGCGGTGCCCCCGGTGGACAGCAGTTCCACGCCCTGCTCGTGCAGCGCGCGCGCCAGCGCGACCACGCCGGTCTTGTCGGATACGGAGATCAGCGCTTTCATGGCTTCACTTGATCAGCTTGTGTTCGATCAGCTTGCGCCGCAGCGTGTTGCGGTTGATGCCGAGCCACTCGGCGGCGCGCGACTGGTTCCCCTCGGCGCGCTGCATCACCACGTCGAGCAGCGGCTTCTCGACCACCTGGATCACCATCTCGTAGATCGCGTGCGGCTCGGCGCCGCGCAGGTCCTTGAAGTAGGTCTCGAGGCTGTCGCGGATGCAGGCGTCGATGTGCTTCTTGCTCATGGCGTGCGGGGCGATGCGGGGCGACGCGCGCGGCTCATGCCACCTCGCGCAGGAATAGGTCCTCGGTCGCGCCGCCGTCCGGCAGGCGCTCGTGCTCGGCGGCGAGCGCGTCGAAGAAGTCGGACAGCGCGGCCGACTGCGCCTCGGCGCTCTCGAGCGTGTTCATGCGCGCGCGGAAGCGCTCGCCGCCCGGCATGGCGCGCACCGCCCAGCCGATGTGCTTGCGCGCGCTGCGCACGCCGGTGAACTCGCCGTACAGGCCGTAGTGGTCGCGCAGGTGCTCGAGCAGCCAGGCCTTGGCCTCCAGCGTGCGCGGCGGGGGCAACTGGTCGCCGGTGGCGAGGAAGTGCGCGATCTCGCGAAAGATCCACGGCCGGCCCTGCGCCGCTCGGCCGACCATGACGGCGTCGCAGCCCGTCGTGCGAAGCACCTCGCGCGCCTTCGCGGGCGAGTCGATGTCGCCGTTGGCCACCACCGGCACGCCGACCGCCGCCTTGACCGCGGCGACCGTGTCGTACTCGGCCTCGCCGCCGTAGCCCTGCTCGCGTGTGCGGCCGTGCACGGTGAGCATCGCGACGCCGAGCCGCTCGGCCTCGCGTGCCAGCGCGACCGCGTTGCGCTCGGCGGCGCACCAACCGGTGCGCATCTTCAGCGTGACAGGCACGCCGCGGGGGGCGCAGGCCGAGACGACCGCCTCGACGATGCGCAGCGCCAGCGGCGCGTCGCGCATCAGCGCCGAGCCGGCCCAGACGTTGCAGACCTTCTTGGCCGGGCAGCCCATGTTGATGTCGATGATCTGCGCGCCGCGGTCGATGTTGTAGGCCGCGGCCTCGGCCATCATGATCGGCTCCGTGCCGGCGATCTGCACGGCGATCGGCGCCGGCTCGCCGGCGTGGTCGGCGCGGCGCGAGGTCTTGAGGCTGTCCCACAGGTCGCGGCGCGAGGTGACCATCTCGCTGACCGCGTAGCCCGCCCCGAGCTTCTTGCACAGCACCCGGAACGGCCGGTCGGTGACGCCGGCCATCGGCGCCACGAACAGGCGGTTCGGAAGCTCGATCGAGCCGATGTTCAGAGGGGACACGGGCAGCGTGCTGCTTAAAAAGAGGGCAGAGTATAGCGGCGGCCCGGACCCCTCCGGCGGGGTCGCTCGCGCACCGTCGGGGGCGCGCGGCGCGACGACAATCGTCGCGGATGGAAGCCTGGCTCGAGTCGCTGCTCGGCCTGCTCGCGCTGCCGAAGTTCGGCCTGAGCACGCTGTTCGTCGTCGCCTTCGTGTCGGCGACGCTGCTGCCGCTCGGCTCGGAACCGGTGCTGTTCGGCCTGGTCAAGCTGAACCCGCACCTGCTCTGGCCGGCCGTGCTGGTGGCCACCGCGGGCAACACGGCGGGCGGGGCCCTGAGCTGGTGGATGGGCCTGGGGGCCGAGCGCGCCTACGAGCACGTGCGGCACCGCAAGCCGTCGGAGCGCCGCGTGCTCGGCTGGCTGCAGCGCTTCGGCCCCAAGGCCTGCCTGCTGAGCTGGCTCCCCGGGGTCGGCGACCCCCTGTGCGCCGTGGCCGGCTGGCTGCGGCTGCCGTTCTGGCCCTGCGTCGCCTACATGGCGATCGGCAAGTTCGCACGCTACCTCACGATGACGGCCGCCTTGCTCTGGGTGTTACCCGGGCAGTTCCATCCGTGAGCGGGCGCCGCTAGAGTTCGCGCGGGTCCCGGCGGCTGGGTGGCCGGGCGGAGGATCGACGCGACCGCGGCATCGGCCCGCGCGGGCGCGATGCAGCGGGAGGAGCGTGCCAGGATCACCTCGAGGCCGAGCCGGCCGTGCGTGCCGGCGTCCTGAAGTCATTGCGTGGCGAATGCGGGTGCTGGCGTCGGCCGCGCTGCTGTTGGCGTCCGCCGGTGCCGCGGCGCAGGCGCCGGATTGCGACGGCGCGGGAACCGAGATCGCGCTGCGCGTGGACAACGATTTCTTCGCCCAGCAGGACGAGGGCTATTCCAGCGGGGTGCAACTGCAGGCGGCGACGCCGGACCTGCCGCCGGCGGGCGACGGCGCCTGCCTCGACCCGCTCGCGCGCTGGCTCGACACGCACCTGCGCGCCTGGATGGGCCCCGAAGGGACCGAGCGGGGCAACCTCGTCTACGGCGTGCAGCAGACGATCTACACGCCGCACGACGGCGAGCGCAGCGTGCCCGATCCGGACGACCGGCCGTATGCCGGCGTGCTGACCTTCGGGGTCGGATTCAACATCCGCGACGCCGACGTGCTGCGCACCAACGAACTGGTGCTGGGAGTCGTCGGGCCGGCCTCGGGTGCCCGGCGCACGCAGAGCTTCTTCCACGACGTGTTCGACTCCCAGGACTTCAAGGGCTGGTCGCACCAGCTCGAGAACGAGCCGGTGTTCATGCTGCGCCACCAGCGCGCCTACCGCGGCCTCGGCGGCCGCCTCGACCTCGCCGGGACCCCGCTCGCCTGGGACGCGATCGGCGCCTGGGGCGCGGCGCTCGGCAACCTGAAGACGGCCACGCACGTGGGCGTCGAATTGCGCCTGGGCCGCACGCTGCCGAACGACTTCGGATCGAACCCGGTGCACTCGGGGCCGGAAGGCCGGCCGCCGGGCGACGGCTGGCGTGGCGAGGCGTCCGGCTTCAGCTGGCACGGCTTCCTGAGCCTCGAGGGCCGCTGGGTGCTCTACGACATCGCGCTCGACGGCAACACCTTCCGCGACGGACCGGACGTCGAGCGGCGGCCGTGGGTCGGCGACGCCGCGCTCGGGGTGGCGATGCGTTCGGGTCGCTGGAGCCTCGCCCTGGCCCGCAACTTCCGCACCCGCGAGTTCGACGGCCAGCACTCGCGTCCCGAGTTCGGCAGCCTGACGATCGCGCGCTCGTTCTGACCGGAACGAGGGCGGACCGCCCGGCCGCTCAGTCGCCGTCCGCTGCCGCGGCGGGCTTGCGACGGCGGGGGCTCTTGGTGGCGGCAGGGGCCGGGCTCTTGGCGGCGGTCTTCGGCGTGCCCCGGCCGGCGCTCTTGGCCGCGGCGGGGCACGCCGAAGAC
>Ga0247828_10000813_pt1 | contig 10166 bp, 9 predicted proteins | sample 12C_Control_Day3_FD_192425 | JGI IMG/M metagenome (GOLD analysis project Ga0247828, IMG submission 192425) | Soil microbial communities from agricultural site in Penn Yan, New York, United States - 12C_Control_Day3 | ecosystem: Environmental > Terrestrial > Soil > Agricultural land | place: USA... | reverse complement strand
GTCGGTCTCCGCGAAGACGCAGCGGGACGCCCCGCGGGAGAGCGCCTCGAGCCCGAGTGCGCCCGACCCGGCGTAGAGGTCGAGGACCGACGCGCCGTCGACCGGCCCGACGAGGTCGAACAGCGCCTCGCGCACGCGGTCGCCGGTCGGGCGCGTGTGTGCCCCCTTCGGCGCGGCGATCCGCCGGCCGCGATGCGTCCCCGCGATGATCCGCATGCGCGGGACGATACGGCGGCCGCGGTCAGGACTCGCCGACGTGCTCTGCGGCGCCGAGCAGCCGGTCGACGGCGTCGGCGAGGAGCGGGTCGTCGGCCACCTCGTCCGCGAGCTCCTTCGCCTGCTCGAGCAGGTCGCGGTCGGCGCGAAGCCGCGTGAAGCGGAGGTCGGTGAGGCCCGACTGGCGCGCCCCGACGAGCTGACCTTCGCCGCGGATCTCGAGGTCCCGCTCGGCAAGCTCGAACCCGTCGATCGTCGCGACCATCGCCTCGAGCCGCTCGAGCGCGCTCTCCGAGAGCTCGTCCGGCGCCCGGGAGACGAGCAGGCAGTACGACTGCTCCGCCCCGCGCCCGACGCGGCCGCGGAGCTGGTGGAGCTGGGCGAGCCCGAAGCGGTCGGCCTCCTGGACGATCATGATCGTCGCGTTCGGCACGTCCACGCCGACCTCGATCACCGTCGTCGCCACGAGGACGTCGAGCTCCCCCGCCTTGAACGCCGCCATCACGGCCCTCCGCTCGCCGGTCTTCAGGCGGCCGTGGACGCAGCCAACGCGGTAGCCGCGCAGCTCGTGCTCGCGGAGCCGCGCCGCCTCGTCCTCGGCCGCGCGCGCGAGCGTCGTCTCCGAGCCCTCCACGAGCGGGCAGACGACGTACGCCTGGCGGCCGTCGTCGAGGTGGCGGCGCAGCCTCGAGTACGCCTCCGAGCTCCGCTCCTGCGTCACCCAGGCCGTGACGATCGGCTTGCGGTTCGCGGGCGGCGCCGAGATCTCCGAGACCGACAGGTCGCCGTAGACCGTAAGGGCGAGCGTGCGTGGGATCGGCGTCGCGGTCATGTGGAGGACGTGCGGGCTCCGTCCCTCGACGAGCGCCGCGCGCTGCTCGACGCCGAAGCGGTGCTGCTCGTCGACGACCGCGACCGCGAGATCCGAGAACTCCACCTCACGCTGGATCAGCGCATGCGTGCCGACCGCGATCCCGACGTCCCCGGAGGCGACGAGCTGGTGCGTCGCGCGCCGCTCCTTCGCAGTGAGGCTCGACGTCAGCAGCGCCACTCGGACGCCGAGCTCCGCGCAGAGCCCCTCGATCGTGAGGAAGTGCTGCTCGGCGAGCGTCTCGGTCGGAGCCATGAGCGCGCCCTGCCGCCCCGCCTCGACGGCCCGCAGAAGCGTGTAGAGCGCGACCGCGGTCTTCCCGGAGCCGACGTCGCCCTGGAGGAGACGCTGCATCGGCGTGGCGCGCGCGAGGTCGGCGTCGATCTCCACGAGCGCCTGCTCCTGCGCCGCCGTGAGGGTGAACGGCAGCACGTCGCGATACCTCGCCGCGAGCTCACCGGGCGGCGGCAGCGGCTCGGCGACCAGGGTCTCGCGCTCGGCGGCGCGCCTGCGGAGCGCGAGCTGGAGCGTGAGGAGCTCGTCGAGGGCGAGACGGCGCCGCGCGTGCTCCGCGTCTCCCTCGGAGCGGGGCCGGTGCAGCGCGACGAGCGCGTCGCCACGAAGCGGGAGCGCCGAGGCGACCCGGACGCCTGCGGGGAGCGGCTCGCCCCCGGCACGGGCGTGGACCAGTGCCTGCTCGGTCAGTCCGCGAAGCGTCTTCTGCGCCAGGTCCGCGGTCGCCGGGTAGACAGGAGCGAAGTCGGCCGTCTGGGCGGCGTCGCCGATGTCGTAGGACGACACCTGGAACCCGAAGCGGTTGCGCTTGCCGCGCAGCCGCAGGCGCGTCCCGGGCGTGAGCTGCGCCTCGAGCCAGGGCTGGTTGAACCACGTCGCGCGGATCTCTCCCGTCTCGTCCGCGACGTGGGCGGTGAGGATGTGGAGTCTGCCGCGGCGACGGCCCGACACGCGTCGCACGGCGACCTCGAGCACGGCCTCGTCCTCGCCGAACAGCCCGGCGATCGTGCGCTCCTCCGCCGCCGACTCGTACCGCCGCGGTCGATGCGCCAGCAGGTCGCCGACGGTCGCGATCCCGAGCCGCCCGAGCTTCCGCCGAACGGCCGGCCCGACCCCGGTCAGCGTCTCGATGCCGAGCTCGAGCACGTCCGGCCGTGGCACTGCTCCCGTCCGCGGAAGCGTCGCGGGCGGGTCCACCCCGCCGAAGCCGGCGGGCAGCCGGGTGCGGGCCGTCGCAGAAGGCACCGCTGCGAGTGTACGAGCCGGTCCGGCGGACCAACCTAGTCCTGGAACCAGAAGAAGCCGACTGCGCCCGGGCCGGCGTGGGTGCCGACGACGGCGCCGAGCAGCTGAACGAGGTCGACGGTCGCCTTCGGCCGCGTCTTCGTGACGAGGTCGGTGAGGACGTCCACCCATTCCGGGGCGTTCGCGTGGGCGATCGCGGTGTGCAGGCCCTCGCGGTCCTCGGTGTCCTCCGTGAAGAGCCGTGCGAACTCCTCGAGCGCCTTCTGCCGACCCCGCACGCGACCGACGGGCTCGACGACGCCGTCGCGGAGCTCGAGGATCGGCTTGACGTTGAGGAGCGAGCCGGCCAGGGCCTGGGCCTTGCCGATCCGTCCGCCCCTCTGGAGGTACTCGAGCGTGGCGGTCGTGAACACGACCCGGTTCGAGCCCTCGAAGCGCGCGATGAGCGTCTCCACCTCCTCGTCGGTCGTGCCTGCCGCGAGCCTGCGGTCGATCGCCTCCGCGAGCATGGCGCACGCGAGCGACGCGGTCCCCGTGTCGACGACGCGGACGACCCCGCCGCCGAGCTCGTCGGCGGCCCGCCGTGCCGACTCGAAGGTGCCGGACAGCTTCGCCGAGATGTGGAGGGACCAGATCCGGTGATACCCGGCGTCCTGGAGCTCGCGGTAGCAGGCGAGGAAGTCGTCCGGGGTCGGCTGAGAGGTCGTGGGAAGCGTGGTCGACGCGGCGAGCCGCTCGTAGAACTCGGCCGGCGGCATGTCCACGTGATCGCGCGAGGGCACGCCGTCGAAGAGCACGTACAACGGCACGATCCGCATGTTCGGGTGGCGCTCGTGCGCGTCGAGGAAGTCCGAGGTCGAGTCGAGCACGATCGCGGTGCTCTCGCGCGTCAGCTCCACGCGCGGGACCCTAACCGGCGTCGTGCGGGGCTGCCGCCGCGATCGGTCCGCCCTTCTCGACGAGCCCGACGGCGCCGGCGTGGACGACCTCGTCGCGCTCGTCCGCGGTCGCCTCCGCGGTGAGGCACACCACTGCCGCGCCCGAGGACGCGATCACGGCGCGCGTCGCAGCCGCGCCGTCGATGCCCGGCAGGCGGTAGTCCATCAGCACGACGTCGGCCCCGAGACGCGATGCCGCATCCGCCGCCTCGTCCCCGGAGCCGACGGCGCCGACCACCTCGAGGCCCTGCTGGAGGCCCAGAAGGAGCTCGAGCGACGACCGGTAGACCGCGTTGTCCTCGACGAGGAGGATCCGTGTCGACACGCGCTACTCCGCCGAGAGCAGCAGCGGGTAGTGGGGCTGCCCTCCCCACTGCACGTCGATCTCGAGGCCGGTCGAGCCGTCGGCATAGCGTGCCGCGATCTCCTCGGCCTCCGGCGCGCCCTCGCCCCGCAGCACCTGGACGAACGACTGCCCGTCGCTCGAGAAGCGCGTGAGGAGGGCGTCGAGCACCGTCCAGATGTCCTCCCCCGTCGCGAAGGCACGACCGTCGACGAGCGCGAGGAAGTCGCCTTCCGCCACCTCGACCCCGTCGACCGTCGCGTTTCGCGACGCGCGGGTGATCTCCGCGGCGGCGACGCCGTCCAGCGCACGCCGCATCGCCTCCTCGTTCGCGCCGGCGTCCGCGTCCGGGTCGAAGGTGAGCGCGGCCGCGATCCCCTCGGGGATCGAGGTCGTCCCGAGGACCCGGACGTCCTTCGTCGACTCTTCCGCGGCACGGCCGGCCGCGAGCCGGACGTTGGGGTCGTTCGGCAGCACGATCACCTGCTCGGCATTCACGGCCGTGATCGCCTCCAGCAGCTGGCCGACCGACGGGTTCGCGGTCGCGCCTCCGTCGACGACGATCTGCGCACCCTCGCCGCGCAGGATCTCCCGGTTGCCGGCACCCTGGGCGACCGCCACGAGCGCGCTCGTCGTCGGCGGAGCCGTCGCCGCAGCCTGGAGCTGCGCGAGCCAGCGCTCCCGCTCGGCGGCCTGGCTGTGCATGTCCGAGACCTCGATCCGCGCGGGATCGACGACTCCGACCGCACGGCCGAGCTCGAGCGCGTGCTCCGGCTCGTCGGTGTGGACGTGCACCTTGGCCACCGACGGGTCGCCGGTCACGAGGAGCGAGTCGCCCAGAGGCTCGAGCCTCGCGTGGAGAGCGTCGAGGTCGAGCTCCTCGCCCTCGACGACGAACGTCGTGCAGTAGCGAAGGACCGACTCGTCCTGGTGGATCGACTCGTCCGTCAGCTCCCCGACCACGTCGGGGACGTCGGGGAGCGGTTCCCCGGTCAGCTCGTGCAGCACTCCACGCGCGAGCTCGACGAGCCCGACGCCGCCCGCGTCGACGACCCCTGCATCGCGAAGCGTGTCGAGGAGCTCCGGCGTGCGGGCGACCGCGTCGTCTCCACGCGCGACCGCGCGCCCGAGCGCTTCCGCGAACGACAACGTGGACGTCTCGGGCCGCTCGGCCTCCTCCGCCATCTCGCGGACGACGGTCAGCATCGTCCCCTCCACGGGATGCGTCACGGCCTCGTAGGCGGCCGTCGTCCCGGCCCGGAGCGCCTCTGCGAGCCGCGGCCCGTCCAGCGCGCCCTCGCGCGCTAGGACGGGGGCCATGCCGCGCACGATGGTCGAGAGGATCACGCCCGAGTTGCCCTTCGCCTCCATCGTCGCCGCGCGCTGGGCCTGGGCGGCGAGCTCGTCGGCCGCCGTTGCGCTCGACCGTTCGAGCGCCTCGACGATCCCGCGCACGGTCAGGGTGAGGTTCGTGCCGGTGTCGCCGTCCGGCACGGGGTAGACGTTCAGCGCGTTGATCCGCCGGCGGTGCCGCTCGAGGTTCGCGAGCGCGGCCCCCGCGAGCCGCGTCGTGCGCTCGAGATCCACGGGCGCGAGTCTACGCCGCGGGGAAGGCGGCGATCAGCCGAGGATCGGGTAGCGCCCCTCGCCCGCCAGGCAGTCGGCCGCGAAGAGCGCCGCGCCCGGATCGCCGGTCCAGAGCGAGAACCGCCCGGCCCCCGCCTCCGCCTGAGCGAGCGCGTGCACCGCGAACCGACGCGCCCGGTCGAGCCACTCCTCGTCTCCCGTTCGCTCGAACGCCTTCAGGAGGGCGTAGCCGTTGCCCGCCGTCCCGTGACAGAGGCCGAAGCCCTTCTCCATGCCGTGCGGCCCCGCCTCCCACGTCAGGCGAGCACCGGCGAGGAGCAACTCCTCCTCGAGATAGTCGCCGGCTGCGATCACGACGCCGGGCGCACCGGTGCACCACTGCAGGCGGACCTGGCCGTCCCCGCCCGGCAGCGTGTCGCGCACGGTGCCGGGCCAGTTCGCACCGCCGTTCTCGACGTGCGCGATCGCGGCCAGCAACGCGTTCGCCTCGCCGTCGAGCCAGGCGCGGCGCTCGTCGTCGAGCGAGGGACGGAGGGCCGCGACGTTGCCAACGTAGCCGTGCGCCGTCCCGAGGCCGACGTACGTCTCACCGTGAAGGTGCTGGGCCCAGCGGCCTTGCTCGTCGCGCCTCGCCCAGATCGCGTCCGCGCTCTCGTCGCACGCGGCCCGCCACCGCTCCTCACCGGTCGACTCCAGCATGTGCTGCGCGGCGACGAGCGTCCCGGGCGTCCCCCACATCACCTCGCCCGCCTCGCTGTCGACGTTGGCGACGACGAGCGCGTGGAGGTCGTCCTCGAGTGCGGGCTCCCCGGTCAGGTGCCACGCGACGAGCAGGATCCCCGTGTCGCCGGTCAGGAGGGCCGACTCCTTGCGCGCCGGGAGCTGCTCGCCGCGCATGAAGTCGGGCTCGCGGCGCCAGGCGCCCAGCGTCGCCGCCGCGGCGGCGGCGAGGTCGAGCCCCGTGTCCGCAGCGCCCTGCTCATGGAGCCGGTCGAGCGCCCACACCACGCCGGCCGCCCCGACGTAGAGGTTCTTCATCGGCGTCGCCGCCTGCCACCCGTCCCAGTCGTGCGCCGGCCAGAGCCCTTCGGCGTCGAACGCCTCGTCGATGCGCGCGACGAGGCGCCGGATCGACGCCCGCACGCGCGCGTCGTCCCACGGCTCCTCCGTGAGCGGCTCGAACCCGGCAGGGTCGAAGAGCATCGCCTCGATGATGGCAGCAGCATCAGGCGGGCGGAGCCGGGCTTCGCCCGGCGGGAGCCCGCCGCACGGGCGCGTCAGACGGCTTTGGTGACCTTGCCGGCCTTGAGGCAGCGGGTGCACACGTAGTCGCGCGTCGGCTTGCCGTCGAGCACGAGCCTCACGCGCTGGAGGTTCGGCTCGAAGCGCCGCTTCGTGGCGACCATCGAGTGCGAGCGGGAGTTCCCGGTCTTGGGGCGCTTCCCACAGATGACGCAGACCCTGGACATGCGGCCGCCGATCGTAGCAGCCGAACTGCCGCTATCTCGCGGCTGCCGCCCGGAGATTGGCGAAGAGGTCGGCCATCTCGAGGGCGGTGCGAACCGCCTCCGCTCCCTTCTCCAGGCGCGGCTCCGCCTGGTCGGGCCGGTCGAGCGTGAGCACGCCGAACGAGACCGGGACGCCCGTCTCGATCGCGGCGAGCTGGAGTCCGGATGCCGCCTCGCTCGCGACGTAGTCGAAGTGGGGCGTGTCGCCACGGATCACGCAGCCGAGTGCGACGACGCAGGCGAATCGGCGGGTCTTCGCGAGCGCCATCGCAGCGAGCGGCAGCTCGAAGGCGCCGGGGACCGGCATCACCGTGATCGAGTCCTGCTCCACCCCGAGCTCCTCGAGCTCGCGGAGCGCGGACTCGAGCAGGCCACCCGTCACCTCGCCGTTGAAGCGGCTGACGACGATCCCGACCGCACGGCGGCCGCCGCGGGCCTCGCCCTCCAGCACCGCGTAGCCGGGCGGCACCTCGAGGTTCCCCGGCGCGTGCTCGCCGGTCGCCCCGGCGTCGGGTGCGTCTGCCACCGGCGCGGCGACCACGTCGGCGGCGTCCTCGGCGGACGGCTCCTCGGCGGACGGCTCCTCGGGCTCGTCGGACGCGAGCTCGACCGGCGGGACGTAGTCGGGCTCCTCCGCGGCGGGGTCGTCGCCGTCGAGCGTCCCCGGGAGGACCGGATCGGCGGGCGGGTCGTCGAGCTGGGCCCTCGGCCAGCCGCCGAGGACGTTCTCGCTCGCCTGCTCCAGATCGTCCTGTTCGTGCCGGGTGTCGGGCCCGTCGCTCGGGTTCATCTACACCGTCCTCAGGAGTCGTCGTGGCCGTAACGCTCGCCCTGGTGGTGAAGCCTCCGGCCGAGCGTGTGTCCGAGCTTCTTGCGCTTCGTCTCGAGGTAGCTCCGGTTCTCGTCGTTCGGCTCGACCTCGATCGGCTCCTGCGAGACGACCTCGAGCCCGAACCCGCTGATCCCGGAGATCTTCTTCGGGTTGTTCGTCAGGACGCGGATCGTGGTGAGGCCGAGGTCGGCGAGGATCTGCGAGCCGATCCCGTACTCGCGCGCGTCGGCCTTGAAGCCGAGCTCGATGTTCGCCTCGACCGTGTCGAGGCCCTGCTCCTGGAGCTCGTAGGCGCGCAGCTTGTTGAGCAGGCCGATGCCGCGTCCTTCCTGTGCGAGGTAGAGCAGCACCCCCTCGCCCTCCTGCTCGATCCGCGCGAGCGCCCGCTCGAGCTGCTCGCCGCAGTCGCAGCGCCGCGAGTGGAACACGTCGCCGGTCAGGCACTCGGAGTGGACGCGGACGAGGATGTCGTCCTTGCCCTCGACGTCGCCCTTCACGAGCGCGACGTGCTGCTTGCCCGTCAGCGTCTCGCGGTACGCGACCGCCTGGAAGTCGCCGTAGTCGGTGGGTAGCCGCACGGAGACAACGCGCTCGACGAGCTTCTCGGTGCGCCGGCGGTACTCGATCAGGTCGGCGACAGTGACCAGCTTGAGCCCGTGGCGCTCGCAGAACTCGACGAGATCCGGGACGCGAGCCATCGTCCCGTCGTCCTTCATGATCTCGCAGACCACACCCGCGGGCGTCAGCCCAGCGAGGCGCGCGAGGTCGACCGCCGCCTCGGTCTGGCCGGAGCGCTTGAGGACACCGCCGGGGCGGGCGCGCAGCGGGAAGATGTGACCCGGCGAGACGAGCTCGTGCGGCGTCGAGGTCGGATCGACCGCGACCTGGATCGTGTGTGCGCGGTCGGCGGCCGAGATCCCGGTGGAGACGCCGTCCCGGGCCTCGATCGTGACCGTGAACGCGGTCCCGAACTGCGCCTCGTTCTGGTCGGTCATCTGGCGGAGGCCGAGCTCCTCGCAGCGCTCGGGCGTCAGGCAGAGGCAGATCAGCCCCCGGCCGTGCATCGCCATGAAGTTGACCGCATCGGGTGTCACGAACTGCGCCGCGATCGTGAGGTCGCCCTCGTTCTCGCGGTCGGCGTCGTCCGCGACGACGACGAACCGGCCTGCCCTGATCTCCTCGATCGCCTCCTCGATCGAGGCGAACGGGCTCGTCTCGGGCTTCGTGGTCGTGCTCACCCGGCCCATCGTAGCCCCGCTCACCGTCGGGCCAGCAGCCTCTCGACGTACTTCGCGAGCACGTCGACCTCGAGGTTCACGGGAGCCCCGGGCTGGAGCCGCCCGAGCGTGGTCGCGGCGAGCGTGTGCGGCACGAGCGCGATCGAGAACGTGGCGCCGTCGACGCCGGCGACCGTCAGCGAGACGCCGTCGACCGTGATCGACCCCTTCTCGACGCAGTAACGGACGATGCTCTCGGCCGCGCCGATCTCCAGTCGCGCGCCGTCGCCTTCTCGTTCGAGCGCCGCGACCGTGCCCACGTCGTCGACGTGCCCCTGGACGATGTGCCCGCCGAGCGGCTCGCCGGCGCGGAGTGCCGGCTCGACGTTGACCTGGTCGCCGGGTGCCAGCCGCGCGAGGGTCGTCCGGGCCAGCGTCTCGGGCACCGCGTGGAAGCGGATCGCGCCGTGGTCGACGGTCTCCGCGGTGAGGCACACACCCGCCACCGAGACGGAGTCGCCGACCGAGAGCCCCTCCGCCGTGCGCGGCGCCTCGACCTGGATGCTCAGGCCGTCGTCGCCTCCCTCGACGCGGGCGACGCGACCCACCTCGCGCACGATCCCCGTGAACACGAGATCGAGGCTACCGGCCGGAGTCGCTTGTGTTGATTCAACACAAGCGTTGTCACGCCTCGCGCAGCCGCCACGAGAGCAGGACGTCGACTCCGACTCGCTCGAGCTCGGGCTCGCCGAGGTCGAGCGGTTCAGGCAGAGGGCCCGTCATCGGCGGGCCGGCGCCCGCGATGACGGGCGCGACGAAGACGAGCAGCCGGTCGACGAGACCGTCCGCGAGGAATGCCGTCGCGAGCGTCGGGCCGCCCTCCAGGAGGAGCGACTGCACCCCCTCCCCGGCGAGCGCGGCGAGCTCCTCCCGCAACGGGCCTGAGCGAAGCTCCAGCTGGGAGCCCTCGGGCAGCGGGCCGCGTCCGAAGGCGAGACGCCTGGGCCGGCGGACGACGGGCGCGTCACGGACGTCGAGCCGCGGCGCGTCCGCGCGCACCGTGCCCATCCCGACCCCGACCGCGTCGACCGCCGCGCGCAGCTCGTGGACGCGGCGGCGAGCCTCCGCGCCGGTCACCCAGCGGCGCCCCGGGACGGCGACCCGCCCGTCGAGCGAGACGGCGAGCTTGAGGATCACGTGCGGGCGTCCTGCCGAGACCCACGTGCGCCACGCCTCGTTCTGGCGCTTCGCCTCGGGCAGGTCGAGCAGCTCGACGTCGACACCGGCGGCACGCAGCCGCTCTGCCCCTCCCCCGGCCTCCGGGTTGGGATCCGCGCACCCGGCCACGACCCGTGCGACGCCTGCCTCGAGGACCCTCTCGGCGCACGGCGGCG
>Ga0247828_10000806_pt1 | contig 10233 bp, 10 predicted proteins | sample 12C_Control_Day3_FD_192425 | JGI IMG/M metagenome (GOLD analysis project Ga0247828, IMG submission 192425) | Soil microbial communities from agricultural site in Penn Yan, New York, United States - 12C_Control_Day3 | ecosystem: Environmental > Terrestrial > Soil > Agricultural land | place... | reverse complement strand
TCGCCGCGTCAGTCAAGGCGACAGAGGCGGCGGCGCTCTCGATCTTCGCCGCCGTGACGGCAAAGTTGCCGGTCGTCGCCGCCCGAACCTCCGCGTCCGTCGCGTGCTCGACAGCACCAACGGCGCTCTCTGTCGCTGCCGGGAGGTTACCTGCCGGAAGCGTGCCAGTAACCGCCGCTGCTTGCGCGAGGTTGACCGCGCCGAAGGCAAGCGCCGTGCCTGACCTCCGCAGCACTTGATGGTCTGTGCCTGCTGCAATACTGGCGTTGTCAGCGGTCGCGTTGCCGGTGACACCTAGAACCGAAAGCGCGCTGCCTTGCGCCAAGGCTGAAAACGGAAGGTCGCCAGTGACCGCAGCCGCTTGCGATAAGTCGATGGCACCGAAGGAAACCGCCGTGCCCGAACGCCGCAACACTTGAAAGTCGGAGGCCGCCGCAATATCCGCCCGCGCGGCGGCAGAGTTGCCGGTGACGCCCAGCACGGAGAGGGCCGTGCCATTGTCGAGCATGGCAGGCGTGACAATACCGGGGCCAGTGGCGAAGGAGCCCGCAAGCAGGGTGCCGAAGGTGACAGACGTTGAACTTGCACGCCGCAGCACCTGACCGTCCGCTGACGCCGTGATCGCCGCAACGTCAGCGGTCGCGCTGCCAGTGACGCCGAGGACTGACAGGCCCGCTATCTGCGTCAGGTTGGCGAACGGCAGATCGCCGGTCACGCCATTGGCGAGATTGACTTGGTTCCAACTAGGATCGTTTGACGTGCCTTGGTTCGAGAGATAGCGCGTGGCGTTCGCATCCTTCGCCAGCCGCGCAGCAACATCGGTGCCGCTCCAATAGGGCACGTCACCCTGCACCCACGAAATGCCCGCCATGCTCAACAGCGCGGCGTCGTAAGCCTGCACTTGCGAGCCGATTGCCAAGCCAAGGTTCGTCCGCGCGGCAGAGGCGCTCGAAACATCGCTCAAGTTTTGCGAGTTGAGCAGAACCGCATTGCCGCCCACGCCAAGCACGCCAGCGGACAGGCGCGTGAGCGGCGTGTCGCTCGCGTGCCCGAGATGAATACCAGAGAGCAGGGGAAAGTCGTTGACGGCAACCTGAAACTCGGCGGGCAGATCGTTGATGACATCCTTGCTGCCCGCCGAGAAGTTGACCAGCGCATTTGCATTGGAACTGCCGATCACCGTGTCGCGGACAAGGGTCGTCGCATCGGACAGATGCCCGGTGCCATACTCCCACTCATCAACGTCACGATTTAGGATGGCGTAGTAAAAAAGATCAGTGCCGCCTGTCCCGAACCAGTCATTAAACGTCGTGCGCGCATTGGCGGCGGCGAGCGTGAAGTTGCCGGTGCCGGTTGTCGTCGAAACCTCATGGACTAGCGTGCCGATCAGGTCTGACATCGCGCTACTTGTCCTTGCGGCTCACGAATGGCGGGTGAATGGTTTGCCTGAACGGGAACACGCTACGCCTGCTGCCACCGGGGCCGGTGTAGTGCGCCATCAGGATCGCCTTCAGCTTCCCGAACATCTCGTTGAAATCCTTTTCGGCGGCATCGCGGTTGGCGTTCCGCTGACGTATGACGTTCAGCAAAACATTGGACGCCGCGTTGATCACGGCATCCATCGGGAACTCACGGCACGCGAAGTTCAGCCGGTCAAATAAGACGCGGCCCGCCTCCGGTGTGTCCGTCAGCGGGTCGCGCCCATTAGGTCCGATACGCAAGTGATTGTCGTCGTCAGCCATCCTTCGCCCTCTGCTTTGCTTGATATTCGGTCACGAGGCCCATCACGTCCTCAAGCGACTTGGCGGTGATGGCGGCAACCAGAAAGTCAACGGCCTCTGCTGAGAGGCCGCAGTGCTGTGAGGCGAACCGTTCTTCTTTTTCCGCGTCCATGACGCCTCACAAAAGGGGGGCGTCGGGTATCACTCGCGCCTGACCATGGAAAGCGCAAGGAGGGACCCGACCCGCTTAACCGGCTGCTGCCGGTGCGCTGTTACAGATCGAAGATACCAGAGGCGTTCCACGAAATGGTGATGTCGCCGCCGTTCGGCGTGACAGGCAGGCCGGTCACGGACGAGTTCTCGAACAGGACCAACCTCCAAGTCGTGTTCGCGCCGGTATTCTTCCGGTAGATCACCAGCGCCTCGATGCTGGTCGGCGTGGTGACCGCCGTGAAGGTCACGTTGCAGCCATCGAACTTCCGCCCGACCACCGTGGGCGACACGATGTTCTGGTCCGTGCCGATCACGCCCGCCAGATCGTTATAGAAGTCGTGGCCGGTGGCGTAGGTGTAGGCACCTGTGTCCACCAGAGCCACCCACGGCCCGTTCGTAGTTGAGCCGTTGAGGCTCACCAACGTGCAGGCTTTCATGAGCGCCTGCTTGAAAATCGGATAGATTGAATTCGCCATAGAGGGATCTCCTTCTCGGTGCTTACGCGGCGCACTCTCTGTCTACAGTCCACGTTTCCTTCGCGACCTTGTGGTGCGAATAGTCACCCTCTATCTCATCGGCTGTCGGAGCCGGTTTGATCTTCATTGTCACCGTGCATGTGCCGTCCTCCGCGAAGGCACAGTTCAGTGAGGCGGTGTCATAGCCATACATGCGCGCTTTGGTTGACGTGCCCAGCAGCCAAGTGTCTACCGGCATTTGCAGCTTGATGTCGCGCTCTATGCAGCGGCCCAGCCAGAACTCACAGCACGCCCTACCAACTTCCGCTTTGATGATGTTGATGTGGCTGTAATCCACGCCGAACATCGCCAGCCAGTCCACGTCCTCAGGGAGCCCGCCAGCTTTGCCAGCCAGCGCCATTGCGATAGCGTAGGGAACGGTGCTGGTGAAATACGGTGGCCCTCCGGTGTTGCTCAGCACCTGTGCGATCGGATAATCAACCAGCCCCTCGAAACCCCCGCGCGCCTGTAGCTTCTTCTCCGCGAGCATCCAGCGCATGACGCCCTCGAGATAGGCGCGCTCGGTCATGCCGTTGGGTAGCGTCTCGCCATCGCCCTTCAGGTCAGCCAGCGTTTTCTCAACATGATCGAAGTGAGGGTTGGGGTCCTTACTCAAGGCGCGGCTGGTGTAAATCGGGCCGGGCGCGTCCTGTAGATAGTCCAGCAAGTTCGCGATCTGCTCGTTTCCGGCGTCAGCGCGGATCTGCTGAATGCGAATATCGTCCATGTGGAACACGCGGTCGGCTTTGAACACGCTGCCGAAGGCGTTGACCGTCCAGACTTCATCGAACACCTTGCGCTTGTCACCCGCGCCCGCGACGTGACGCGCGTAGGTGTCGGCGCTGGGCCCCATTCCTAGAATTGCTACCCTCATTAGACGCTCCTCAGGACGTAGTGCTGCGTCAGATACCTTACCGTATCAGTCGTCGGCGTTTGCGTGCGGTCCACGAACGCCGAACCCCTACCATACATATCCAGAACAAGCATGATTATCGCCTGCCGTAGGCGGGCCGGAACGGTCGTCTCTGCCGGGCTGCCTTCCGTGTCAGCATAGCCCGCTACGAACCTGACGCGAACCGCGTTGATGGTTGACATTGGCGTGGGCCAGCCCCCGGTCTTTGGCACCACCCAGCCGTGCGGCGTCCCGGCCAAGTCCACGTCATACTCTGAGATGGCAAGCTCGACCTCCGTCTCCGTGTCGGTATCTACATAGAATACGCCTTCAATCTCGATCAGCGGCGGGAGCGGAAGCCGGATGCCGTCAGTCGGCCCGTTCGGGTAGCTGAACGTGGTGGCCCCCGGAAACGCATCCAGATAGAAGTCCCATGTCTGCGGCTTGAGCGCGCGCCCGCACAAGTCACCCTGCGGACCGTCAAGGCTTTCGGTCGCGGCCTCGATCAGCCGCGTCAGCATCTCATCCTCATCCTCATGTTGGATGTTTAGCTGCTCCTTGACTTCCTCCAACGTGACCGGGAGGCTGTCAGGCGGCGTGACTAATATGAGCCCCATCGAGAACCTCTTTCAGAGTGCCCATAGGGAAGCACTGAATGGCGCTGCCCGGCGTGCAGTTGATGATGGTTATGTCCTGAGGCAGACGGCCTGCCGCTTCAGTGATGATCTTCACCCACCGCGGATAATCGCCGTGGTTCTGTAGCCCGGTTCCCTTGGGGTGCTGACCAAAGAAGTGCCGCTTCTCCCCCATGCGATAGTCGAAGCCGATCAGCACGATGGGGTTGCCGCCCCACAGGATCGCAAGATTGATCGCTTGGAACCCGCTGTTCCTGCCGTAGTGTATGCACGCCGGGTCAAGCGAGAAGCCGGGACGTTTCTCACCCTGAACCACCCTCAGCCTGAACTCCTTGGCGGCTAGAAGCTGGTCGCGGCGATGCTCGCTGATTGACGTCCACTTCTCTCCGGCAAAATCGGGACAGCCATTGTGTGCCCGCCACCATCTGCCGTCGCACGCATAGAGCGCGTCCGCGCGCGGGAACAGACGATAGGCGTCATTCACCGCGATGATGTAGCAATGACCGGCGTTCGCGCAGTCTGCCTGCTCGGAAGTCAGAGAAGGCCCACTGGCAGCCACCACCATTGGCCCGCACCAGCGCTTCTCAATCTGCTCGATCACTTCCCGTCCTTGCCGTCGCGCCCGCGCTTCACGCAGAGACGCCACGCTCCGTTGCTCTCGTCAGGCTTGCCCTCAGGCGCGTCCTTCTGAGCGATCCAGACGGAACCCGCGTAGGTGACCATATCGCCCTTGACATAGGCGGCGTCCAGTTTGAACACCCCGCGATCTATGGGGATGGGAAGCTCAAAGGTTTTCGCCACGACGATGTCGCCGCGAGCAAACTTGACCGTCAGCTTCCGCTCTCCATCATATTCGAACGAGATGTCTTCTATGCCGAGGCCATCCCTGCCGTCTTTGCCGTCAGCGCCGTTCTGACCGGACAGGCCGTCCTTACCATCAGCACCATCAGCGCCGTCTCTGCCGACCACCGGGCCAATGTCAGTTGCTGTCCCATCCTCCCACGTCGCCACCAACATACCGGCCTTGCTGATCAGCAGGCGCTTGATACCGGGGCCTCGCGGCCCCTGAGGGCCAGAGACGCCCTGAGGACCGGCTTCGCCCCTCTCACCCCTCTCACCCACCCCTGCCGGGCCAGCGGCCCCTACGGGGCCTGCTTCGCCCTGTGGGCCGGGCTCGCCCTGAGGCCCCGGCTCACCCTGAGGGCCAGCCACGCCCGGCTCACCGTCCCTCAGTTCAGAGAGGCGCTGGGCTACGATCAGGTCGATGTTGTCCCTGTGGCTCTCGGCATTCACCAGCAGCGCGGCCTTGAGCGTGAGAACTTCGTTGCGGAGTTCCGCGATGGTCGCGCGGGTTTCGGCGGCGTGCCGCTCACCCTCGCGTTTCCACTCGCGCTGAATGTCCGCGATAACGTCTCCTAATGCAGACGCCAAAGCGTCAGGCAGCAATTCGGATATTTCGCAGGAGAGCGCGCTTGAGGGCTTTGGCGATTTTCGCCCGTTTGTCCGAATCTCCTTCGGCATCGTCGTCATTGTCGTCCTCCTGTGGAGGTGGTGCCGCTTCAGTGGCGGGCGGTGCTGGCTCCGGCTTGGAGAAAGGCTTTTCCTTGTCACGTTCCGCCAACGCCTTCAGTGAGAAGAACTGTTGCTGAACCATCGGGCTGTCACCACCCTCAACCGGTGGGTAGCCCAACCGCGCGCGGCCTTCGTTCGGCGCGAGCAGCCCGGCTGACGCCGCCTCTTTCAGCGAGCTAATCTGCGAGACGGTGTCCATGCGCAGCAGGCCGTCAAGGTCGAATTCCACGCCCACGCTAGGCCCCATCTCTAGGCCCTGATCAAGGCAGACCTCCGCAGCCTCAATCAGCGACTGAAGGCACTGGCTGTAATACTCCACGTTCAGCGCCTGAATGTTGTTGTAGCTGGGGAGCGGGCCGACGCCGATCTTATAGGGCGGGACGTGGAAGGCTGAGCAGACCCACTCCGCGCTCGCCTTCGCCTGTTCCAGCATCTGCGCGTCATGCGCCGTCACGGCCATCGGTTCATATTTCATTCCGTCGCCAAGCACGGCCACCTTACCCGTATTACGCCCACCGAACTGCTGTTCCCACTGATCCTTGAGGCTGGCGACGGTGAGTTCGCTGATCCTACCCGGCGCGCTCAGCACGCCACCGGGAACGCTCCGGTTGTCGAAGAACTGCACCGCGTTCCTCTGAATGGCCAAGCCTTGTGTCGCCGCCAGCGTTGCCGCGTATAGCGGCGGGATCCCACAGAGCGGGTGATAGAAGCAGTTCATCCGGTCGTGGATGATCTCCTTCGACGGGACCGTGATCGCTGTCCTGATGTCGGAGACGTTATCCTGCTGCAACTCATAGAACACGTCCCCATTGTCAGCGACCATAGGCTTAACCCTTGAAGGGTCGAGGACGTAAAGCTGGTTCACCACCCCGCGCGCGTCACGCCCCTTCAGAGCGTAGGTGTTCCCGCGCGTCAGCTTGGACAGGATCCATCCCTCCCAAAACTGGATGCTGTTCTGCATCTTGTTCGGGCGGCGAAGCACCGGATCGTAGGCCGAGGATTTGTCCTCCTGCCACACGCCCTGCTTCTCCCTGAGGAACTTCACCCGCAATTTTGAAATGTCTGACGCAATCAAAGTCATGCAGGCGAACACCGCGTAGAACGCGGTGATGCCGGTGGTGTGGATTTCCTGATTTCGCTGCCACGCGCCAGAGTAGGGCTCCCGGATAATCGGGTACCACTGCGGATCGAAGGCTGGCTGCATCGGCATAGGCACAGCCTTCGCGCGCGTGATCTCGAAACCGAGTATCTTCATCGGTCAGCCCGCATGTCCCGCCGCATGTAGCGATAAATCTTATCCACGAAGTCGCCCTTGGAATCACTGGCGAGCAACGGCACGCCCATCGTCTGACCGAGGCTCTTGAGGTCAGCCTTCTGCATTTCCTCGAGTTCGGCGCGCGTCATGACCTTACGCGCGGGCGCGCGCGTGGGCGTGACTACCTTCGCTGTCATCGGCGACGTGACGGCTTCCGGCTCAGCTTCTTCTTGGGCGGCTGCTTCGACTTGTGGGGCGTCATCACCGCTCGCCGCATGTTTCGCTTTAGACGCTCGCTTTGGCTTAGGTACTTTTGTGGTGTCTCCGACATAGCTGAACTGCCCTCCTTTGACCAAGGCCGCAGCAACGCGCGCCTCTACATGCGCCACGCGCGCGCCCGGCTTGTTCCTTGTGATCGCTACCTTAGGCATTGATCCCTCCTATTGAAAGAACGGCGGGAGGTCGCCCTCCCGCCGTCAGACCCAACTCAACTACCAGCCAACGATTACGCGGGCGACGAACCGCTAGGGTTATATGCCGCGCCACTGATCAGTTGCACTGCAAGTGACCGACGCTTCTGCCACCTGATCCACCGTTCCGCGCGGATAGCCACGCAGTTTTTCTGGAACAGGTTGAACGTGGGGGTGTTGCCGCCCGCCATGTCCAAGGTTGCCTCTCGGCTCGCGTCGATAGTCACGCCGCCGTCGTCGGCCAGCCACACCTCGTCCGTCTTCACGAACACGATGTAGCCGTCAGGCACGCTGTTGGAGACGAGGACCGGGAAGCCCAGCAGAGTACCGCCACCGGGCGATACAGTGGTGAACTCGAACTGGCCCAACGCATTACGGATGGTCGCGATGCCACGCGCCAGCGACGGGGTTGTCAGCACCCAAATGTTGTCGGTGCCGGTGTCCGCGTCATCGAACGCAGCAAGGGCGGCATTTACGTCGATGTAGAGAGCATCTGCATCGTAGCCGCTGGCCGTAATAGCAGACACGCCGTTGGTCAGTGACGCCGGGCGATTGGCCGTGGCCGTTACTGCCGCATCGAGCATCTGCTCGTCGATGAACTTGGCGATGGAGCGCGTCAGGTCGGTGCGGACCGCCGCTTCCGCCGAAGGCGTCGATAGGCGAACAAGCTCATCGGTCAGGACAATGATGCCCGCGATCTTGCTGAACGTCATCAAGGCTTCGGTGAAGCTGAGTTCCGTCACCGGCTTGGCCGCAGCCTCACCCACCCAGTTCACGGTGCTGCCGCCGTCCTGAACGCCCACGCGGACGTTGAACGGAATGTTGCGGAAGCCGCTCATGCGCCCGAGCAACGTCATCGGGTAGAGCAACTCCACGAACTCGGCTGCGAGGTTCGGCGGATATGCTAGGAACGCACCGCCCCAAGTGGACGGCGAACCGCCCGGTGAATAGACCATGCCGGGTTCGGCACGCTCGATGCTGCCGGGCAAGTGCATGGCCCGAATATACTGACCGACTTCCGGGGTCTGCCCGTCCCACTTTTTGGCGATCTCAAGCGCCATCAGCGGGTTGAAGTTGGCAGAGGCCATGGCCATGACATAACGGGTGAACCCCGTGCCCTTCGGCAAGGTGGAGCGAACGTCCACACGAACGGAACCGCCACGCGAAGCGGCGGCGTCATCCGGGGTGCTACCGTTGACCGGCTTTGCTGAGGACTTCATAGCCTTGTCGAGGTCATCGAGGCGCTTCAGATGCGCGTCGATTTTCTCAATCTCGGCAACGAGCCCATCGTATTCCTGCTGGTCGTCAGCGGCGAGGGTTTCACCTTCCTCACCGGCAACGTCCATCAGTTCGGCCATGCGCGCAGCTTTCGCCGCCCGCGTAGCCTCAAAGGCGGAACGCTGTTCCGCGATGGACTGCTTAGCCATCGGTTTCTCCTTTGGCTTCGGGTTGATACGAACTCGCCCCGTAGCGCCGGGAGATTTACTGGCAACGTGGCCTGTCGCGGCCTTTAATTCGGTTTCAAGAAGGATGTCTTGGCCTAGCGCGGCCTGATCGAACTTCTTGATCACGTTGATGGTAGCGTCAGCATTAGCCGGAATTGTCACGAGTGACAACTCTAACCATTCCCACTCCCTGAAGTGGATGCCGCCGCTGTCCTCATCGAAATCGAACTCTGTCGGCTTGAAGCCGATGCTGACGCCGCGCACTAGACCGGCCTTCACAGCCTGCCACGCTTTGTCAACCATGCGCTTCAGGTCGCCTTCCTCGTCAATGCTGGCGATCTTCGCGCGGAACGGGATGCCCTTCTTGTTCGCCTTAGCGAACGTGACCTGACCGACAGGCTCATCGTGGTTGTGCTGCCAGAGCAGCGGCATGGGTAGCTGGAACTTCGCCCCCAGCGGATAAATCACGTCACCCATACGGTCGGTCGAGGGTGTAGTGGCGGTGCCCTCGATAATCCGCTGCCCTTCGTTGAGCGTCCGGATCTCAAGCACGGAATAGGCGCGCGTCTGCATTGTCTTTGTCGCTTCCTCCCACATGCTCGAACACATGGCTACAGCTTGGTCAGCGTCGTCAGCAGCGCCATCTTCTAGCACTGCGGGCACGCACCGCGCCATCCATTCCTCTTTGGTTTCTTCGCCGGGCCGTGGTGTGGGCATGACGTGTCTCCTTGGTGGTGGCCCTGCGGCGCGAGGGTTCAACGCCGCAGGGCCGCACTGGCACAGGTAGGGTTTGGGCCAGTGCTCGGGCGCGGAGGCCCAAGCTAAATCATGATGATCTTGTATTCCGGCTCAGCGAGTTCCTTCATCGCCAAGCCACATGCCATTGCGAGCGCCACCGCGCCGTCGATGCGGCCTGAGGCTTTGTTCTTCGCAAAATATCTGTCGGTAGGCTGTATGGTGCTGGCCTGCGTGACCGCGCTGGCCACGTTCCACGTCAGCACCGGGTTCTCATTCACGCGCAGGCGTTCCTCGAGCAAGGCCGTCTCTAGTTCCTCGATGCTCTGCGGCATCCATAGCCCACTGTCTCTCGCCTTGTAGAAACCCTGACCGTGCGGCACCAAGTTCACCCAGCAGCCGGTTCGCTCTAACGGGCCGAGCAAGTGTTCTATCTTCGCCCGGTCATAGGCGATCCCCTTGACCGCGAACTTGTTGCACACCGAGGCGATGAACTCAGCCGCGTGATCGAAGTCGATGACCTTGCCTGACGGCGCGTTCAGCCAACCGGCATCCCGCCACTGCCGGTAATTCGAGCCCATGTTGTCTTTGATTTCGAGCTCAATCAGCCGGTCGCCCGGCATCCAGAACCAACAGAAGGCGTCCAAACTCCGGCCCTCTCCGGGGAACACGAGTGAGAAGGCCGTCAGGTCGCTGGTCAGGGAAAGGTCAAGCCCGCCGTAGCAATCACGCCCGGCATACTCGTCAATGTCCAACTTATGTTGGACCTTTTTCCAAAGC
>Ga0247828_10000801_pt1 | contig 10266 bp, 19 predicted proteins | sample 12C_Control_Day3_FD_192425 | JGI IMG/M metagenome (GOLD analysis project Ga0247828, IMG submission 192425) | Soil microbial communities from agricultural site in Penn Yan, New York, United States - 12C_Control_Day3 | ecosystem: Environmental > Terrestrial > Soil > Agricultural land | place... | reverse complement strand
GATGACATCGACGTAGATGGGACGCCAATCCCGCGCCCTCGGAACGCCCGTGTGCCGCTTGGTGGCGTCCATTGGAACGAGGCCATCGGGCCACAGCCACCCGACCTGTTCCCTGCGGACGATGACATACCCATCGGCAGCGAGAGCATCCACCCGCACCTCGTCAAGCGTTCGGTCAGGATCAGGCGAGTGCGCGCAGATACAAGGGCACTGACCAAGCCCGCGCACGGATGGCGAATCGCAACGCGCGGCGGCGGGATCATGGCGGCGCAGTTCGTGGCCGCATCCACACTTCACGTTCCCGAGCGCCTCTGCGATTACGTCCCGTGCGTCCATCACGTCACCGTGGCGGCGCGGTGCGCGGCACGCCAGTCGTCCATCGCGTCGGCGCACTCATGGGCTTCAGCGATCTGCTTCAGCTCGGCGGTCCACTCCTCGTCGGTGATCGAGCCGAGGCGCGCGTCGAGGAGCACGGTTCGCACGTCGGCCCACTTCCGAACGAGGTCACCCGCGGTGCCGTCGCGTGCGAGCAGGACGAACATCGGCTCGTCAGGCTCGGCGTTCTCGTAGCAGTCGAACGCGCCGGGGTTGGTCTTGGTTCCCATTAGTTGCCTCCTGTTTCGGTTGGAATCTTGCGAGCCAGCCACGCCTCTGCGACTGCGCGCTGTATCACGGTGCGGCCAAACACGCGCCCGCCGAGCACGGTGCCATCGCGCAGTAGCGCCTCGATGTATCGCAACTGCCCCGCTGACGGCGTGCCGTCTAGGCGCGCGACAACTTCCTCGACGGTCGGCCGGTCTCGTTCGCTCACGCCCGACGCGTGCGCCAAGCAGGCAGCGACCCACGCGTCGCCACGTTGCTCCCACGTCACGGCATCCTCGTCGCAGTCGAGGCCAGCGGTGCAGGCGTACAGCGCGGGGAGCACCCACTGACGTTCGACTGCCGTGCGCGTCCACTCCTCGCGGATCAGTTCCAGCGGTTCCTCGATGTCATCGAAGAAGTCGGTGTCGGTCACCCATCCGTATTCGTCGTTGACCATCTCGCCGTCGGCGCGCTTGTACGTCGTCGTGAACGATGGTGCGGGGTCGGTCGTCATGTTTGCCTCCCGAAGTAACTACGGCAGGGACCGAACGGTTCGCCGTCGATCCACGTCAGTCCTTGCTCGGCCAAGCACTCGATGACCTCGGGCCGGAGCGAGGCGGGGTCCAGCTTCAGCTTCCCGTCGTGCAGCGAACGATGGCAGTGGTTCGGTGTGAAGTCGCCGCATAGCGCCACGCCGTTGCGTGGGTCCAGGTGGTACTCCTCCGACGCGTGACTCTTGAACACGACGTGATGCGCGGCCATGAACCGATCCGCATGACGCGCACCGCACGCGACGCACGTCCAGTAGTCGCGACTCAGCACGGCCGCACGCCACGCGCGCGCGCTCGGGTATGTCTCGGCGTCGTAGTGGCCCTTGCTCATCGGAGCACCAGCCAGAGCGTGATACCCGCGATGCCGAGGAGCGACATCAGGAGCAGGCCGACCGTGCAGCCCTTCGCTGCGTCGTCGTTCACAGGACCCTCACCGCCCGCTGGCCGATCAGGCGCGGTCGAGCGCGCGGGTTATCACCCGGTGTGCTGTCGTAGACGTTCTCGGCTGTGCACAGCCGGGCGCGGGAGCCGAGGCGATCCTTGACGAACTGGCGCAGCAGAATCCGGTCGTACTCGTCGGCGTTCTCGATGAACAGCAAGAACGGTGTCGTGCTCACAGCCCCGACTCCGCGAGCCACGCCAGATCGCTCGGCGTCGTTGGGCACGCGTCGCCGTCATAGTGCGCGCCCATCGGATGCTTGCACTTCCCGCACGTCTGCCACTTCGCCAGGAGCCGGTCGTACTGCTCGCGCTGCGCCGCGGTCAGGTCTACGCGCCGACCTTCGCTCGGCTCGTAGCTAGAGCGGACGAGTACGACGCACTCGGGTGCGCGCGGTCGTCGGTTGGACAGACGAAACGCGCCGCGCTCGCTGTCGATGTGCATGGCGAGGTCGAGCATGGCGCGCTGCTCATCGCCGTCGCGATCCTCGGTGAGACACGCGACGCGCAGCACCGTGGTCAGCTGGTCCGTGTTCATGGTGTCGTGCCCTCCTGGTAGTCGGGGTGCTTCGTGGTCATATGTCGGCGGACGTTCTGGAATGAGCGATTGCAGCAGGGGCAGACGCCGTTACCGACGCGACGCTTCGCCTTCGTGAGCGCACCCTTCGTGGCGCGCAGGCTGGCCTCGACCTGATCCTTCTCGGCGTTGAGCCGGGTGAGTCTTCGGTCCCGCTGGTCAAGCTGCTCGCGTAGCTTCTCCGCTTCGCCCTTCCCTGCCGGTGCGTGCTGGTGACCGAGCGGGCACCAGATCGACATGACGCGCTCGCCGTCACGGTGCTGACGCTTCTGGATGTTCCGCAGGTTCTCGGGCACGGCGTGGTTGATGCCGCACCAGCACGTCAGAACGACGAGCCTGTCGGTGAACTCGATGGTTAGGTCGTCACTCATCCGATGCCTCCTGGATTGTCGATGAAGAACCCGCCGTCCTCGGTCAGCTTGTTCTTCAGCTTTCCGTGGATGTCGTGTGCGATTAGCTCGGCCTCCTCCTCGGTTGCGTATGGCCCGTCACCGACACCGAACGGCACGCCGTCAATCTCGATGAACGGGGTCCAGCCCGACTCGTTGCCGAGCACTCCTGAGCGAATGCGGATCGGCATTACTGCGGCTCCGATCCGATGGTGGGGTCCAGCGCGTGCAGCAGCGTGCGCCGGAGGTCGAACTGCGTCGCGGTCTGCGGTTCCGCCTCCGCGAGCAACACGATCAGCTCGGCGCGCTCCCACAGGTCGAGCGTGACCTGCATGAGCGTGCCGCCGGCGGGGTGGGTGCTCGCCTCAGCCGTCGCCATCGGGAGCCTCCGCGTACACCTCGTCGTAGCTGAGCATCTCGCCGTCCTGGTGCTCGGGCACCGGGCGCTTCGGTGGTGTGCGCGCCATGCGCTTCCGCTGCGCCGCGTCCTGCAGGCCGACGCGCACCGGCGCCAGGAGAGCGCCGAGGAAGTCGGTCGTGACCCGCTCCTCCGGTGCGACCGCGATGTCGGGGAGGGCACGCGGCGCGAGCCGCTCCGCCGTCGCACGCGCCGCCATGATCCACTCCGCGATCCGCGGCGGGAAGGTTCCCGACCAACTCTGGATCAGCCGCTCAGTCGTGGCGAATGCAACCTCCGGCTTCCACGGACGGAGCGCATGGAACCACGCCGTCACACGCACGTCGCCTAGCTCGTCGTCACCGCCCAGGGACGGCCACTGCGCGACGAGCATCGCGTGGCATGCAGTCACCTCATCGACGTTCATGCTTCCAGCTCCCTTCGTTCTGGCGCGACCGGTTGGCCGCGCTCTTGGTCGAGCATCCGCTGACGGACGCGCATGGCCGAGGTCATCGCCCGGTTGCGCCCCGATGGCGGAGGCTTCTCGTGCAGCCGAGCGAACCGCTCGACGTGGGCGCAGTCGCGCAGCACCAGCTCGATGCTGTCGTAGCCACGCTCGACGTGCCACTCATCGAGCACGACGCCGCGCACCGCGGCAACGAGGACATCCGCTGGGTAATCCTTCAGCCGTGCCGCGATCAGCTTCCGCCGCGCCGCCGAGAGTACCGAGCGCCGATGCCCAGTCGCTTCACGCCACGCATCGAAGATGGCGCCGATGCTGTCGCCATCCGAAGCAGGAACGTCGAGCGTCAGCTCGGCAACGTCTTGAACTCGTCTCTCTCTTGTTGTCTTTGGTTTAGAACCCATAAGAGGAGCGCCCCGCGAACGGCTGCCGTTTGCCTGGGTTCCCGGCGCGACAACCTCGATGATCGCGGGCGGGCTTGCTTGGGCTACCGGCGCGACAAGCCGGTACTGCCGAGGACGCCTCCCGGCGCTCTCGCGCGCCACCGCGACGATGCCCGCCTCGGTGAGCACCTTCACGACGCGCCGCACGTAGCCGTCATCGAGTCCCGTCATTTCCGCAAGCTGGGGGACCGTGGCATCCACGTCGCCTGCGCGGTTACAGCGATGCGCCATCGCAAGATGGACGAGCTTCGCTGCACCGCGACAGGGCGACGTTTCCCACACGATCACCGTTGCCTTGTCAGTCATCGCTCCGAGGTGAAGCGTTGAGCGCCAGGTGAACGGCGAGCCGTGCGCGCTGATCCTTCACGGAGCCGGTCGTGACCAGCCCCGCCTCGGTCAGCTCCGCCTTCACCTGCGGCGGGGTCAGCTCCGCAACCGCCGCTGTGCACTCATCGAGCAGGCCGGGGTCGGGGAGGGGCGTACGGTCGCCCTCCTGGCCTCCCTGGTCGTCGGAGAGCGGTTCTGGCGCGGCTGGGGTCCCTGAGGACCCTTCCGGCCCTGAGGCGGCCTCCTGGGGACCCTCGCCCTGCTCCACGCGCCGGATCGCCTCGTCCACGATCCGGTCCAACTCCGACTCGATGGCGACGCACTGAGCGAGCGTGTACGGGAACACGATGCCCTGCGACTCGCGCCAGGCGACATAGCTCTCGCGGTCGGACGGGTCGAGCCGCGCGACGCGGTCGCGCAGCGTGCCGTACCGCTCCGACTGCTCCTCCGCGGTGTTGAACCCCGGTGGCAGTCGCGGCACGTCGAGCGCGGCATCGGCCTCGGCGGTCGTGCCGTCGCCGTCGTCCTTGCTGTCCGCGATGCACAGCGTCTGGATCAGCGCGTACTTGAACGCCTGGGTCATCGCCTTGTTCGCGCCCTTGTCGCTGTTGTCGCGACCGATCCCGATGACGCGCGCCTCGATGTAGTCATCGAGTCCACCAGGTCCGCAGATTCGGTAGTTGACGGTGAGGATCGTGTCGGTCCACGGCTTGCTGTTCACGACCAGATCGCGAATCTCCATCGACACGACCTGGGGCACGAACACGACGCCGTGCTTGGCGAGCAGGATGCTCGCTTCCTTCGTGATCGCCTCGATGCCGCGGTAGGCGTAGCCGCCCTGCTGCTGTGAAGCGTGCTCATCCTTCCCGATGGCGGGGAGGTCGGCCATCACCGCGGCGAGCGCGCTGATGACGTTTCCGGTTGGGTCTGGCATGGCTCTTTCCTCCTGGGTTGGGTGTTGCGGATCAGAAAGCTGCCTGAGCATCGCGCGCCAGCAGCCGGTACTCGTACAGCCCATTCTCCCGCGGTCCGCGGGGTCTGCGCTCGACGGTGTGCCCGCCAAACTTGGGCTTGCGCAGATCACGAAGCCGCGCGCTGATCGACGCCTCGGGGAACGTCGTCATGGCGGCTATCTCACCGAGCGTGCGCCAGTTGTGGTCGAGCATGAGGTCGGCCACCGCGCGCATCTGCTTCCCGAGCCGCGCGTAGTCGAACTCCGCTGAGTAGGTGTCGCCGTCGAACTGCGGCGAAGCCTGGTTCAGCCCGACGTGCTCCTCGGCCTTGAACGCGCGGCAGTCCTGGGGGCACACGAACCCAGGACGGCACGCGCCTTCGTGGTAGATGTGCTCGCTCCGCATGTGACCGCACACGCAGCGAGGTTCCTCGTAGCCACCGAACAGCGTCATGCCGCACGCTCCACGTCGTAGCTCCACAGCGGGATCGCGTACGCGCCGAGCATCGGCCCGCACCCGACTCGTCGGCAGTAGCGATGCGCGCCCCAGCGGGTGAAGAACGCCTGCCGGTCCACCGGCTGACCGTTCGCCGCGCGAGCAACCGCAACCCAGCGTCGGCGGATCACTGGATCATCCCCTGAGTCTCAGGCTTCACGGTCGCGGTCACGGCCTCGGCCTCGACGTGGACACCCGGCACAACCTGATCGTCGCCAAAGAGCACAAGCTGGTTCTCCCCGACCGTCACGATGCGGACGAGCTTGCGTAGCTCGCTGATCCGCAGGCTCTCGGTGGTCTTGACCGCATCATCGAACTCGAGGCGGGTGATTTCCCCGCTGTCGAGGAGGCCGTGCAGGAAGGCGACCACAACATCGTCGTCGTCGCTGACCACGTGCTCGCCGCGCTTCCGCGTCTGCACCGCGCCGCTCGGGAGGGACACGGTGGCGACGTGGGATCGCTCCCGCACCGCGAGGCCGTACCGCTGCAACCGGTCGTCGATGAACGCCGCCCTGCCGGCGAGAGGGTGGTCGGCGCTCGTGTACCAGGCGTCGATGCGTGCGTGCCACGCGTCGGCCTGGGCCTTCAGCTCGTCACGCAGACGAGTGAGGCGGGCCAGCGTCGCCATCGCCCATTGCGCTTGCTCGGTGCCGACGAGCTCAATCTGAGCGAACCGTTCAACCTCGGCGGCGCTAGCTCCGGGTCCCGTGGCGATGTCTAGCTCTTCGTCGCTCCACGGTGGCTCGTCTAGAACTAGCTCGGGTGGCATCTCGTCGTACATGGCGGATCCTTTCCTGGGGTTGACCTTGCCTTACCGGGGTGACCTTACCCTGGTAACAGGGCGCGCGCGCGGTGCGTCCGAACATGATGATGGCGCCAGCCCTTTGTCGGACTGACGCCATCATCCCCAGGAAGGACAAGGCCCACGGACCCGCCGCTTCACGCGCGGAACCATAGCGCGCAGGTCGGCAGCAACCGGGTTCACGCGGCGCGACCGGGCGGAGGGTAGGGTTCGCGCAACGAGCCGACCCTTCAACAAGGTCGGCTCGCTCGCGTCCGGCGACTTGGAGGTAGCGGACGAATGAAACGTACAGCATCCGTGGTGGGTTTGGCGGTGCTTCTCGTCGTAATCGTGGTGCTGCAAACGAAGCCTGGGCCGACACGATTAGACGTGTCGATAGGCGCACCAGCGCAGGCTCTTTCGCCTGATCCCATCTCGTCCGCGGCGGCTGAAGCCCAGGCCGAGGGGCAGCGCATCGAGTGGTACGCCGCCGAGGAGCGCGTGCGGGTCGCGGAAGCCGCGCGCATCATCGAGGAGCAGCGCGCCGCCGAGGCCGCAGCGCGCGAAGCTGAGCGGGCGCGCGCGGCGGCTGCCACCCCTCCCAGCTTGGCGGCCGTCGCGCCGCGTGTGGAGTACGGAGCGAGCCTCTACCCATGCGGCGGCGACCTCCCGCCGTGCTGGGTCGCGCAGCAGGAGTCGGGCGGCAGCTACTCGGCGTTCAATGCGAACGGCTGCACGCTGAACGGGCGGAGCGGCTGCTACGGCAAGTGGCAGTTCGGTTGGTTTTGGGGCGGCAAGCTCGGCCTCCCGCTCGACCTCTCGACCGCGACACCCGAGCAGCAAGACAACGCCGCGCGCATCCTTTGGAACGGGGGACGCGGCTGTAGCAATTGGTCGGCCTGCTGACGCGACGACACCCGAGGCAGGCTCCGACGATTCACTCCGGACTGACCTCGGGCGTCGTCCCGCGGTTGCCGTGATTGCCGCTACCTCACGGCGGGTGTTACGGCAGGACGCAGGCTACTGCTGCGGCGTCGCCCGGCCGACGAACTCGTACACGACCGGCGCACCACCGCCACCACCACCGGTGGGCGGGTGCCAGTCGGGGAACTCGGCAAGGCTGTCGCCGGGGTCAAGCTGGAACGGCTCGACCGGCGCGCCGTTGCCGGGGTTGTGCATCTTGACCTCACCGACGACGGCTGACCGTTGGAGGGACGCGTACTCCTGGCCGGGGCCGACGATCTTCTTGACGAAGCGGCCGGTACTCGGGTCGAAGAACACGACGTAGACCGAGCCGTTGGCCCCAGCGAGTTTGTAGACGATTCCCATATCGACCTCCGGTCGGGGTGATGGTGTCGTGCCCTGCATAAGCGCGGTTGTCTGTGCTCGCCAGAGGTTCGGATCGACACCCTGAGCGATGTCGATCTTCCCGCCGCCGCCCGATGCGGCCCACTCAAAGTGCTGGCACGACATCGCGGCGTCGGGGTAGCCCAGGTGCTTCAGCACCGCCGCGTCGAACGCTCGCGTCTGATCGGCGCGCGCGGGGTCGGGATACCACTCGATGCCGGTGTGTTCGACCTCTAGGCCGATGGTCATGCGGTTGCCGGTGCTGCCGTTCCATCCGCCCCACCCGGCGTTGTAGCTGACGCCTGCGGCGATCACGATGAAGTGGTCGGGACCGTATGGCTCGCGGGTCTGCACGACGTTGCACAGCGGGCCAGGCACACCGGGCACGCCGTAGATGCACGTGGCCAGTGAGGGCGCACGACCAACCGGACCGCCCGCCGTGTGATGGTTGACGACGACGATGCCGTCATCGCTGAGTGAGCCGTGGCCGCTGTTCTGCCAGCCCGCGACCTCCTCGACGATCAGCCCCGCGCCGCGTAGCACGTCAGCGAGCCACGTCGCCATCATCGGGTAGCACCGCCGAACAGGGCTTCCCACTCGGCCTTGCGTTGCGCGACCGCATCGGGGTCGGTGAAATCCACGTCGGCGTACAGCGCCAACGCCGCGATGTCGGCGTCCGACGTGTTCTTGTCGGGGATGTCGAACGACACATCGCAGGCGTCGAGTTCGTCACGCTTCATCAGAGCGAGTCGCTGCTGCCGATCTTGCTGACCGCCTTCGCACCGATCTGCCACAACCCCGAGGCGAGGCCGGCGAGGAGGATCACGACGACCATCTGCGACGCGAAGTTGAGCGAGTCGAGCGGACGGTCGAGCACGACCTGCTCGTGAGCGAAGTCAGACGCGGCGATCAGCACGACGGCGACGAACGACACGACGAGCGACAGCACCGCGAGGAGGCGGTCCCTGTGCGTCGGGCCGAACACCAACGACTTGACGAGTGCGATGAGGCCGACGACGAGAAGGCCGAGAACGATGGCTTGGCCGAGGTCGAGCATGCTGCCCCTCCTTGATGGGTCGGCGGGAGCATACGCCCGAACTCACGTCGATATGTGGATCACCCCGGCGAGGATCAGCACGGCTACCACGACACATGCGATCACGACCGCCTGCGGCCACAGCTTCAGCATCAACGTCATAACGACCCTCTACCCGAGTCGTCGGGTAGTCACTCCCACCCTACGCCGCGCGGTCAAGCGTCAGGCACCCCGGGCGCGGTGGCCTGCTCGACGTTCCTGATCTGCAAGCTCAACTGCGCGTGCGCGTCCTTCAGCTCCTGGTGATCCTCGATGATCGTCGCCTGCGACTCTGCGATGGTCTGCAAGCTCGACCGCATGTCGTCGATCACGTCACGCAGCGAGTGCCCACTGTTCGGCCTGAACTCCTGCGCGATGTCAGCGAGGATCGGGACCGCTTGCGCGACCTCAGCGATGGTGCGGACGACAGGCCGTATGCCTTTCTGCCAGATGACGAGGGCCGCGGTGAGGACCGCGGCGGTCAGGATGATCCAGTCGGCCCAGCTTCGCCCCGTCATGCGCCGCACGCTCTCATTAGACGCCGACCGGTGCGGGTTGGTTGGCAGAGTGTGACCGATGGCACGACATCAGATCGCGCAGGCCGTAAAGTTGTCTGCCGCGATTTCGTCGTTGATGTTTGAGTACGTCGGGCCGCCCGGTCCCTGCACGATGCCGCTCAGACTCGCTCCGACGTGCTCGCCTTGCGGGAAGTAGTCGGGATCGTCGGCGTAGTCGGTGTACCCGTCGAAGATGATGTCGGCATGGGTCCATGTCACGAATACGGTGTCGTCCACCAGGCCTTCGATGATGAGGTCAACGCCAGCAGTCCCGGTGACGCGCAGCCCGAGTGACGTGGGCTGACCCTCGAACAAGAAGTTGACCGAATCGGTGGCGTTGTAGTCGTTCGTGAACCACCCGACGTTGCACGCCCACGTCGGGCCACCGTTCGACAGGAACGTCGCCGTCGAGACTCGCGCGAACACAGCGGTCGGTGACGGTGCGGTCGCCAGCCCGTCGCTCTCCATGCGTGCCAGCAGATTGAAGGCGATGTCTGACGCCTCGCCGTTCACCGCGGGGAACGGCACAGTTGCAAGGCCCGAGATGTCGAGCGCCATCTCTACGTCAGCCGCGAGTGCGTCCGTGCGGCGCAGGAACGACCGCGATATCAGTTCGGAGCCGGTGGCATGGAGCGATAGCTGGTTCCCGAGGATGTGCGCCGAAGCGTGCGCGCCGTCCGTGACTGCTTCCCACTCGGCACCGAAATCGTTGTCGGCGCTGTCGGCACGGTTGAAGTCGTCGTTCTGGCAGAGCGCCGGGAAGAACGGGAAGATGCTCGGCCGCGGGATGTAGATCGGTGTCGCTGGTGTCGCTACGTCGCTGCGCCCGAAGATGGTGCCGGGGATCATCTGGTGCTCCCAGCGGTTCATGCGTTCCGCGAACGTCTTGAC
>Ga0247828_10000800_pt1 | contig 10275 bp, 10 predicted proteins | sample 12C_Control_Day3_FD_192425 | JGI IMG/M metagenome (GOLD analysis project Ga0247828, IMG submission 192425) | Soil microbial communities from agricultural site in Penn Yan, New York, United States - 12C_Control_Day3 | ecosystem: Environmental > Terrestrial > Soil > Agricultural land | place... | reverse complement strand
AAATTATGGGGCCTGTTCGCCTGCCACCACTATGAACCCAGAACGCTGACGTTCGAGCGCCGATCGGTCTGCGAGCTGTTCGCGCAGATGTTTTCGATGCGACTGGAAAGCCGCGAGCGTAAGGAAACCGTCGAATATGAGAGGCGTGCTCGTGACATTTCCGACCAGCTGCTTGGGGCCGTCGCTTCGGACGAAACGCTGCTCAATGACCCTGATTGGCTTGGAGACATCCTCCGCAATGCCATTCCCGCCGACGGCGTGGGCGTGTGGATCAACAATACCGCCGCATTCTCGGGTACTGTACCGGCTCCGGCGGAGTTCCGGCAGATCATCGAAGCGCTGAAACAATCGGAGTATGGCCGGGTTGTCGCGACGGACAGCATTTCATCGCTCGTTCCTTTGAATTCCATCGGTGACCGGGTGGCCGGGCTCCTCGCCATCCCCATTTCCCGCTCGGCACGAGACTATGTAGTCCTGTTCCGCGAAGAGATGATCCGATCCGTGCGATGGGGCGGCGATCCCCACAAGCCGGTTGAATATGGCCCCAACGGACCCAGGCTTACGCCGAGAGAAAGTTTCGCGGAGTGGAAGGAACTGGTCGAAGGTCGCTCCCGCCCGTTCACGCGATCGGAAATCCGTGTCGCGGAGACGCTACGGGCCACGCTGATCGAGGTTGTGCTGCGCATGGCCGACGAAGCGACGGTTCAGCGGCAGCAAGCCAATGAGCGCCAGGAACTGCTGATTGCCGAACTGAACCACCGGGTTCGCAACATCCTGGGCGTGATCCGCGGACTGATCCGCCAATCGAAACCGGCCGATGACAATATCGAAAGTTTCGTTTCGTTGATCGACGGGCGTATCCACGCGCTGGCACGGGCACATAACCAGATCACCGACGACCATTGGGGACCGGCGCCGATCAAGGCCCTCATCGACGCCGAGGCGGCCGCCTTCCTTTCCGACCAGCCGGACCGGATTCGAACCAGTGGCGGCTTTGTCCTGCTGAACCCCCAGGCCTATTCGACCATGGCGCTGGTAATCCACGAACTCGTCACCAACTCCGCCAAATATGGCAGCCTTTCCGGCGACGGCATGGTCGATTTGCACTGGAAGCGCGATAATAGCGGTAATCTGATCGTAAATTGGGAAGAAAAGGACGGCCCTCCCGTCGTAACCCCGGCGCGCAAGGGATTTGGATCGACGATCATTACGCGGTCGATTCCGTATGACCTCGGCGGGAAGGCGAAGATCGAATTTGCGGCGTCTGGGTTGCGCGCGGAGTTTTGTATTCCCGAACGCCACGTCAGCGAGAGCGACGCAGATCATATTCCCGCGATCAAATTTCCACGCTCTTCCCCGGGGCATCCCGTTGCCTCGCCGTCGCGGATACTCACCGGCGAGCGGGTCCTTCTGGTCGAGGACAGTCTGATTATCGCTCTTGATGCGGAGGACGCGATCGACCGCCTCGGCGCGGACGGCGTCGTAACAGTGTCGACCGTATGGGATGGGCTTGCCGCCATCGATACCTTCAAGCCGACGCTGGCGATGCTCGATGTCAATCTTGGCGACAGCAACAGCTATGCGATCGCCGACAGGCTGCTGGAAATTGGAACGCCCTTCGTCTTTGCTTCAGGCTATGGCGAGCAAGCCAAGCTGCCGGAAGCGCATCAGGCGCGAACCGTCCTGCAAAAGCCCTACACGCTCGAGAATATCGCGCGCTGCCTCGACCAGCTCGGTCATTTGAAGGGCGAATAGGCCAGTTTTCGCGGACTACGCCGGGCAGAGCGTTTGGCGGAAAGCCGGGTCTTCAAGAACCCTTCCTGCGCCCAATGCAACGCAGATCAATGGCGCTTCGGCAATGTGTACCGGCAGGCCTGTTTCATCCGCGATCACCTTGTCGATGTTGCGCAAAAGCGAGCCGCCGCCTGTCATGGTGATACCGCGATCGATGACGTCCGCGGCGATTTCGGGCTTGGTCTTTTCAAGTGCAGCAACAACGACCTGCGCAATTTGCGCAATCGGCTCGCGCAGTGCCTCGGCCAATTCGGCCTGGGTGATGGAGGTTTCGCGCGGCACGCCCTTCGCAACATCCTGGCCGCTGATGTGCCCGACGATCAGGTGGCTTTCCGGCGTGGCCACGGCCGAGCCGATCTCCTTCTTGATTCGCTCAGCCGTCCCCTCCCCGATCTGGAGGTTATATTTGCGCCGCACATAGGCGGTGACGGCATCGTCCATCTTGTCCCCGCCCACTCGTGCAGATGTACCGTAGGTCAGCCCGTTCATGGAAATGATGCCGACTTCGGTCGTGCCGCCGCCTATGTCGACCACCATCGACCCGACGGGCTCCGTCACCGGCAGGCCGGCGCCGATCGCGGCCGCCATCGGCTCATCGATCAGCCAGACTTCCCGCCCGCCGGCGTTATATGCAGCGGCCCGAATGGCGCGCCGTTCTACCGATGTGGCGCCCGAGGGAACACAGATCACGACTTCGGGCCCGCGCGATAGCATCGATGGGACGCCGACTGCCTTCTGGATGAAATATTTGATCATCTCTTCGGCGATTTCGAGGTTGTTGATGACTCCGTCAGTGAGCGGCCGGTAGGTGCGGATGTTGCCGGGGGTCTTGCCGATCAGAATCTTCGCGTCGCTTCCGACCGCCTTGACCCGCTGAATCCCGCCAGCGACCTCAACCGCCACGACCGACGGCTCGTCGATGACAATTCCCTGGCCTGGCACATAAACGAGGGTGTTGGCCGTCCCCAGATCAATCGCGATGTCGCGCGAGCCCAGCGATCCGAAACGGAAGAACATGGTTGGAGGGAACCTCCACTTAGCAGCCCCGACGAGGTATCGCCGTTGCCAATTGAGCATTATATCCGGGAATTGCCCTATATTTCAAACCGATAAACCCAGCGGGCAATTTGCGTGGGGTCCGGGAGAGCGGCCACTTTCGAACGCGCCTGTCCCCAACTCGCAATTGATTGTCGCGATTTGTGAGGAAAAACTGCGGTAAAACGCTGCTAGTAGCCCTCTCGAGGGCTACTAAGCGGGTCGCGAGTTATGTTAGGCAGCAAAATCGTCAGCAAGTGGTTCCTGGCGCCTCGGATTACCGGCATCCAGGCGTTTTTCTGGAGCCTGGTGGCGGTCGTGATTCCCACGCTCCTTCGTGCGGCAGTGCAGGGACCGGTGATTGGAATCCCCCTGCTCTCCTATGTTCCGTTTGTCCTTCTTGCCGCCATCGCGCTGAGCTGGCGACATGCGGCCGCAGTTGCGATGATCTCGGCATTTGTCGGAAGCGTCATGTTCATCGAGCCGCGCTTCATCATTCTTGCCGGGCCCACGGACTGGTTCGCGATCGCGATGTTCCTGATCGCGTCTGCAATGATCATCAAATTCGTCCATTCGCTGAAAGGCGTCATCGTCGCAGCTCCGGGATCTCCCGGAGCAAAGCAGCGCAGCGGCATCGTTTTCAGCTGCGAAGCTGGCGACGCTTGGGCCAGCTGGCAGGGACAGCAGTGCACGGTGCACCTGGGCACCCAGGATGAAGTTGCCGAAATGATGAAGGATTATCTGGCGCAGCGCGAACTGGGCCGGAAGTTGGCGGGTTAAATCTCATGTTCTGTCCCGGTCCGGTACAGGCCGGTTAAACACCATAGCCAAGCGCTTGTGAAATCAGCGATATTGAGCCCAGCGCATTGCCGAGATGCGTTCAGTCGTAAAGGCCCTCGATGTATATTCCCCACATCGGGGGCTTTCTGCATGCGCCACGCGCGTTGCATCCATGCGGCCTTACTGCGAAATTCCGAATATGACCGACGAACAGGCTATTCGTGAACTGATTGAAAGTCGCGCCGACGCGATGCGGTTCAAAAATGCGGAAGCAGCGGTGCAGCTATTGGCCGACGACATAGTCGCCTTCGAGATGGTTCCACCGCTAGCCACTCCCTCGGCGGCAGTGACTGATGTGCAGGCCATGGCGGATTGGTTTGCGGGGTGGGAAGGGCCGATCCAGATCGAGATCCGCGACTTCATTGTTCACGCCGAGGGTGACGTCGCCTTTGCCCACAGTCTCAATCGGCTTGCGGGAACGCGTCTGGGTGGAGGGCAGACCGACATTTGGATGCGATCCACGCTTGGATTCCGGCGAATCTCGGGTGAATGGCGCATCGTGCATGGTCACACGTCCGTGCCGTTCGATCCGGCGGATGGGTTCAAAGCCTGCCTTCACCTGAAGCCTTAGGGATTGCGATCGGCGACCCGCTCCATCGCCTCGGCATGGGCCTCCGGCGGTTCGGTTGGCGCAGGCTCGATACCCTCCATTATTGCGAAGCGCGCGCCTTCGGTCAGCGCGCGATGAACCGGGCATTTCCCTGCAATCTCGACCATGCGCGCTCGCTGCGCGGCATCGAGTTCGCCTTCGAAAGTGATGCGAACGTCGAATCGGTCGCGAGGTGACTGGTCCAGCTCGCGCGTATGGCCGACGTTCGTCCGGATGCGCTTGAGCGGCCAATCCTTCTGGTCGGCATAGAGCCGGACCGTCATCGTCATGCATGAAGCGAGCGCCGCGCCCAGGAGCTGGAATGGCGACGGGCCGCTGTCCAATCCGCCGAAGCTGGTGGGTTCATCGGCAATCAGCTGGTGCTTGCCCGCCTGCAGCCGAAGCTGGAATTTGCCCTTTCCGGTTTCGACTGCCTCGACGTCCACGGGCGGTTTTTTGCCCGGCGCGGGCTCGACATAAGCGTCGGCCCAAGCAGCGATCAGGCCTGCCGCACGGGCCGAATCTTCCTTTCGGGTGAGCAGATGGTCCGCCTTCTCCAGCGACAGGAAGCTTTTGGGATGGCGGGCGGCCGCATAAATGCAGGTGGCGTGATCGATCGAGACGGTGGTGTCGGTCGGGGCGTGAAGGATGAGCAGGGGCCGGCGGAGCGACGCGATCCGCTTTCCCTGGTCCTGCATCCGGAGGCTGTCGATGAGCTGCTTTCCGACGCGGAAAGGCCGATCCGCAAGCCGCACTTCCGCGCTGCCGTCGCGCTCGATTGCCTGTAGATCGTCAGGTGAGAATTGCTCCAGCGCGTGGGCGACGTCGTAGGGGGCGTTGATCGTTGCGACCGCGCGGACCGTTTTGCACTGGCCGGCGGCCGCCAATACTGCCGCGCCGCCCAGACTGTGGCCGATCAACAGGCTGACCGGCCAACTTCGCTCGGCCATTGCCCCGCACGCGGCGACAATATCGTCGACATCGGATGCAAAGCTCCCTTCGGACAATTCGCCCTCGCTCTCGCCGATCCCGGCGAAGTCGAACCGTAACGCCCCGATCCCCTGCGCCGCGAGCGTGCGGGCGATCCGAACGGCAGCGAGGTTGTCTTTCCCGCAGGTGAAGCAGTGAGCGAAGAGGGCCCAGCCGCGAACCCTTCCTGACGGGGCCTCGAGGCGGCCGGCCAATCGGCGGCCGTCAGCGCCCGGAAACTCGAACGAGTCGATCATTTCGCGCCCGCTTCAAGCACAGCGGGGCGCCAGATGCACGGCATTCCGCACTTTCCCCGATGTGCAGGGCCTTGCGCAGATGCTTCTCCAGCCATTCCGAAAGGAGGGCAGAACATGTGCCGTTGGCTCGCTTATTCCGGCAGTCCGATCTTGCTGGAATCGATACTCTACAAGCCCCAGCACTCGCTGATCGACCAGAGCCTGCATGCTCGGCTTGGGCCCCATACGACCAATGGCGACGGTTTCGGCATCGGCTGGTACGGCGAGGGCGAAGAGCCGGCGCTCTACAAATGCGTCGATCCCGTCTGGAACGATCGCAATCTGCGCGAGCTGTCGGGGCAAATACGTTCGAGATTGATGTTCGCTCATATCCGCGCATCGACGGGTACGCCGGTACAGCAGACCAATTGCCACCCCTTTCGACATGGCAAATGGCTGTGGATGCACAACGGACAGATTGCGGGCTTTGGCGCCGTAAAGCGCGAGCTGGTGATGGCGGTCGATCCGACGCTCTATGGGTCGATAGAAGGATCAAGCGATACGGAAGTCTTCTTCTACCTGGCGCTTACCTTCGGCCTAGCCGAGAATCCGCCGATCGCCGTACAGCGTGCGGTCGGGTTCATCGAGCGTATCTGCCGTTCCCAAGGGATCGATCATCCGATGCGGATGAGCGTCGCCGCAAGCGACGGTGACAGCCTCTGGGCATTCCGCTACTCGAGCGAGGGCGTTCCGCCTTCCCTGTTCTACTCGACCAATGTGCAAGCGCTTCGCGAGCAGCATCCGGAGCTGGAAGTGCTTCAGAACATATCAGAGGAATCGCGAATGGTCGTATCCGAACCGCTTGGTGACCTCGCCGGCGTCTGGAACGAGGTGGCGCCTTCAAGCTGGGGCAGGATTTGCGAAGGTCGCGACGAAATCGGTCCGTTTATACCGGCAGCGCACTGAAAAGCCCGCAAATCTCGGAAAATTAATTTGCCATTCAGACTTGCGCGACGGGCCGAGCCGCCTGCGCGACAGGCGCGGCCACCCTCGTCGTGGGACGTTCGTTTTTAACTCGAACGGCTCCTGCTGCGTAGAAGGAGGTTTAGAGCCATGACCAATATGATCAAAACGATGACGCTTGGCGGCGGCTTTGCCGCACTGGCAGCTGCCACCCCGGCCACCGCTCAATACTACCCGGGCTACGGCTATGGGAATAACTACGGGTACAACAACAACGTCACCCAAATTGCCGCACAGCAGTGTCAGGCAGCGGTCCAGAACCGCCTGTCGTATCGCACGAACAACAACGGCATTTTGGGCGCCATCCTCGGCACCAGCACATCGGGTCGGGTCTTGGGCGTAACCCAGGTCACCCCGCGCCGGAATACCGTCAGGGTGCGCGGCGTCGCGTCGACCGGCCGCATGGCCTATAACCAGTATGGTATGGGCTATTACGGTACGCTCGGTGCCAACTACCAGCCCGACCTTACGTTCAGCTGCGACGTTGACTACCGCGGTTATGTCCGCGACGTGGACATCAATCGCCGCTAAATGGAACATGCTGTGAAATGGAAGCGCCGGGCTAACCCCCGGCGCTTCTGATTCATGCCTATTGCGGAACCTCGCCCCAGGTGCTTCGCTCCGATTCAACGAGGAGAGCCATCAATGTCCATCCGCAAGCAGATCGCACTGCACCCTTCGTCCAAGGACCATGTCAACCAGGCGCTTGGCGATGCCGTGCATCACCTGATGTACTGCGCAAAGATGTGTCTCAGCTGTGCGGACGCCTGCATGGCCGAGAAGATGGACATGACTCAGTGCATTCGCCTCTGCCTCGATTGTTCCGACATTTGCGAGGTGACCGCGAGGCTGGGTTTGCGGCGGACCGGAGACGACCAGCCGATGCTTCGCGAGCTGCTCGAACTGTGCGCCCGCATGTGCGAGCAGTGCGCGGCCGAATGCGAACGGCATGACCATGAGCATTGCCGATTGTGCGCCCAGATCTGCCGGGAATGCGCCGCCGATTGCGGCAATGCGGCGTCGTCGCTGTCCTAACTCGTCATGCCAGGCTGACAACGCCGGCTTTGCCGTCATGAAGAACTGGTTTCAGCATCCATAGTGCAGACAATCGAGGGGTGAAGAAATGGACCCTGAAACAAGTTCAGGGTGACGGCAGAAGGGCTAAGCTGCCCGCAATCCCCGTTCTTTCCTCGCCTTTGCAAGCTTCTTCAGCACCATGTCGCGCTTCAGCTTCGACAGGTGATCGATGAAGAGGACGCCTTCCAAATGATCCATCTCATGCTGGAGGCAGACCGCCAGCAAGCCTTCGAGGTCCTGTTCATGTTGCTTGCCATGCTCGTCCAGCCAGCGGGCGCGTATCTGGTCGGGCCGCATCACCTCGGCGTATTGGTCAGGCACTGACAGGCACCCTTCCGTGTAGGGCACCTCATGATCGCTGTGCGAAAGGATTTCCGGGTTGATGAAGACCCGCGGCTCCCGGACCGGCTTGCTTTCCGGATTGTCGGGATCTTCCGGTTCCTGAAGGTCCATCACGAGCAGGCGCTTCGGAACCCCGACCTGCACGGCGGCAAGTCCGATTCCCGGCGCGGCGTACATCGTCTCGAACATATCCGAAATCAGCGCGCGCACCTCATCGTCCACCTTTTCGACCGGGGTCGAGATCTGGCGGAGCATCGGATCGGGCGTCTCGTAGATGGGTAAAAGTGCCATGGGGGTCAGGTAAGTAGTGCAGCTTCTCCGGTCAACGCTGCAACAGGTTCAAATCATACTCGTTTTCTTAGTTCCCCACCACAAAGGAGGACGAGATGCTCGCCAACAAGCAGCAGATCATCGACCTGGAAACACGCTTCTGGCAATCGATGAAGGACAAGGACGTCGATACCGCGAAGTCGTTAATAGCGAAGGAAGGCCTGGTCACGGGCCCGATGGGCACGATGACCATGGATCCTGATAAATATGCCCAGATGACGCGCGACGGCCAATGGACGCTTCAGAACTTCAAGATGGACAAAGTCGAAGTTGTTCAGCCCAACTCGGACAGCGCGATCATCGCCTATGAAGTCCGCCAGACCGGCGACATGAAGGGCCAGCCGATGGATCTGCGTTGCGCCGATTCCTCAGTCTGGGTGAAGGAAGGTGGCGACTGGAAATGCGCCTTGCACACCGAAACCATCCTAGAGGATGCCAATGCGCGTCAGCGCGAGCCTGCTTAACGGTCAGGCGATCGGCCGGCGAGCTCTTAGTGCCTGGGCCAGCGTGCCCTCGTCGAGGTAATCGAGTTCGCCGCCGACCGGAAGGCCATGCGCCAACTGGGTGATGCGGATGGGAAATTTCTCCAGCCGCTCGGCGAGATAATGGGCGGTCGTCTGGCCTTCGAGCGTGGCGTTCATTGCCAGGACGACTTCGTCGATGCCACCCGCCGCGATACGACCGACAAGCCGGTCGATACTGAGATCTTCGGGTCGTACCCCCTCAAGCGCCGACAGGCGTCCGCCGAGCACATGGTAGCGGCCCGGGAATAGGCGCGAACGGTCGAGTGCCCAAAGATCGGCGACTTCCTCCACCACGCACAGCAGGCGGTCGTCCCGCTTCGGATCGCGGCAAACATTGCAGGGATCGCTGGTGTCCACATTGCCGCAAGTCGAACAGGTCGAGAGCGTGTCCGCCACGGCCTGAAGAGCCGCCAGCAACGGTTCAAGCGCGGCTTCGCGCTTCTTCATTAGGTGAAGCACCGCGCGCCGCGCCGATCGCGGGCCCAGGCCTGGGAGCCGCGCGAGCGCCTGTGACAATGCTTCGATCTGGTGCGATGCCATGGCATCCGCATAGGCGGCGCTTGGCGGACGGCGCAAGCCGCGCCATAGCGCCACTATGCGGATCATTTTCATGGGCAGCCCGGACTTCGCCGTGCCGACGCTCGACGCACTGGTCGGCGCTGGCCATGAAATCGTCGCCGTCTATACCCAGCCGCCGCGGCCCGCGGGGCGTGGCAAGGGTGATCGGCCTACCGCCGTCGAAACGCGCGCTCATGAGCTGGGCATCGAAGTACGAAGCCCGAAATCACTTCGCGGCGAGGCCGAGCAGCGCGAATTTGCAGCGCTGGACGCCGATGTCGCCGTGGTTGCAGCCTATGGCCTGATCCTGCCGCAGGCGATTCTGGATGCGCCAATGCTCGGCTGCCTCAATGTCCACGGCTCGCTGCTACCGCGCTGGCGTGGCGCCGCGCCGGTCCAGCGAGCGATCATGGCCGGGGACGAAGCGACCGGTATCACCATCATGCAGATGGAAGCCGGCCTCGATACCGGCTCGATGCTTTTGAAGCGCGCGCTTGAAATCGAAGACAGGAACGCGGCACAACTGACTGAAGAATTAGCGAAATTGGGAGCTGCAATGATGGTCGAAGTGCTCGGGGACCTGCCTCGATACCAGCCCATCCCTCAACCCGAGGACGGCGTCACCTATGCCGCGAAGATCAGCAAGGACGAGGCGCGGATCGACTGGTCGAGGCCCGCCGCAGAGTTGATTCGACATGTGCAGGGCCTCGCGCCCTTCCCCGGCGCCTGGTTCGAGTTCGAGGGGGAGCGGATCAAACTGCTTGCTGCCGAGAAGGTCCCACTTGATCGTCATCCCCGCGAAAGCGGGGACCCAGCAAATGAAAATCCAGATTCCCGCTTTCGCGGGAATGACGGGTTAGTGATAGACGATCGGCTGACGATCGCCTGCGGCCAGGGCGCGCTTCGGCCGACACTGGTCCAGCGGGCCGGCAAGGGCGCGATGAGCGCTGACGAGCTG
>Ga0247828_10000795_pt1 | contig 10330 bp, 6 predicted proteins | sample 12C_Control_Day3_FD_192425 | JGI IMG/M metagenome (GOLD analysis project Ga0247828, IMG submission 192425) | Soil microbial communities from agricultural site in Penn Yan, New York, United States - 12C_Control_Day3 | ecosystem: Environmental > Terrestrial > Soil > Agricultural land | place: USA... | reverse complement strand
TGTCGGGCGCATTGTCTTCGCACGCGGCAAGGCCGAGCGCGAGGACCGCAACGGTCAGTGCAACCTTCTTCATGATCGTTCCATTCCTTCAATTGTGCCGCTTTCGCGACAACTGGGCTCGGCCCGCCGCATAAATCGGTCAGGCCAGCGCGCGGATGTAAAGTGGCTGTGCCCGCCACGCAAATGGAAAATGTGGATGCCTTAATCCATCCATCGCTCGTTGACGGATATAAAGATATCTTTATATCCTTATAGGATGAATGATGGCGCCCTCCAGCGACTGCCGATTGTGGAACTGTTCCAGGCCCTGGCTGACCCTTCCCGTTTGCGCATCCTTGGGCTCCTGAGAACGATGGAGCTCTCGGTTGGCGAGCTGGCCCAGGTTCTCGGTCAAAGCCAGCCGCGGATCTCGCGTCATGTTCGAATATTGGCGGATTCGGGGCTCATCGAGCGCCACAAGGAAGGCAGTTGGGTATTCCTTAGGATCAATCGCAGCGCGACGTCCGAAGCACTTTTCTCGCTGGTCTCTTTGCACGGCGACGGATCGACAGAGCCGCTGTTCGAAGCCGACCGGGCCCGGCTCGCCGCCGTCCGCTCGGTACGGGCCGAAGCCGCGGAGCGCTATTTCGCCTCGCTTGCCGACCGCTGGGACTCAATTCGCTCACTTCACGTTCCCGAGGCCCGCGTCGAACATGCGATCGAACAGGCCCTCGGCCGTGCATCGCTCGGACGACTGATCGACGTCGGGACCGGCACCGGCCGGATGATCGAATTGCTCGGCCCGCGCGCGGCGGAGTCGATAGGCATCGACCGCTCTTACGAAATGTTGCGTGTCGCCAGGGTCAAGCTCGATCGCGCGGGAATCGTCGGCACATCTCTTCGTCAGGGCGACATGTACGCGCTCCCCTTGACCGATGAAGCCGCAGACAACGTCGTTCTTCACCAGGTTCTTCATTATGCGCAGGCGCCCGCCGCTGCGATCGCAGAGGCCGCGCGAATCCTCCGTCCCGGCGGGCAATTGCTAATCGTCGACTTCGCTCCCCACGACAGGGAGGAGTTCCGAGAAAGTGACGCGCATGCGCGGCTTGGTTTTGCAGACGATGCCATCCATGGCTGGATGGCGACCGCGGGGTTGGTGCCCGACTTCACGCAGCATCTGGAAGGCGGTGAATTGACCGTTGCACTTTGGCGGGGATCGAAGCCCGCTAACGAACAGCGGATCGCGGCATGAACCGCAGCAGCCAGGCCGCCCTCGCCGAGCACTCGCCTTTGTTCGCCGAAGCGCGCGGCGACATCGCCGTCAGCTTTGAATTCTTCCCACCGAAGTCGGAGGCTATGGCCGAGACCTTGTGGCGGTCGATCGAAACGCTTGCTCCTCTCCATCCGCGCTTCGTCAGCGTCACGTACGGCGCTGGGGGCTCCACGCGGGAACGTACCCACGCCACCGTTGAGCGGATTGTCCGGGAAACAGATCTCACCGCCGCGGCACACCTCACGTGCGTCAATGCTAGCCGGCAAGAGGTGGACGCGGTCGCCAAAACCTATTGGGACGCGGGCGTTCGTCACTTGGTGGCGCTTCGCGGCGACCCACCTGAGGCAGGCGCGGCCTTCGACGCGCATCCTGACGGATACGCCAACGCGGCCGAGCTCGTCGCCGGACTGAAGAACGTCGCCGATTTCGACATCAGTGTCGCTTGCTACCCCGAAGTCCATCCAGAGGCGGACTGCCCGGAAAGCGACATCGAGAATCTGCTTAGAAAGATCGATGCCGGCGCGAATCGCGCGATCAGCCAGTTTTTCTTTTCGGCGGAATGCTTCTTCCGCTTCCGCGACAAGGTTTCGTCGCTCCGGCCCGACGTGGAGATCGTACCGGGGATCCTGCCGGTGACCAATGTCGCCCAGGCGCGGCGTTTTTCCGGTCAATGCGGTGCATCGATCCCAGCATGGATGGACGACACGTTCGAAGGCCTCGACGACCTGCCCGCCGCTCGGCAACTGGTCGCAGCGACGATCGCGGGCGAACTCTGCGGCCAGCTCTATGCCGGCGGTGTGCGCCACTTCCATTTCTACACGCTCAACCGGGCCGAGCTGGCCTATTCCATTTGCCACCTGCTGGGAGTGCGAGCCCGATGAGCGCAACCGAATTCCGCGCCGAGGCGGGCAAGCGCGTCCTTGTGAAGGACGGCGCTTATGGAACAATGATTCAGGCCGCAAGAATCCACGACTACGGCGGGTCGCTCGGTTTGCTGGCCGATCAGAAGGGAAACAACGACCTACTGAACCTCACGCGGCCTGACCTGATTGAAGGAATCTGCCGCCAGTTTGCCGACTTTGGCGCAGACCTGCTCGCCACCAACACCTTCAACGCCAATGCTATCAGCCAGTCGGATTACGGCGCGGACGCGGCGCTGCTGGTCGGTGATATGAATCGCGAAGCGGCTCGGATCACCCGTTCTGTTGCCGACAGCGCGCCGGGCAAGCGTTGGGTCGCCGGCGCTCTTGGTCCGACCAACAAAACGCTGTCCCTGTCCCCCGATGTCAACGATCCGGGCTTTCGCGAAGTAACGTTCGCCGAGGTCAAGGCCGTCTATCGCCAGCAGGTCGAGGCGCTGGCTGAGGGCGGGGTCGATTTCATCTTGGTCGAGACCGTGTTCGACACACTGAACGCCAAGGCCGCGATCATGGCAACGCTCGAGGCAGAAGCCGAGCTCGGCCGGCCCTTGCCGATCATGCTGTCGATGACGCTGACCGACCTGTCCGGTCGAAATCTTTCGGGGCACACCGTCGAAGCTTTCTGGGCGACCGTGCGCCATGCACGGCCGCTGACTGTCGGACTTAATTGCTCGTTCGGCGCCGAGCAGCTTCGGCCGCATCTCGCGGCGCTAGCTGGCAAAGCCGAGACTCTGGTCATGGCCTATCCGAACGCCGGCCTTCCCAACGATCTTGGTGAATATGACGAGGCGGCTGAGGAAACCGCGGCCCAGGTCACCGGATGGCTTTCGGATGGCCTCGTCAACGTCGTCGGTGGCTGCTGCGGGACCACACCGGCCCATATTGCCGCGATCGCGGGGGCCGTGAATGGCAGGCAACCGCGTGTTCTCCCAACCCCCCGCCACGACACGATTCTCGCCGGCCTCGAGCCGATGGTGATCGCCGCGTGAACCAGGCCGCCGGCGCGGGCGCGCGCTTCGTCAATATTGGAGAGCGGACGAACGTCACCGGCTCTGCCAGATTCAAAAAACTGATCCTCGATGGCGATTACGACGCGGCGGTTGAGGTTGCCCGCCAGCAGGTCGACGCCGGGGCGCAGGTGATCGACGTCAACATGGACGAGGCCCTGCTCGACGGCGAGCAGGCAATGCGCACCTTCCTGCTCCGGATTGCCGCTGAGCCGGATATCGCGCGCGTGCCCATCATGATCGACAGCTCCAAGTGGAGCGTCATCGAGGCGGGCCTGCAATGCGTATCGGGCAAGCCGATCGTAAATTCGATCAGCCTCAAGGAAGGGGAGGAGGCCTTCCTCGAAGTCGCCGCAAAAGTCCGAGCCTATGGTGCCGCAGTGGTTGTCATGGCGTTCGACGAGACCGGCCAGGCCGACACGCAGGCACGAAAGGTCGAGATCTGCAAGCGCGCTTACCGATTGCTTGTCGACAGCGGCTTCCCGCCCGAGGATATCATCTTCGATCCCAACGTCTTCGCGGTGGCGACCGGGATCGACGAGCATCGCCGTTACGCCATCGACTTCATCGAGGCGACGGAAGACATCCGCGAGGCCTGCCCGCACGTCCACGTCTCGGGCGGCCTGTCGAACCTCAGCTTCTCGTTCCGCGGCAACGAGCCCGTTCGCCGAGCGATGCACAGCGTCTTCCTCTACCATGCCATTCCGGCGGGCATGGACATGGCTATCGTCAACGCCGGCCAATTGGACGTTTATGATCAAATCGACCACGAACTTCGCGAGGCGGTGGAGGACGTCATACTCGACCGTCGCGACGACGCAACCGATCGACTGATCCAACTCGCCGAGCGTTTCAAGGACATCGACCCGAAGGCCGAGGCCGAAGCGGCTGAATGGCGCGGCTGGCCGGTCCCCGAGCGCCTCAGTCATGCTCTGGTCAAGGGCATCGACGCGCACATCGTCGAGGACACGGAAGAAGCGCGGCTGCTGGCCGTGCGACCAATCGACGTGATTGAAGGGCCGCTGATGGATGGCATGGACGTCGTCGGCGACCTGTTCGGATCGGGCAAGATGTTCTTGCCCCAGGTCGTGAAGTCGGCGCGCGTCATGAAAAAGGCCGTTGCTCACCTTTTCCCGTACATCGAGGCGCAGAAGGACGAAGGTTCGAAGGGCAAGGGCCGGATCGTCATGGCCACCGTCAAGGGCGACGTTCACGACATCGGCAAGAATATCGTCGGCGTAGTCCTGCAGTGCAACGGCTTCGAGGTCGTCGACCTCGGCGTCATGACGCCGTGGACCGAGATTCTAGACACGGCGGCAGCGCAGAATGCCGACATGATCGGCCTAAGCGGCCTGATCACCCCGTCGCTCGACGAAATGGTGACCGTCGCAACAGAGATGGAGCGCAAGGGGCTGGACGTTCCCCTGCTGATCGGGGGGGCGACAACCAGCCGTGCGCATACCGCACTGAGAATTGCTCCGGCCTACTCCGGGCCGGTCCTTCACGTCCTCGATGCGAGCCGTGCGGTTGGCGTGGCATCCGCGCTCGTCAGTGATGGGCCGCAACGCGCTGAGTTGATCAATGGGACAGCAGCGGATTACCAGGCGCTTCGCGAAAGCCGCGCCGGACGCGGAGCCCAGGATCTGGCGCCCATCGCCGAAGCCCGCGCTAATCGGCTGCCCTACGATCCCGAAGGGAAGGCACCCCAGCCGCTAAAGCCCGGACTCCATCGCTTCGGCGAATGGCCGCTGCGCGATCTCAAGGCACATATCGATTGGACTCCCTTCTTCCGTGCTTGGGAACTGGCCGGAACCTATCCCGGCATTCTCGACGACCCGGTCGTCGGAGAAAGCGCGCGTTCGCTGTTTGCCGATGCCGAGGAGATGCTCGACAAGATTATCACAGAGCACTGGCTTCGGCCGAGCGGCGTCGTTGGGCTGTGGCGTTGCCGCCGTGAAGATGACGACGTGCTCGTGCTGGCCGGCAATGACGAGGTCCGCTTGCCCTTCCTCCGCCAGCAGGTGAAGAAGAGGGAAGGGCGTCCCAATATGTGCCTTGCCGACTTCATCGACCCGGCGGGCGAAGACTGGCTGGGCGGGTTCGCGGTGGCGATCCACGGGATCGAGACCCATCTGGAGCGGTTCCGGGAAGCCAATGACGATTATTCGGACATCATGCTCAAAGCGCTTGCCGACCGGCTCGCCGAGGCTTTTGCCGAACGGCTCCACGAGCATGTCCGAAAGCGGATCTGGGGTTACGCCGAGGAGCATTTCTCCAACCTCGATCTCATTCGCGAAAGCTATGCCGGGATCCGGCCCGCGCCGGGCTATCCGGCTTCGCCCGATCACAGTTTGAAGCCGATCCTCTTCAAGATGCTCGGCGAAGACCCGGCCGGCCTGTCACTGACCGAGAATTTCGCGATGCTTCCGACCGCCGCTGTCAGCGGCTTTTATTTCGGGCATCGCGACAGTCAATATTTTGGCGTCGCCAAAATCGGCCGCGACCAGCTTGAGGATTATGCGGGGCGGCGCGGCGTGGATCTGGAGACTGCCACTCGCTGGCTCAGGCCCAATCTCGACTAGCGGCGCGCTCGCGGCTAGCGCTCGTTTCCATGGCGCGGCTAATTCTGTTCGTTCTGCTTGTACTCAGCTGGGCTTTCCCGGCTCAGGCGCAACTCGCCAAACGCGACAATGCCATCAAGCCGGAGCTCGTCGTTCGAAGCGCGGCGGTTCCGGGAGTGGGTACCGATCTCGCGCTGCTGATGCGAACCACGCAGGGCTGGCACGGCTATTGGCTCAACCCGGGCGACGCGGGCCTGCCGATGGAGGTCGATTGGAATCTGCCCGGGGGCTGGAAAGTTGAGACGCTGCGCTACCCCGTGCCGCATCGACTGCTCGTCGCGGGTATCGTCAACTACGTTTACGAGACTGATTATGCCGTCCTGACCCGCATTGTGCCCCCGGCCGGTGCGACAGGCTCGAAGCGGATCATAGCGAAGATGCGCTGGCTGGCGTGCACCGACAAGATTTGCGTGCCCGAGAAGGGCGAGGTCTCGCTCGACGTCGCTACGAACGATTCGAAAAGTCCCGATCCGCGTTTCGACAGCTGGCTGCGTGCTTTGCCCCAGCCACTATCGAGCCCGGCCAATTTCGCACTTTCGCACGACCGAATTCGCCTTGCCGTTCCGTTGCCCGCTAGCGTCAAGGTAGGCGAGCCCTATTTCTTCCCCGCCGACGACGGGCCGATCGACTATGCCGCGCCACAATCGGTCAGCCGATCCGGCGATTGGCTAATCCTCGACCTGAAACGCCGCCAGGGCCAACCTCAGAAGATCAGCGGTGTCCTGGCTTATGGCAAGGGTCGTGGGCTTGAGCTGACGGCCGTGCCGGGGGACGTGCCGAGGATCGAGTCACTAAGCCTCGACGCCTTGTGGTGGGCACTGCTCGGCGCACTGGTTGGCGGCGTCATCTTGAATCTCATGCCGTGCGTCTTCCCAATTCTAGCCCTCAAAGCGATGCACATCGCGAAGGCGGGCGGGGAGGCGCGCCACGCGCGCCGCGACGCCCTCGGTTACACGGCTGGCGCGGTCCTTGGCACAGGCTCGCTAGGGGTGGCATTGCTCGCCATCCGCGCGGGAGGAGAGGCGGCCGGTTGGGCCTTCCAGCTGCAGGATCCGCGAACTATCCTGATCCTCTTGCTGCTGGCTACGGCGATCACGCTGAACCTTCTTCGCGCCTTCGAGCTTCCCGTGCTGGGCGGTAGCGCCTACCCCGCTGGAAGCGTCGGGACCGGCGCCCTTGCGGCATTTGTCGCTACCCCATGCGCAGGTCCCTTCATGGGCGCAGCTATCGGCACCGCGCTGCTTCTTCCGGCATGGGCGTCGATACTGGTATTCGCCGCGCTCGGCCTCGGGCTGGCGCTGCCCTTCCTCGCCATCGCCTTCATTCCAGCGCTCAGAAACCGGCTTCCCAAGCCCGGACCCTGGATGACAAGGCTCCAGCGCATCCTGGCAGTACCAATGGGCCTGACGGCGGCTGCCTGCCTTTGGCTTTTGTGGCGATTAGGTGGCAGCCTGACCTTTCAGATCGGCCTTGTTTCGGCTTCGGTCTTCGCTGCAATGCTGATTGGCGCGGGACTGCTCCAGCGGAAGGGCAAGCAATCGGGCTATCTCGCCACGCTGGCCGCGATCGCCGTCGCGCTCCTTTCCATCGCCGCAATATCGCAAGTCCCGCGGACTCAGTCACGGGCAGTGACGTCTGCCGGAACATGGAGCCAAGAGGGAGTCGGCCGAGGACTGGGGGCAGGAAAGCCGGTTTTCGTTTATTTCACCGCGGACTGGTGCCTGACCTGCAAGGCGAACGAAGCCGGAGCAATCGAGCGCGTGTCGACACAAGATGCATTCGCGAAAGCGGGAGTCATCACACTCGTTGGCGACTGGACCGACGGCGACCCGGCAATCACCCGCTTCCTTGAAAGCCGTGGACGCGCAGGCGTGCCGCTGTACCTGTGGTACGAACCCGGAAATGCCGAGCCCGAGGAACTGCCCCAGGTGCTGACGCCGTCGATGCTCAGTTCCCGTGCTGCTCAGCGTCGCTGAATTCACGCTTTCCGGCAATCCATGTCTCAAGCACCACGGTCTTCGCAAGCGCCTGCTGGTCGACAGCCGTGGGGTCGCGGTCAACGATGATGAAGTCCGCCCATTTGCCGGGGGCAAGGCCGCCCATGCGGGATTCCGCGAACCCGGCATAAGCCGCGCCTGTGGTGAAACCCAGGATCGCCTGGCCCATGCTGACGCGTTCCTGCGGCCGCCATCCGCCCGGCGGCTGTCCGTCAGGATCCTGCCGGCTGATTGCCGCGCTTAAGCCCGGGAAGGGATCCGGGCTTTCGACCGGAAAATCGCTTCCGAAAGCAAGCGGTACGCCCATGTTCGCAATCGTCTTCCAGGCATAGGCGCCGCCGAGGCGACTCGCTCCCAGGCGGGCTTCCGCCATCAGTCGATCGCTAGTCTGGTGGGTCGGCTGCATCGATGCGATTATTCCCGCCGGCTTCAGGCGCGGCAGGTCCTTCGGATCGGCGATCTGCAGATGCTCGACCCGCCAGCGCCGAGACTTGCCATAGCGCTTCGTTAATGTCTCGAACGTGCCGATCACTTGCGCATTTGCTGCGTCGCCGATCGCATGGATCGCCAGCTGCCCACCGCCCTTTGCGACCTCATCGGCCTGGGCGAGCAATTCCGCGTCGCTGATGAGGCTGAGCCCGCGCGTGTCCCGCTTGTCGTGGTATGGCGCCTTCAGATATGCGCCGCGCGAGCCCAACGCGCCGTCGGCATATAGCTTGGTGCCGACGAGTCTCAGCCGGTCGTCATACATCCAGCCGGTCGGCTTGCCGCCGTTGATCGCGCGCCAGTTCTCCGGTGCAGCGGCATAGGAAACAACGCGCATCTTGAGACTGCCGGTTTCACCCGCGCGGCGGATCGTGTCCCAATCGCTTTTGCCCGTGCCCATGTCCGCCGCACCGACCAGCCCGACGCGAAGCATTGCATCCTGGGCGGCTGCAAAGGCGCGATCTTGCGTCGCCGCGTCGGGCGCGGGAATTTTCGATTCAACTAGCGGCATGGCCGCGTCAACGAACAAGCCATTTTCGATCCGGCCACCTTCCGGAGCTTTTGTCTCCGACGTGATCCCGGCCGCATGCAACGCCGCACTGTTCCCGACTGCAGCATGGCCGTCGACACGGCCAAGCCAAACCGGACGGCCGGAGACGACCGCGTCCAGATCCGCGGCCGTCGGGAAGGCCTTCACGGGCCACATTTCCTGGTTCCAGCCACGACCGATGATCCAGCCGCTGCCGGGATTCTCGGCTGCATATTTGCGAAGCCGTTCTTTCAACTCCTCGATCGACTTCGTTCCGGTGAGATCGAGCTGGATGACGGCGAAACCGAGTCCCATGATATGGCCGTGTGCATCCATTAGTCCCGGCATGAGGGTCTTGCCGTCAAGATCCACCACCAGCCGCGCCGCGGGTCGCTTCTCGCCCTTGCGAATGAGTGCTTCGACTTTGCCGTCATCGCCAACCAGCAGCCCTTCGAACCGTTCCAGTTTTCCCTGGGAATCGGACTGAACCCCGTTCGCATTGACGAAAAGCGTATCGGCGTGGGCCGAAGCGGCGGCGGCGAGGATCGCTGTGGCGATCAGCAGGCGGGTCTGGAGCATGGCCGAGCGATAGCATTGTTTAGCGGCAGCGGAAGGGCTAGCGGATGGCGCCAATGACCGACGCACGCCCGACTTTCGCCGACATCCAGGCCGCCGCGACACGCATCCGCGGTTCGGTCGTCCAGACGCCGATGTTGCTCAGCCGGACGCTCAGCGAGATCGTCGATGCCGAAGTCTGGCTAAAGTTTGAAAATCTCCAGTTCACAGCGGCCTACAAGGAGCGCGGGGCGCTCAACAAACTGCTGCAGCTATCGGACGAAGAGAAGAATAGGGGCGTCATCGCCGCGTCCGCCGGAAATCATGCGCAGGCGGTCGCTTATCACGGGGCGCGGCTTGGAATTCCCGTAACGATTGTCATGCCGGAGCCGACCCCGACGATCAAAGTCGTCCAGACCGAAGGGCATGGCGCGCATGTCGTGCTCCACGGTAAGGGCTTTGACGATGCCTACGCTCATGCCCGCGAGCTTGAAGAGCGCGAAGGCTATGTCTTTATCCACCCATTCGACGACCCCCAGATCATTGCTGGGGCGGGGACCCTGGGGATCGAGATGCTGGAGGCGGCGCCCGATCTCGAAATGCTGGTCGTACCGATCGGCGGCGGAGGCCTGATTAGCGGGGTTTCCATCGCGGCGAAGGCAATCAAACCAGGAATTCCCGTTGTAGGGATTGAGGCGGAGATGTTCCCGGCGATGAAAAACATCGTCGAGGGTAAGGAAATGACGATAGGCGGCGATACGCTGGCCGAAGGAATTGCCGTCAAGCACCCCGGTATGCTGACTCGCGCGATTATCTCCGATCTCGTCGATCGCATCGATCTCGTTTCCGAGGCGGCGATCGAGCATGCCGTGGCGATGCTGGTTGGGATAGAGAAGACCGTCGTCGAGGGCGCGGGTGCTGCCGGTCTGGCCGCAATCCTTGGAGAGACTGAGCGCTATCGAG
>Ga0247828_10000793_pt1 | contig 10348 bp, 10 predicted proteins | sample 12C_Control_Day3_FD_192425 | JGI IMG/M metagenome (GOLD analysis project Ga0247828, IMG submission 192425) | Soil microbial communities from agricultural site in Penn Yan, New York, United States - 12C_Control_Day3 | ecosystem: Environmental > Terrestrial > Soil > Agricultural land | place... | reverse complement strand
TCATCTGGGCGGCGGCCGACCAGCGCGCGCGGGGCTTCCTGCTCGGCGCGACGGCCGGCCGCACCACGCTCGGCGGCGAGGGCCTGCAGCACCAGGACGGCAGCAGCCTGCTGCAGGCGGGCGCGGTGCCGAACTGCCGCGCCTACGATCCCTGCTTCGCCGGCGAGTTCGCCGTGATCCTCGACCACGGCATGCGGCGCATGCTCGAGGCAGGCGAGGACGTCTTCTACTACGTCACGCTGATGAACGAGGGCTACGCGCAGCCCACGCTGCCGCCCGGCGTGGAGGCCGACGTCGTCCGGGGCCTCTACCGCTACGCGGCGCACCCCGTGCCGGGCAGCCAGGGCACGGTGCGACTGGTGGGCGCCGGCGCGATCCTGCGCGAGGCGATCGCCGCGGCCGAGCTGCTCGCCGCCGACTGGAACGTCGCCAGCGAGGTGTGGAGCGCCACCAGCTTCAGCGAGCTCGCGCGCGAGGCGCGCGAGGCGGAGCGCTGGAACCGCCTGCACCCCACCCAGCCGGCGCGCGAGAGCCACCTGCAGCGCTGCCTCGGCGGCCCCGATCCGATCGTCGCGGCCAGCGACTACGTCCGCGCCTGGCCGCAGCTGGTGGCCAGCCATCTGCGCGCGCCCTTCACGGCGCTCGGCACCGACGGCTTCGGGCGCAGCGACACGCGCGCCGCGCTGCGCGACTTCTTCGAGGTCGACCGCCACCACATCGTGCTGGCCGCGCTCGCGAGCCTCGCGCGCGAGGGACGCGTGGACGCTCAGACCTGCCAGCAGGCGATCGAGCGCTACGGCATCGACGCGGATCGCGTGCCGCCGTGGGAGCGCTGAGGCCGGGGCAAGGCCTTGGCGCAGCGGCTCCGCCGCACGAAGGGCGGGCCCATGACGACGAACTCGGCGCCCCCGGCCCGTGACCGGCGCGGGCGCCGTCCTCGATCAGCCGCGGCCCGCGGCCCGCGTGGCGGCAGTGCGCTCCGCCTGCGCCCGGCGCAGCCGGTACGCCAGCGAGGCCCCATGCCGGCTACGCTCGGCGACCACCGAGAGCGCGACCGCCTCGGCCTGGATGGCCGTCGTGGTGGGTCGGACACACTCGCCGCCGCAGATCTCCCCCGGCTCGCACAGCGTGGCCGACGCGACCCAGCCACCCGCGGCCCGCTGCGCGCGCACGTGCAGCTCCGATCGCGCGTCCAGCTGCAGCTGCAGCTCGCGATCCCCGTTCTCTTCCGTCCGGCCGTGGCCCTGCAGGCGCGCGACGGCCAGCGGAAGGACATAGACGTTCAACGACAACATGCTCATCCTGACTTCCCCGAAGCGCCGGACCAGCGGCCTCGGATGCGGGGCGAGCGCTCGGCAGCCCGCCTCGCGCTCGCCCCGCGACCCCTCTCCTGGACGCGAGAGGCATGGTTGGCCGACGGCGCGGCCCGGCCGATCCCTAGTTCGTCCGGTGGGCGCGCTGGCACGGCCGTGGCGTGAAGTCGTGCCGCTCCGCTTCCACGATGCGCGGGGCGAGCGCGCGCCGACGTCGCGTCGGCCGCCGTCACGAGGGCGCAGGCCGTTGCCGTGGCGCATCGCCCCGCGTGCGTCTCCCCAGATGATCGCGCAGCGCCTGAACAACGCCGGCGTGCTGGCCGGCTTCAGCGAGCTGAACCTGGCACGGGCCCAGGGCGGCGTGGTGAGCGTGCTGCCGGCGTTCACGCCGTTCGGCGTGGAAGATTTCAACGAGCTCAGCGACATCATCGCCTTCACACCGGAGGGCGATGGCCTTGCGACCTTCCTGGTGTGGCTTGGTGACGGGACGTTGGTCAGGCCCGGCCGGCTCGACGCGCTCGAGGACCAGTCCAGCGCCCGGGCCATCAGCAATCACCGCATCGTGGTCGGCAGCTCCACGACGAGCGTCGAGGCCGGACAGGACGATCGCGCCTTCGCATGGAGTCCCGCCTCGGGTTTCGTCAACCTGCAGAGCCGGCTGCCTGACGACCTGCAGGACCTGGAGTTGTTCGAGGGCCGGGCCATCAACGACGCCGGCCAGATCGTCGTCGACTCCAGCGCCGGCATGCTGCTGCTGGTACCCGACGACGGCGACCCGGCCGCCGCCGCCGCGGTGTCCGCGATCCGCGGCCCGAAGGTCGCGCCCGTGGACCATCGCGTCGGCCTGCTGGCGCGCTTCAAGGATGTCAACGTCGAGGACGAGCACACGGCGCGCTGGTCCTGGGGCGACGGCAGCACCAGCGTGGGCGGCGTGCGCGAGCGCAAGGGAAAGGGCTTGGCGACCGGCGTGCACCGCTATGCCGAGCCGGGCGTCTACACCGTCAGCCTCACCGTCCGCGACTCCACCGGTCGTGAGGCGACCGCCTCGCGCGGCCTGGTCGTCTTCGATGCCCATGGCGGCTTCGTCACCGGCAGCGGCTGGCTGCATTCGCCGCGCGGCGCCTTCCGTGCAGACCCGTCGCTTTCCGGGCGGGCGAGCTTCGACTTCGTCTCGAAGGCCGAGAACGGCCGGCCCGACGGGAACGGCAAGGCGCGCTTCGTGTTCAGGATGGCGGGCGTCAGCTTCGCCAGCACGGACCTCGACGGACCGCTCCTTCGCGGCGCCAAGGCGCAGTACCAGGGCACGGGTCGCTACAACGGCCAGCCGGGCTACCGGTTCGCGCTGACCGCGAGCGACGGCAAAGGCCAGGCCGCCGACCGCGTCCGCCTGCGCATCTGGCATCGCGATGCAAAGCTCGGCCGGGACGTGCTCGACTACGACACGCACGTCGGCGCGGCCGCCCAAGCGGGTCCGGACACAGAACTCGCCATCGGTGGCGGCCGCATCGTGGTGCAGCAGTAGCGCCGTCCGAAGGGCCCACCGCGGCGCCCGGCGCGCAGGTTTCGGCTTCAGGCGCCGGTGTGCCGCGCGCCGCATGACGACCGCCCGCGTCGACGATGCGGCGCGCCTGCGGGCAACGGCGGCGCCGCGTCACGTGCGGCTGCCGGCCGGAGCAACATAGGGCTCGACGAGGTCCTGTTCGGCCGGATGGTTGCGCGCCACCACCGCCCGCGCCGGCTCCGTGGCGCTGAGATTGATCGCCTCGTGCGGCACGCCCGGCGGCACGAACAGGAACTCCCCGGCCCGGCTGGTCACTTCGTTTTCCAGCCGCGCGCCCCAGCGCGTGCAGACCGTGCCCTCCAGCACGTAGATGCCGGTCTCGTAGCCCACGTGGACGTGAGGCTGGGCGCGCCCGCCCGGGGGAATGACGACGAGGTGCATGGACAGGCCCGAGGCGCCCACCGTCTTGCCGGAAATCCCGACGAAGTACGGCAGCTGCTGCCGCGTGAGGACCTCCTCTTGCGGACGCACTGCCTGAACGCCTGGCTGCGGAGGGTTCATGCTGACGACTCCCGATGACGATGCGGCGCACTCCGGCCCACCGGTCGAACACCACGCCGACCGGCCCGTGCGACACGTCGGCATGGGGGCTTGCGGCGCCTCTCGCCACGATCTTCGCCGGTTCGCGCTCCGTTCACGCGTCGCCTCGACGTCTTGAACGCCCCGTCGCGTGTCCCGCGCCGCTCCGACGCCACCTTACCCGCCGGCGGGGGGACCCGAGACTCCGTTGAAGTACGAAGCCGGCCCGTGCGCTCTGCCGGAGGCCGGAACCGCGCCTGTAGCATCGCGCCATGAGTTCCGAGGCCGCAGTGTCGCCCCCCGTGCCGCCCCTGGCCTTCGGCGAGGCGCTCGCCTACTGGCTGAAGCTGGGCTTCATCAGCTTCGGCGGCCCGGCCGGCCAGATTGCATTGATGCACGAGGAACTGGTCGAGCGGCGGCGCTGGATCTCCGAGAGCCGCTTCCTGCACGCGCTCAACTACTGCATGCTGCTGCCCGGCCCGGAGGCCCAGCAGCTCGCGACCTACATCGGCTGGCTGATGCACCGCACGTGGGGCGGCATCGTCGCCGGCGGCCTGTTCGTCCTGCCGTCGCTGTTCATCCTGGTCGCGCTCTCGTGGGTCTACATGGCCTACGGCCACGTCCCGGTGATCGCCGGCCTGTTCTACGGCATCAAGCCGGCCGTGACGGCGCTGGTCGTCCATGCCGCCTACCGGGTCGGCTCGCGCACGCTGAGGAACGCCTGGCTGTGGGGCATCGCGGTCGCGGCCTTCGTGGCCATCTTCGCGGCCCGCGTGCCCTTCCCTCTCATCGTGCTGGCCGCCGGCGCGATCGGCTACGTCGGAGGCCGCTACGCGCCCGAGCGGTTCCAGGCCGGCGGCGCGCACGGCCCGGCCGCCCGGGCGCATGGGCCGGCGCTGATCGACGACCACACGCCGACGCCGCCGCACGCGCGCTTCACCTGGCAGCGTTTCGGTCGTGTCCTGCTCGTGTTCGTGGCGCTGTGGGTGGTGGCGCTCGGAAGCCTCACGCTGGCGTACGGCTGGCACGCCGTGCTGACCCAGATGGCCTGGTTCTTCACCAAGGCGGCGCTGCTGACCTTCGGCGGCGCCTATGCCGTCCTGCCCTATGTCTACCAGGGCGCGGTCGATCACTACGGCTGGCTCAGCGCCGTGCAGATGATCGATGGCCTGGCCCTGGGCGAGACCACGCCCGGGCCGCTCATCATGGTGGTGTCCTTCGTCGGCTTCGTCGGCGGCTGGACGAAGGGGATCCTGGGCCCCGACGCACCGTTCCTGTCGGGCGCCGTCGCCGCTGCCGTGGTCACCTTCTTCACCTTCCTGCCGTCCTTCTTCTTCATCCTGCTCGGCGCGCCCTTCATCGAGTCGACGCACGGCAACCTGAAGTTCACCGCGCCGCTGACGGGCATCACGGCCGCCGTGGTGGGCGTGATCTTCAACCTCGCCGTGTTCTTCGCCTATCACGTGCTGTGGCCGCAGGGCCTGGGCGGTCGCTTCGAGTGGCCGTCGGCCGTCATCGGCGTGGCGGCCGCGGTGGCGCTGTTCCGCTTCCGGGTCGGCGTCATCCCCGTCATCGCGGGCAGCGGACTGGCGGGGCTCGCCTGGAGCCTGCTGGCCTGAGAAGGAAGGCCGCGACGGCCGCGCCGAAGCATCGGCGGAAGGCCGGGGCGAATCGCTCCGCGCGGCTCAGTCGGCCCGCGCCGGCGCGTCGCGGCGCCGCGCCGCGTCGAGCGCCGAGCGCAGCTTGAGCGCGGTGACCGGCTTGTGCAGCACGATCTCCGCGTCCAGCCGGTCCAGCTTCGGATCGGCCGTGACCCAGACGATCGGCGGCGATGCGCCGGCGCGCAGGGCCTCGCGCAGCTCGGTGCCCCGGCCGTCGGGCAGCTGCACGTCGAGCAGCAGCAGCGCGGGCCGCGGGCGCCCTTCCGCCAGGCTGGCACGGGCCTCCGCCAGCGAGCCGGCCTCCTCGACCGTCGCGCCCCAGGCGCGCAGGCGGGCGGCGGTGGCGGCGCGAACCTCGGGATCGTCCTCCACCAGCAGCACGTGGCCGTCGGGCCAGGGCTCGCGCCGCGCCGCCGCGGGCTGCGGCTCCGGGGCCTGCGCCTCGGCCTCGGCCGGCGACAGCTCGAGCGTGAACACGCTGCCGCGCCCGGCGCGGGAACGGACCCGCAGCGGATGCCCGAGGCGGCGCGCCAGCTCCTGCACGATGGCCAGCCCGAGCCCGACGCCGCCGCGATCGGCGCGGTCGCCGGCGCAGGGCTCGAACAGGCGCGCGCGGCGCTCCCGCGGCAGGCCGGGCCCGCTGTCGAACACCTGCAGCCGCAGCCGCCCGCCGCGTGCGATGCAGCGCAGCGCCACCCAGCCGCTCGGCGTGTAGCGCAGCGCGTTGACCAGCAGGTTGCGCACGATGCGCTCGAGCAGCAGCGGGTCGGACACGCCCGCCACCGGCTCGAGCCGCTCGACCAGCCGCAGCCCCTTGCGCTGCGCGGCAGCGCGCGATTCCTCCACCAGACCGCGCAGCAGCGGCCGCAACGCCACCGACCGCGGCCGCGGCTCGAGCTGGCCGCTCTCCAGACGGCCGATGTCCAGCAGCGCGTCGAACAGCCCCTGCAGCGCCGCGGCGCTGTGCTGCAGCTGGGCCATGAAGGCCGGGTCGCGGCCGCGCTGCGGTTCGTCGCCCAGCAGGCTGAGGTAGAGCGACAGCGCGTGCAGCGGCTGGCGCAGGTCGTGACTCGCCGCCTGCAGAAAGCTGCTGCGCGCCTGCGCGGCGGCGAGCTCCTGCTCGCGCAGCCGGCGCTGCACCTCGGTGGCGACCTGCTCGTCCAGCAGGCGCCGCTGCAGCAGCAGGAGCTGCCTGCCGCGCGCCAGGGCGGCGAACAGGTAGGCGGTCAGCAGCGTGGTGAGCAGCAGCCCGCCGAGCAGGCCGGCCAGCGGCCAGAGCAGGCGGGCCGACGAGGCGGCGCCGGCCGCCGGAAGAAAGTACGCAACCCACTCCCGGCCAGCGAACAGGAAGCGCCGCTGCACGCCCGGCGTCTCGATCCGATCGCGCCACTCCTCCTCGTTGCGCGCCTCGTCGTCGAGGCCGAGCGCGAACAGCCGCTGCTCCGGCGGCGGGGCCGATCGGTCGAAGATCGCGGCGCGCAGGCCGGTCGCTTCCGAGCCGAACACGCGGCGCAGGATGTCGCTGACGCTGAACACGCCGACCACCACGCCGCGCGGCGCGGCGCCCGGCGCCCCAGTGTCCCGCACCGGCAGGAAGGCCTGGATCACCAGCTCGCCCGGCGTGCTCCAGACGTCGGCGCGGCGCACCTTGCTGGCCGCCGCCTGGCCGCTGGCGACGGCGGCCTCGATGGCCTGACGGCGCGAGGCCAGTGACGCCAGGTCGAGGCCCGGCTCGATGTCGCCCGCGCCCAGTGCGGCCAGGTGCTGCAGGGGGTAGAGCACCGGGCGCTCGGCCGCCGTGCGGCGCTGGCCGTGCCCCGTCGCCTCGAACACCGCGGCCTCCGGCCGCTCGAGCAGGCGGGCGAGCTCGTGCTCGAAGGCCGGCCGCTTCTCGGCCGTCACGCGCGGCGCCCAGCCGAGCGCCAGCGTGCCGCGGTGCCGCGCCGCATCGGAGCGGACGAAGCCCTCGAAGCGCTCCGCGTCGAGCGGCAGGTTGGCGTCGAACAGTGCCCGCACCGCGTGCAGCGATTCGAGCGAGAGCTCGATGGCGAGCTCGAGCTGGCGCGCCTTCGCGGTGGCCTCCTCCTCGAGGCGCTGGCGGTCGCGCTGCAGCGCGGCGTCGTACAGCAGCACGCTGCCGGCGGCGGTCGACGCGAGCCCCGCCGCGAGCACCAGCGCGGCGAGCCACAGCGGACCGCGCGCCGCGGCACGCGTCGCCGGCGCGGCCCCTATGTCGATCGGCATATTGCCCGCAAAGCCCATGCTTCGAAGAATCGCGCCCGGCCCGTCACGGGCCTGCACCGACCGCATTACTTCAACGAAGGAGACTGTCTCATGGAATTCCTGACGCGCGCCTCGGCCGCCCTGCTCCTCGCCAGCGCCGCCGCGGCCGGCCACGCCGGCGAGCTGAGCGTGCAACGCGAGATGACCATCGACCGGGCGCCGGCCACGGTCTGGAAGATGGTGGGCGACTTCAACGCCCTGGACGTCTGGCATCCGGCGGTGACCCGCAGCACCGCGACCGGCACCGCGCCGGGCGCCACGCGACTGCTGACGCTGGGCAACGGCGCCACCATCAGCGAGAAGCTGCTGGCCCGCGACCCGGCCAGGCACAGCTACAGCTACGCGATCCTCAAGTCGCCGCTGCCGGTCAAGAACTACAAGTCGACGCTGCAGCTCAGCCCGACGCCCGACGGCAAGACGCTGATGCGCTGGAGCTCCACCTTCAAGGCCGAGGGCGCGGACGACGCCAAGGCCCAGGAGGTGATCCAGAGCATCTACGACGCCGGCCTCGCCAAGGTGGCGGCCAACTTCAAGTCCTGAAGGCGCGGCGGCCGCCATGAACCGGCGGGGCTAAGCTGCCGGCATGCGCATCCTGATCGCCGACGACCACGCCCTCTACCGAGATGCGCTGGTCCGCCTCGTCCGCACGCTGGACGCCGCGGCGGCGGTCGAGGAGGCCGGCTCGCTCGACGAGATCGAGGCGCGCCTGCGGGCCGACCCGGCCTGCGACCTGCTGCTGCTCGACCTGCGCATGCCGGGCTGCCTCGACGCGTCGCCGGTCGAGACGCTGCACCGACGGCATCCGGGCGTGCCGATCGTCGTGATCTCGGGCTCCGAGCATCCCTACGAGCGGCAGCGCGCGCTGGCGCACGGCGCGGTCGGCTTCCTGCGCAAGTCGTCGCAGCCGGCGGCCATGCAGCGCGCGCTGCAGCGTCTGCTCGAGGGCGAGGAGATCGGCGAGCTGCCCGACGACGACGCCCCGCCCGCCGGCCCGCGCCTCACGCCGCGCCAGCACGAGGTGCTGCGCAGCCTCGCGCACGGCGCCTCGAACAAGCAGATGGCGCAGCAGTTCGGCCTCAGCGAGGGGACGGTGAAGCTGCACGTCGCCGCGATCCTGCAGGCCCTCGGGGCCGGCAACCGCACCGAGGCCGCGGCCCGCGCGCGGGCGCTCGGCCTCGACTAGAGGCTCAGGCCTCCACCTTCCCGGCGGCGATGCGGGTGCGTTCCCCGTAGGGCCAGGGCGCGGCCACCTCGACGAAGCCTTCGCCACGCCGACGCTCGGGGCGCCGCAGCAGGGCGATCGCGCCGTCGCGGCCGCTCAGGGCGCGCGCCACCAGCGCCGCGCCGGCGGCGACGGAGGCCAGTCGGCCCAGGCGAGTCGTGCGCGAGCGCCGCAGGAAATAGAGCCCGGCGGCGAAGGCGATCCAGTGCTCGCCCGGCCAGCTGTGGCGGCGGCGGTCCAATTCGCGCAGCCGCGCGACGGGGGAGGTGCGTGGAGTGTTCATGGCGTCCTCGAGTCGATGGTCCCGCCTCCTGCGGCAAGCCGGATGCCGGACCCCCTCTCCGTCGCTCCGCGGACCGGCGCGACGGGCGCCGCATCAGAACAGGCGCTCCGACTCGCGCACCATCCTGATGATGAGAATTGCACTGTCATCGAGATATTCCTCGAGTCGGTGCGCCGGAAGGGTCACGCTGCGCGACTGGCCGCGCTCCGTCCACGCGAGGCTCACCACGCCCTCGTGGACTTCGAGCTCGCACGGCCCGCGGGGGATCGCCACCGGTGCACCGGCGGCGATCTCCGTCAGCCGCCCGGTGACAAGGGCATCGAACTTGATCATGGCAGCGCCTCGACGGGCTGTCGTTTTGCATAAGCCGTGCCGGCCGTGCGGCGGCCCCGGCCGACCCCCTTCGGCCTGCGCGACGGGTCTCAGCCGCCTGCCTGGCGACGGTAGGCCGAGGGCGAGACGCCGTAGCGGCGCTGGAAGCTGCGGCTGAAGTGCGCGGCGTCGCTGAAGGCGTGGGCGTAGGCGATCTCGGTCAGCGTGCGCCGCGCCTGCCGCGGGTCGCGCAGCGCGCGCTCGCAGGCGGCGAGGCGCTCCGACCAGATCCAGCGCTCGAGCGTCCGGCCCTCGACGCGGAACAGCCTGTGCAGGGTGCTGCGCGAAAGGCCCAGGGCGGCGGCGATCCGCGGCACGCTCAGGGCGGGGTCGCACAGGTGGGCGGCCACGTAGGCCTTGACGCGCGCCAGCGCGCCGCTGTCCGGCGCCTCGTCCTCGCGCAACTCGCGCAGGCCGCCGCTCAGCACGGCCAGCAGTGCGTCGGCCACGTCGAGCGCCGTGCCGTCGGCCGGCCGCGGCGGCGCGGCGTTGCAGGTCTCGCGCACCATCTGCGTCAGCAGCCGCGCCGGCAGCGCCTCGGCCGCCACCGCGCGCGCCGTCAGCGTCTCGCCTCCGCCGAGCCGTTGGCGCAGCGTGCGGCACGGCACCCGCAGCACGGCCTGCTGGTAGTCCTCCTCCAGCACCAGCTCGTAGGGGCGGCGCGTGTCGTAGATCGCGAACTGGCCCGGCGCCAGCCGCGCCTCGCGCCCGTCCTGCCGGATCGTGCAGCCTCCTTCCAGCTGCACGCTGACCAGGAAGAACGCCTCGGACGCCGCGACGGCCTGGCCGCGCGAGCGGGTGATGCGCTTGCAGCCGTGGCCGGCGGAGAGGATGCGCGTCAGCGCAAGGTCGGACACGTCGCGGTTCAGCATCGAGGCGATGAAACCGTCCGGATTGCGGACCCGGAAGTCGAGGCTCACGAAGCGGTCGGCCGCCTCCTCGGTCCAGCGCGCGACGCGCTGCTGCGGCGGCAGGGAGCGGGTCGAGAAGGCATGGTCGTAGGCCATCGGCGGATCTCCTTCGTGTGGTGGGTGGTCCGCGGCCTGGGCAGGAGCTGCCGCGAGCGTCGCGCGGGTGACGATGGTCGCACCGTGACGTCGCAGCCGCGCGCAGCATCGGGCGGGGCTTGGCCTG
>Ga0247828_10000789_pt1 | contig 10352 bp, 6 predicted proteins | sample 12C_Control_Day3_FD_192425 | JGI IMG/M metagenome (GOLD analysis project Ga0247828, IMG submission 192425) | Soil microbial communities from agricultural site in Penn Yan, New York, United States - 12C_Control_Day3 | ecosystem: Environmental > Terrestrial > Soil > Agricultural land | place: USA... | reverse complement strand
CTCGCCAAGGGTGCGCGGCGCGTGGTGGGCGGACAACTGGACGGCAGCATTTTGCAGCCAACGCTGCTCGAAGGCGTCGACGAGACCATGCGTTTGTATCGCGAGGAATCCTTCGGCCCCGTGGCGGTGTTAATGCGCGCTGACGGTGATGAAGCTTTGCTGCGACTGGCCAATGATTCCGAGTTCGGTTTGTCGGCAGCCATCTTCAGTCGCGATACCGGACGCGCGCTGGCGCTGGCCCAGCGGGTCGAGTCGGGCATTTGCCATATCAATGGCCCGACCGTGCACGATGAAGCGCAAATGCCCTTTGGCGGAGTCAAGTCCAGCGGCTACGGTAGTTTTGGCGGCAAGGCGTCTATTGAGCACTTTACCCAGTTGCGTTGGGTCACCTTGCAGCATGGGCCGCGGCATTACCCGATCTGAAACGCACAAACAACAATAAAAAGGCGCCTGCCGCCGCCATGTCCCGTTCGCGTGACTTGGTGGTAGCGTGCCCTGATGGAGAACACGCACGTGAGTCCAGAATTCAGATCGCAACCCCACATCGAGGCCAGCGCGCCGCGCTATCGTCAGGTGTCCATCGGTCGCGCAGCGGTCGAGGTGACGGAGCAGCAGGGCGCACTGCACATGCGTTCCCTAGAACCATTGGACGAGTATCCGCCACGACTGCTCGACCGTCTGGTGCATTGGGCGCAGGTGCGTCCCGAGCAGACTTTCATCGCCGCCCGCCAGGCCGACGGTGAGTGGCGCCGGATCAGTTACGCGCAGATGCTCGACAGTGTCCGGAGCATCGCCCAAAGCCTGTTGAGCTACGGCCTGTCGGCAGACAAACCGCTGGTGCTGCTCTCGGGCAACGACATCGAGCATTTGCAACTCGCCTTTGGCGCCCTGTACGCGGGCATTCCCTACTGCCCGGTGTCGCCGGCCTATTCGTTGCTGTCCCAGGATTTCGCCAAGCTGCGTCACGTTTGCGATCTGCTGCAACCCGGCCTGGTGTTTGTCAGTGATGCCGAGCCTTTCCAGCGTGCAATCGATACCGTGCTGCCGGTCGAAACACCCCTGATCACTGTGCGTGGTCAGGTCACGGGGCGTCGCCAGGTCAGCTTCGCCAGTCTGCTGGAACAGCGGGGCAGTGCCGAGGCCGAAGCCGCGTTCGCCAGCACAGGCCCTGACAGCATCGCCAAGTTCCTGTTCACCTCGGGCTCGACCAAGCTGCCCAAGGCGGTGATCACCACCCAACGCATGCTGTGCGCTAACCAACAGATGCTGCTGCAGACGTTTCCGGTGTTCGGCGAAGAACCGCCGGTGCTGGTGGACTGGCTGCCCTGGAACCACACCTTCGGCGGCAGCCATAACGTCGGCATCGTGCTCTACAACGGTGGCAGCTTTTACCTGGACGACGGCAAGCCCACGGCGCAAGGTTTCGCGCAAACCCTGCGTAACCTTAAGGACGTGTCGCCCACCGCTTATCTGACCGTGCCCAAGGGTTGGGAGGAACTGGCTTCGGCACTGGAGCAGGACCCGGAGTTGCGGGAGGTTTTTTTCAAGCGCATCAGCCTGTTCTTTTTTGCTGCGGCCGGCCTGTCGCAAAGTGTCTGGGACCGCCTCGACCGCGTGGCAGAGCAGCACTGTGGTGAGCGTATCCGAATGATGGCCGGGCTGGGCATGACCGAGGCTTCGCCGTCCTGCACCTTCACTACCGGGCCTTTGTCGATGGCCGGTTATGTCGGCCTGCCGGCGCCGGCTTGCGAGGTGCGACTGGTGCCGGTGGACGGCAAGCTGGAAGCTCGCTTTCGCGGGCCGCACATCATGCCCGGTTACTGGCGGTCGCCGCAGCAGACCCTTGAGGCCTTCGACGCGCAGGGCTTTTACTGTTCCGGTGATGCGCTCAAGCTTGCCGATCCGCGTGAGCCGCAATTGGGGCTGATGTTCGATGGGCGTATCGCTGAAGACTTCAAGTTGTCATCGGGGGTGTTCGTCAGCGTCGGGCCTTTACGCAGCCGTGCGGTGCTCGAAGGTTCGCCTTATGTCCAGGACCTGGTGATCACCGCGCCGGATCGTGAATGCCTGGGCGCGCTGGTCTTTGCGCGGATGTTCGAATGCCGCAAGCTGTCCGGGCTGGCGCCTGATGCCAGCGACGCCGAGGTGTTGGCCAGCGCGCCGGTGCGCGAGTGGTTCGCCGACTGGTTGCAGCGACTCAATCGCGAAGCCACGGGCAACGCCAGCCGACTGGAGTGGATCGCCTTGCTCGATAAGCCGGCGTCCATCGACCGGGGGGAAATCACAGACAAGGGCTCGATCAATCAGCGTGCCGTTCTGCAGTGGCGTGCGGAGCAGGTCGAGGCGCTGTATCGCGGGCTCGATCCGACCATACTGCGCGCGAGAACGAAGTCGTGAGGGCGGGCGGGCAGTACTCGGCTTTTGACGATACGGCGATCATCGCTGCGGTGCGTACCCCATGGGTGGACCTCGGCGGGGCATTGGCCGAGGTGTCGCCGATTGACTTGGGCATCAAGGTCGGGCGTGAAGTACTGGCTCGCTCGGGAATCGATCCGCTGGCAGTCGACAGCGTGCTGGCGGGCTCCATGGCCCAGGCCAGCTTCGATGCCTACATGCTGCCACGCCACATCGGTCTCTACAGCGGCGTGGCGCAATCGGTTCCGGCGCTGGGAGTACAGCGTATTTGCGCCACTGGTTTCGAACTGCTGCGCCAGGCCGCCAGCCAACTGGATGACGGCGTGCAATTGGCCCTGTGTGTGGGCACCGAATCGATGTCACGCAATCCGATTGCCGCCTACACCCATCGAGGTGGCTTTCGCCTCGGCGCAGAAGTGCAGTTCAAGGATTTTCTTTGGGAGGCCTTGTATGACCCGGCTCCCGGGGTGGACATGATCACTACCGCCGACAACCTGGCGCGGCGTTATGGGTTAAGTCGCGAAGCGGTGGATACCTACGCCTGCGCCAGCCATCAGCGGGCGTTTGCGGCACACCAATCGGGATGGCTGGCACCCGAGACCGTTGCCGTAGGGCATCAAGCGTTTGAACTGGAAGGCTACCAGCCACGCGGTATTCGCCTGCCACGCGGTATCGATACGGTGAGTGAAGACAGCCATCCACGGCCCGCAGACATCGCGGCGTTGGGCCGGTTGCGTACCGTTCATGAAGGCGGGGTGCAAACCGCCGGCAACAGTTGTGCGGTAGTCGACGGCGCGGCGGCTGCGCTGGTCGGGCGCGTTTCTGACTATCGCGATACACCGTTGGCCTTGCTGCGCGCCAGTGCGGTAGTGGGGGTGGCGCCAGAATTCATGGGTATTGGGCCAGCACCGGCGATTCGCCTGCTGTTGCAGCGCAGTGGCTTGCGTCTGGAGCAGATCGACCGCTTTGAAATCAATGAAGCGCAGGCCGCCCAGGTGCTGGCGGTGGCCAAGGAACTGGAGCTGGATCCGTCGCGCCTGAACAGCCAGGGAGGCTCACTGGCGCTCGGTCACCCCTTGGCTGCCAGTGGCTTGCGTCTGGTGTTGACCCTGGCTCGACAACTGCGTGAGCACAATTTGCGTTACGGCATCGCCGCGGCCTGTGTGGGCGGCGGGCAGGGCATGGCGCTTTTGATCGAGAACCCGGCTTGGCAAGCCTGAGATTTCGTCGGCTGACGCGCAAGCTATGTTTCCAGCCAGTCAGACAGCTGCGGAAAACGCTCCTGCAACCACTCAATAAAAACTTGTACCTGAGGAGCCAGATGTGTCCGGCTTGGATACAACAACGACACAGGGCGAGGGGATGGCCGATAGGGCTTTAGAATTTCCACCAAACCGCGACTGTCCAAATGCTCGGCCACGGTTATCCCTGGCGCCTGGATTATTCCGAAGCCCGAAACGCCGCACTGAACGTACGCATTCGACTCGGTGACGGTGATACCGGCGTTGCTCACAAACGCTCGATCGTGACCCTTTACCGAGAAATGCCAAGGCAATGTCCTGTTGCTCTGACCGGATAAGAAGTTGACGCCTCGATGGTAGGCCAGATCATCGAGTGTTTCGGGTTCACCATGCTCGAGCAGATACTCGGGCGCTGCACACGTCACCATGGTCGCCATCGCAATAGGGCGAGCGATCAAAGTCGAATCCGGTAAATCGCCGATACGCAACGCACAGTCGACGCCTTCACCGATCAGATCGACGACCCGGTCAGTCACGCCCAGTACCAGGTTGATACCAGGGTAGGAGGCGGTGAATTCTTTTAGGCTTTTGATGAATTTCATTTGCGCGAAAGCGGTCGGGATATCGACGCGAAGTCGGCCTGCCAGCGTTGCTCCGGATCGGTCGAACATCGAGGTCGCAGCAGAAATATCCGCCAGGATTTCCTGTACCCGCTCATAGAACCTCTCGCCTTCGGCGGTGAGTGCCACCTTTCTCGTGGTGCGCTGGAACAGGCGCACGCCTAATGACGTCTCCAACTCCTGGATATACCGAGTGACTTGTGGTCGCCCGATGTCCAGCGATTCGGCGGCTTTGGTAAAACTGCCGAGTTCGGCAAGCCTGGCGAACAGGCGCATCGATTGAAGCAATTCCATGACGCTTTCCTATGAAACCCGCCTGAACGACGAAGTTGAACATGATTGTTGTCCAAGAATAGAACAATCATGTCTTTTTCCACGCATTTATTGCGCACCCTCGAAGGCGAAAAATGCACCCAAGGCTAAACCGGTCTTGGTTCTAGTTCATTGATGTGTATTTGGAGATTCGCAATGAAAGCTTGGTTATTGAAAGATTTCGGACTCGACAACCTGCAATTGGGAGAGGTAGAGACCCCGCAACCAAAGGCTGGCGAATTGCTGGTCAAGGTCGGTGCTGTCTCGCTCAACTTTCGCGACAAGGCTATCGTCGACGGCATTTATGAGCCGCACATGGTCCCCAAACCACTGATCCCTGTGAGTGATGCAGCTGGCACGGTGGTAGCGGTCGGTGACAACGTAACGCGTTTTAAAGTCGGTGATCGCGTCAACTCGCATCTTTACTCACGTTGGCTGGATGGCGAGCCGGGGCCGAACGAGCCCGATTACTGCTTCGGTTCGCCGTTGCCCGGCGGTTTGGCCGAATACATGATCATTCATGAAGAGAGCGCCGTCGGTGCACCCGACAACATGAGTGATGTAGAGGCGGCAACACTGCCTATCGCTGCGCTTACGGCCTGGTATTCACTGGTCGACTTTGGACAAATTCAGCCGGGCCAGACCGTATTGGTTCAAGGCACTGGAGGCGTATCGATATTTGCCGTGCAGATCGCTACTGCGCTTGGCGCGAAAGTAATCGCAACGTCGAGCAGCGACCAGAATCTGCAAACCGTGAAGACGCTGGGAGCTGTGGCAGGCATCAACTACAGAACGACTCCGAAATGGGCGGACGAAGCGCTGAAGCTGACCGAAGGTAAGGGCGTTGATCTGTTACTCGATGTGGCCGGTGGCAGCGGCATCAATCAATCGGTCGCAGCAACCAAGGCATCGGGGCGTATTGCGCAGATCGGCTTTTTGACAGGGCAAACCGTTGAACTGAATCTGATGCCGCTGATTTTCCGCCAGACGACCATTCGCGGCATCGCCGTGGCGCCGCGCTCATCATTTGATCGGATGAATGCATTCCTCAATGAACACAAGATCCGTCCCGTCATTGATCAGGTTTATCCGTTCGAAAAAGCACGAGAAGCTTACGAGCATCTTGCTAGGGGAGCATTTGGAAAAGTCGTGATCAAAATCGCTTGATAAAGTGAGGCGCCATTTTGGCGCCTTTTTTGTCTAGCTCAGTAAATTCGACCTCGGAGTCTGAGCCAATCGGCATTCAGACCCACTAGGTTCATACCCATCGGAATCTAGCGGGTGGGTACTGGCCTGACCGAATATGACGGGAGTTCGGTGTTGCCGAATATTTGCTGGAACTTCGTTAGGGGGGGCTGGCTTTTTGTGATCTACACTCCCGTGGCAAGCGAGTTAGCGCTTCGCCGAGCCGGGCTGTGAGCAGTCACGGTACCAGCTTGCTCAGAACACACGAGGTGAAAATGAACAGGAAGTCTAACCGAAGCTGGACCAAGGCTGCGGCACTCGTAGTAGTGGGTACAACGCTTTTCACGGGGTGTGCGGGCAAAAACGACCCGATATCACAAGCAGACAAAGCGGATGTGGCCAAGGGCGTGGCCGCGCCGAGTCTTGAGCAGACCAAGGCAATCGCCGAGGAAGGTTTTATCTACGGCTTGCCGCTGGTGATGAACTATGCCGTGATGAACGAGTTCGCGGTGGACCCCAAGTCCAGCCAGTTCAAAGCCCCATTCAATCAACTGCACAACGAGCATCGAGTCGCGACGCCCGCCGATACCGCCGTCATTACGCCAAACAGCGACACACCATATTCGATACTCTGGGCCGACCTGCGCGCGGAGCCGCTGGTGATCACGGTGCCGGCAGTCCCCAAACAGCGTTACTACTCGATTCAACTGATCGACGGCAACACCTATAACTATGGCTACATCGGCAGTCGGGCAACTGCCAGCGCACCCGGCAGCTATCTGGTTGTAGGGCCCGACTGGAAGGGGAAGGCGCCTCCAGGCATCGACAAGGTGTTTACCTCCTCGACCCCCTTCGCGCTCACCTTGATCCGCACCCAGTTGTTCAACCCGGCCGACATGCCCAATGTCGAGAAGGTGCAGGCGGGCTACAAGATCCAGGGGTTGTCTGCTTTCCTTCATCAGCCCCCGCCGCCCGCTGCGCCGAAGATTGATTTCTTGCCGGCTACCACGGCAGGTATCAAGGCTAACTTCTTCGAGTACCTGTCCGCCGCGATGCAGTATGTGCCAGCATCGGCTGACGACAAGGCGATCCGTGCCAGGCTGGCGAGCATCGGGGTAGGGCCTGGTCGGAACTTTGAATTCAAGGACCTCTCGCTCGAACACAAGGCCGCGGTCCTGCTTGGTATGAAGGCCGGCGACGAAAAGGTCGACAGGTTTCTCTCAAGCGGAATGAAGAATATCAATGGCTGGAACGTCGGTGCGTTCTTCGGCGATCAGGCGTTTTACCAGTCCAACTGGCTCATGCGTTCCGGTGCCGCGAAGGGCGGCCTGTACGGCAACGACGCCGCCGAGGCGATGTACCCGTTCACGCGCACCGATGGCAGCGGCCAGACGCTCGATACCAGCAAACACAATTACACGCTCACATTCCCGGCTGGCAAGCTGCCGCCTGTTAACGCCTTCTGGTCGGTGACCATGTACGATGGCAAAAGCCAGTTACTGATCAACAATCCGCTCAACCGCTACCTGATCAATTCGCCGATGCTGTCGGCCATGAAAAAGAACGCGGATGGCTCACTGACGCTGCACATCCAGAAGGACTCCCCCGGCAAGGCCAAGGAATCCAACTGGCTGCCGGCACCTGACAACACGGTCTATCTGGTGATGCGCCTCTACTGGCCGAAGACCACACCGCCTTCGATTCTTCCCGCTGGCGAGGGCAGCTGGCAGCCACCGGCGCTGGTGGTTTCGAAGTAGTGTGACCTACTGCTGATACGTGCTGTAGGTCGGTATTGGCAGGTGTGCTTTCGCCAATAGCAGCTGATTATGAAGGGCTGTTATTGGCTGGATCGCGATGGGAGCATCGGCGGCTACCATGGATGGTCAGACTTCCGTTTGCTCCACCATTTCCAGCGCATCATCGATCTCGATTTCCAGTTTTCTACTTGCATGCTTTTAAGTGAAAACAGCCTTCACCAAACGCCTGAACCGAAAAGCTATCCACAAAAGGAGTGGGTATTCCTGTGGATAATGTGCCAGGAAGCACGGGCCATAAGGTCTGTCGAACGTTGGTCATAATGTGCGCAAACTGACACCTTGGAACTGAGCGCGTATCCCAATGCGCTCAGCCGCTGGCAGCCACAGACAGAAACCTATGCCTGCACGGGGCCAGTCAGTTGGTTGCGGCTATCAATGCTCGTCCGCGACCTTCAAAACCCTCAAAGCAGCCGTTCATGGCAGAATCCCCATAACTTGATGTTTTGGAGACCACAATGCTTCGCGTGTTTGAACGAAGGCTCGACCCTTTTCCTCCTGACGAAGTACCACCGCCACCCGATGGCCTGGCCCGCTTCCTGTGGGCCTGTACGCGGGGAGCTCGCGGTTACGTTCTGGCGCTGGCGCTGCTCAGTGCCGGTGTGTCGATTTACGAAGCCTGGCTGTTTTCCTTTCTCGGGCAGGTCGTGGACCTGCTCTCGACCTGGCAGGCAGGCGGTGAAGCGGCGGCGCAGGAAAGTCGCGTGTTGTGGGGCATGGGTATTGTCATGCTGACCAGTGTCGGGCTGGTGGCGTTGCGCACGATGGTGCAGCACCAGATATTGGCGATTAACCTGCCGTTGCGATTGCGCTGGGACTTCCATCGCCTGATGCTGCGACAAAGCCTTTCTTTTTTTTCCGATGAGTTTTCCGGGCGGGTCACCACCAAGGTGATGCAGACGGCGCTCGCGGTTCGCGACGTGCTCTTCACGCTGATCGAGATTGCACCGGGGATCGGCGTGTATTTCATCGCGATCATCGCCCTGGCCGGCGGCTTCGCCCTTAAGCTGATGCTGCCTTTCATTGCCTGGGCTGCGTTGTTCGGCCTGGCCATGTGGTACTTCGTGCCCCGTCTGGGGAAGGTCGGGCAGGAACAGGCCAATGCGCGCTCGATGATGACCGGGCGTATCTCGGATGCCTACACCAACATCACGACGGTGAAGCTGTTCTCCCACTCCAATCGTGAAGCGCATTTCGCGCGTGCAGCGATGGAAGATTTCAAGTTGACCGGCTTTCGCCAGATGCGCCTGGTCAGCCAGTTCGAGATCGTCAACCAGGCCTTGGTCGTGGCATTGATCATGGGCGCCGGTGGTTACGCCCTGTGGCTCTGGCACCAGGGTGACGTCGGTGCCGGTGCCGTGGCGGCGATCACTGCCATGGCGCTGCGGATCAATGGCATGTCGAACTGGATCATGTGGCAAATGACCTCGCTGTTCGAGAGCATCGGCACCGTGCAGGATGGCATGGCGACGCTGACCCTGGGCACCAAGGTGCAAGACGCGCCCGATGCCGGTGTGCTGGTGACCTCCGGTGGTGCGGTCACCTTCGATAAAGTGAGCTTTAACTACAATGGCGAACGCCAGGTGCTCGATGGCCTGAGCCTGAGCATCCGCCCGGGCGAAAAAATCGGCCTGGTGGGCCGCTCCGGCGCTGGCAAATCCACGCTGATCAACTTGCTGCTGCGCTTCTATGACGTCGACAGCGGGGAGATTCGCATCGACGGCCAAAACATCGCACACGTAACGCAAGACAGCCTGCGTGCCTCCATCGGCATGGTCACGCAAGATACCTCGCTGCTGCACCGTTCGATTCGCGACAACATCGCCTATGGCCGTCCCGACGCGACCGACGCGCAAATCCGCAACGCTGCTGCCAATGCCCAGGCCCATGAGTTCATCAGCCAATTGAGCGACCGCCAAGGTCACACCGGCTACGACACGTTAGTGGGCGAGCGCGGCATCAAGCTGTCGGGCGGCCAACGCCAGCGCGTCGCGATTGCCCGGGTAATGCTCAAGAACGCCCCAATCCTGCTGCTGGACGAGGCCACCAGCGCGCTGGACTCGGAAGTCGAAGTGGCTATCCAGGAAAGCCTCGATGAAATGATGCAGGGCAAGACCGTGATCGCCATCGCCCATCGGCTGTCGACGATTGCGGCCATGGACCGGCTCATCGTCATGGACGACGGGCGCATCGTCGAACAGGGCACCCACTCCGAACTGCTTGAGAAGAACGGCGTGTATGCGCGGCTTTGGCAGCATCAGAGTGGCGGGTTTTTGGGGGAGGACAAGGGCGTGGTCGAGGCAGTGGATCAGGCGTAAACCCGAAGGCGCCCGGGGAGCGAGAGCATGGCAAAAATGGCATGATCCGTATGCCAGTCAAAAGCTCTGCTTGTACGGGCGTCGAAGCGACAACGTTTACAAGTGCCATCATGGAGCAGTCACCCGCGACCTCAAGGCTGCTTGCGGAAGAACAAGGTGATCTGACCGACCTCCACCCCGAATTTGCTCATGAACGAGCGATTGATCATGGTGTTCTTGTCCATCAGGTACATCCAGTCGTCTAAGTGAACCTCGTACTCCTTGCCATCCACCGGAAGGTTGAGCACATATTTCCAGCGCAGTGCATTGCCTGCCACCTCGCCAAGCGCCTCGCCCACCACGTCGCCAGCGGTGCCGCGCCATTGGCCAGGGCCGGCAGGGGTTAGCGTCCACACCCGTTTTTGCGTAGTACCATCGCTGTACGTAAACGATTCGTCGAGGATCAGC
>Ga0247828_10000782_pt1 | contig 10402 bp, 8 predicted proteins | sample 12C_Control_Day3_FD_192425 | JGI IMG/M metagenome (GOLD analysis project Ga0247828, IMG submission 192425) | Soil microbial communities from agricultural site in Penn Yan, New York, United States - 12C_Control_Day3 | ecosystem: Environmental > Terrestrial > Soil > Agricultural land | place: USA... | reverse complement strand
CTGCGCGTCTCCAACGACCGCCAGGCCGCGCTGCTGGCCGGCGACATCGAGCTGCCGCAGGAGCGGGCCCTGCTCGAGCGCGGCGCGCCGCTGCGGGCGCAGGTGCTGCTGGTGCCGCACCACGGCAGCCGCACCTCGTCCAGCGAAGCGTTCCTGGATGCGGTGCGTCCGCGCTGGGCGCTGGTGCAGGCGGGCTACCGCAACCGCTTCGGCCATCCGGCGGCGCCGGTGCTGGCGCGCTATGCGGGGCGCGGCGCCGAGGTCGTCACGACGGACCGCTGCGGCGCCGCCTGGTGGTCGTCGGCCGAGCCGGAGGCGATGCGCTGCGAGCGCGAGGCGAACCGCCGCTACTGGCATCACCGCCTGCCGCCGCCCGCGCCTCATTGAAGAGCCGGCCTTCCCCATTCGAGCCCCTCGCAGCGCCCCTTCACGGGCCCGGTTGTTGCTATCCTTTGTTCACGGAGAAGGCCGCATGCACAGATTCGACGAGATGTTCCGGCAGCTGCCCGATTCGGGCCCGCTGCAGTTCCAGTCCCAGACGATGGGCGGGATGACGCAGTCCCAGATGCAGGGCGTGCGCGACCACTACCAGCGCTACGCCTCCTGGCTGGAACGCCAGCCGACCGCCACCATGGCGGCGCGGCGCGAAGAGGCGGAGATGATCTTCCGCCGCGTCGGCATCACCTTCGCCGTGTACGGCGCCAAGGACGAGGACGGCGCCGGCACCGAGCGGCTGATCCCGTTCGACCTGATCCCGCGCATCATCCCCGCGCGCGAATGGGCCGAGATGGAGAAGGGCCTGATCCAGCGCGTCACCGCCCTCAACCGCTTCCTGCACGACGTCTACCACGACCAGGAGATCCTCAAGGCCGGCGTGATCCCGGCCGACCAGGTGCTGAACAACGCCCAGTACCGCGAGGTGATGCGCGGCGTGTACGCGCCGCACCACGTGTACTCGCACATCGCCGGCGTGGACATCGTTCGCGCTCCCAACGCGCAGGGCGAGGGCGAGTACTACGTGCTGGAGGACAACCTGCGCGTGCCCAGCGGCGTGAGCTACATGCTGGAGGACCGCAAGATGATGATGCGGCTCTTCCCCGACCTCTTCAGCCAGTACCGCGTGGCGCCGGTGGCGCACTACCCCGACCTGCTGCTGGAGACGCTGCGCGCCTCGGCCCAGCCCGGCGCGCCCGATCCCACGGTCGTCGTGCTCACGCCCGGCATGTACAACAGCGCCTACTTCGAGCACGCCTTCCTCGCGCAGCAGATGGGCGTCGAACTGGTCGAAGGCCAGGACCTGTTCGTCAAGGACCGCTACGTCTACATGCGCACCACGCGCGGCCCGCGTCGGGTGGACGTGATCTACCGCCGCGTGGACGACGACTTCCTGGATCCCGACGTGTTCCGGCCCAACTCCACGCTCGGCTGCCCGGGCCTCGTGGATTCGTACAGCGCGGGCAACGTGACGATCTGCAATGCGATCGGCGCGGGCGTCGCGGACGACAAGTCGATCTATCCGTACGTGCCCAGGATGATCGAGTTCTACCTTGGCGAGAAGCCGATCCTCTCCAACGTGCCCACGTACATGTGCCGCAATCCGGAGGACCTCAAGTACGTGCTGGCCAACCTCAAGGACCTGGTGGTCAAGGAGGTGCACGGCGCCGGCGGCTACGGCATGCTGGTCGGGCCGGCCTCCACGAAGCAGGAGATCGAGGACTTCCGCCAGGCGATCGTCGCCAACCCGTCCGGCTACATCGCGCAGCCCACGCTGAGCCTGTCGTCCTGTCCCACCTTCGTGAACAGCGGCGTGGCGCCGCGGCACATCGACCTCAGGCCCTTCGTGCTGTCGGGCAAGCAGGTGCAGATGGTGCCCGGCGGCCTGACGCGCGTGGCGCTCAAGGAAGGCTCGCTGGTGGTCAATTCGTCCCAGGGTGGCGGCACCAAGGACACCTGGGTGCTGGAGGTCTGATCATGCTGTCTCGTACCGCCGATCACCTCTTCTGGATGGCCCGCTACACCGAGCGCGCGGAGAACACCGCCCGCATGCTCGACGTGAATTACCAGACCTCGCTGCTGCCGCAATCGGCAGCCGTCGCGCAGGTCGGCTGGCAGGGCCTGCTGTCCATCAGCGAGCTGGTGCCCTCGTACACCGCCAGGCATGGCGACATCGAGGCTTCTCGCGTCATGGAGTTCATGGTGAAGGACGAGAACAACCCGTCCTCCATCGTGTCCTGCCTGCGCGCCGCGCGCGAGAACGCCCGCGCCGTGCGCGGCTCGCTCACCACCGAAGCCTGGGAGACGCAGAACCAGACCTGGCTGGAAGTGAACCGCATGCTGCGCGCCGGCGACTTCGAGCGCGACCCCGGCCAGTTCTTCGAGTGGGTGAAGTTCCGCTCGCACCTGTCGCGCGGCGTGACGGTGGGAACGATGCTGATGGACGAGGCGCTGCAGTTCATGCGCCTGGGCACCTTCCTCGAGCGCGCCGACAACACGGCGCGCCTGGTCGACGTGAAGTTCCATGCGGTGCAGAGCGACTTCTTCGGCGCCGCCACCGAGCAGGACCAGGAGTACGACTTCTACCACTGGAGCGCCATCCTGCGCAGCGTGTCCGGCTTCGAGATCTATCGGAAGGTGTACCGCGACGTGATCAAGCCCGAGCGCGTGGCCGACCTGCTGATCCTGCGTCCCGACATGCCGCGCTCGCTGCACGCCAGCATGAACGAGGTGGTGCACAACCTCGGCATGGTGGCCAACGACCAGTCGGCCGAGACCCAGCGCCGCGCCGGCAAGCTGCGCGCCGACCTGCAGTACGGCAGCATCGACGAGATCCTGGCCACCGGGCTGCACGCATTCCTCACGCAGTTCCTCGACCGGGTGAACGAACTGGGCATGCGCATCAGCCGCGACTTCCTGGTTCCGGCCACGCTTTGAAGCTCGACGAGCGGGTCCACGAGGGCGAGCGCCTGCTCGCGCAGGGGCAGGCGATGCTGGCGCTTCCGTTCTACCAGCGGCTGTACGAAGAAGCCGGCGCGCGCGACCGCGTCACTCTGCTGCACTACGGCCTGTGCCTGGAGGCCTCGGGCCGGCTCGACGAAGCGGTGGAGCGCTACCGTGAAGCCGTGGTGCGCGAGCCGGGCTTCTTCGAGGCGCACGTCAACCTCGCCGGCGTGCTGTGGCGGGTCGGCGAGTTCGAGCGGGCGCTGGCCCATGCCAAGGCCGCCGTCGATCTCGCGCCTGAGCATCCGCAGTGCGTGCGCATGCTGGGCAGTACGCTGCTGCAGATGAATCGCGTAGACGAAGCGGAGCGCGAGTTGCGCCGTGCGCTCGCTCTCTCGCAGGTGCTGGCCCACGCCCAGTTCGACCTGGCGTTCTGCCTCCTGCTCGCGGGCCGGCTGGAAGAGGGCTGGTCCTGGTACGGGAAGCGCTGGAACGACACCGCGCGCCTGCCGCGTCCGCCGTTCTGGCGGGCCGAGCTCGAATGGCGCGGCCCCGACCAGCCGCTCGCGGGGCGGCGGTTGCTGGTCTATGCGGAACAGGGCCTGGGCGACGCGATCCAGTTCGCGCGCTACCTGCCGAAGTTGCAGGCGCTGGGCGCCCAGGTGGTCTGCGCGGTGCCCGCGCCGCTGGTGCCGCTGATCGAGAGCAGCTTTCCCGGCGTCGAGTGCCTGCGTGCGGACAGTGCCGTCCAGGCGGACCTGCACGTCGCGCTGCTGGACCTGCCCGCGCACCTCGGCACCCGCACGCTGCGCGACATCCCCGCCGCGCCGCGCTACCTGCGGGCGCCTTCCGACCGCGTCGCGCGCTGGCGCGACCGCCTGGCGCCGTGGCAAGGCAAGTTCAGGATCGGACTGGCGTGGAGCGGCATGCGGCGCCAGGTGAACAACCGCAATCGGGCGGTGGCGCTCAGCCATCTCGCGCCGCTGTTCGACCTGCCCGGCGTGCAGTGCTTCAGCCTGCAGCAGGCCGATGCCGGCCGCTACACCGACGTGCGGCCGGCGCCGGAGCAGCTGGTCGATCTCACGCGCGAGTGGCGCGACTTCGGCGACAGCGCGGCGATGGTGGAGCAGCTCGACCTGGTGGTGAGCGTGGACACGGTCACGGTTCATCTCGCGGGCGCGCTGGGCACGCCGGCCTTCGTGCTGCTGCCGCCCAATCCGGATTTCCGGTGGTTGCTGGACCGCGAGGATTCGCCGTGGTATCCGGGGATGCGGTTGTTCCGGCGCGGGCACGCGGAGCCGCGGCCTGAGCAAGTGGCGCGCGTGGTGCAGGCGGTCCTCGACCAAACCCGTCATTCCCGCGGAGGCGGCAATCCAGTGCTTCCGTCTTCACCCCGCTGAAAGCGGAAGCCCTGGGTCCCCGCCTTCGCGGGGACGACGGCTGGACTTACCATCGCTCGCCAAGCCTGGAGGGCCCCGCCATGAAGCTGCGCTCCGTGTTCTTCCTGCTGGTCTCGCACGCCCTCGTGGCCGTGCTGGGATTCATCGCCGGCATCTACGCGCTTCCGCTGCTCATCGCGCCGGCAGCGCCCACGGCGGCCGAGGTGCAGGCCAAGGCGGAGCGGGCCCGCCACACGGCGCAGTTCCGGCGTGACCTCAAGGGCAGCGACGCGCTGCACTGGGGCGAAGGTCGGGTGACCGTGGGGCCGGACGCCGTCAGCCTGCTGGGCGAAATCGCACCGGGGCCGGACTACAAGCTCTACCTGTCGCCGCGCTTCGTCGAGACCGAGGGCGAGGTGCTGGCGCTGAAGGCGCAGATGCTGCGCGTGGGCGACGTGAAGACGTTCAGGAACTTCATCGTGCCGCTGCCGCCGGAGGTGGATGTCGAGAAGTACGACACCGTGCTGGTGTGGTGCGAGACGTTCAGCCAGTTCATCACCGCGGCGAAGTACCGCTGAGGCCGGCGATCGAGCGCGCGAGGTTCTCGCGGGCCCGAGCCTCCAGCGCATCGCGGTACGCATCCGTCGCATAGATCCGCGGCCGCGCCACGAACGACTGAAGCACCTTCGCACGCCCGACGCGCCACTCCTCATCGGAAACATGCGCGTACTCGCGCCGCACCTGCTGCTCGTACTCGTCGAAGCGAGCGGGTGCGGAGCCCAGGATCGCCAGGTCGATGTCCACCAGCAGCCGCGTGTCCGGGTCGTCGCTCTCGACGACATGGGACTTCGTCGCCGTCACCAGCGCATGCACCCGATCGGCCACCTGCCCGTCGCACCCCGCCGCCCGCACGCTGTCGCGCGCCCAGTCGGCGCTGCGCTCTTCGTTGTCGTCGCGTTGCGGGTCGTACACCGCGTCATGGAACCAGATCGCCAGTTCCACTTCGGCCGGCCGGCGCGCCAGCATCGAGGCGGCTTCGAAATGCGCGACGCATTCGCGCAGGTGCTGCAGCGTGTGGTAGTGGCGATGGCGTTCGCCCCAGGCGGCCACCAGCTGGTTCATCAGGCCGCCGTTGGCTTGCGTGGCGCCCAGTTCGCCCCACAGGCGCTGCCAGTTCGCGAGGGTGAAGCTCATGAGCCGTTGGTGCGCGCCAGCGCTTCCTTGACTTCACGGCCGAGCTCGATCACCGCCATCGCGTAGTAGCTGGACCAGTTGTAGCGGGTGATCACGTAGAAGTTCTCGGTGCCCGCGACGTAGACGGGCGGTGCGTCGGCGCCGTTCTGCAGTTCGACCAGCGCCAGCGGGCCGGTGTGCTTCACGGCCGTGTCGTCCAGCACCGCGCCGAGGGCCAGGAAGGTGGGCACGCTGAAGGTCGGCAGGATGTCCGGCGCGAGCAGGGTGTCCTTGTCCAGCCGCTCCTCGTCGAACGCCACCGGATAGTGCGTCGGCATGCCCGGCTGCCAGCCGAAGGCCTTGAAATAGTTGGCCACCGAGCCGATGACGTCGGTGGGGCTGCGCCACAGGTCCACGCGGCCGTCGCCGTCGTAGTCCACCGCCCAGCGCACCCAGCTGCTGGGCATGAACTGAGGCATGCCCATCGCGCCCGCGTAGCTGCCCAGCGGCCGCGTGGGGTCCACACCCAGGCGCTGCTGCAGCACGAGGAAGTGCTCCAGCTCGCCCTGGAAGAACTTCGTGCGCTCCGGCGCACGCGGATGCGACTGCGGGAAGTCGAACGCCAGCGTGGCCAGCGCGTCGAGCACGCGGAAGCTGCCCATCTGCTGGCCGTAGATCGTTTCCACGCCGACGATGCCCACCACGACCTCGGGCGGAACGCCGTAGTCGCGCTCGGCGCGCTCCAGCGCTTCGCGGTTTTCCTGCCAGAAGCGCACGCCGGCCTGGATGCGTACCGGGTCGATGAAGCGGCTGCGGTAGACGGTCCAGTTCTTGGGCGTGCCCGAGGGCGCGGGCTGCATCAGGCGCACCACGACGGGCAGCATGCGCGCCTCGCGCAGGGCGGCACGGGCCCAGTCGGCGTCCAGCCCATGGCGCTCGGCCAGCTGGTCGGCGAAGGCCATCGCGTCTTCGCGGCCGGCGTAGGGCGTGCCCTGGCGCGACGGCGCGGACACCTTGGTCTTCTTGGGCGAGGAGTTCTTGGCCGGGGCCGCGACGGCGGCAATGGCGACGGCCGCCAGCACGGCGGCCAGGGAAATGGCTCGGATCATCGGAGGGCGGGCCAGGGCAATCGGTTCAGTTCGCGCTGCAGCGCGGGCAGGGGGGATTCGGGGACGCGGGCGTAGCGTTGCGCTTCCAGCCGCAGCAGCCAGTCTGCCAGCGGACGGCCCGGCTCGCCGAAACGCTTGGTGACCGCGTCCGCCATCTGGCGCGGGCCGGCGTTCGGCGCCAGCGGCACGCCGGCCTCGGCCAGGCGATGGCGAACGCGCGACAGCAGCCGCAGCCAGGGGTCCTGCCGGCGGCGCTCCCAGCGCGCCCAGGCGATGCCCAGCAGCGCGGCCGCGACCACGATGCAGATCAGCACGTACGCCAGGTCCTGCCAGTTCGGCGAGCGGAAGCCCAGCTTCTTCATCAGGTCCAGCTGCCTGCTCTGCGTGTAGTTCAGCACCCACTGGTTCCAGCGGTTGTTGAGCGCTTCCCAGGACTGGCGGACGCCGGCCAGCAGGTTGCGGCTGACCACGTTGCCGACGGCGCTGGCGAAAGCGCTCTCGGGCGGACGCAGCCGCTGCAGCGCGCCGATGCGGCCGGGAAGCACCATTCCCGTGGGATCGACCCGCACCCAGCCGCGGCCGGCCAGCCAGACCTCGGCCCAGGCGTGGGCGTCGGCATGGCGCAGCGTCCACCAGCCGTCGACGGCATTCAGCTCGCCGCCCTGGTAGCCGGTGACGATGCGCGAGGGGATGTCCATGGCGCGCATCAGCACCACGAAGGCCGAGGCGATGTGCTCGCAGAAACCGCGCTTGCGGTCGAACCAGAACTCGTCGGCCGTGTGCTCGCCGTAGACGCCCGGCTCCAGCGTGTAGACGTAGCCGCCGGTCCGCAGCCGTTCCATCGCGGCCCGCACCAGCGCCGGCTTGTCGGCGGCCCCGCCCGGCGACGCGGCCATCAGCTCGGTGGCCAGTTGCAGCGTGCGCGGGTTGAAACCGGCCGGCAGCTCGCGGTACTGCGGCGGCAGGCTGGCGGCGCTGGTGGCGCGCCCGCCGGCGCGGTAGTCGAGGTGGCTCTCGGCGGTGTAGCGCAGCAGGTCGGTCACCGGCCGGGTGGCGATCCACTGCAACTCGCCGCCACCCACCACGGTGAGGCCGGGCGCCTCGGGCGCCTTGACTGCGGCGTCCAGCACCGGCAGCCAGGGCCGGTTGTTCGGTTCCATCGTCACCGTGTAGCGCAGCGGCGCGCCGAAACCCTCGACCGGCGTCTGCGGCATCCAGTTGCTGGTGTAGGCGCCCGGGCGCGACAGCAGCGGGCGCCATTCCCGGCCGTCGAAGCTGGAGAGCACCGGCCCGCGGAAGTACAGGTATTCGTTGGGCGGCACCTCGCCCTCGAACTTCACGCGCATGGCCACGCCTTCCTCCAGCGCGAGCTGGGCCACGTTGCCCACCTGCATGGTCGAGGACAGGCCGGTGCGGCCGGACATGGCGTCGTTCGGGATGCCCCACAGCGGCGACAGGCGCGGGAACAGCATGAACAGCAGCACCATCACCGGCGCGCCCAGCAGCGCCATCACGCCGGCGGTGCGCGCGGCGTGCGCCAGCGGCGGGCGGCCCACCGGCATGTGGGCGTTGACCACCGCCGTGAGCAGGCCCAGCAGGCCCACCAGCATCGCTCCCGCGGTCAGCAGCGACTGCGAGAAGAAGAAGTTGGTGAGCATGGTGAAGAAGCCGAGGAAGAACACCACGAAGGCGTCGCGCCGCGCGCGCAGCTCCAGCGTCTTGAGCGCCAGCAGCACCACGATCAGCGTCACGCCGGCGTCGCGGCCGAGCAGGGTTCGGTGGGTCAGCGCCGTGGCGGCGATGGCCAGCGCGAGCAGGCCCAGCACCCAGGCGCTGCGCGGCAGCGGCGCCCCGCGCACGGCCAGCACGGCGCGCCACGCGAGGATGGCGACCACCATGCCGGCGCACCACCATGGCACGCGGCCGGCCTGCGGCATCAGCACCCAGGCGATGACCGCCAGCAGGAACAGCGTGTCGCGCGCGTCGCGCGGCAGGGCCTTGAGGCGATCGGTGATCAGCACAGCGCCAGCGCCTCCAGGCAGCGGCGGCGATGCGCCTCGCCGGAATCGGGCGCGATCTGCTGGCCCGGCAGGCGCAAGCCGTAGTCCACGCCCAGCTTGTCGGCCTGCAGCACCCAGGCGGCCAGGCGCGACAGCCGCGCCTCGGTGTCGGCCGCGCCCGCGTGCGTGAAATCGAGCCAGAGCTCGCGGCGCTGCGCCTGCTGGGTGTCGCGGCTGACCAGCTCGTCGGACTTGGCCGCCTTCTTCCAGACCACCAGCTTCATCGGGTCGCCGCGGCGGTAGGCGCGCACGCCGTCGAACTCGCCGCTGCTCTGCACGCGTGCGCTGCCCGAACGGCCGGCGCGCGGCTCGCCCTCGGGCAGCGGCGGCGGCAGCGCCTCGGGCGCGGGATAGACCAGCACCTGCGCGGCCGGCCGCCACACGGTCCAGACCCGGAAGGTGCCCAGCGGAAAGCGCGTCTCGGCCGTCAGCGGCGGCACGCGCGCGAGACCGCGGCGCTGCGGCTGGAAGGCCACCGAGACGGTGGCGCTGCCCAGGCCCGGCACGTCGGTCCAGGCCCAGCGGTCCTCGTGGCTGTCGTCCAGCACCGCCAGGCCGATGCCGTAGCGCGTGGCCTTGCGCTCGTTGGTGAGGACGATGCGGACGGGCGCGTTGCTGCCGGCGAAGACGGGCTCCGGCGCCGAGAGCGTCAGGCGCACGCCGCGCAGCGTCGCGTGGCACACGTACATGCCCGCGATCGCGCTGCCCGCGAGCAGGAAGGTGAGCAGGTAGCCCAGGTTCAGCTGGTAGTTGATGGAGGCGACCAGCAGCACCATCAGAGTGGCCGCCAGCATCAGGCCGGGGCGGGTGGGCAGGATGTAGACGTTGCGCTGCGTCAGCGCCAGCGTGTCGGTGAGCGGCAGCCGGGCCTGCCACCAGCCGCGGAAGCGCCGGCGGACGGCGGCGACGGGGTTCAGTGCCAGGGACGAAGCGGGGCGCGGCGGCCGCGCCTCATTCGTCATCGACGCCGAAGGCGTGCTCATGCGTCACTCCCTAGGGCAGCGGCACGGCGTCCAGCATCGCGCGCACCTGCTCGACGGGGCCGCGGCCCGCGTCGCCCACCGGCACCAGGCGGTGCGCGATGGTCTGCGGCAGGATGGCCTGCACGTCGTCGGGGGCCACGTAGTCGCGGCCGCTCAGCAGGGCCTGGGCCTTGGCCGCGCGCACCAGCGCGATGCCCGCGCGTGGCGACAGGCCCTGCAGGAACCAGCGGCCCGAACGGGTCGCGGCCACCAGGTCCTGCACGTAGTTGAGCAACGGATCGGCCGTGTGCACGGCCAGCACCTGGCGCTGCAGCCAGTCCAGGTCGAGCGGCGAGAGCGAGCTCTTCATGCCGACCACCATGTCACGCCGGTCGCCGCCGGCCAGCAGCTGGCGCTCGGCCGCGCGGTCCGGGTAGCCGAGTGAGATGCGCATCAGGAAGCGGTCGAGCTGCGACTCCGGCAGGGCGAAGGTGCCCAGCTGGTCGTGCGGGTTCTGCGTGGCGATGACGAAGAAGGGCGCGGGCAGGGCGCGGGTCTCGCCTTCGATGGTGACCTGCTTTTCCTCCATCGCCTCGAGCAGCGCGCTCTGGGTCTTGGGGCTGGCGCGGTTGATCTCGTCGGCCAGCAGCACCTGGCAGAAGATGGGACCGGGATGGAAGACGAACGCTTCCTTGCCGCGTTCGTAGATCGACACGCCCGACAGGTCGCTGGGCATCAGGTCGGCGGTGAACTGCACGCGCGAGAAGTGCAGCCCGAACGAG
>Ga0247828_10000778_pt1 | contig 10454 bp, 9 predicted proteins | sample 12C_Control_Day3_FD_192425 | JGI IMG/M metagenome (GOLD analysis project Ga0247828, IMG submission 192425) | Soil microbial communities from agricultural site in Penn Yan, New York, United States - 12C_Control_Day3 | ecosystem: Environmental > Terrestrial > Soil > Agricultural land | place: USA... | reverse complement strand
TGGCCATTGATGGTCACGATCAGGTCGCCGCGCTGAAGCTCCTTCTGAGCCGCGTCGCTGTTCGGATCGACCGCCGTGATGACCACGCCGCGTGCGTCCGCCGGGAGGCTGAGCGCCCGGGTGACCTGCGGCGTCAAAGGCTGCAGAGACAGTCCAAGCGTGGATTCCGCCGGAACAGGCTGATCGCCGCCTTGCGGAGTAGCATCCTGGTCCTGATCGACGCCGAGCTGACGGGCCAATTCTTCCTCCGTCGGGCGCTGCTGCACGGTGACCTGAAGCGTCATTCGGCGGCCGTTGCGGATAAGGTCGACCGGCACGCGCGAACCGACCGGCGTATTGGCGATCAGGAAGGACACGGTCTGATCCGGGTTCACCTCCTGATTGTTCACGCGCAGGATCACGTCGCCCTGCTGGATCCCCGCCTTGGCGGCCGGCTCGTTCGGCTGGACCGAGCGGACGATCTCGCCGCGATCCTTGGGAAGGCCGAGCGCTTCGGCGATATTTTCGTCGAGCGGCTGGAGGCCGACGCCGAGATAGCCGCGCGACGGGCGCTGGCCGCGGCGCAGGGAATCGATGACGGGCTTCGCAAGCTCGGCCGGGATGGCGAGGCCGATGCCGACCGAGGCTCCGGTCGGCGAGATCAGGGCCGAGTTGATACCGATGACGTTGCCGCCCAAGTCGAACATCGGGCCGCCGCTATTGCCCATGTTGATGGACGCGTCGGTCTGGATGTAGCGGTCGTAGGCGCCGGCGCCGGTGATGCCGCGGTGGAGGGCCGAAATGATGCCCGCCGTCACGGTGCCGCCGAGGCCGTAGGGGTTGCCGATCGCGAGGACCCAGTCGCCCACGCGGGCACGGGTGCTGTCGCCCCAGTTCACGAAGGGCAGGTTCTGTCCCTCGATCTTGAGCAAAGCCAGGTCGGAAGCGGAATCGCGGCCGATGATGCGCGCCGGATATTCCTTGCGGTTGGTCAGCGTCACAGTGACCTGATCGACGGTTCCGTTGCCGGACGCGCTTTGGATCAGGTGGTTGTTGGTGACGATGTAGCCGTCGGCTGAAATGATGAAGCCGGACCCGAGCGAGCCCGTTTCACGCGTGCGCGGGCCGGAACCGCTGCCGCCGCCCTGACCGGGCTGCTGGCCGTCCGGGAAGCCGAACCGGCGGAAGAATTCCTCCAGCGGGTCGGCCTGCGCCCGCACGGGGACGCGCTGACGTGTCGAGATGTTGACCACCGCCGGCTGAAGCCTCGCGGACAGGTCCGCGAAGGTCTGCGGCGCTCCGCCTGGGGCGATTGCCGCAGGCGCATTCTGCGCGACTTGTGCACCCGCCGAACCCGTTGTGAGGGAAAAGGCGGTTCCACCCAAAAGCAGCGCCGTTGCAACTCCATAGGCGTAGCGCACCGTCCCGGACTCCTTCGATCTCATCGAAACTCCATGAATTGCACGTTTTATTACCACGTTCGCGCTAGGCCGAACGCCTGAACGCGGATTGAACGAGGCTCATCGTCCCCTGCCAGTGAATTCCTTCAGATAGTCATTGTCAGGCGACAGAATGATGTTCGTTCCCGCAGGCGGCTGATTGCCGTCGCCCAGGAAAGTGATCTGGTACGACTGCATCGCCCGGTAGAACTCGTAGAAGTCCGCGTCCTTGCCGAAGCTGGCAGCGTAGACCCGGGCCGCTTCGGCGTCCGCTTCCGCCCGGATGATCTGGGCCCGCTTCGCGCCTTCGGCACGGATCGAACGGGCTTCCTGTTCGCGGGCAGTGCGCATGCGGTCGAATGCCGACTGCAGCGGCGTGCCGTCGGGCAGGTCGGCCTTTTTGATGCGCACGTCGATGATGCGCGCGCCGTACTGGGCAGCCACTCGGTCGAGGCTCGTCCGCACGTTCTCCATGACACCCTGACGCTCCGGCGAGAGCAGGGCCACGAAGGGTTGCTTGCCGAGCTCGTTGCGGATTTCCGATCCGAGGATCGGGACTAGTGCAGCCTGAAGCCGGGACTCGTCGCGGGCACGGATGTACATCAATAACGGGTTGACGATGCGGTAGCGGGCGAAGGCGTCGACCTCCAGCCGGCGCTGGTCAGTCGAGAGAACCTGCTGGCGGTCCATGTCAACCGACTGGACGCGCTTGTCGATCCAGACGATGTTTTCGAAGAACGGGATCCGATAGTTGATCCCGGCCTTGGTGCTTCCGAGGATCCGGCTCGGCTTGCCGAACTGGACGACCACGGCCTGCTTCGTCTCGGGAATGATCGGGAACGCGCTGACGATGATAAACAAGGTCAGAAGCGCGACGATCGCGCTGATCAATGGGCGGCTGCGGATGAAGTCCGTCACTGGCCTTCTCCCCGCGGCTGCTGCGGCTGCTGCTGTTGTTGCTGCTGCTGCGGCTGCCGCTTCTGCACCTCCGGCAGCGGCAGGTAGGGCGTCACGCCCGGGGCTTCGATGATCGTCTTGTCGACGTTCTGCAGAACCCGCTCCATCGTTTCGTAATACATGCGTCGGCGGGTCACTTCGGGCGCCAGGCTGTACTGTTCGTAGACCTTGTCGAAGGCCGCTGCCTCGCCCTGCGCCTTCTGCGTCAGCTGCGTCGCATAGGCATTGGCCTGGTTGATGTAGCTCTGCGCCTGCTGCTGCGCCGCGGTGACCTCCTTGAAGGCTTCGTTGACGGCCTGGGGCGGGTCCGCCTGGCGAATGGCGACGCCCTGGACCACTACGCCGGCGCGATAGGCGTCGAGGATCCGCTGCATGGTCTGCGTGACCCGGCTTTCGATGTCGCCGCGGCCTTCGCCGATGGCCTGGTCGAGCGAGTAGTTGGCGATCACGGCGCGCATCGCGCTTTCCGCCACTTCACGGATCGTTTCTTCCGGCTGCGCGAGCTGGAAGAGGTAAAGCTCCGGATCGCGGATGTTCCAACGGACCGAATAAGCGAGGTCGATTATGTTCTGGTCGCCGGTCAGCATCAGCGTCTCGGTGCTTGCCGATCCCAGCTCGAGGTTGCGGATGTTCTCGACGTCGACCTTCTGAACGCGCTCGATAGGAGCAGGCAGGGTGAAGCCGACGCCTGGCCCGAGCGTGCGGCTGTAGCGGCCGAATTGGGTGACCACGCCACGTTCACCCGGCGCAACGACCGCAAAGGAGGTAAAGACCAGCCAAAGGACGACGAAGCCGGCCAGGCCCCATTTGATCAGCTTGCCGCTCGGTCCACCGGAGAAGCCTCCGCCGTTGCCGCCGAAGCGCTCACGGCTCTTGCGCAGGAAGTCGTCCAGCGACGTGACTTGGCGTGGAGCGCTCGGCCCGGAGCGCTTGCGCTTGGGGGGCTGACCCCACGGCCCGCTCTGCGGCGGTTCGCCGTCCTCCGGCTCGTCGCCGCCCGCCGGACCCCATGGACCTTTGATGTCGCTGAAGAGGGCTCGCGCCCGAGGGCCCAGCCCCGAAAGAAGTGTCATGGGCATTACTATAGGGAGGCGAGTCGTTGAAAAACAGTGGCAAGCCGCACCCGAGTGCCTATGTCGCGCGGCGATGGCAGACCAGACAGACCCGTTGGCAGAACTCGAACGGCACCCGGAGGCGAAACGCATCCGTTCGCGTCGGCTGAACGAGGGCGTCGCGACCCTGATCGTGGACGCAACGGGACTGCGCGACGCCGAGCGTTCGACGCTCGAGAGTGAGCTTCACGATGCGGCCTCCTCGATCAAGGGCGTAAGCGAAGTACGCATCGCGATGACCGCTGCGCAGCCGCACCGCACGCTGATCGCCGTCGGCAGCGGCAAGGGCGGCGTGGGCAAGTCCACGGTCGCCGCAAATCTCGCAATCGCGCTGTCGAGAGCGGGAAGAAAGGTCGGGCTGGTTGACGCCGACGTCTACGGCCCGTCGCAGCCGACCTTGCTGGGCAGCAACGCGAAGCCGACGGCCGAGAACGACCGACTGATTCCCGTGGAGGCGCAGGGGCTGCGCTTTCTGTCGCTCGGTCATCTCGTTTCGCCAGGGCATGCGCTCGCCTGGCGCGGACCGATGGCGACGGGCGCGCTCGCACGCCTGATCGATGCCGACTGGGGCGATGCGGAGATGCTGGTGGTCGACCTGCCTCCCGGCACCGGAGACGTGCAGCTGTCGCTGATCCAGAAGTCGCGCCCGGACGGCGCGGTGATCGTCTCCACCCCGCAGGACCTGTCGCTGATCGACGCGATGCGGGCGATCGACCTGTTCCGCAAGATGGACGTGCCAGTGCTCGGAATTATCGAGAACATGGCGGGCTACGTATGCCCGCATTGCGGCGAGGGCTCCGATCCCTTCGGAAGCGGCGGAGCCGAAGCGGCAGCCAGCGAAATCGGTGTGCCCTTCCTCGGCCGGCTTCCGCTGTCGCCCGCGATCCGGACGGCGTCCGACGCCGGCAATCCACCGGCGGCCGGCGAGGGCGCCGAGGCGAAGGCCTTTGCGGATTTGGCGCAACGAGTGGTCGAGACCCTGGAAACGGTTCGCCGCTGAAGCATTCTAGCCGCAGGAGGTAGGCCATGCCGCTGACCCGCGACGACGACGTACGACAATTGCTCACCGAAGCACGCACCATCGCCGTGTTTGGCTGCTCGGACCGGCCCGACCGACCGTCCTACGGCGTGGCGGCATTCCTCCAGCGTCACGGCTACCGGATGCTGCCGGTCAATCCGCAGATCACCGGCGAGCATGTGCACGGGGAGTATGTCTGGCGCGAGCTTGGCCAGATCGGAGTCCCGATCGACATCGTCGACATCTTCCGCAGGCCGATCGCGGCCGGCGAGGCCGTGGATCAGGCGATCGCGGTCGGCGCGAAGGCCGTCTGGATGCAGCTCGGGATCGTCAACGAGGAAGCTGCAGCACGCGCGGAAGCGGCCGGTCTGAAGGTCGTCATGGACCGCTGCACGAAGATCGAGATCATGCGGCTGAATGTGGCGAAAATTGGCGCGGCTGCCGACTGACAGCCGCGCCAGGTTTCACTTCGTGCCGATCGGGTCCGGGTTTCCATCCGGATCGCCGTCGACCGTCGAGTTGCCCTGGACGTTTCCTGCAAGCAGGATGCCCGCAAGGTGCGGTGCCGCCATCGACGTGCCGGAAAGCGTTGCATAGCCGCCGCCCTTGTAGGTCGAGGGGATACTGGATCCCGGCTCCGCATAGTCAACAGGCGGGTTGCCGAAGTTCGAGAAGCTCGACCAAGGGTCCACGGTGTCGGTCGCACTGGTACCCTTCGCAAAAGAGGACACAGTGTAGACATTCCTGCCCTCGGCGCGAGCCGGCGAGTGGAGCGTCGCCGATTCCGATTCGTTGCCGGCTGCGAGCGTAAACTTCACGCCCGTGGCAGCTGCTGCCACAACGGCGTCGTCCAGAGCTTTGGACGCACCACCACCGAGGCTCATATTGGCGACCCCGGTGCCGCCCGCAGCGCCTGCGACGTAGTCGACACCTGCGATCACGTCCGAGTTAGTGCCCGATCCTGCGTTATTGAGCACACGTACCGCAACCAGCGTAGCGCCCGGACTGACGCCTACGACGCCTATGCTGTTGTCCTTGGCGGCAATGATGCCTGCAACATGGCTGCCGTGGCCATTACCGTCATCAGGCGAGTTGCCGCTGGAGAAGTTGCGGCTCCGGCCCGTGTCCACGTTTAGATCGGGATGATCGAGATCGATCCCAGTGTCGATGACCCAAGCGGTCCCGTTTCCAGAATAGCTTCCGCCTCCAACCCGAGTAACACCCCATGGAACGGATTGGACGGGCTGAGACGGTGCGGGCCTGCCGAGTACCCGAAAATCAAGCGGACCGGACGCGCTCATCTCCATTTCCTGGTCCTGCTCACAATAAGCGATCTTTGGATTATGACTTTGCAGCTGGGCGGCAGAGTTCGCCGAGACGGAAAAGCCTCGAATGCTGTTCTCGTACACATGCCGTAGGCCGGCGCCAGCCGCTCGGCCCGCTTCAGCGCGCACATTCGCTCGCGCCACGGCTCCCGCCTTGAACACGCAAATGTAGCTCCCGGCGATCTTGTCGCCAGCCTTTGCAGCTGCCGGAGTGCTAGAGAGTGCCGCTACAGCGACAGTGCAAGCGCCGATAATGCCCAGTTTATACATGGAAGACCCCCTTCCGGATTGACCCAGTTCCCCTTGTGCGTCCGAGTCGACACGGGAAACTGTATATCAATCAAGGGATTACACCAATCGGGGGCGTTCAGGCTGCGGCGACCGTCATTTCCGGAATGAGGAGAGTGGGCGAATCCACCCCCCGACGGAACTCGAGGTCATTCCCCGGCTCGAGCGTCGCGAACATGTCGAGCAGGTTGGAGGCGATGGTGATCTCCGCGATCGGCTCGGCGATCGCTCCGCCGCGGACCATGAAACCGGCCGCGCCTCGGCTGTAGTCGCCCGTCACGCCGTTCACGCCCTGGCCGATCAGCTCGGTCACGAGCACGGCTTCGGGGGATGCGTCGAACAATTCTTCGCGGCTTCGCTCACCGGCCATAATGTACAGATTGCTAGGGCCAGCGCCCGGAGGTCCGCCGACGCCGCGGACCGCATGCCCGGTGGGCTGAATACCGAGCTGCCGGGCGGAGGCGCTGTCGGCGATCCAGGTCTTGAGGATCCCGTCCTCGATCAAGTCGGTTAGGGAGACGGGCAGGCCCTCGCTGTCAAAAGGCCGCGAGCGCAGGCCGCGGCGGCGCAGCGGGTCGTCGACGATGCGCAGCCCCGGCGCGAAAATTCGCTGGCCCAGCTTGTCCTGGAGGAAGGAGGATTTGCGGGTAACCGAAGAGCCGGTGATCGCGCCGACGAAATGGCCGAGCAGCGACCCCGCTACGCGAGGGTCGAACAGAACGGGATAGCGTCCCGGCTTCGGCTTTGACGGATTGAACCGGGCGACGGCGCGCTCGCCGGCCAGGCGGCCGATTTCCTCTGGAGGATCGAGGTCGGCGAGGTGGCGCACGCCGTGCCACGCGCTGTCCCGCTGCATGGACGGGCCCTCGCCGGCGATGACGGACACGTTCGCGCTGTGCCCGGTCGAACGATAGGCCCCGCTGAAACCGGTCGATGTCGCGAGGGCGACGGAGCTCGACGAGCTTCCGGCCGACCCTCCGCTGGAGTTCGTCACGCCGGGAATGGCCAGCGCCGCTTTCTCGGCCGCAAGGGCGCGTTCCCGCAGCCTTTGCGGGTCGTCGGCGCTGCTGTCATCGGAGTCGATGTCCGGAAACGGTCCGGATGAGAGCAGGTCGGCCGGTGCGAGCCCGGCGTAAGGGTCTTCTGGAGCTTCCCGGGCCATCGCAACGGCGCGAGCGACCAGTTCCCGCAGCGCCTCCGGCGAGAAGTCGGACGAGGCGACGCTTGCCGAGCGCTGTCCCACGAAGACTCGGAGGCCCATCTCCTCGCCCTCCGAACGATCGACATGCTCCAACTCGCCGAGGCGGACCTGGACGCTCTGGGATTCAGAACAGACGTAGAGCGCGTCCGCGGCGTCGGCGCCCGCGGTCCGCGCCTGCTCGACAAGCGCCTCGACGCTCTCGCGTGCCTTTTCGACTGGAAGCATGATCGGCGGTTAGCGGCTGGCGAGGCCGACGACCAGCATGGCGAGGAAAATCAGGAAGCCCGCGGTCCGGTTCGACCGAAACAGTCGCAGGGCGCCTTCGCCGTCCTTCGGGTCGGCCCGCCGCACCTGGTTCGCAAGGTGGATCGCCGCGGGTGCGAGTGCCAGCAGCGCCAACCAGTCGGACCGTACCGACCAGAGTGCAATAGCCCAGAGCAGCACGGCGAGCGCGTAAAAGAGCGCGACCCCGAGCGCAGCCTTGTCGCCCAGTCGGCGGGCCGAAGACTTCACGCCGACCAGCGCGTCGTCCTCGATGTCCTGGATGGCGTAGAGCGTGTCGTAGCCGACCACCCAGGCAATGCTTCCTAACCAGAGCAGAAGCGCAGGCAGGGCGACTGAGCCGGTGACCGCGGGCCAGCCAACCAGCGCACCCCAGGAGAAGACGAGGCCGAGCCATGCCTGCGGCCACCAGGTGATGCGCTTCATGAAGGGATAGGCCGCCACCGGCGCCACACTGACGAGCGCAACGATTGCCGCCGTGACGTTGAGCTGCGCGAGAACGAGTAGGCCTATCGCGCAGAGGATTGCGATCAGGATCCAAGCGGAACGGACCGATGCACGGCCGCTTGCGAGCGGGCGGAGGCGCGTGCGTTCGACCTTCCGGTCGAGGTCCTTGTCGACGATGTCGTTGTAGACGCAGCCCGCGCTGCGCATCGCGAAGGCGCCGAGGAGGAACCACAAGAGCAGATCCCAGCGGTTGCCGACGCCGGCGAGCGCAACACTCCAGGCGCAGGGCCAATAAAGCAGCCAGGTGCCGATCGGCCGGTCGAGCCGCATCAGCGAAGCGTAAGGCCGCAAGCGCGGCGGAAGTGCGCCGATCAGGCCTCGGCGTTCGCTGTCGGGGACGATGTCGATGCCGTCGGCCATGACGGCTGATTAGTCGGGGCGCCCGAGGCCTGTCGAGAAGCGCGGAGTTGTCGCGCGCCGAGGATCAGCAGGCCCATCGGGACCAGGGGCGTGACGTTCACCGGTCCATGGACAGACGCGATCTGCGCGATTGTCAGGAGTGGCAGGCACCACAAGATCGCCAGCGGCAGAGCCGGGGATCCGCGCTGCGCAAGCCAGAAGAAGGCGACCACCAGAAGAACCGCGTCATAGGGAAAGACGTAGGGGCTCGCGAGCAAAGTCGCGGCGGCGAGAATCCCGGCCTTTGCCGTCACATCTTCGTCAGACCGCCAGACGCGCCAGACCAGCATGGCCGCCGCGGCAGCGACCAGCATGTGGAGGCCGAAGGCAAGCTCCAGACCGGCGCCAGCCTGCCTCAGCGCTGCATAGACGCTGGCCATCTTGTGCCAGCCGACGAGACCGTCGCGGCCGATGTTCACGTAGAGCGGCATCTGCGCGAGCCACGCCTCGGTTGCAGCGACTCCGAAGACGGCGGCCCCCACGGCCAGAAGGCCGAGGGAGGAGGTTGCCGCGCCGGCAATGGCTCGCCACTGCCGCGCGGCGAGAAGGGCGACGGGCAGCAGCAGGCCAAGCTGAGGCTTGATGACGAGGCACCCGAGCAGCAGGCCGGCCGCGAACGGGCGGCGCTGCAGGAACAGCATTCCCCCGGCGAAAAGCGCCGCGGTGACGAACGCATTCTGCCCGATTGCGGCATTGATAAAGACCGGCGGAAAGGCCGCGGCAAGCCATCCCGACTGTGGGAACATGCGCCGAATGAGGACGAAAAAGACAGCGAAGGTCGCCGCCGACCAGACGGCCAGCGAGACGGCGAAGGGCAGCAGTCCGAACGGCGCGACCAGCAGCAGGAAGGCCGGGGGATAAGGGAAGGGCATGCCGTCGCCGTTGACGAATGTCACCACGGCCGACTGCACCTCGTGCAGCCTCGCCTGGTCATAAGCGGCCGCGGGATCGCCCGAGAGAGCAAGCTGCGCCGCGCCCCAGAAGCTGATGAAGTCGCGGTCGGTCGGATTCGAGGCGTTCCAGAAGAATTCCGCGATTGCGACGAGGATCACGAGGACGGCCATCGCCGTTCCGACGCGCTTGAAGCGGTCGAACGGAGACGCCGCCGGCTTTTCCGGACGCTCGTTCTCCGGCGCCGAAGCGATTGAAGCCAACTGCACCTCCTGCGTCATCGCTCTAGGCGAAACGTGGCTAAGGAATGCTTACCGCCGGTTCGGCTCGGGGACGGTCGGAAAGCATCGAAAGTTAACTCCCCGGGTCAATGTCTTTGCGCTATCGGCCCGCAACCGGGTGGACCGAAGGAGAGCGTAATGAACAGGATGCACCTGTTCGTGGCCGTCATTTGTGTCGGCGCGATTGCAAGTCCAGCGATGGCCGGTGAGGTCAACGGCAGCGATACAAATCCCAAGTCCCAATATTCGCAGGGCAACTCGCTCTGCAAATTCTCGGGCTTGAACGACAATCCGGACAGCACCAACCCCGCCAATCCCGGCGGGCGTACGCAGTCCTACGGAACGTCTGTCACGCTGGACCTGTTTGATCCGAGCGATCCCGACGAGCGGGCCAGCTTCTTCTTCCCGGGCGTGGGATGCAATCCACACCGCCTCTCGCAGGGCGGCGGCGGCGAATAGCAGGATCCTGCGACACGGGGCACGGCGGCAAGCCGTGCCCCTATTCCCTCACTCATTGCTCGACTGTTGTCGCGGCTGATGCCTATTGGCGTCCATGCCCGCCACGCCCGCCTGGCCGCCGAAAAGCCTTCCGCGCCTTTTCGTGCGCGAGGAGTTGGCTGAAAATGTCCGCCTGGACCTCGATGCGGGACAGGCGAACTATCTTGGCAATGTGATGCGGCTCGGCGAAGGCGCGGAAGTCCTGCTGTTCGACGGCAACTCGGGCGAGTGGCTTGGGCGCATCGCGGAGGCTGGCAAGAAGCGCATGGCTCTGAAG
>Ga0247828_10000777_pt1 | contig 10464 bp, 8 predicted proteins | sample 12C_Control_Day3_FD_192425 | JGI IMG/M metagenome (GOLD analysis project Ga0247828, IMG submission 192425) | Soil microbial communities from agricultural site in Penn Yan, New York, United States - 12C_Control_Day3 | ecosystem: Environmental > Terrestrial > Soil > Agricultural land | place: USA... | reverse complement strand
TCGCGCCGGGGTCGGAAACGATCAACGCACCGAGCGCGTGAACGGGAACACCTTCGTCAGTCCCAGGATGTCGGTCACCAGCAGCAGCACGAAGATGAACACCAGCACGCCGAGGAAGCTGTCGGCGCCCGCCGGGGCGGTGTCGATGGTGTGCGCCAGCTGCTCGACCTCGGCGTCGGTCAGCGCGGCCACGCGCTCGCGCGCCTGGTCGGCGCTCAGGCCGTGTTCCTGCAGGCCGGCCGCGACGTCGGCGCGGTCGAGCAGGGACAGCACGCGCGCGCGCTGCTCGGCGGCACGCGTGTCCACCGACACCACGCCCTGCGCCTGGGCGACCTGCGCGGTGCCGACCAGCCCCGCCTGCGCGCTCTGCAGCATGCCGGCGTAGCTCACGCTCGCGGCCACCACGGTCGCGACCCAACGCTTCGTTCGACTCATCGGATTCTCTCCATCGTGTTCTCGGTTCCGCCGCGCGCATCGCGCGGTGCGCGAATGCTAGACGGGGCGCGGCGCGGACGCGGTTACAGAACGCGCAAAAGCGACCGGCTGAGGCCTGGACGCCACGCTCGCGGTACGCTCGCACACGATGGAGCCGCCGCCCGCCCGCTGCCGGTCCCCGGCGCACGCCGGCGGCACATCCACGCGCGCGGCCGCGTCGGCCCGTGCGGCGAGGGGTTCCACTCGATGAGCCTGCGCTACCTCTGCCTCGCCGGGCCGACGGCGGCCGGCAAGACCGCGGCCACGCTCGCCCTGGCGCGCGAGCTGCCGCTGGAGGTGGTGAGCGTCGACTCCGCGCTGGTCTACCGCGGCATGGACGTCGGCACCGCCAAGCCCGACGCGGCCGAGCGCGCCGAAGTGCCGCACCACCTGATCGACGTGATCGACCCGGCCGAGGCCTATTCCGCGGCGCGCTTCGTGGTCGAGGCGCGCGCGGCGATCGAGGCGGTCCGCGGGCGCGGCCGGCTGCCGCTGCTGGCCGGCGGCACGATGCTGTACTTCAAGGCGCTGTTCGACGGCATGGACCCCCTGCCGGCGGCCGACCCCGCGCTGCGCGAGAGGATCGCCGCCGCGGCGCGCGAGCGCGGCTGGCCGGCGCTCCACGCCGAGCTGGCGCGCGTCGACGCGGCCAGCGCGGCGCGCCTGGCGCCGCACGACGCGCAGCGCATCCAGCGCGCGCTCGAGGTCTGGCAAGCCTGCGGCACGCCGCTGTCGGCGCTGCAGAGCGGCCGCTTCGACGGCGCCGCCGCCGCGCCGGCCGACACGGCCCTCATCTCGCTCGAGCCGGCCGACCGTGCGACGCTGCACGGCCGCATCGGAGAGCGCTTCGCTGCCATGCTCGGTGCGGGCCTGGTCGACGAGGTGCGCCGGCTGCGGGCGCGCGGCGATCTCGACGGCGGCCTGCCGTCGATGCGCTGCGTCGGCTACCGGCAGGTGTGGGAGGCGCTCGATGCCGGCGAGCTGGACCCCGCTCCGGGCGCCCCACTGCCGCCCGACGTGCGGGCCCGGCTCCAGGAGCGCGGCGCCGCGGCCACGCGCCAGCTCGCCAAGCGCCAGCTCACCTGGCTGCGCTCGATGCCCTGGCGCCACGTGGTCGCCTGCGACCAGCCCGACGCGGCGACCAGGGTCGCCACGCTGGCGCGCCGGCTGCTGGAGGAGGCGGCATGAACGTCCCGCGCGCCGCGGGCCGCAGGCGGTCGCGATGAGCCTGCTGGAGATCGACGGCCTCGCCAAGCGCTACGCCGACGTGCCGGTGTTCGACGGCGTCTCGCTGCGCGTGGAGCCGGGCGAATTCGTCGCGCTGCTGGGGGAGTCGGGAGTGGGCAAGTCGACCCTGCTGAACGCGATCGCGGGCCTGGACACCGTCGACGCGGGGCGCGTGCGGCTCGACGGCGAGGAGGTCACCGCGCTGCCGGAGCCCGCGCTCGCCCGGCTTCGGCGTGCCAAGCTCGGCTTCGTGTTCCAGGCCTTCCACGTGCTGCCGCACCTGACCGTGGCCGACAACGTCGCGCTGCCGCTGCTGCTGCTCGACCGGCCCGACCCGGACCGCGTGCTGCAGGTGCTCGGCGCGGTCGGGCTCGACGGCCTGGGCGCGCGGCTGCCGGCGCAGCTGTCCGGTGGCCAGCTGCAGCGGGTGGCCATCGCGCGCGCGCTGGTGCACCGACCGCGGCTGATCCTGGCCGACGAGCCGACCGGCAACCTCGACCCGGGCACCGCCGAGCGCGTGATCGACGCGCTGGCCGCCGAGCTGCGCCACGCGGGCGCGGCCTGCGTGCTGGTGACCCACTCTCGGGCCGCGGCCTCGCGCGCGGACCGCGTGCTGCGGCTGACGCCGCACGGCTTGCGGTCCGACGGTGCGGCAGGGAGCGCGGGATGAAGGCGCGCCTCACCGCCCCGCCGCGCGGCGCGCGATCGGGCGCGACCCGCGTTGCCGCGCCCGGCGCGCTCGCCTGCGCAGCGCCGCCGCGCGGACGCCGACGGAGGTGCCCCGAGTGAACGCGGCCTCGCCGGCCGGGCGCGTTCCGCTCGCCCGGCTGCTGCGCGCGCTGTCCTGGCCGGAGTGGCGCCACCACGCCGCGCGCCAGGCGAGCGCGGTGGTGGCGGTGCTGCTCGGCGTCGCGCTGGCCTTCTCGGTGCAGCTGATCAACGCCTCGGCGCTGGCCGAGTTCGGCGCCGCGGTGCGCAACGTCAACGGCGAGCCGGACCTCAGCCTGCGCGCCGCGGCCGGCTCCGGCTTCGACGAGTCGCTCTACGCGCGCGTGGCGGCGCATCCGCAGGTCGAGCTGGCCTCGCCGGTGATCGAGCTCGACAGCTACGCGCTCGATGCCGGCGGCCGGCGGCGGCCGCTACGGATCCTCGGCATCGACGCGCTCGTTGCGCCGCGGCTGTCGCCGGCGCTGCGGCCGCAGCCGGCCGACGAGGCCGACCGGCTCGCCGTGCTGGACCCCCAGGCCGTCTTCCTCAACCCGGCGGCACGGCGCGCGCTGGGCCTCGATGCCGCCGCGCCGGCGACGCCGGGCGAACGCGCCCGCGGCGCATCGGCGCCGCGGGCGTCCGGCCCCCCGGCCGCGGACCGCGAAGGCGCACCGCCGTCGCCCGCCCCGGCCTCGGACGGCGCGCCGCGGGTGCGCCTGCAGACGGGCCTGTCGCTGGTCGAGCTGCGCGTGGCCGGCGACTGCGCCGCGCCCGGCGCGCCGCTCGCGCTGATGGACATCGCCGGCGCACAGGCCGCCTTCGGGCGGCTCGGGCAGCTCACCCGCCTCGACCTGCGCCTGGCTCCAGGTGCCGATCGCGAGCGGGTCCTGCGCGAGCTGGCGCTGCCGGTCGCGGTGCGCGCCACCACGCCGGCCGACGCCGAGCAGCGGCTGTCGAACGTGTCGCGCGCCTACCGCGTGAACCTCACCGTCCTGGCGCTGGTGGCCTTGTTCACCGGCGCCTTCCTGGTGTTCTCGGTGCTGTCGCTTTCGGTCGCCAAGCGGCAGCCGCAGTTCGCCCTGCTAGGGGTGCTCGGGCTGGGCGCGCGCGAGCGGATGCAGCTGGTGCTGGCCGAGTCCGCACTGGTCGGCGCGCTCGGCAGCGTGCTCGGGCTCGCCGCCGGCACCGGCCTGGCGCTGCTGGCGCTGCGCTGGCTGGGCGGCGACCTGGGCGGTGGCTACTTTCCCGGCGGCGCGACGCCGGCGCTGCGCTGGAGCGCCGGCGCCGCGGCCCTGTACGGTGCGCTCGGCGTGGCCGCCGCCCTGGTCGGCGGCTGGCTGCCGGCGCGCGCCGCCCAGCGGCTGCAGCCGGCCCAGGCGCTCAAGGGCCTGGGCGAGGCCGCCCACGCCAGCGGCCGCGCCTGGATCGGACCGGCGCTGATGGCCGCCGGCGCCCTGCTCGCGCTTGCGCCGCCGATCCGCGGACTGGCGCTGGCGGCCTACGCCTCCGTGGCGCTGCTGCTGCTCGGCGGCATCGCCTGGGTGCCGGCCGGCGTCGGCCTGCTGCTGCGAGCGGTGCCGGCGCGCGCCGGGCGGCGCGGACGCCCGGAGTGGCTGCTGGCGGTGGAGCGCGCCCGCCACGTGCGGGCCAGCGCCACGGTGGCGGTGGCCGGCGTGGTGGCGAGCCTGAGCCTGGCGGTCGCGTTGACGGTGATGGTGGCCAGCTTTCGCGACGCGGTCTCGCGCTGGCTCGACAGCGTGCTGCCCGCGGACCTCTACGTGCGCACCGCCTCCGCCGCCGATGGCCGCGCCGACACCGCCTGGCTGCCGCCCGAGTTCGTGCGCGCGGCGAGCGCGCTGCCCGGCGTGGCGCACGCCGAGACGCTGCGCGCGCTGGCGATCCCGCTCGACCCGGCGCGGCCGGCGCCGGTGCTGATCGCCCGGCCGCTGGCGCGGCCGGAACAGGCGCTGCCGCTGGTCGGCGCGCTGCGGCCGGCCGGGCCGGGCGAGCGCGCGGCCTACGTCAGCGAGGCGATGGCGGAGCTGTACGGCGCGAAGCCCGGCAGCCTGCTGACCCTGCCGCTGCCGGGCCCCGACGGCGCGCGGCCCATCGCCTTCCGGGTGCGCGGCGTGTGGCGCGACTACGCGCGCCAGTTCGGCGCGGTGGCGATCGACGCCGCCGACTTCCGCGACCTCACCGGCGACACCCGCGTCAACGACCTCGCGCTCACGCTGGCCGAGGGCGCCGACCTGGCCGGGCTGCAGCGCCGGCTGCGCGCGCTGGCCCCGGACCCGGAACTGCTGGAGTTCGCGCCGGCGCACGAGATCCGGCGCGCCTCGCTGCGCATCTTCGACCGCAGCTTCGCGGTCACCTACTGGCTGCAGGCGGTGGCGATCGCGATCGGCCTGTTCGGCATCGCGGCCAGCTTCTCGGCCCAGGTGCTGGCACGCCGCAAGGAGTTCGGCCTGCTGGCCCATCTGGGCTTCACGCGCGCGCAGGTGCTCGCGATCGTCGCCGGCGAGGGCGCCGCCTGGACGGCGGCCGGCGCGCTGCTCGGCCTGGCGCTGGGCCTGGCCGTCAGCGTGGTGCTGGTGCACGTCGTGAACCCGCAGAGCTTCCACTGGACGATGGAGCTGCGCCTGCCGGCCGGCCGGCTGGCGGCGCTGGCCGCGGCGGTGGTCCTGGCCGGCACCGCCACGGCGGCGATCGCCGCGCGCCGCGCGCTGTCGCGCGACGCGGTGCTGGCGGTGAAGGAGGACTGGTGAGTCCGCGGCGGCGCGCGCTGCTGCTCGCGCTCGGCGCGGCGGCTGGCGCGCGCGGGCTCGCGCCGGCCGCCGCGCACGCCGCGGGCGCCGCGGAATCCGTGTTGGCGGACGCCGCACGCGTGGGGCCCGGGGCGGGTTCGCCGGCGCCCACGGGCCCGCAGGGCGCCGCATCGGCCTCCGCGACCGGCGCCCCGGCCGAGGCGCCGCCGGCCGCGCCCGAGGTACGCCCCGGCGCCGCGCTCGTGCTGCCGCGCGATCTGGGCGCGCATCCGGACTTCCGCAGCGAGTGGTGGTACGTGACCGGCTGGCTCGAGGAGGCCGAGGCCGCTGACGCCGGCGCCGCGCGCGCCGACTGGGGCTTCCAGATCACCTTCTTCCGCACGCGCACGGGCGTCGCGGCGGGCCACCCGAGCCGCTTCGCGGCGCGCGAGCTGCTGTCGGCGCACATGGCGCTGAGTGACCCGCGCGCGCAGCGGCTGCGCCACGACCAGCGAGTCGCGCGCGCCGGCTTCGGGCTGGCCGAGGCGTCGAGCGCCGACACCGACGTCGTGCTGCGCGGCTGGCGGCTGGCGCGCGAGGGGCCGCTCGGCGCGCACCGCTACGTCGCCGCGCTGGAGTCCGCCGCCCAGGGCTTCGGCCTGGCGCTGCGCTTCGACGCCACCCAGCCGGTGCTGTTCCAGGGCGATGGCGGCTACTCGAGCAAGGCCCCCGAGCCGCGCCACGCCAGCTACTACCTCAGCGAGCCGCAGCTGGCGGCGAGCGGCACGCTTCGGGCGGACGGCCGCGTGCACGCGGTGCGCGGCCGCGCCTGGCTGGACCACGAGTGGAGCGAGGCGCTGCTGCATCCGGACGCCGTCGGCTGGGACTGGATCGGCATGAACCTGGACGACGGGGCCGCGCTGACCGCCTTCCAGTTGCGCCGCCGCGACGGCAGCGCCCTGTGGGCCGGTGGCAGCTTCCGGGCGGCGGGCGGCGCGCCGCGCGCCTTCGCCGCCGAGGAGGTGCGCTTCACGCCGCTGCGCCGCTGGGCGAGCCCCGCCACGCGCGCCCGCTATCCGGTGCACTGGCGCATCGAGACCCCCGCCGGCCGCCACGAGGTCCGTGCGCGCTTCGACGCCCAGGAACTGGACGGCCGCGCCTCGACCGGCGCGGTCTACTGGGAAGGCCTGAGCGAGCTGCTCGACGGCGCCGGGCGGCGCGTCGGCCGCGGCTACCTCGAGCTGACCGGCTACGCGACCGCGTTGCGGCTCTGAAGCGGCGCCGCCGGTGCGGCCGGCTGCGCTGCGGGCACAATGGCTCCATAGCGGCCAGCGGAGCGATCATGTTGTCTGCCGAGAGCGCGTGGAGGGTCCTGCATGCAGAGCACGGCAGCATGCGAAGGCTGTTGTACTCGGTCGACGCCGCCTTGCGTTCCGATGGCTGGCAGCGGCCCGGGCCCCGGCTGGACGCCGTGCGAGCGCCGCTGCAACGCCTGCAGACGTTCGACGACGCCACGCACCGGCCCAAGGGCGTCGTGCTCATGTCCACCCTGCGCGGCCGCTCGGCGCAGGCGGACGCGCTGCTCGACGAGCTGCAGCGCGATCGCGAGCGCTGCGACCGGCTGCTCGTGCGGGCGCTCGCGCTGCTCGACGCCATCGAGGCCGGCGAGGCCGGCGCGGCCGAGGCCCTGCCCGCAGTGCTCCAGGAGCACCGCGCCACGCTCCTGCACCACCTGGAGCGCGAGGACACGCTGCTGCACTCGCACACGGCCCGGCTGCTGACGGCCGCCGAGTGGTCGGAGGTGGTGTCCTCGATCTCGTCGGTGGTGGAGTCCGCCGCGGCGACGCGCGAACAGCGTCGGAGACCCGGCCGGGCGGCTTGAACGAGCGGCTTCTTCGCAGCGACCCGAGGGGGCCGGCGCAGGAGGGCCGCCGGCTGCCGTGCCGCGGCCTTCCACGGCGCGGATACGCGACCCTGCGGCTTCGGACGACGCCACCGGAGCCGCGCGAGGCCGCGCGACCCCCGTCCTCCGGCGGGCACCCGTCGAGTCGGTCGCCTGGAAGGGGCCAAGCTTCGCCGCCAGTTCGTAGCCCTTTTCGCAGGCGTGCAGGAACCTGTCCGAGCCGCGCTTCCACGAGGTAGCGTGGCCGCCGGGTCGCCCCGTCGCCGGAAGCCGCGCGCGCCGCCATCGAATCCTCAGCCTCGCTGCCTACACTCGCCCGATGACCGTTTCCCGCCCGCCGGCGACGCCCGCGCCGGCCGCCTTCCCCCTGCCGCCGCCGGCAGCCGACGCCGGCACCGACCCGTCCACCCCGCCGATGCGGGCCGACGCCGCGACCGTGCGGCCGAAGGCCGGCAGCGTGCGGCCGCTGCGCGCCCTCGGGCCCTTCGTGCGCCGCTACCGCGGCCGCATCGTGCTGGCCGGCGTGTTCCTGCTGCTGGCCGCGGTCACCACGCTGCTGGTGCCGCTCGCGCTGCGCGGCCTGATCGACCAGGGCCTGCTGGCCGCGGACCCGGGCGCGCGCGTGATGGCGCTGCGCGAGCACTTCCTCGCGCTGTTCGCGGTGGGTGCGGCGCTCGGCGTGTTCTCGGCCTGCCGCTTCTACCTCGTGACCTGGCTCGGCGAGCGCATCACGGCCGACCTGCGCAACGCCGTCTACGCGCACGTGGTGCGGCAGAGCCCGGAATTCTTCGAGACGGCCCAGACCGGCGAGGTGCTGTCGCGCCTGACGACCGACACGACGCTGGTGCAGACGGTGGTCGGCTCCAGCCTCAGCCTGGGCCTGCGCAACTCCGTGATGGGGCTCGGCGCGCTGGCGATGCTGGTCGTCACCAATCCCTACGTGATGTCGCAGGTGCTCGGCATCCTGGTGCTGATCGTGCTGCCGGCGGTGTGGTTCGGCCGCAAGGTGCGGCGGCTGTCGCGCGCCAGCCAGGACCGCGTGGCGGACTCCAGCGCGATCGCCGCCGAGGTGCTGAACGCGGTGCCGGTCGTGCAGAGCTACACGCAGGAGCGCCGCGAGGCGCAGCGCTTCGACGCCGCGACCGAGCGCGCCTTCGCGACCGCGGTGAAGCGCACGCGCATGCGCTCCGGACTGATCGCCTTCGTCATCTCCGCCACCTTCGGGGCGCTGCTGTGGGGCCTGTACCAGGGCACCCAGGCCGTGCTGCGCGGCGACATCAGCGCCGGCCACCTGGGCCAGACGGTCGTCTACGTGATCCTGCTGGTCGGCTCGGTGGCGGTGCTGGCCGAGGTCTACGGCGACCTGCTGCGCGCCGCCGGCGCCAGCGAGCGGCTGATGGAGCTGCTGGCGACGCACTCCCCGATCGCCAGCCCGGCGCGGCCGCGCGACTTCGACGACGCGGGCGCCGTGGGAGGCCGCCGCGAGCGGCGCGGCGCGCGCGTCAGCCTGCGCGACGTGGTGTTCCACTACCCCTCGCGGCCGAAGCTGGCGGCGCTCGACGGCGTCAGCTTCGAGGTCGAGCCGGGCAGCACGGTCGCTCTGGTCGGCCCGAGCGGGGCCGGCAAGAGCACGGTGTTCCAGCTGCTGCTGCGCTTCTACGACGCGCGCTCGGGCACCGTGACGATCGACGACGTGCCGGTGCACGAGGCCGGCCTGGAGGCGCTGCGCGAGCGCATCGGCCTGGTGCCGCAGGACAGCGTGGTGTTCTCCACCAGCGCGCTGGAGAACATCCGCTACGGCCGGCCGTCCGCGAGCGACGAGGAGGTCTTCGCGGCGGCGCGCGCGGCGCACGCCGACGGCTTCATCCGTGCGCTGCCCGAGGGCTACGACAGCTTCCTCGGCGAGCGCGGCGTGCGGCTGTCGGGCGGCCAGCGGCAGCGCATCGCGATCGCCCGTGCGATCCTCAAGGACGCGCCGCTGCTGCTGCTCGACGAGGCCACGAGCGCGCTCGATACCGAAAGCGAGCGGGCCGTGCAGGCGGCGCTCGACGCGGCCATGCGCGGCCGCACGACGCTGGTCATCGCGCACCGCTTGGCGACGGTGGTGAACGCCGACCGCATCGTCGTGCTCGATGCCGGACGGGTGGTCGACGCCGGCACGCATGCCGAGCTGCTGGCGCGCAGCGGACTCTATGCGCGGCTCGCCGCGGCGCAGTTCGCGGACACTCCGCCGCGCGAACGGGCATGAAACCTGCCCTGCTGTCACTAGCGGTTGCGGCAGCCCCTTCCCGAACCGCTACAAACTCGTCGAGAGGTCGCCGTCGCAGCGGCGCCCGGCGGGCCGCCGCCCGCGATCCGATTCCCACCACGCTGCAGGAGAGGTCCATGCACAAGAACACCGTCCGGCGCTCGCGCGTCACCGCCACCCTCGTTGCCGCCGCGCTGATCGGCGGCGGCCTGGCCGGGTGCGAGAACATGAGCGAGCGCGAGAAGGGCACGGCCCAGGGCGCCGGCATCGGCGCCGTCGGCGGTGCCGCGATCGGCGGCATTGCCGGCGGGCGCAGCGGCGCGGCCACCGGCGCGGCGATCGGCGCGGTGGGTGGCGCGATCGCGGGCAACCTGTGGTCCAAGCGGATGGAGGACAAGAAGCGCGCGATGGAGCAGTCGACCCAGGGCACCGGGGTCGACGTGACGCGCACGGCCGACAACCAGCTCAAGGTCAACGTGCCGAACGACATCTCCTTCGACACCGGCCGGTCGAACGTCAAGCCGGAACTGCGCAGCGTGCTCGACAACTTCGCCAACGGCCTGCAGAACGACCAGTCGGTCGTCGTGCGCGTCGTCGGCCATACCGACAGCACCGGCAGCGACGCGATCAACGACCCGCTGTCGGTCGATCGCGCCCAGAGCGTGCGCGACTACCTCGCCGGCCGCGGCGTGCCGGCCACGCGCATCGAGACCAGCGGGCGCGGCTCGCACGAGCCGATGGCCGACAACGCCTCCGAGGCCGGGCGGGCCAAGAACCGCCGCGTCGAGATCTTCCTGCGCGAGCCGCAGCAGACGGCGGCGGCGCCGGCGCCTGCACCCGCGCCCGCGCCCGCACCGTATCGCTACTGAGGCACAGCCCCTCCCTTCCCCGCCGGGGCAGGTTCCGGAACGCCCGCCCGGCGGGCGGGGCCTGGGACCGCAGGGCTGCAGGGCCGGCCCCGGCATGCGTGGCGGTCCGCCCGGCCGGGTCTGACGGCCGCAGGCCCCTTCGCTGCGCCGCCGCCACGGCCCGGGAGCCGCCGCGCCCGACGCTGGGTCTGCCGGCGCCGCGCCGGGGCGCCTGACTACAATCCCGCCGCACGCTTGCGATCCGCGCGACGGCCTGCCGCCGTCGTGGCCTCCCGCCCCGACGTCTCGCCC
>Ga0247828_10000776_pt1 | contig 10465 bp, 6 predicted proteins | sample 12C_Control_Day3_FD_192425 | JGI IMG/M metagenome (GOLD analysis project Ga0247828, IMG submission 192425) | Soil microbial communities from agricultural site in Penn Yan, New York, United States - 12C_Control_Day3 | ecosystem: Environmental > Terrestrial > Soil > Agricultural land | place: USA... | reverse complement strand
GCGCCGCCGCCTCCGCGGCCGCACTCGCCGCACTGTCCGCCGCACCGCCCGCGGCGCACGCCCAGGAACCGTCCCCGTCCGGTGACCGCCTCACCGTCACCGTGCGGGACGCGGGCGGTGGGGCGGACGGGACGTACGAGATCCACTGCCGGCCGAGCGGCGGCAGCCATCCCGACCCGGCCGGGGCGTGCGCGGCCGTCGAGCGAAACACGCGGTGGGGGAAGGACGTCTTCGCCCCCGCGCCCCGGGACGCCGTCTGCACCATGCAGTACGGCGGGGCCGCCACCGCCCGTGTCACCGGCACCTGGGCCGGCCGCCCCGTCGACGCGGCGTACAGCCGGAAGAACGGGTGCGAGATCGCCCGCTGGGACCGGCTCGTGCCGCTGCTGCCCGAAGCGCGCGGCGCGGGGCGCCCCTGAGGAGGAGACGGGGCGCGGTGGGGGGCGCGCGGCGGCGAGTCGGGGCACAGGGGGCGTAAAGGTCCCGCGAAGGTTCCGGACGCGTCGGCGCAGGCAGTCACGGGTTCCGGGAGCACCCGGCGTCACATCGCCGTCACTTCCTCGTGCGATGTCCGTCCCATCCGGCGTCGCGAGCGCAACCCCAGCGCTTAGAATCCCTCGCGTGACACGTTGCGGGCAGGTTGGCAAGATGGCCCGAGCGGTCGGCAGGTCGCGGTAACAGGGAGGAAGCGTCTCGTGAGCAGCAGGCCATCCCGAGGCGCTGCTCGCCTCGCAGCCATACTGGACGCGCTTCCCGACGCCCTGGTGCTGGTCAACGCCAACGGGACCGTCGTCAACGCCAACACCATCGCCCTCGAGGCGTTCGAGACCCCGGGCACGGCCCTGGTGGGCCGGGGGCTGCTGGATCTGCTGCCCGAGTTCGACAGCAAGCTCATCCCGGGGTCGATGCGGCGGCCCGACCACGTCGACCCCGCGCGCACCAAGCCGACCCGGATGACCGCCCGGCGGACCGACGGGACCGAGTTCCCGGTCGAGGTCACCAGTGCGAATCTGGAGAACAGCCAGCAGACGTACGACAGTTACGGGTACACCGGCGACGAGCTGCTGATGCTCGTCGTCCGCGACCTCTCCGGCACGGTGGACACCGAGGCCGAGCTCGCGCGTTCGCAGCGGCAGACGGAGATGATCCTGCGCGCCGCCTCCGAGGGCGTCGTGGGGACCGACACCGACGGACGGATCGTCCTCGTCAACCCGGCCGCCGCCCAGATACTGGGCTACCGGGCCGGCGAACTCGGCGGGCGCGAACTGCACACCCTGGTCCTGCACTCGCGCGCCGACGGCGCCCCCTTCCCGTACGACGAGTCCCCGCTCGCCGACACCCTGCGCTCCGGGCGCAAGCACCGGGTGCGGGGGCAGGTGCTGTACGCCAAGAACGGCGACCAGGTGCCGGTCGACCTGACCACCGCGCCGGTGCGCGACGGCGACCAGCTGGTCGGCGCCGTGATGACCTTCGCCGACCGGCGCACCTACGACGCGCTCGTCGCCGAGAAGGAGGACGCCGAGCGCAAGGGCGCCGAGGAGCTGGAGCGGCTCGCCGAGGAGCACGCCTCCGAGCTCACCGCGCTGCGCCAGAGCCATGTCACGGAGCTGGAGGAGCTGCGGGAGCGGCACGCGGAGGAACTCGCCGCGAACGAGGAGCGGTACGCCGCGCTCGGCGAGCGGGAGAAGGACCGCTACGAGGCCCTCGCCGCCCGGCACGACCAGCTGCTCACCCTGCTCGGGCGGTCCCTGCGGGGCCCGCTGGACGAACTGCGCCGTGAACTGTCCGCGCTGGCCGCCGACGACGCCGGACAGCTGTGGCCCGAGGCGAACCAGGTGCTCCACCACCTGTCCGCCGGCTACGCCCGGATCACCACCCTCATCGACAACGTCCTCGGCTACCAGCAGCTCGACGCCGACGGCGGGCAGGTCGCCCGCACGAAGGTGATGCTCGACGCGGTCGTCGCCGCCGGCGTCGACGGGGCCGTGGAGCTCGTCGGGCCCGGCCGGGTGCAGTTCGCGGTGCACGCGCCGCCCATCGAGGCCGAGGTGGAGCCGCGACTGCTCGCGACCGCCCTCGCGCACCTCGTCGCGGACGTCGCGGGCGTCGACGCCACCGGAAACACACCCGTGGCGGCGGCGGGCGGTTATCTGGACAACACGGTCGTGGTCGCGGCGGCGCAGCGCGGCGAGGTCGTACGCATCGAGGTGCGCGGGCCCTACGGCGGCGGCGACCCGGTGCACCAGCCGATCGTGCGCGGGATCGTCCGGGCGCACGGCGGTGTGCTGCAGACGCACGAGGTGCCGGGGATGAGCGGCAGCGCGTACGTCCTCGAGGTGCCGATCGGGGGCGGGGCGGGCGCCGTGGCGGCCCCGCCGGCCAGCCAGGACGTGGCGGTTCCGGCCGAGGAGGCCGCTCCCGCCGAGCCGGCCACGAGCGGTGGCCGGCGGCGGGCGCGGCGTTCCTCCGTGGACGCCTTCCTGGAGAGCGAGATGCCGGGCGCGGACGACGGCGGCTCCGACGGCACGGACACCGCGCCCACCGGCCGGCGCAGGCGCCGGGCGGCCGAGGCCGCGGCCGCCGCCGAGGCCGCGGTCGCGACGGACGCCGAGCCGGTTCGGGCACAGCTTCCGGCGCAGGCGTCCGGCGGCACCGGGCGGCGACGTGGCCGGCCGGCCGAGGACGCGACGGGCGCGGTGGGCGCCGAGGTCGAGCTCGCCGGGGCGGCCGGGGTGTCCGAGGGTGCCGTCGTCACCGCCGCCGAGCACGCGGCGGGGGCCGCCGCGTCGAACACCGGGCTGGGCGGGACCGTACCGCCGCAGGGGGTGCCCGCACCGTCCGGGCGGCGCGCCCGGCACGGGTCCGGTGAGCAGCAGGCGCTGCCGGCGGCGCTGCCCGCGCCGTCCGGCGGGGACGGGGCGGCCGACGGGCCCCAGGCCGGGGTCGCCGTGCACGTTCCCGCCCAGGCTTCGGGGCAGCAGCAGCCGACGGGGCGGCGCAGGCGTGCGCTGGCCGCCGCCACCGAGCGGGCGGCGGCCCAGGAGGCCGCGCCTCGCACGGTGTTCGCGCTGCCGCCGGCCGAGGCGGACCAGGAGCAGCCCGCGGGGCAGCAGGCCGAGGCGGTGGGGCACGCCGGGGCCGACGAGAGCCGCCATGACGCCGTCGCGCACGACCAGGCCGAGGACCACACTCCGCCGCAGCCGCACCCCACGACCGCGCCGACCGGCCGCCGCCGGCGGGCCGTGGCCCGGCCGGCCCAGCCCGACGGCACGAACGCCCAGGCCCCGGGGGCGCCCGCGCAATGGGGGACCACGCCGGTCCCGGCACCGGGCGCCGCGGTCCCGCCGCAGGGTGCCGCCGCCGTATCCCCGCAGGGGAACCCCGCACCGGCGCAGGGCGCCGCCGCACCGGCCCACGGTGCATCCGTGCCCGCCCAGGGTGCGACCTCTCCGGCACAGGGGGCTCCCGTCCCGCCGCACGGCACTCCGGCACCCGCACAGGGTGCCGCCGTATCCCCGCAAGGGGCTGCCGTCCCGGCGCACGGCGGTCCCGTACCGGCGCAGGGTGCGGCAGTCCCGCCGCACGGCGGCCCGGTTCCGGCTCAGAGCACTGCCGCCGTACCTCCGCACGACGGTCCCGCGCCCGCACAGGGCGCTGCCGTGCCGCCGCAAGGAGTTCCCGTACCGGCGCACGGCGGTCCCGTACCGGCTCAGGGCGCCGCAGCCACGCCGCATGGTGCTGCCGCACCGGCACCCGGTGCTTCGGTGCCCGCGCAAGGTGCTGCGGTACCTCCGCACGGTGGTCCCGTGCCCGCGCAAGGTGCTGCGGTACCTCCGCACGGCGGTCCCGTGCCGCCGCACGGTGGTCCCGTGTCCGCACAGGGCGCTGGCGTACCCCCGCAAGGGGCCCCCGTCCCCGCGCACGGCGGTCCCGTGCCGGCGCAGGGCGCCGCAGTCCCGCCGCACGGTGCTGCCGCCCCCGCACCCGGTGCCGCCGTAGCCCCGCACGGTGGTCCCGTGCCCGCGCAGGACGCTGCGGTACCCCCGCAAGGTGCCCCCGTCCCCGCACACGGCGGTCCCGTACCGGCTCAGGGCGCCGCAGCCACGCCGCAGGGCGCTGCCGCACCGGCACCCGGTGCTTCCGTGCCCGCGCAAGGTGCTGCGGTACCTCCGCACGGTGGTCCCGTGCCGCCGCACGGTGGTCCCGTGCCCGCACAGGGCGCTGCCGTGCCGCCGCAAGGTGCCCCCGTCCCCGCACACGGCGGTCCCGTGCCCGCACAGGGCGCCGTAGCCCCGCAGGGTGCGGCCCCAGCCCCGCACGGGGCTTCCGTGCCGTCCCAGGGTGTGCCCGCGCACGGTGCCGCCGTGCAGGGGGAGGGTCAGCCCTTGCCCGCTGCCCAGCCGTTGCCCGCCGAGGGCACCCCCGCCCCGCAGCAGTGGCCGACCGCCGGTGACACCTCCGGCGCCGGGACCGCCGTTCCGGCGGGGCCGACCCCCGCCTCCGGCACCCCGCTGCCGCCCGAGGGCGCTCCGGCCCAGCGGGCCGCCCAGCCGCTGCCCGCGGAGGCCTCGGCGCCGGTGGATCCGAACTCGACGCAGGGCCGGGCGATCAGCGTGCGAACGCTGGGCCAGGGCGTGCCGTTCAACCGGCAGGCCGCCCAGGTCCAGCAGCCACTGGCGTCGGCGACGCCGCCCCCGCACCAGCCGGGCGGCTCCGGCCGCCGCCGCAAGCTCGGTACGCGTCCCGACCCGGCCGCGGGCAGCGAGCAGAACACCCGCCCGCATCCGTCGGGCGGCGAGCCCACACCCGCCGGCGCCCAGGCGCCGGCCCCGGCGCAGTCCCGGCTCGCGCCGGCGGGCGAGGCCGGACGTTCGTACGCCATAGGGGCGCCCTCCGCGGACGCCGCCGAGGGACCCGAGCCGCTGGACGGTCCGGGCGGGGCCGTCGAGGTGGCGGATCCGCCGCGTCCGCAGCCGATGGACGACGAGCTGCCGCCGGAGCCGCTGGACAACCCGCGCCGGCTGCTGGTGTGGCCGGCGCCGGACGTCACGACGCAGCAGGCGCTGAGCGACCGCGGCTACCGGCCGGTGATCGTGCACTCGCGCGAGGAGGTCGACGCGCAGATCGCGGCCTTCCCCGCCGCGCTGTTCGTGGACCCGCTGACCGGTCCGATCACCCGCACGGCGCTCCAGTCGCTGCGGCAGGCGGCGGTGGCCGCCGAGGTGCCGGTGCTCGTCACGGCCGGACTCGGCCAGGCCTCGCGCGACGCCGCGTACGGCGCCGACCCCGCCGTGCTGCTGAAGGCGCTCGCGCCGCGCGACAGCGAACAGCACCCCCCGCGGGTGCTGCTGATCGAGGAGCACGCGGAGATCGCGCTGGCGCTGACCGGCACCCTGGAACGGCGCGGCATGCAGGTCGCTCGGGCCGCGAGCGACGCCGACGCGGTGACGCTCGCGGGGCAGTTCCGGCCGAACCTGGTGGTGATGGACCTGATGCAGGTGCGGCGCCGCCAGGCCGGTTCCGCCGGGATCGTCGACTGGCTGCGGGCGAACGGGCAGCTCACCCGCACCCCGCTGGTCGTCTACACGGCCGCCGTCGACCAGGCGGACCTGCCCCGGCTGGCCTCCGGCGAGACGGTGCTGTTCCTCGCGGAGCGCTCCACCAGCGCCGAGGTGCAGGACCGGATCGTCGACCTGCTGTCGCGGATCGGGACCAACTGACGGACGGGCCCCACCGCCCGCGGACGAACGGAGTGCGCCGGCCGGCGAGCGGGATGTTCCGCTCACCGGCCGGCGCGCTGCCGTACGGGCGTCAGATCTGGGTGATGTCCAGCGAGCCCTCGGCGTACTGCCTGCGCAGCACCTTCTTGTCGAACTTGCCGACGCTGGTCTTCGGCACCGACTCGATCACCGTCCAGCGCTCCGGGAGCTGCCACTTGGCGATCCTGCCCTCCTCCTGGAGGAAGGCGCGCAGGGTGGTGAAGTCGGCGGTGGAGCCCTCCTTGAGGACGACCGTGGCCAGCGGGCGCTCCCCCCACTTGTCGTCCGGGACGGCGACCACGGCGGCCTCGGCGACGTCCGGGTGGGACATCAGCGCGTTCTCCAGCTCGACCGAGGAGATCCACTCGCCGCCGGACTTGATGACGTCCTTGGCCCGGTCGGTGAGGGTGAGGAAGCCGTCGGGGGAGATCGTGCCGACGTCTCCGGTCTTCAGCCAGCCGTCCTCGCTGAACTTGTCGGCGGGGCGCAGCGGCTCGGCGTCGGGGCCGTTGTAGTAGGCCCCGGCGATCCAGGCTCCGCGGACCTCCAGCTCACCCGCCGACTCGCCGTCCCAGGGGAGGCGTTCGCCGCCGGGGCCGGTGAGGCGGGCCTCGACGCCGGCCGGGAAGCGGCCCTGGGTCAGCCGGTAGGCGAACTCGGCGTCGGTGCCGACGGCGCCGGCCGGCGGCCGGGCGATGGTGCCGAGCGGGGAGGTCTCCGTCATGCCCCAGGCGTGGCAGACCCGCATGCCGAGCTGGTCGAACGCCTCCATCAGGGAGGGCGGACAGGCGGAGCCGCCGATGGTGACCTGGGTGAGGGAGGAGACGTCCCGGGGCTTGGCGGTCAGCTCGGCGAGCAGGCCCTGCCAGATGGTGGGGACGGCGGCGGCGTGCGTCGGCTTCTCGCCCTCGATCATCTCGGCGAGCGGGGCGGGCTGCAGGAAGCGGTCCGGCATCAGCATGTTGACGCCGGTCATGAAGGTGGCGTGCGGCAGGCCCCAGGCGTTCACGTGGAACTGCGGGACGACCACCAGGGAGGTGTCCTCGTCGGTCAGGCCCATCGACTGGGCCATGTTGACCTGCATGGAGTGCAGGTAGATCGAGCGGTGGCTGTAGACCACGCCCTTGGGGTCGCCGGTGGTGCCGGAGGTGTAGCACATGGCCGCGGCGGCACGCTCGTCCAGCTCGGGCCAGTCGTAGGCGACGGGCTGTCCGGCGAGCAGCTCCTCGTACTCGTGCACCCGCGCGGTGGCGCCCGCCAGCGCGGAACGGTCGCCGGGGCCGGAGACGACCACGTGCTCGACGGTCTTCAGATGCGGCAGCAGCGGGGCGAGCAGGGGGATCAGCGAACCGTTGACCAGGATCACCCGGTCGGCGGCGTGGTTGACGATCCACACGAGCTGCTCGGCCGGCAGGCGGAGGTTCAGGGTGTGCAGGACCGCGCCCATGGAGGGGATCGCGAAGTACGCCTCGACGTGCTCGGCGTTGTTCCACATGAGGGTGGCGACGCGTTCGTCGCCGGTGACGCCGAGGTCGTCGCGCAGGGCGTGCGCCAGCTGGGCCGCGCGGGCGCCGATCTCCGCGTAGGAACGGCGGTGCGGTTCGCCCTCGCCGGTCCAGGTGGTCACCTGTGAGGTGCCGTGGATCGCCGACCCGTGGGTCAGGATCCTCGAGATCAGCAGCGGTACGTCCTGCATGGTGCTCAGCACGGCGTCCTCCTGGGCGACATTGCCTGCGGGGCGGTAGGGGCTGCGCTGATTCTGCGCACATACCACGCGGTATGTCACTAGGGGAGCGGATGATCGATCAGTCCGTGCCCGGCGGGCGCCGTGCCTCAGGAGCGGACGAGTCCCAGCTCGGCGTCGTCGCGGAGCTTGCCCAGCGCTCTCGACACGGCGGACTTCACCGTGCCGACCGAGACGCCGAGCACCTCGGCGGTCTGCACCTCGCTGAGGTCCTCGTAGTACCGCAGGACGACCATCGCCCGCTGCCGCGCGGGCAGCCGCATGATCGCCCGCCACATCGCGTCGCGCAGCGCCTGCCGCTCGGCCGGGTCGTCGCCGGGCACCGGGTCCGGCTCGGGCAGCTCGTCGCAGGCGAACTCGTCGACCCTGCGCTTGCGCCACTGCGAGGTCCGGGTGTTCAGCAGGGCCCTGCGCACATAGCCGTCGAGGGCTCGGTGGTCCTCTATGCGCTCCCAGGCGACGTACGTCTTGGCGAGCGCGGTCTGCAGCAGGTCCTCCGCGTCGCTCGGGTTCCCGGTCAGCGACCGGGCCGTCCGCAGGAGCACCGGCTGGCGGGCCCTCATGTACGACGAGAACGACGGGTACGGGAGGGTCTGCGCCGCTGTGGCTGGAGTGGCGGCCCTCGAAGCGCTGGTGCAGACGGGTGTGGTCATGGCTCAACGCTATGAGCGGGGCCGCTCCGGCGGATCGCCCGCAGGTCCCGAAGCCGGATCCCCCTCAGGTTGTCGGGGTGGGGCCGGCCCCACCTCCTGAAGGTGGACGAGCGGGTGAGGGGTACTGCGGGTCGACCCTGAGGGGGCCGGGCCGGGGCAACGCCCGTGCGGCGGTACCGGAGTACCGCCGCCAAGACGCCTCGCACCCCCGAGAAGCACACCGGGACGGTCAGCGCACCGGCCTCACCACAGCGGGCTGAAGCTGATGGCCACGTTGTCGTTGCCCTGATTGACGGCCGTGAAGGCGGATCCGTTGACCTGGGCGCTGTTGCTCTGGTTGGTGGCGCCGGGCCCGTTGGCCTGCTGCTGCGAGGTGGCCGAGTTGCCGAAGTTGTCGCCGCCGACGCCGGTGCCGAGGGCGTCGGCCTGGGCGGTCGTGACCGTCGCGCTGGCTCCGTCGTCCGCGAGGGCGCCGTTGTCCGCCGCCGCGACGCCGGTGAAGAGGGCGGCGGCGAGCGGAAGGGCGGAGACCGCGGCGATGACGCGGGCGGTACGGATGCTTGCCATGTTGTTCCCTCCAGAACATGGACGCACCGGCTCATGGCCTTGTGTGCGTGAAGTACGGCTGTCACCGGGGAAGTTGTCCCCCCGCCCCGGTGTGGTGCACGACGTCGCGAGATCAGAGTTGCCCAGGGAATCCCGCCGAACCACCCCTGAAGCCGCCATTCGCACGCAAGCGTGACGACAGGCCGATAAACCCCCGCACGCCCCTGGAGTCCCGTCCGTGCCCGAGGGGGACCGCCTCCGCCCCCGTCACCGCAAGAGAGGAAGCGTTCCGCCACTTCTTCCGCTTCTGCCGCGGAACGCCTCCGTCCCGGCGCGTCGCACTCCCTCCCCCCTTCCCTTCTTCGAACATGTGTACGAACATGGAGCCATGGCCACCACCGACCGGCAGGCCACGACGCTGGCCCTCGCACACGCCCTGTCAGCCGCCGAGCGCGGGCTGGCCGTCATCCCCCTGTCCCGGACGAAGCTCCCGGCCCTGCGCTCCCCGCACCACGACGACCCGGAGCCGGCGGGACCGCCCTGCCACGGCGAGTGCGGCCGCTTCGGCCACGGCGTGCACGACGCCTCCACCGACCCCGCCCGGATCCGCGCCCTGTTCGCCGCGGCGCCCCGCGCCACCGGCTACGGCATCGCCTGCGGGCTCCCCCCGCACCATCTGATCGGCGTCGACCTGGACACCAAGACCGGCACGGACGCCCGCGCCGCCCTGCGCGAACTGGCGCTGCGTCACCTGTTCACCATTCCCGCCACGGTGGTCGTGCTGACCCCGAGCGGCGGCCGCCACCTCTGGCTGACCGGCCCGCCGGACGTCGTCGTCCCCAACTCCGCGGGCCGGCTCGCCCCCGGCATCGACATCCGGGGCGCCGGCGGCTACCTCGTCGGCCCCGGTTCCCGTACGGACCACGGCGCGTACGCCGCCGCCCCCGGCACCGCGCACCTGCCGCCGGCGCCCTGTCCGCCCGCGCTCCTGCGCCTGCTCCTGCCGCCCCCTCGCGCACACCACCCGACACCGGCGCCGGCCGGCGGACACGGCCAGGGCCTGGTCCAGTTCGTCCTCGCGGCGCACGAGGGCCAGCGCAACACCCGCCTGTTCTGGGCCGCCTGCCGCGCCTACGAGGACGGCATCGGCCCCCTCCTGGTGGACCCGCTGGTCGCCGCCGCCCGCACCACCGGCCTGTCCGAACGTGAGGCCCGCGCGACGATCGCGTCGGCCGCGCGCATGACCGCCCACCGCTCCTGACGCCTGCTCCACCGAAATTCGAAAGCCCCGGATGCGCCACCGCCCTAAAGTGCCGACCATGGCACTCGCCCGCGTCGTCCTCGCCTCCGGGCGTCCGATCGACCTCTCCGACCTGCGCATGTCGTCCACGTACGGCGGACTGCTCGAGGGCTACCCCTGCAAGCCCCTCAACGACGCGAGGATCGACGGACTGCTGCGCTCCGCCGAACGCGCCTTCCCGGGCGCCCCGGTGCACCTGGTCACGCCGCCGCGCGAGTACCCCGACCAGTATGCGGGCGCCTTCGGCCCGGTGGAGGTGCTGCCCGCCGTGACCTGCGTCGGCAGCTTCCGCTCCACCTCCCTCGAACCGGCCCACGACCGCGCCCTGTACCGCTCCCGTCTGACCGTCGTCTGGTTCCAGCCCACCGCTCACGTCCCGTCCGGCCACGACGCGGAGACCGGCCTGCTGGACGTGGCGTGGGAGCGGCTGGCGACGGACGAGGAACTCTGACCCGCACGCCCC
>Ga0247828_10000767_pt1 | contig 10517 bp, 12 predicted proteins | sample 12C_Control_Day3_FD_192425 | JGI IMG/M metagenome (GOLD analysis project Ga0247828, IMG submission 192425) | Soil microbial communities from agricultural site in Penn Yan, New York, United States - 12C_Control_Day3 | ecosystem: Environmental > Terrestrial > Soil > Agricultural land | place... | reverse complement strand
CTTGAACAGCCGCTCCATGCCGGCTTCGTCGGCGGGGATGTTGGGGTAGACTTCGCTGTAGGTTCCTTCGAGCCAGGCGTTGGCAACCAGCGCGGGGCCGCCATGTCCGGGTCCCGTGATGTAGAGCATGCTGAGGTCGTGCGCTTTAATTAGCCGGTTGAGGTGTACGTAGATGAAGTTCAGTCCCGGCGTCGTACCCCAATGGCCGAGCAGGCGTGGCTTGATATGTTCCTCGGTCAGCGGTTCCCTGAGCAAGGGATTGGCGTAAAGATATATCTGACCCACCGACAGGTAGTTGGATGCCCTCCAATAAGCATCGATTTGCGACAGCTCTTTGCTCGAAAGTGACTTGGCCGCCTTTTCCTTTTCCATCAGTGCCTGCGGCATTTCAGTCTCCATCAGCTAAGTGAGAATTCCGGGGTTCGTGTTGTTGCGGCGTTCTGCCAGTCCATTCGATCGAGCAGCGCGTCGATCGGTACGCTGGCGAAGCCGGTAAAACTGTCGGCAACCGCGTAGGGAAGCAGCAGCGTCCGCGCCTGGACCAAGCCGCCGCAGCTGTAGACCACATTTGGCACATATCCGCCGCGAGTCACTGGACCGGGACGCATAAGCGGCGCCGCAAGGCGGGCGATCACCTTCGACGGATCGTCCTTGTCGAGCAGGCATGCGCCGATGGCGTAGCTTCGAACGACGCCGACGCCGTGGGTCAGGACCAGCCATCCTTCGTCGATCTCGATTGGCGAACCGCAGTTGCCCAGCTGGATGAACTCCCATGGGAACAGCGGTTCAAGGAGCTTATTTCCTTCATTCCAATCGTAAGGGTCGTCCGATTCAAGCAGCCAGATATTTTCCTGATCCTGCCGGCTTAGCATTAGGTAGTGGCCGCCGACCTTGCGTGGGAAGAGTGCCATTCCCTTCCCGGTCGAATAGCGCCCTCTGAGCGGGCGAAGCGAAATGGTGCGTGGTTCCATGATAACGTGCATCATTTCCGGACGCGCGCGTTGACCGTCGAACGCCGTATAGGTGCCGAAGATCTGCGGCTCCTTTCCTGCCTCCTCGAACACGACCAACCGCATGTCTTCGATGCCCTGACGTTGGCTTACGGTTGTCGGGAACAGGACGACATCAGAGATGGCGCAATCGGTATCGCGTTCGACATAGGTGACCAGATTCTCGCCCTCTCCCTCGGTCCGCACGACGTGCAGCATGATCCCCTCGGGACCTGCCTCTTCGATCTGGAATCCGGACTTGGGCGACCAGCTTCCTGTCCTGAACGTCACCGAGGAGACATGCCCTTCGCCGACGCTTCGAAGCGACAGCAGGAACCGGACTCCGCTATCCGGCATCGCCGCGTCCTCGGGGTGGGCAATCATGCTGGGATTGAACAGCGCCGCGGCTTCGAACGTATACTCGGCGCAGAAATAGGCCGCGATCAGCAATTTCCGATCTTTGCTGACCTCCACGGCTTCGATCGCATTTCCGCTTAGCCTGTCGAAGTGACGCAGCAGCCGCTGTTCCGCATTGCGCGGCCTCTCCGCCAATGCTCCGATGAGCCGGTCAAGTATTGCCCGCACTTCCTCGTCCCTCAGTGCCAGGACTCGATCAACGATCCTTTGCGACCGTGGATTGACCGGGTTGGTATATTGCTCGGGATCGGCGGGCACGAACGGGCGCATTAGGACGCGCGCCGCATTGGGACGCAAAAAGACATCAGACAATGTGACGATGTCGGAATGATCAGCCAGGTAATTCATAGCGCCGTCCACGCCCCCCCTGGTGAGCTCAAACCCTAACAGCGTCGAGATGGCGGGGCATCCGGAATAGTGCTGAGACCGGCTGCTATTTGGGAGCAATGGTCGCAAGACGAACTCGGGCCATCGCGGCGGTGCGGGTTTGGCCCGATTGTGGCTCAGCCTTGACGGAGCAAGAAGCTCCGCTTTTCGCGGAGTGGGATTATGCAGACGCCAGACGAACGGCCCGTCTCCCAGGGATCGGGAAGGACGGTCAGCCTTGCCGATGAAGAAGGTGTCCGTGAAATACTAAAGGACACGCTGTTCGGACTTTGGGCAACGGTGAACAACCTCACCAGGCTCAGACCCTCAAGCCACAAGCGCTTCAGGGTGACCGTGTTCGGCTCAGCCCGAACAGAGCCGGGCCATTGGGTCTATGAGGAAGTACGAAGGATGTGCTCTGGTCTGAGCGCGATGGGCTGCGACATCGTGACTGGCGGCGGTCCGGGATTAATGGAAGCCGCCAACCGAGGCGCGGCCGAAGGTGATGAGGGCGGAATGGCCGATAGTGTCGGAATTCGCGTCCACCTGCCCTTTGAGCAGACCGTCAATCCGTTCGTCGAGCAGGCGTTCGAGCATGAAACTTTTTTCACGCGACTGCACCAATTCGTCCTCATGTCCGACGCCTATATCGTTGCCCCGGGAGGTATCGGCACTCTGCTGGAAACCGCGATGATATGGCAGCTGTTGCAAGTGCGACACCTTGAAGTTCCTCTGATCTTAGCTGGCCCAATGTGGAAGGACCTCGTGGTCTGGGCTCAGGAGCATCTTCTTCGACCGGGCTTCGAACTCGCCAACCCGGATGATATCGCCATTCCAATCTGTGTCGCCAATGCGGATGAGGCGGTGGCTGCCCTCCGCCCGCATTTTGACAAGTGGCGGCTAGCGCAGGAAGCCGGAGGAGTGCCCGCATAGCAAAACGGCGGAGCGTTTCCGCTCCGCCGTTGCCCACTCCCCGAGAAAGCTGGTTTAGGCTGCGACCTCGGTCGCGCCGCTTTCCGTCTCGGCATCGCGCAGCACATAGCCGCGGCCCCAGACGGTCTCGATATAATTATCCCCGCCGCAGGCGAGGCTCAGCTTCTTGCGAAGCTTGCAGATGAACACGTCGATGATCTTGAGCTCGGGCTCGTCCATGCCGCCGTAAAGGTGGTTGAGGAACATTTCCTTGGTGAGCGTCGTGCCTTTGCGGAGCGACAGAAGCTCCAGCATTGCATATTCCTTGCCGGTCAGGTGCACGCGGGCTCCGTCGACCTCGACCGTCTTGGCGTCGAGGTTCACGGCCAGCTTTCCGGTGCGGATGACCGATTGCGAATGGCCCTTCGAACGGCGGACAATCGCATGGATTCGAGCGACAAGCTCGTCGCGGTGGAATGGCTTGGTGACGTAATCGTCGGCGCCGAACCCAAGGGCCCGGACCTTTGAATCCATCTCGCCGATACCTGACAGGATCAGCACTGGCGTCCCAACCTTCGCGGTGCGGAGCTTTTTCAGCACGTCATAGCCATGCATGTCGGGCAAATTGAGGTCGAGAAGGATGATGTCGTAGTCGTAGAGCTTGCCTAGATCGAGGCCTTCCTCGCCCAGATCGGTGGTGTAGACGTTGAAGCCTTCCGTACCGAGCATCAGTTCGATGCTCTTGGCGATGGTCGCTTCGTCTTCGATCAGCAGAACCCGCATCCTATATTCCCCTGGTTAGGCCGCCGATCAAAAGCACAAAGGTTGCGCGCTTTTAACGACGTCTAAGCGTCCATTAACCATGTGGTTTCTGACCTTAAAAGGTTAATAGTGCGTAAAGCTTGGTAAATGGTCCGGGCCGTTGCAGCATTGCATCAGTCTGTATCACTATTGGACCCATTTCGTTTTTCAGGATCTGTGATGACCGTACATGTAAACCTTGAGGATCGGATCCTATTCGTCGACGGCGAGGCAATCGTTATCGACAAGCCAGAAGGACTGCCCGTCGATGCTCCGCGCGCCGGCGGCGACAGCATCGAAGCAAGGATCGACGAGCTGAAGCTGGGCTTTCAGCGGCCACCCGTTCCGATGCACCGGCTGGACCGCGATACGTCGGGATGCCTGCTGCTTGCCCGCAATCCTCGCGCCGTGAAGCACTTTCAACAGGTATTCGAACGGGCGGGCGTTACAAAAAGCTATCTGGCTGTCCTGGATGGCGTGATCGAAGGCGATGAAGGGACGATCGAACTTCCGGTCGCCAAGATTTCCAGTGCCAAGGGCGGATGGCGGATGGTCGTCGATCGGGGCGGCAAGTCGGCCGCGACCCGTTGGCGCCGGATCGCCGAGGCCGACGGGCAAACCCTGGTCGAATTCCAGCCGCTCTCGGGCCGCACGCACCAGATCCGTGTCCATGCGGCGCGAGGGCTTGGCGCTGCGATCGTCGGCGACCCAGTGTACAGCCTTCCGGACGACGCGGAGCTTGGCGGAATGACCCTTCCTGACAGCGGGATGCTGCTGCATTCGTGGCGGCTTGTCGTTCCGCGCGAACCCAAGGACCCCATCGACGTGACGGCCCCAGTCCCCGATCGCTTCGGCCGCTGGCTGGATTTCCTATGAAGCCGGAGGATGTCGTGCTGCCAGAAGAGGCGCTCAGCGAACGCTTCCTCGCCGCGACTGGTCCGGGCGGCCAGAACGTCAACAAGGTCGCAACCGCCTGCCAATTGCGCGTCGACGTCTTCAAGCTCGGCCTTAGCCCGGAAGTCTATCAGCGGCTGAAAGATATTGCCGGTACGCGGATGACGAATAATGGCGAACTCGTCATCACTGCTCGAAACTACCGGACGCAGGAGGCCAATCGCGAAGACGCGCGGACGAGGCTGGCAGAAATGATCGCCAAAGCCCATATGATCCCGCGCAAGCGAAAGCCGACGCGGCCGAGCAGGGCGGCGAAGGCGAAGCGGGTCGACCAGAAGAAGCAGCGCAGCCAGGTCAAGGTCGGGCGCGGGAAAGTGGACTACTGATGTACGATTTCAAGATCGAGGCAGCAGACAAGGCGACTCTCTATGCCGACTTGGCCTCCGCGCTGGAAGGCCTGGTCGCTGGCGAGCCAGACGGCATCGCCAACATGGCCAATGCGACCGGCCTGATCTGGGAAGCGCTTCCAGATATCAATTGGGTCGGATTCTATCGCAACATCGACGGTGAGCTGGTTCTTGGGCCGTTCCAGGGCCGCCCTGCCTGCATCCGCATCGCCTTTGGGACGGGCGTCTGTGGCGTCGCGGCGCAAACGCGCGAGGTGCAGCTTGTGGAGGACGTGCACGCCTTCCCGGGCCACATTGCTTGCGACAGTGCGTCGAACAGTGAGATCGTCGTGCCGCTGATCCGTGACGGAGAGCTGCTCGGCGTGCTTGATATTGACAGTCCGAAGCATGCGCGGTTCGATGCCGAGGACGAGGCGGGTGTAGTTCGCCTCGCCGAAATCATGACGAGGGCGATTTAGCTCAACATCTCGAGCTGGTCGTCGGTAAGGCTTCCGGGGATTATCATCACCGGTACTGGCAGCTTGCCGGAATCATTACCCGTAAAATGTGCCACCAGCGGCCCCGGCTTGCCGGATGGCGCCGCGCCCAGAACCAGGGCGGCAATATCTTCACGAGTGCCGATATGGGCACGAACTGCGGCGACCGGGTCGCCCTGCCGGACGATGATCTCCGGAGTGATCCCCGCCGAGTTCATGATTTCTCCGACGGCGGCGGCAACCACGCCTTCGATGCGCAGCCGCTGCTCTTCTTCGATCGCTGCCTGGACCCCACCCCACTGAACGAAGTCCTGCGGCTCGACCACCGCGAGCACATCCACGGCACCGCCGGTTTTGGATGCCCGCCGAGCGGCAAAGCGAAGCGCAACGCGTGCCTCCGGGCTGTCGTCGATTACGACCAGATAGGTCCGGACCATCCCTGTTCTCCCCATCGAGACGCTGCTGCAAGTCACTGCCACTGGCAAGCTTATTCGACTTGACCCAATCGCCGCTTTGGCCTTTGTGCCGGGCGAGTCCCGACACGCAGCCCGAGAGAGCCCATGTCCATCGAACTGAAGATGCCCGCCCTGTCGCCGACGATGGAGGAAGGGACCTTGGCCAAATGGCTAGTCAAGGAAGGGGACACGGTTTCGTCGGGCGATATCCTGGCTGAAATCGAAACGGACAAGGCGACCATGGAGTTCGAAGCGGTCGACGAGGGCAAGATCGCCAAGATTCTGATCCCCGAAGGCTCTGACGGCGTGAAGGTCGGGACCCCCATCGCAATTCTGGCAGGAGAGGGCGAGGACGCCGGGAGCGTTGCCGCCGCTCCGCCACCCAAGGCCGACGCTGCTCCGCCGCCAAAGGTCGAAGAACCGAAGGTCCAGGCTGCGCCGCCGGCCAAGGGCGGTGGAGAAACCCCGCCTGCCGCCTCGGCGCCGGCCACGTCCGCTCCTAAGGCAAGCAGCGGCGATCGCATCAAGGCGTCACCGCTGGCTCGCCGACTGGCCGAGGCCCAGGGTATCGACCTTTCGACCCTCAAGGGATCAGGCCCCGGCGGACGGATAGTCCGCGCAGATCTTGGAGCTGCTGCGGGAGGCGCCATGGCTACGCCCGCTTCATCGGCATCGGTTCCGTCGCCATCGGCCATTTCAACCCCGGCGCATGTCGAACCTCTCGATATCCCGCACGAAGTGATCAAGCTTTCCAATATGCGCAAGACGATCGCGCGGCGCCTCACGGAATCGAAGCAGCAGATCCCGCATATTTACCTGACGCTCGACGCCAATCTCGATGCGCTGCTCAAGCTCCGCACTGAACTCAATGCCGGCCTCGCGAGCCGCGGCGTGAAGCTCTCCGTCAACGACATGCTGATCAAAGCGCTAGCGCTGGCGCTGATCGAGGTCCCGGAATGCAATGTCAGCTTCGGCGGAGACCAGCTGATCAAATATAGCCGCGCGGACATTTCGGTGGCCGTCAGCATCCCCAACGGTCTCATCACGCCGATCATCGACGATGCTAACAACAAGTCGATTTCGGCGATCAGCAAGGAAATGTCGGACCTTGCGACCCGCGCCAAGGAAGGCAAGCTTCAACCGCATGAGTATCAGGGCGGCACGGCATCCCTTAGCAACATGGGCATGTTCGGGATCAAGCATTTCGAGGCGGTGATCAATCCGCCGCAAGCGATGATCATGGCGATCGGTGCGGGCGAGAAGCGGCCTTATGTGATCGACGACAGCCTGCAGATCGCGACGGTCATGAGCGCGACCGGCAGTTTCGACCACCGCGCCATCGACGGCGCTGACGGAGCGCGGCTGATGAAATTATTCAAGGAATTGATCGAAAGCCCGCTGGCGTTGGTGGCCTGACATGAAGTGGCTCTCCGCACTGCTCCTCGGTGCGATCCTGGGTTTCGTGCTGCCCATGTTTTTTGGCGGCCAGGGCGGTGTCTGGATGGCCGGCTGGACCAAATGGGGCACCATAAGGCCGGTGGCCGGCTCGCCGGGCCTCCTATTCTCGGTCCCGCTCTTCCTCGGTTCCGCAATTGCCTTCCGGATGTTCTTCAACTGGCACAAGGGTTGAACCAGCGGAATGGCTGATCGCGTGCCAACGATCCGCGTGACGGCAATGCCTTCCGACACCAATCCCTATGGCGGCGTATTCGGTGGTTGGCTGATGGGCCAGATGGGACTGGCGTGCGGCTCTTTTGCCTCGCGGCACACCGGAGGCAAGGCAGTCGTGGTCGCGGCGGACAAGCTGACCTTCACCGGCGCGATGGCGGTCGGCGACGAGCTCAGCATTTATGTCGACCTGAAACGGGAGGGCCGAACCTCGATGACCTTGGAGGCACATGCGGTCGCTCGGGAACGGGACGGGGCTCAGGAATTTGAAGTCGCGACCGGCGAATTCACCTTCGTTGCGCTCGATGAACATGACAAGCCGCGGGAAATTGCGGCGAAAGAGGAAAGCAATGGCTGATACTTACGACCTCATCGTCCTCGGCTCCGGTCCTGGCGGCTATGTCGCCGCGATCCGCGCGGCCCAGCTCGGCCTCAAAACCGCGATCGTCGAACGCGAGAATTTGGGCGGCATCTGCCTCAACTGGGGCTGCATCCCGACAAAGGCGCTGCTCCGATCGGGCGAAATGCTGCACCACATGCGTCACGCCGACAGCTTCGGCCTAGTCGCCGGCGAAGTGAAGCCGGATCTCGCCAAGATCGTTGCTCGCAGCCGCGGCGTCGCCAAGCAGCTCAATCAGGGCGTCACGCACCTGATGAAGAAGAACAAGATCACGGTTTACATGGGCGAGGGCGCAATAACCGCGCCGGGCAAGATGATCGTGAACGCGGACGGCAAGCAGACGGAAATCGCTGCCAAGCACATCCTCATCGCTACTGGCGCACGTGCCCGCGAGCTTCCGTTCGCCCAGTCGGACGGCAAGAAGATCTGGACCTATCGCCACGCGATGACTCCCACCGAGATGCCCACCGACCTTCTCGTGATCGGATCGGGCGCGATCGGGATCGAGTTCGCAAGCTTCTACAATGACATGGGTGCCAAGGTGACCGTGGTCGAAATGCTCGACCGCGTTGTTCCAGTCGAGGATGCGGAGGTCAGCGACTTCCTCGCCAAGAGCCTCGCCAAACAGGGCATGACCCTGCTCACCTCCGCCGGGGTCGACAGCTTAAAGGCTGATGCCAAGGGTGTCGCGGCGAAGATCAAGACTAAGGACGGCAAGGTGGACGAGAAGCGCTTCTCCCACTGTATCGTCGCGGTCGGTATCGCCCCCAACACCGAGAACATCGGGCTCGAAAAGCTCGGGGTGAAGACCACCAAGGGCCATATCGACACGGACGCCATGTGCCGCACCAATGTGGCCGGAATCTCGGCGATCGGCGACGTTACCGCTCCGCCCTGGCTGGCGCACAAGGCCAGCCATGAAGGGATCATCGCGGTCGAGGCGATCGCCCAGGCGCTGGGTAACAAGGACGTCCACCCGCATGCAATGGACCCGACGAACATCCCGGGCTGTACCTATTGCCACCCACAGGTCGCGAGCGTCGGACTGACCGAAGCCAAGGCCAAGGAAGCCGGCCATGAGGTGAAGGTCGGCAAATTCCCCTTCATCGGCAACGGCAAGGCGATTGCGCTCGGTGAGGTCGAGGGCTTCGTGAAGACCGTGTTCGACGCCAAGACCGGCGAGCTGCTCGGCGCGCACATGGTCGGTGCGGAAGTCACCGAGCTGATCCAGGGCTATGCCGTCGGAAAGACGGCGGAACTGGTCGAAACCGACTTCATCAACACCGTATATCCGCACCCGACGATCAGCGAGACGATGCACGAAAGCGTGCTGTCGGCGTTCGGCCGCGTGCTTCACATCTGATTGGGTTCAAGGGGGAAAGAATAAATGCGCAAGTTGCTGCTGGCCGCCGCGCTGCTGGCCACAAGCTCCGCTCATGCAGCGTCGGTCGTAACGGCTGATCGATATCTCGACGTTTTGACCGGCAAATATGTCGAGCATCCCGCCATCTTCGTCGACAATGGCGGCCGCATCACATCGATCGCCGATGCTCGGACGGTCCGCTGGGGTGCGGAGGTCAAGCATATCGACCTGTCTGGCAAGACGCTGGTTCCCGGCATGATCGACATGCACGTCCACCTCGATGGGCCGGCCGATATCGGCGGCTATCGCGGGCTCGAGTTCACCGACAGTTTCTGGCAGGCGACTGCGGTTGGAAATGCGCGGGCCATGCTCGATGCGGGCTTCACGACCGTTCGCAACGTCGGTTCGTCCTGGCGCAACGACATCGGCCTCAAGCAGGCGATCGAAAGCGGATATGCCATCGGTCCGCGCATCGTGCCGGCCGGCTATGCGCTGGGCGCAACCGGTGGGCATTGCGACCAGACCTACCTTCCGCCCAGCCTGGAAAAATCCAGCAAGGAAGAGGGCGTCGGCGATGGAGCGGAAGAGCTCCGCTACCAGGTCCGCCGCCAGCGGAAATATGGCGCCGAAGTCATCAAGGTCTGCGCCACCGGCGGTGTTTTCTCGCGCAATACGGAGCCCGGTCAGCAGCAGCTCAGCGAATCGGAACTACGGGCCATCGCGGATGAGGCGCACCAATGGGGCCTCCGAGTTGCGGCCCACGCTCATGGCGCGGATGGTATCAAAGCCGCGATCCGGGCCGGGATCGACACGATCGAGCATGCCAGCCTGGTCGACGCCGAAGGCATCAGGCTGGCGGTTGCCCGTAAACAGCCCGTCTGGTTCTCAATGGACATCTACAACACTGAATATACTCAGGCCGAGGGCCGCAAGAATGGCGAGCTGGAAGAGAATATGCGCAAGGATCGGGAGATCGCCCAGGCCCAGCGCGACGGCTTTCGTGCCGCTCACCAGGCCGGCGTTCGAATGGTGTTCGGTTCCGATGCAGGCGTCATGCCGCACGGTCAGATCGGCCGCCAGTTCGCGACAATGGTGACCTACGGAATGAGTCCGCTTCAGGCGATCCAGGCCGCAACTCGTAACGCAGCGGAAGCGCTGGGGCGGACCGGCGATGTCGGCGCGATTGCCGTCGGCCGCTATGGCGACATGGTCGCAGTGACGGGTGATCCAACCGCGAATGTCCGGCTGCTGGAGGCACCGGATGCAGTGGTCCTCGGCGGGAAGCAAATTTCCAAGGGCAACTGAACCTTTGGCAGTTGAACTTGTTGGGCTGCAGATGGCGGCAATCGACAAGGCCAGTATCCACAGG
>Ga0247828_10000765_pt1 | contig 10520 bp, 30 predicted proteins | sample 12C_Control_Day3_FD_192425 | JGI IMG/M metagenome (GOLD analysis project Ga0247828, IMG submission 192425) | Soil microbial communities from agricultural site in Penn Yan, New York, United States - 12C_Control_Day3 | ecosystem: Environmental > Terrestrial > Soil > Agricultural land | place... | reverse complement strand
GCTGCGATCGTTACTCGCGTGACCACGATTCCTCAGGTAGCTGAGCTGCTCAACAAGTACTTCAAGGTACCCATGCCGTAAATGGGAAACGCTCAGGGGAGCCCTTTCGGGGGCTCCCCTTTTTTTGCGTTCTACAAGAAGTCTCGTGTGATGATGACGACCTCATCGTCTCCGAGGTCGTCGAGGTAGGTCATGAGCTTCCGGAACAGCTCGAACGTCTGACGCTCGTCGTACTTGCTGGCATCTTCCTTGAAGATATCCAGCCAGATGGGATTGATCGCACCATTCTCAGCCATGTGCGCGTCGATGTAGAACACTAGAACCTCTTCCCGCAACCGTTGCAGCTGCCGTAGTCCTTCGGGTTACTGGCCCCGCAGCCTAAGCAGGTCTTCACCTCTCGTCCTCGAAGTCGATTCCGGTCCCACGCATGTCCCTTGCTGCGTAGTTCCACTTGATGTCCGCCTTCTCAAGAGCGCCCTTGATCGAGCGCTCGTACCTCCGGCGAGAAAGGTCAACGTTACCGCCGACCTTGGAGAGGACGTCCGCAAGGAACTGCGCCTCTTCTTCCGTCAGGTCGAGTCGGTAGAAGTTCTTCACTACAGTCTCGGTTCGCTTCTGAATCTCAGCCACGCTACTTCTTCTCCTTGATGGTGAGCCGAAGCCTGCCATCAGGCAGGCGTTCGACAACTACGATCCGCATGTACAGCCTTCGTAGGTGCGCTTGCATCTAGGGCAGAGGTTCTCACCCATGAAGCCACCTGCTAAGCAGAGCGGGAAGGATCACTTCCCAGAAACTCGACGGAACCGACAGGTAGATGCTGACAAGTGCACCCCTTACATCCATCGTGTCCCTCACCTTCACCCATTTCGTAAGGTACGTGCTGATCCCCGAACTGCTTGAACTTCTCCAGGTTGAACTTCTGGACAGCCGCATCCATGCGGCAGTTTCCGCACGTCATTGCTGCACCTCCACCTCATCGATACGCACAGTCGAATCAAGCCAGCTCCACTCCGGACCGGTTGGAGTCCAGTCGATTTCGAGAGTGTAGTTGCGGCAGTTCTTCTCGGCGTACACCTGTGCGGCAAGAGCCGCACCGATCTGGCTGTCATGGACAGAGACGAGACCCTCGCCCTCGTAGGCAACCGAGTGCATCACCACGTAGACCACGGCCATCAATGCATCCCCGCACAGGCCGGGTACATCATGTTGTGGGTCCAGCACCAGTTCGGGTCACGCTGCGGGTCATTCATCGTCGTCGATCGCTGCTTGAACAACGATCCAATCCGGCTGAACAGGTTCATCGGTGCACCAGCTTTCGTTGTCGTCTTCGTCAGCAGCAGTTGCAGCCATCTTCGTACTCATCTCCTTCCGCCTCTCGGGCGGAGAGGTAGGCATGGGCGATGATCGCATACCCTGCCAGATCGAGGAGAGTGTCCTTGATGCCTTCAAAGTTGGTGACTACTCGCTCGTCGTGTCCGAGTCGGAGGCTGTCGAGCCGGGTAATCTTGATGCCGACCTGAGTCAGCATGACCGACAGGGGGTCCATTCCTCCGCCCACGAACTTGGCAGTCTCTTCGAAGTTGTAGAACTCTCCGCGATTAGCGGTGTAGTCGGAGGTCTTGCCGATCAGGGTCTTGGTCAGGATGTCAATGCTGCGACCAATGCTCACTCAGACTCCTTGACGAGCATGACTCCGTGGGCGACCATGGTCGCCCTGACCAGCGGGTAATCGATGTCGCTGACCTCGTCGGCGAGCGACTGGTAAAGCTTATTGAACTTGATCCCGGAGTCGGCCTCGATCGCCTTGCCGACGACCGCGCACATCGCATCGACCTCCGCCTGAGTCTCAAGCTTGATCACGACAGGATTGAACTTCTGCTTCTTGCGGCTGACCTTCACTGCTCTTCTCCGAACGTCTTGGTGCGGACAGTCTGCCATGCGAGATAGGCCAGGCCCTCAAGGCCTGGCACAGCCTCAAGCTTCTGAAGCTCCACGATCATGTACTCGTCGGCTCGGCACCACGGCTCCCAGCTCTGCATCTTCTGGTAGTAGCCACGGAACTCGATCTCCTCGTAAGGCTCTCCAGCTTTGCGGCCCCACAGATCCCTGTCGGATACGCCTCGCCTGGTAATCTTGTAGCGGTAGACGTTGGTCGTATCGGTCTTGGTGTTGTTCACTTCAGATCTCCAAACACATCCGGGTACTCCTGGAGAAGCTGACGCTTCACTTCCTTGGCGAAGAGCTGCATCTCTGCGTCAGCATGCTCGGAGTCACGCTTCTTCAGGACGTCTCGCCATGCTCGAAGGTTTCCGGTGACGACGAACTTGGTCTCCATGCCGGAGGGGAGATAGTAGCGAGCGGCCTCACGGGCCTGCTTGCGCGTCTTCCCGTCACCCTCTGCCTGCCAGACCATTTCCTTGTACATCATGGCAGGATCTCCAGAGAGGTCACCATCGTTGTACGAGTCGATGTGGCACAGATCGTCGATCGCGGGAGACCTATAGGCAGGAGGCACAACGAAGTTGGCCTCTTCCATGTCCACGTACCGCTGAGACAGCTCCGAGAAGCTGAGATGGCGATGCCGGATGAGTTCGTGAGACAGGTTACGACTGACGCCCTCTACGTAGAACGTCACCGAGACGTGCTCAAGCACGCTCTCGTGGCCAAGCGAGATGATGTTCCGGATGTACCCGGAGTTCTCCTTGGTCTTCTCGCTCGGAAGATCGAACGACTCGTAGCACAGGCGACCAGCGAACTCGATGAGAGTCTGTCCGTCATTAGGGGCCGACATGTGGCCCTCGAAGCCACCCCAATAGCGAATCTCGAATTCGGAACCGCTAGACTTGCCGGGAAATTCCCGCATGAACTCAGTCTTGCCGACGATGTACAGCTTCACGCGAGTACCACCCGATTCGTGTTGGTTCGCTCAACAACCTGCACCTTGGCGTAGGTCTGGGTCAGCCGTTCGTACTGCTTTACCGCATCGGCAAGACTCTCATGGCCATAGCCCTGATCGATCCACCGATGTTCCCGCTTCGTAAGAGAATAGAACTCGGGCTCACGCCACACCTGGACGTAGTACCGGGTCCAGCTCTCGGAGAGGTCGAGCGGTTTGATCACCTCGAACGTTACGTACTCCTGCTTCTTCTTACTCACGCGATCTCCACCCGTCCGTTGCGAACCTCAACGTAGCCCTTGCTCAGACGCTCGAAGGAACCGTCTCCCCACCCGTCGACCGCGTAGATCCACACCTCAAGATCCCCGTCCATCTCTTCGAGATGCTCGATCAGCTCAGAGACCTTCATCAACTACCACCCTCTCGATTCCTACGTGCTTGATAAGTGTAGCGCACTGCGTGCATGGTTCGTCGGTTACGTAGATCGTGCCGCCCCTGGCCCTGTCGGCACCAGCTAGAAGGATGGCATTATTTTCCGCATGGATCGCATGGCATGTGTATAGATTGTAGTCTATCCCTGCCGGAGCGTCGTCGTAAGAAAGAAGCCCACGAGGGCAGCCACCGTCAACACAGTGGACTTTACCAGAAGAGACACCATTGTAGCCTTCACCGACAATCTTCCCTTCTCGGTTGACCAGGACGGCGCCTACCTGGCGCCGTGTACACGTACTGAATTGAGACAGCCCGGCTGCCTGAAGCAGCCGGTACCGGTCCATCTTCTTCTGATCAGGCAACGTCTACCCACACGATGTTCTCGCCGCTCATGCCGACATCCTGCATCTGCACCTTACAGCGACGGGTGCCCTTGAGGTACCGCTCCTTATAGGCGTACACGTTCTCTGCTCCGTCGATCGTAGCCCTAGCCTGCCCGGCCTTGAAGTACGGTCCGTACACAAGAGTCTCGTGCCACTCGCTGTCGTAGAACGACTCGACCAACAGGCGATAGCAGATGACCTCATCGGTTCGCGTCTGAGTCCTGGCCATTAGCGACGATGCCTGCCCTTCTTCTTCTCAACGCCAGCGGCATCGGACTGAGGAGTGTTCGTGTACGTGCGGTTCTGGTTGTACTGCTGATCGAACTCCCGAGCCTTCTGCTCGGGCCTGGCCTGAGAATTGAACGGCTTATTGTTCAGGTCCTCGGTCTTGTCTCGCTTACCCACTACAGCCACTCCTTGTTGACATGCTTCACGGTGAACTCGAACAGGTCTCGCCATCGGTTACTGGTGCCGATCTCAAACCAGTCTTCACGATCGTTGAAGATGATGTCTCCATCATCGTCGAAATACAGCTCGAAGTCAGGGTCGACCCTGCCCATACCAAAACCGTCGGCCTTCATAAAAGCCCGAAGCAAACGGTTCATGTCGATCGAGTCAGCCACGGTCAAGCTCCATGATGTAGTAGGTGTCCCGGAAGATACCATCCTCCGGAGGGGCCAGGAACTTGCGCTCGTGACCTTCAACCTCGACGAGCAGATCCCGGGCAATAGCGTGAAGCGCCTCAAGCGCTTCAGCCTCGGTAGCGTACCACTGCCTGAGCACGTTGGTCAGAGTATCCTCGTGGTCGAGCGGCTCGTACTCCTCGACGATGATCCAGGTAGGACCGTTGAACCCCTTGTCAGAATCCATCCACATTAGCGCTTCACCTTTCCAAGCAGGTAATCGGGGCCGTACTTCAGGTACGAGGAGTTGACGTCCTCGCCTGCCTTCATGGGGATCTTCACGACCGGCATCTCAAGCCGGTCTCGCATGTTGTCGAACATCTTATCTCCGGCCGAGTCTCCGTCGGCAAACACGTAAATCTTGGAGAAGTCTTCGAACACGTGACCCCAGTGGGGCTTCCAGGAGGAAGCCCCCGGGACCGCAATAGCAGGAATACCGATCTGGCGGAGAATAAGGGAGTCCAGCTCACCCTCGGTGACAGCGATCCAGTCGTCGGCTTCCTTGATAGCACGAACCCCGTACAGATTCGTCTCCCAGCCTCGCATCTTCTGGTACTTGCCACCGCACCTGGCGTGTCCGTCATCCTCGCACTGCGGATTGATGCATCGGAACGACATGTTCACGATACCGAAGTCCGTGACGTACGGGATAGCCAGGCGTGTCGCGTACTCTTCGTGCAGATCCGGAGGATCAACTACTGCGCCGAGCCCTTCTGCCCGCGCGTGAGTCAAGTCCACCCCTCGCTCTTCCAGGATTGGAGCGAGTGCTTCGAGATGCTCCTGGTAGTGACTGGCCGTCGCTTCCAGAAATCGCCTTCGCTCTTTCGACAGCGCTGCCAAGACTGAGCCCTTCCTCTTTCATGATGATCTGCACAGCGTTACCTGTAGGGCAACCCTTAGCTGCTGAGCAGTTGAACACGCCCTGTTCGGTGTTGATCGAGGCAGATGCTTGCCTATCTCCGTGGAACGGGCACTTGTACTTACGCCAGCCTAGCCCTTCCTCCGCCCACTCTCCTCCGTATTCCATGAGGATCGGGACGATCGGGAACCTGCCGTCGTTATTCGCCTCTTGCTTCTCGAAGCTCATCCTTCAGCCTCCGGATAACCTTGTGCAGATTGGCAATCTCTCGACGTTGATTGGTCACGCGCCACTGAGGGTGGCGCTCCTCCAGCATAGCGAGGAAGATGCCGACCTCCTCATCATGAGACCAGTGGCCATCCTTTTCGAGATTGCCGATGTGGTTCACGAGTTCCGCGATCTTCTTGTCCTTGCTGGCAAGGGATCGCTGTGCGAGGACCCATCGGATCTTCCAGTGGTTAGCCTCTGATTCCCAGTCGATCATCGTGCCCACCAAAGCTTGCGTCGCTTTGCCTCATCCCGCACCTTCCCGAACAGAGCTGACTTCTCTTCCTGGTCCTCGCCTGTCCAGTACTCGGAGGACTGAATCCAATCCTCAAGCCATCCGTAGATCAGGCCGATCTCATCATCACTCAGCTCCACAGCTTCCTCGCCCCCACTTCCAAGATAACCCAATTCATCAGAAGGGTATTGGTCGCGATCTCGTCATCGCTGTACGCAGAAGGTCGACGGCCCATCTCTTCGAACTCCTCGGAGATGAGAGCGTACAGGCGCATGACCATCTCGTCAGTCAGTTCCATAGAGCCACTCCTCGAACGTCTGTCCGGTCAGCGGGTTCGTGAGGTAGACAACCTCACCCGTCTCGCTGTAATCCCACGTCCCCTTGCAGCTGTCCCTACCGAAGCATCCGTGCGCACCCTCATGTCCGGGTGCAGCAGTACACACGCACCACTCTTCACGCTTGCCGCAGATCTCACTCACCGAACGTCTCCTCAAGATAGGTGTACGTGTTACCGAGCTTGCCGATCAGAGTCTTGGTCAGCTCAGAAGAACCTGATCGCTCCACCACTGACACGATCATGTCGATCAGGTCGTCGTCGTGCATGTCGATCATGGCACTTTCGATCTCGTTCTGATCGACGGTCAGTTCAATGCTGATCATTCGGCTTCACTTGTCCAATCCATCGGTAAGCAGGGGGCTGGCGGAGGTAAAACCCTCCGCGCTGAAAGCAGTCAGGGTCATCGCGAAAGTGCCCGAGGATCTTGTTACAAGTCGAACAGAGAAGTCCTCGGACGAACCCTGTCGCGTGATCGTGATCGACTGACAGTCTCCTAGACCTGCCAGTTGCTCTGCGGCATATATAGCAGCAGCCTTCCTGGCGAGCATAGAGCTCATCGTACTGCTCCTTGGTGATGCCGTACGTCTTGAGGATGTGGTTACCGTGGGCCGCCTCGCGGGCGGCCCTCTTCTTCTCGCGGTGATGGGTGGCGCATCGAGGGCCAGGGTGAGGAGCGGGTCTCTTGGACCCGCTCCCACAATCCTTACAGCGTGACAACTTCAGGCCCGGTTTCGCTGTACTCATAGTCGATCCAGAGCGTGACGTTCTTGACGTCCTGCTGCCGGAGCAGCTCGACGAAGTTGTAAGCACTCTGGTGGTTCAGAGTGAACCATAGAATGTTTGCTCCGCCAACCTTACCTCCACCCTGAAGGAGATTGTCGTAGTTCTCGTGGTCGAAGTTCTGGATGAACGGGCGGAGAGAAGGATAGTCCTCGTACCGCTTGGACAGGAAGCCGCCAGCAAGATCGGCTACCTTCTCCAAGGTCGCAGTGCTGTTCGAGACTGCGACGATATCGGTTACTGCGCTCATCAGATCTCATACTCCCTGACGTTGAGTCCAGCCTTCTTCGCCATGTCGCGGGTCATCTTGGTGCCTCGATTGCCCGCGCCCTTCTTGAAGAAGAAGAGGAACAGGTCGGGCTTACGGTCGACCATGGCCTGATTCCTCTTGGCGTAGGCCCAGCCAGCATCCGCTTCGGAAGGGAAGCCCTCTACTTCCCAGCCTGCGCCCGCAGCCCAGGACGATACGATCAGATCCGCACCGCCGTAAGGGCACTCTCCATTAAGGAGAAGGAACGGGCCAAGCGTCTCGTTCTCGATGGCAGCAAGGATCTGCCAAATCTTCCAGGCATCCCCGGGACCGAAGTCCCGGGAGCCACTCATCCCGACGGTGACTAGTGCTTTAGGCACGGGATCGGGCCTCCGCAGATCGGGCACGAGTTCGGGCCGAAGTGAGGGTGCTCCTTGGCCTCGGACGACTTCTGGTCATCCGTCTTCTTGTGCTCATTCACAGTCGTTCTCCTCGCTCTCGACAGGGCCGTGGTCCTCGAACTCGCCTTCGATGCACCAGCCAAGGCCGGAATGCTTGGTCGAGCCATAGAACTTGCGCCAGAACTGGTCCTCGGTGGTTCCCTCGGGAAGCTCGAAGCCCATCTTCACGGTGTAGTAGTTCACTGCTGAACCTTTCCCATGCCATGGCACGCAGAACACGTGCCGATGCTATTGACGATGATCGGGTTACCGCTTGCGTCCAGCTCTGCGTGAGGAGTGCTGCTTAAGCCATCCCCTCCGCACGTAGAACAGGTTACCTCAGCCATCACTTCACGCAATCCTTGTGGTTGGCGATGACGGCGATGCCACCCTTCTTCACCGAGCTGTAAACGAACACCTTGTCGGGGCCGACGCAACTGACAGTCACGTCCTTTGCTCCGCCATCCTCCTGGGGGGTTCCTCCCGGGTCAGCACAGCCGACAAGCGCGAGTGCCATGACGGGCACCACGAAAAGAAGCTTCTTATCCATCAGAACTCCAGGTCGAAATCATCGGTCTTGTTGACGGGATGCCTTGAGCATCCCGGTACCACACGCACGCCCATCACTTGCGTGGGCCAGGACTCCTCTCGGAGTCCGCAGATGCAGGCTGCCCCGACATCAGGGTCAGAGGGGAGTCCTCGGATCGACCACTCGGCCTCTGCCTTCTCGATGGTCTCACAGATCTCCTCCTCTGGCGCACCCCGGAAGAAGTCCCAGGCATCTCGTGCTGTCCTGAGCAGAGGGACGATCATGAATCGTCCCCTTCCTGTCTTTGTGGACGTGTCCCAAGCGAGCTTTCCACCCTCTGCACGCGAGGCCGTGTGTGCCTCGCTACGGAGATCCCAGTTCTCCTTGGTGTCCAGCTTACCCGCTGTGCTGTAAGGCCCTAGGGCGACCGTATAAGGGCGCTCCTGACCTGCGTACTGGATCTGCCCGACCACGAGGATACGCTTCTTCTTGGCTCGCTCCTCATCGATGATCTCAAGCATCGCTGCTGCGACTTCATCGTCGGGCATGTCGGTGTTGTCGACCAGGAACTTGGTCAGCTTCTTGAGGAGCAGGACCTCTGCCATCAGTCTCGCAGTCCCTCCGCGTACTCGTTCACGATCTCGTACGCCTTCTCCTCGGCCTCCCAGAACAGACTCGTGTCGTCGATCTCAAGCACGGCCTTGCCGACCGTGTCATAGTGGTGGCCAAGACCCATTTTCTTCGCCAGATCGCGCATGACGTATCGGAGCGGACGGTTCACGTTGATGCCGAGACGCTCAGCCTCGAAGTGGACGGCCCAACCAGCCACACACCGGGCCGTGCCACACTCGGAAGCCGGAGCGGAGTCGTAGCTCTCGGAGTCAGGGTCGTAGAACGAGTGGTCCCAGTCGCCCCCACTCTCGACAAAAGCGGGCATATCGAACTCCCATTCGTTCATGTAGAACGTCTTGGGGTCGGACTTGATCTGGTCCCGGATCTTCTTGAACAGCTCGGTGTTTGCCATCAGAAATCTACCTCCACGTTGATCTTGTCTTCAGGACGGACTCCAGGTCCGTCCCTGAATGTGAGTGGAACCTCGATCTTCTGGTCCATCTCAGAGATCTTCATGATACTGGGCTGCGCCTTCATCCAGAAGATGTCGCGAGCCATGGCATCTTGAGGACCGAACCGGTTCTTCACAACCGCAGCCTGGAGCTCTTCCTTCCTAGCGTCACCCCAAAGGGTGACGATCAGAGCCGGAAGCTGATTGGCCTTGCCCATGATAGAAGCACGGGGCGGAGGAGAACCGGCCTTAGCGGACTCGGACGTGTGGTGCACGACTACGAGCGCGGTCTCCTGATCACGGGCCAGATCCTTCAGCTCCGCCATCAGCGCCCAGTAGTTCTGTTCGGGCACACCTGGATAGTCGACGTCCATCATGATGTCGAGCACCGTAAGGTGAGGATACGTACCCTTGATCTCTCGGTACGCCTCGGCTTCGAGCTTCATGTGCTCGATCGTAGGCGAGGACCGGAACGACCAGCGGACGTGTTCGAAATCCTGAAGGACTCCGTACGCCAGATCCGACTGACCCATAACCATGAGTTCAGTTTCGTCTGTGGTCTTGCCGGTCAGCATGGCGAGCGTTCGGCTCGCCATTGTAAAGTCATCCGAGTCGGACGAGTGGTACAGAGCGGGAACCGTGGGCCCCATCTGGTTGACGATGTTGAGCGCGAGCGTGGACTTCATGCCGCCTGGAGGGGCGGCAATCATGGAGATAGATCCACGCCTGATCGAGATGCCGTACTTATCAAAGATGGGCCAGGGCGTAGGCAGCGGCTCGCCTGCCGACACGCCCCGCTTGACCGTGCGATGAAGAGTCTTCGTCAAATCTACAGCTCCTCAAGGTGACGCCGAAGGACGTCGGTGGAAGAGAATGTGCAGAACTCGTCCTCTGCCTGCTTGAGGTCCGCGATCAAATTGTTAAGCTCGTCGCGACTGCACTTGAAGTGCACCTCGACAGGGCCCGACTTGGCATCGATGAACTCCACGGCATTCCCCTTACTTCAGCGCGTTCTTGAGGGCGATCATCAGGTACCTGGTGCCGTCGCTGATCTCCAGCTCGCCCCACTCTACCTCCGCCTGCTCCAGATCCTCAAGCACCCCGGCCCACTCGGCCTCGGTGCCCTTGGCTACGATCTGGCTGCTCTTCCGTGCGTCCATGCTGCTTCTCCTTTGTTGGAAGTGGACCGGCCTGGACTCGAACCAAGTTGGTGAGGGGCCATCCCCCCGGCCCTACAGGCAGGCCCGAAGGCCTGCCTTTCTGCTAGTGCTTGGTTCCGAAGAACGCGAACAGTGCCGCGAGCACGATCACTCCTGCGATCAGAGTGCCGAGCGACCCGAGAGCGAAAGTAATCACTCGCCAGCC
>Ga0247828_10000757_pt1 | contig 10573 bp, 9 predicted proteins | sample 12C_Control_Day3_FD_192425 | JGI IMG/M metagenome (GOLD analysis project Ga0247828, IMG submission 192425) | Soil microbial communities from agricultural site in Penn Yan, New York, United States - 12C_Control_Day3 | ecosystem: Environmental > Terrestrial > Soil > Agricultural land | place: USA... | reverse complement strand
CCCTTTCCCCGTGGGCCAGCCGCCGGGCCAGCTCCCGCGCGCGCACCCGGGACCGGCGGGCCAGCTCCCCGTAGGTGACGCTCTCGGGGTCCGCCCCGGTGGAGCCGTGCCAGAGGGTCAGTGCGGTCCGCCCGGGATGAGCGTCCGCCCGCGCGGCGAAGGCCGCGCCCAGACTCGGATATCCGCTGAGGTCGACGGTCATGGCGTCAGCGCTGGTTTTCCATCGCCTCGATGAGGCTCTTCGGCCGCATGTCCGTCCAGTTCTTCTCGATGTAGTCGAGGCAGTCCTGGCGGCCGGCCTCTCCGAATACGGACGTCCATCCGTCCGGAACCTTGGCGAAGACGGGCCAGAGGGAATGCTGGCCCTCGTCGTTGACCAGGACGAGATAGCTGGCGTCGGGATCCTCGAAGGGGTTCGGCACGGCGTTGCCCTCTCTCGGTGAAGGAAGGGGGTGCGCGGACGACTTGACCGCGTTTCACTATGCCCGCGCCGCTCGCTGACCATCAACGGCGGCGAACCCCCCGGCGTCCAACCGCTCCCGTGGCATCACTTGGACGAACCCGCCCCGGCACCGCGCCGTCCCGGCGCCCTCACCAGTCCGGGCGGGCGCGCCTGCCGAACAGGATTCCGCGCGGCTCCGGCGGCGGGGGAGTGCCCGGGCGCAGCGGCCAGGCGATCAGCATGCCCGCCACGAAGCCGAACACGTGCGCGAGGTACGCCACCGTCCCGGCGTCGGTGACGCCCTGCCCGGACGAGTACACCGCCTGCAGCACGAACCACATGCCCAGCACGATCCAGGCGGGCAGCCGCAGCGGCAGGAAGATCAGGAACGGCACCAGCACCCAGACCCGCGCCCTCGGATACAGCACCAGATAGGCGCCCAGCACCCCGGCGACCGCCCCGGAGGCGCCGATCAGGGGCTCGCCCGAGCCGGCGTTCAGCAGGGCGAAGCCGTACGCGGCGGCGTAACCGCAGACCAGGTAGAAGAGCAGGAAGCGGACGTGCCCCATGCGGTCCTCGACGTTGTTGCCGAAGATCCACAGGAAGAGCATGTTGCCGAGCAGGTGCAGCCAGCCGCCGTGCAGGAACATCGCCGTCAGGACGCTCAGCTCGGGGGACTTCTCGTAGCCCGGCCGGTCCACCACGCACCCCGGGCCCTGCGGGCCCACCCCGGTGGCGCCGGTGGGCACCAGGTTCGGCATCCGGTGGTGGATCAGCTCCTGCGGGACCACGGCGTAGCGGTCCAGGAACGCCTGCAGATGGCACAGGTCGGCCAGACTGCTCCCGCCGGTCAGTGAACCGATCACGCCGGGGGTGAAGGCAAGGAAGACGACGAAGTTGGCGGCGAGGAGCGCGTACGTCACCCAGGGGGTGCGCCGCGTGGGGTTCACGTCATGGACGGGGATGACCACGTCCCACTAGTGCCCGGACGGCGGGCGGTGAATCCGCGGCGGCGCTGAACACCGCCGTACGGACGTGCGTATGACTCGGCAACCGCCCGGGGCGCGGGGAAGGCGCCGCGGGGCCGACGTGAGGAACAGGCGATGAACGACCGAGTGCCCACCGCGATGCACGCGCTGCCCGACGGCGAGGCCGAGCTCACGCTCGTGGTGCGCCTCCCCTGGGAGGACGTCGCCCGGCTCGGCCAGGAGGCGGGGCGGCTCGCCTCCCAGATGCGGCGGCCGGTGACGCTGGAGGAGGCGGTGAGCCATCGGCTGCGGTCCGCGCGGAGCGCGGCGCACGCCAAGCCGGCGGTGCCCGCGCCCGCGTCGGCGCCGGATGCCGGTACCCCGGGTGCGTCGGTGGCGTCGCTGCCCGCGCGGCCGCCCGCCGAGCAGGCGCGGCAGGCGATCGAGAGGATCAACGGGACGGCGTGAGGTGCGCCGGGTGGCGCCGCGCGGGCGCGGTCGTGCCGCGGGGTGCCGGTCCGTCGTGGCCGGTCGCGCGGTTCCCGCGCCCCTTGCGGGGCGCCGCACCACCCGGGGTCAGGAACCTGCCCGGATCTTCGACGCCGCCTTGCGGGCCGCCACCAGGACCGGGTCCCAGACGGGGGAGAAGGGCGGGGCATAGCCCAGGTCCAGGGCCGTCATCTGTTCCACCGTCATGCCGGCCGTCAGGGCGACCGCGGCGATGTCGACGCGCTTGCCCGCACCCTCGCGGCCGACGATCTGGACGCCGAGGAGACGGCCGGTGCGCAGTTCGGCGAGCATCTTCACCGTCATGGCGGAGGCGTTCGGGTAGTAGCCGGCGCGGCTGGTCGACTCGATGGTGACCTTCTCGAACCGCAGCCCCACACGGTGCGCGTCCTTCTCGCGCAGCCCGGTGCGCGCGATCTCCAGGTCGCACACCTTGCTGACCGCCGTACCGACCACGCCCGGGAACGTCGCGTAGTCGCCGCCGACGTTGGCCCCGATGATCTGGCCGTGCTTGTTGGCGTGCGTGCCGAGCGGGATGTGCCGCTGCTGCCCGGAGACCAGGTCGAGGACCTCCACGCAGTCGCCGCCCGCCCAGATGTTCTCGTGCCCGCGCACCCGCATCGACCGGTCGGTGAGCAGCCCGCCGTGCTCGCCCAGGGGGAGTCCGGCGGCCCGCGCCAGCGCGGTCTCCGGGCGGACCCCGATGCCGAGCACCACGACGTCCGCCGGGTACTCGGCGTCCGCGGTGACGACCGCGCGCACCCGGCCGTCGTCGCCCGTGAGCAGCTCGGTGACCTCGGCGTCGTTCACCATGGTGATGCCCATGCCCTCCATCGCCCGGTGCACCAGGCGTCCCATGTCGGGGTCGAGGGTGGCCATCGGCTCCCTGCCGCGGTTGACGACCGTCACCCGGTAGCCGCGGTTGATCAGCGCCTCGGCCATCTCCACGCCGATGTAGCCGGCGCCGACGACCACCGCGCGGCGCCCGCGGGTGCGGGCCAGCGTGTCCAGGAGGGCCTGCCCGTCGTCCAGGGTCTGCACGCCGTGCACCCCGGGGGCGTCCACGCCGGGCAGCCGCGGACGGATGGGCCGCGCGCCGGTCGCGATCACGAGCTTGTCGTACGACGTCCAGGACTCGGCCCCCGAATCGAGGTCACGCGCGCGCACCCGCCCCCGGCCGGGATCGAGCTCGGTGACCTCGGTACGCATCCGCAGGTCGATGTCGCGCGCCCGGTGCTCCTCGGCGGTGCGCGCGATCAGCCGGTCCCGCTCGGGGACGTCGCCGCCCACCCAGTAGGGGATGCCGCACGCGGAGAAGGAGGTGAAGTGGCCGCGTTCGAACGCCACGATCTCCAGCTCGTCCGGACCCCTCAGCCGGCGGGCCTGGGACGCCGCGGACATTCCCGCGGCGTCACCGCCGATCACGACCAGGCGTTCCCTCGCACCGCGCGCGTCACTCATGCTCATGGGAACACGCTACGGGGGCGGGGGATTTCAGGCCCGCACGAGGGTGCGTCAGTCCTTCCCGTTCCCGTTGCCGTCCGCGCCGTCGGGTGCCCGGCGGGGCGCCGGGGCGGTCAGCGGCGGGGCCGCGGGCAGCGGGCCCGGGGCGCCCGTCGCGGGCGCCGGCTCCGGCCGCCGCAGCCGGGGGCGTACGGCCCTCAGCCACAGCAGGACGAGCAGCGCCGCCACCGCCGCGAACGGCAGCACCGCGCCGATCGCCACGGCCAGCCAGCGCAGCATGGTCAGGAACGCGTCCCAGCCGCCCGCGAGCGCGTCGAGGAAGCCGGGGTCGTCGTCCTCCGCCGCCTTCTGCACCGGCGACTCGGTCAGGGTCAGGGTGATGGTGGCCAGGCTCGTACGGTCCTTCAGGGACGCCTGCCGGGCGAGCAGGGCCTCCAGGTCGGCCTGGCGGCTGCTCAGCTCGCCCTCCAGGGTGACCACGTCGCTGAGCTTGGTGGCCCGGTCCATCAGCTCGCGGATCCGGGCCACGCTGGCCCGCTGCGAGGTGATCCGGCTCTCCACGTCGACCACCTGGTCGGTGACGTCCTGCGCCTTCGCGGTGCGTGCGAGCAGCTTGCCCGTGCCCTCGAGGCCGGTGAGGACCTCCTCGTACTTCTCGACGGGCACGCGCAGCACCACGCGCGTGTGCTCGTGGCCGTCCTCGTCCCGGTCGGTGCTCTCATTGCCGATGTAGCCGCCCGCGTTCTCCGTCGTCGTGCGGGCCTCGTCCAGCGCCCCGGGCACGTCCTTCACCCGCACGGTCAGGGAGGCGGTGCGGATGATGCGGTTCGCGGTGGCCTTCGGCGGCGCGGTCTCCCTCGCGCCGTCCGCCGCGCCGCCGGGAGCGCCCTGCTTCGCGTCCTCCTGCAGGGCGTCCTGCCCCTCCGCCCGCGCGGCCTTGTCGGCGGCCCCGGACGAGGCGGAGTCGGCCCCCGCGCTGCACCCGCCGGCGGCGAGCGCCGCCGCCAGCAGGAGCCCGGCGAGGGCGTGGGTGGATCGTACGGATCGTCGTGAGCGCATATGGGGCTCCCCCGCGTGGTGATGGCTGACGTTCCTTCGACGCGGCAGCGGGCCGGGACGTTGGGGCGGAACGGTCCCGATGCGGTCACGGTAGGGACTCGGCAGGGCCACATGGCCCTGGCGGGACCGCCGGCGGAGTCTGAGAAGGTGGGGGCATGAGCGGATCACATGCGGGCTCCGGACGGCACGTAGTCGTCGTCGGGGCGGGAATCGCCGGGCTGGCCGCCGCGCACCGGCTGCTCGCGCACGGGGCGCGGGTGACCGTGCTGGAGGCCTCCGGCCGGGTCGGCGGCAAGCTGCTGCCGGGCGAGATCGCCGGCGCGCGCGTCGACCTCGGCGCGGAGTCGATGCTGGCCCGCCGCCCCGAGGCGGTGGGCCTCGCCCGCGAGGTGGGTCTCGCCGACCGCCTCCAGCCGCCGGCCACCGCCACGGCCTCGCTCTGGACCCGCGGCGCCCTGCGCCCCATGCCCAAGGGGCACGTCATGGGCGTCCCCGGCACCGCCGACGCCCTCGCCGGCGTGCTGTCCGACGAGGGGCTGGCCCGGATCGGGCGGGACGCCGAGCTGCCCCGCACGGAGGTCGGCGACGACGTGGCCGTCGGCGAGTACGTGGCGGCGCGCGTCGGCCGCGAGGTCGTCGACCGCCTGGTGGAGCCCCTGCTCGGCGGGGTGTACGCGGGCGACGCGTACCGCATCTCGATGCGCTCGGCGGTCCCGCAGCTCTTCGAGGCCGCGCGGACCCACACCTCCCTGACCGAGGCGGTCCGCGGGATCCAGGCGAAGTCCGCGGCCTCGGCGCCGGCCGGGCCCGTCTTCATGGGCCTGGCGGGCGGAGTGGGCACCCTGCCGCTCGCGGTCGCCGACTCCCTGCGGGCACGCGGGGCGGAGATCCTCACCGGTGCGCCGGTCACGGAGCTGCGCCGCGAACCGGAGGCCGGCTGGCGGATCCTCGCCGGCGACCGGGTCCTGCACGCCGACGCGGTCGTCGTCGCCGTGCCCGCACCGGCCGCCGCCGCCCTGCTGCGCGCCGAGGCCCCCGGCGCCGCCGCGGAGCTCGCCGGGGTCGAGTACGCCTCCATGGCGCTGATCACCCTCGCCTTCCGCCGCGCGGAGACCGCTCTGCCCGAGGGCAGCGGATTCCTGGTGCCGCCCGTCGACGGCCGCACCATCAAGGCGTCCACCTTCGCCTCCGCCAAGTGGGGGTGGATCGCCGAGGAGAACCCCGGGCTGGTGGTCCTGCGCACCTCCGTCGGCCGGCACGGCGAGACGGAGATCCTCCGCCGTGACGACGCCGGCCTGGTGGAGGTCTCCCGGCACGACCTGAAGGCCGCCGTCGGACTGGACGCCACCCCGGTCGCGACCCGCGTCACCCGCTGGCAGGACGGCCTGCCCCAGTACCCCGTCGGCCACCACGCGCGCGTGGCCCGCGTCCGCGGGCACCTCGCCTCTCTCGCCGGTCTCGCGGTGTGCGGCGCGGCCTACGACGGTGTCGGCATCCCCGCGTGCGTCGCGAGCGCGTACGCCGCGGCCGACCAGATCCACGGTGACCTGCACGGTGTGCAGGAACTCACCGCCCACCCGGTGCAGAGCCTCCACGGAGCAGCAGGAGAATGAGGGACATGAGTGACGACGCCACCACCCCCGCAGCCGACCGGATCCCGAACAAGGGCAAGCTGGCCAAGGACCTCAACGAGGTCATCCGCTACACCCTCTGGTCGGTCTTCAGGCTGAAGGACGTGCTGCCCGAGGACCGGGCCGGGTACGCCGACGAGGTACAGGAGCTGTTCGACCAGCTCGCCGCCAAGGACGTCACGATCCGCGGCACCTACGACGTGTCGGGCCTGCGCGCGGACGCCGACCTCATGATCTGGTGGCACGCCGAGACCGCCGACCAGCTGCAGGAGGCGTACAACCTCTTCCGCCGCACCAGGCTGGGCCGCGCGCTGGAGCCCGTCTGGTCGAACATGGCGCTGCACCGCCCCGCCGAGTTCAACCGGTCGCACATCCCGGCGTTCCTCGCCGACGAGACGCCCCGCAACTACGTGAGCGTCTACCCCTTCGTGCGCTCCTACGACTGGTACCTGCTGCCCGACGAGGACCGCCGCCGCATGCTCGCCGACCACGGCAAGATGGCCCGCGGCTACCCGGACGTGCGCGCCAACACGGTCGCCTCGTTCTCCCTCGGCGACTACGAGTGGATCCTCGCCTTCGAGGCCGACGAGCTGGACCGCATCGTCGACCTCATGCGTCACCTGCGCGGCTCGGAGGCCCGGATGCACGTCCGCGAGGAGGTCCCGTTCTACACGGGCCGCCGCAAGAACGTGGCGGAACTGGTCGCCGGCCTCGCCTGATCAGACGCCGGGCCGGTCCTTCCCGGCCCGGCCGCCCGCCGGCTGCGGCTCGGGTTCCGGGTGCGGTGCGCAGGAGGCGCGCCGCCCCGGGACCCTGCCTTCCAGCAGGTACGCCTCCAGATGGCGGTTCACACAGGCGTTGGGTCCGCCCGCGACGCCGTGGCTGCCGGCGTCCCGCTCGGTCACCAGCACCGACCCCGCCAGCCGCCGGTGCAGCTCCAGGGCGCCGTCGTAGGGGGTGGCCGCGTCCCGCTCGGCCGCCAGGATCAGCGTCGGCGGCAGCTCCCCGCGGCCGGCGCGCACGTCCAGCGGCCGCTGCCGGGGGCCCTGCCAGTAGGCGCAGGGCAGGTTGGTCCACACATTGCCCCAGGTCTCGAAGGGCGCCCTGTGCGCCAGCCGGGTGTTGTCCCGGTCCCACACCGCCCACTCGGCCGGCCAGGGCGCGTCGTTGCACTCCACGGCGAGATACACCGCCCGCGCGTTCTCCGCCTCCGCCGCCGCCTCCGGATATTCCTGGGCCTGCTCGACCAACGGCCCGGAGTCGCCCCTCAGATAGGCCGACAGCGCGTGCGCGCGCTGCGGCCAGTGGTCGTCGTAGTACCCGGCCTTGAGGAACGCCGCCTGCAGCTGCGCGGGGCCGACCCTGCCGCCCGCCGGCTCCTCCGCCAGCCGCGCGCTCGCCCTCTCGTAGCTGCGCCGCACCTCTTCGGCCGTGCCGCCGAGCCCGTAGACGTCGTCGTGCTCGGCGGTCCAGGCCCGGAAGTCCGCCCAGCGGTCCTCGAACGCCGCCGACTGGGCGAGGTTGTTGCGGTACCAGATTCGCTCCGGGTCCGGGTTCACCGCCGAGTCGAACACCATCCGCCGTACGTGGGAGGGGAACATCGTGGCGTACAGCGCCCCGAAGTAGGTGCCGTACGACGAGCCGAGGTACGTCAGCCGGTTCTCCCCGAGCGCGGCCCGCAGGACGTCCAGGTCACGGGCGTTGTTGAGCGAGTGGTAGTGCCGCAGCGAGCCGCCCGTCCGCTCGGCGCACCCCCGCGCGTACGCCCGGGCCCGCGCGACGCGCTCCCGCTTGTACGCCGCCGACGGGTGGACCGGCGCCTTCGCCGGGCCCTCGAAGAAGGTCCCCGGGTCCGTGCAGGACAGCGGCGCGGAGCGGCCCACCCCGCGCGGGGAGTAGCCGACGAGGTCGTACGCCGCCGCGACGCGCTTCCACTCGGGGAGCGCGCCCGTCATCGGGAAGTACATGCCGCTCGCGCCCGGCCCGCCCGGGTTGTGGACCAGGGAGCCCTGCCGGGGCACCTTGCGCTTGCTGTTGTCGGGGTCCTTCCCGGTGGCGCGTGCGCGGCTGACGGTGAGCAGGATCCGTTCGCCGTCCGGGCGGGCGTAGTCGAGCGGGACGGCGACGGTGCCGCACCGCACGGTGGGCGGGAGTTCCAGCTCCGGGGGGCAGGCGCCGAAGTCGATGCCCTCCGCGGCGGCGCGTGCGGCGGCCACGGCGGTGCCGCGCAGTTCGGCGGAGGGGGCGGCGGGGGTTCCGGCGCCGGCCGGGGCGGCGGCCAGGGCGGTGAGCAGCAAGGACCCTGTGGCCACATGGACGGCGGCGGTTCTCATCGACGGTCCCTTCGGTACACGCGTAAGTGACAAAAGGGATATTTCTTTTGAGTGGTGGTCCGATGCAAGGACCCTCCGCCGGGGTGTCGGCGCCCGGGACCCGAAGCGGCGGCCCGGAGCGGCGGCCCGGTGCGGCGACCGCGGCGGCCGCTAGTGACGCGGCTCCCGGTGTGCGAAGGCCGCGCGCAGCTCCGGCTCGCCCACCGCGCGGATGCCGCGCACCGCGACGGAGGTGAGACAGGTGCGGTCGTCCCCGGCCTCGCCTGCGCTGCGCGGGAGCGCGCCCAGCAGGCGCTGGCCCGCCGGTGAGGCCCAGCGCGAGTACGGGTGGACCTCGAACCGCGCGATGGCCAGACAGCCCAGTGTGAGGATCAGCGGCAGCGTGAACCACAGGGCGACCAGATGGCGCGGCATGTCCGACGGGACGGGCATCAGCAGGGCGGCCGCCGCCAGCCCCGCCACCGCCGTCCCGGCGAGCCGCACCTGCCGTACCGCGTCCGCGACGGTCGTCCCCGCGCCGTCGGGCACCGCGAGTCCCGCGCCGACCAGCCGTTCGGAGATCCCGCGCACGGCGTCGGCGGTCGCCGCGGCGGTCCGCACCGGCGCGAGGGGCGACTGCCCCTCCGGGCCTATCGCCCCTATCACCGAGCGCTCCATCTCGTCCCGCCCGCGCGGGTCGACCACCGTCGCCCAGCCGGTGTGTGCCAGCAGCAGCCTCCGCTGGCGGGCCATGGCGACGAGCGTGACGTCGGCGACCCTCGCCGGTCCGCCGGACAGGAACGCGGCCTCGTACAGCGTCAGATCGCGCCCCGCTCCCGTGTCGTGGCCGGCCACGGCGGCGGCGCCGCGCACGGCGGTCAGGCACAGCCGCAGGCACGCCGCACCGGCGACGGCCCAGGCCAGGAGCAGGAGAGGGACCCAGAACATGAGTTGTTTGTAAAGGACATGGTCGCGGGAACACCATGCCCTGTTCACGATCCGGGACGGAGTGTCGCCGGTATGTGATGTTCCGCGCGGTTTGGGCGACCGTCACCGGTCAGCGCCGCAGCAGCACCCGCCGGGTGGCCCGCGCCAGCCGCACCGCCGGCCTGTCCGAGCGCGGCCTCGGCCCCGACCGCTCCAGCCACCACCGGCGCAGCTCGCGCCGCGCCCGCGCGTCCTCGGGCCCCCCGCCGCCCAGCAGTTCCTCGGCGAAGTCCAGCGCGTCCCGCCGGTAGCCGCCGGTCATCGGCAGCGTCTGCGCGTACGCGAGGAAGGCGGACCGGTATCCCTCCCCGAGGATCACCGGAAGCTCGGGCGCGACCTTGGCGACCACGTCGGCCCGCTTGGCGGCCAGCGCCCGCGCCTGCACTCCCATGCGCGTCCGGTCGAACCCCTCCGGCACCGGGGTCCCGGCGACCAGCGAGGACAGCACCGCGGTCTGCGCGAGCGCGAGCCGCTGCCGGGCGGCCCCGAGCGAGCCCTCCCGCGGCCCGGGGCGGACGCCCGTGACCGCGGGAGTGCTCGCCCTCCGGCCCTCCGCCCCCTTCCCGACCGCGTGCCGGATCGCGTCCAGCTCCCGCTCCATCTCGTCCGCCTCGGGGAAGTTCTCGTCCCGCTCCAGCAGCACGCCGGGAGGGGAGACCCGCGACGCGAGATCGGTGAGGACGTCCAGCACCGGCTCGGGGACGGGGTGGGCATGGCTGTCGTGCCATACGCCGTCCCGCTCGAACCCGCCCGCGACATGGACGTACGCGAGGGCCTCCAGGGGCAGTTCGGCGAGCGCCTCGGCCGGGTCCTCGCCCAGGTTGACGTGGTTGGTGTGCAGGTTGGCGACGTCGATGAGGAGCCGTACGCCGGTCCGGTCCGCCAGCTCGTACAGGAACTGCCCCTCCGTCATCTCCTCGCCGGGCCAGGCGATCAGCGCGGCGATGTTCTCGACGGCGAGCGGCACGGGCAGCGCCTCCTGGGCGATGCGGACGTTCTCGCAGAGCACGTCGAGGGCGTCACGGGTGCGCGGCACGGGCAGCAGGTGCCCGGCCTCGATGGCCGGGGACGCGGTCATCGCCCCGCCGGCCCGCACGAACGCGATGTGCTCGGTGACGAGCGGCGACCCGAGCGTCTCCGCCCGCTCGGCGAGGGCGGCGAGCCGTCCCCCATCGGGCCGCTCGGCCCCGCCCAGCCCCAGCG
>Ga0247828_10000751_pt1 | contig 10613 bp, 5 predicted proteins | sample 12C_Control_Day3_FD_192425 | JGI IMG/M metagenome (GOLD analysis project Ga0247828, IMG submission 192425) | Soil microbial communities from agricultural site in Penn Yan, New York, United States - 12C_Control_Day3 | ecosystem: Environmental > Terrestrial > Soil > Agricultural land | place: USA... | reverse complement strand
CAACAGGAAGCGTGCCGGCGCATTACGCCGATTCCACAAAACCCATCGGCCCGACAAAGGGGAGATTGTTCGGGCCGCTGTGGTGGGGAGGTTGAAGTGGCGCCCCCACTTCAATCTCCCCAAGCCAGTCGAACTCCGCCGCCGATCGAGAGAATTTCTGCGGCGTGATCTTGTGCTCGGGAGGATTTAGAGCCTGCTGCGCACGGGTCCTTCGCGCTGATCTGCCAAATGCGGCGTGGCGAGGCGCAGGGGTGCAGCGTTCAAGGGCAACTACGAACTTTGAACTCCGAGAACTTAATCGAAGCACACTCACCGGCTTCAGGCGTTTGAGAGTCCGCCAGTTATTCGCAGCCTAGCACCCGCCGCCATTCGAAGGTGCCGAGAATGTTCAAGCAAGAGCTCTCGCATCATGATGTCCGCCATCCTGACCCAAAACATCGCAAGTAAATAATTCGGTCAATTTTGCGCCAAAATTGCGTCCAGAGTGGAGCGGCAGAAATGCGCCCTTCTCCGCCGTCGGCCGGCAATTTCGGCACTCCCAAAAGCGGTCATTGGCGTTGAGCCGCAGCCAATGACCGGACACACGCTTCAAATCGCGCAACGGACGGCCCAACTGGAAGACCTAGTAAGGGCCGCCCGTCGGGCCTCAGTCCTCTACGTAGACGTACTGCGTCTGCTGGCCGTCGTTGATCGTCAGGGTGCGCTTGCCATTGCTGGTGCCGACCAGTGCATCGACGCCGATAGCTCCAGGCCCGACGGAGACGATAGACATGGAACCGTCGGCATTCTTGCGCGTCGCGATCGGGCCTTCGACAAAGCCCGCGTGGATCCATTTTTGTCCGGCCTTGTCGCTGATGGTGATCGTGCCGACCGACGGGTCCCTATAATGGCCCGCGAGGTTGCCCAAGACCGCGGCATCGCCCGGATAGGTCAGCCGCTCGCGGCGCGACTTTGCTTGCGCCTTGATCCGCGCCGCCGCCGCGGCGACGTCACGCTCCGCCTCCGGTTGGCCGTCGTAGAGGACTTCAAGCAGGCGCCGAAGTACCGGTCCGAACATCTGAGCGCCCGGATCGGAATTGGTGAGGATCACCAGGCCGACGCCAGATTCCGGAAGCGCATACCAGTTGCTGTGATAGCCTAGCAGCGTGCCGCCATGGGTAACGACCTGCACGCCTGAGGCGTCGCGCTGGAACAGGCCCATGCCATACCAGCTGTCCGGTCCAACCTGGACGCCCTTTGCGCGCCGCGCGACCAGATTGGTCTCGCTCACCACGCGCTTGCCGTTCAGCGTGCCCTTGCCGAGCTCTAGCTGGACGTAATGGACCATATCGGCAGTGGTGGAGAAGGCCGCGCCGGCCGGCCGATACGGGTAGGGCGACCAGTTGAAGTCGTTGGACATGAGCGTGACCTGACCATCAACGTTCAAGCCGTGCGGTGCAGCCCAATTGCCCGCCATGCCCTTGGCGTAATCGAACGTGCTGTCCTTCATGCCCAAGGGCCTGAAGATCTTCTGTTCCATCGCCCGGTCGTAGGCGGCGCCGAGTTCCATCTTCGGATAAAGGATATGGCCCGCGACATAGCCGGCGGCGGACGCCATCTGATTGCTGTACTGGAACAGGTCGCCGAACTTGCTGGTGGGCATAGTGGACGCGAGCTGGGTGAAGGTGTCCGACGCCGGCTTGTTTGCGTCGGAAAGAATGAAGCCATAATCCTTGCGCGGCAGGCCCGTGCATGCGCAAACGAGGTGCTTGACTAGGACCGACTGGGTAACCTCGTCATTGCCGAGGCGAAACTCGGGATAAAGGTTGACGACCTTCTCGTCCCAGCGAAGCTTGCCTTCGTCAGCCAGCACCGAGAGCAAAAGCGTGGTCAGACCCTTGGTATTCGAGGCGATCATGAACTTGGTGTGCTCGTCGACCTTCTCCGGCGAGCCGAGCGCGCGTACGCCGAAGCCGCCCTGCCATAACACCTTGCCATTATCGATCAGCGCGAAGCCGACCCCGGGGACTTCAAGCTCCTCTCGGCTCTTCTCGACGAAATCAGTGAGAAGCTTGACGCGTTCAGGAGTGAGTTCATGCGCGGTCTTGCCGGCGAAGCTCTCTTTCTGGAAGCCGTTCGGATGAAGACCTTGGGCGACGACCTGGAGAGCCGCCGAGCGCTTGGCGGCCGTCCCTGCAGAGCCGTCGACTAGTAGCACGGTCCAGGCCGCTCCCTTGCGGAACGCAGTAGCCGAGCGGCTGGCGCGTTCGGTGGGCAGGGTCTCATAGGAGAAGCTGACCCGCTCTTCCCAGCCCTCGGCCGGTGGCGCGCTATTGGTCGTGCGAAGGGTGGGGACGGCACCCGGACGGATGACTTCCCAAGCCTTGGCGACGGCATCCTTGGCATCGGCGGCAGCGCCGATATCGGCCACGGCGATGCGCAGATCACCTTCCGGCGAGATGAAGACCAGCGCCGGGCCCTGCTTCGCTGCATTCCAGTCCTTGGGCTGGACGTACTGGACGCCGCTGGAAAGCTTTCCGGGCGTATCGGCGGGGACGGTCTGGGCAAGCGCCGCGACGGGCGCGCAGGTAAGCGCGAGTGCTAGCATCAGCTTCATGGTTGCTTCTCCTCAGACGGAACGAGATGGTAGAGAACATGGGGCTGCGAGCTGAAGGAAAGCCGCCAGCGGCCCTCCGCCCCGTGGAAACGCAGCTGTTCGAAGGGGCCGCCGGCGCGGGCACCGGTGACCTGCTCGAACTGCATCGGGCCGATCCGCTTCCAATAGGTAGTGCGGCCCTCGTTTGTTACGAGAATTGAGTTGGGACCGGCGGCGGCGATCTTTAGGTCGCGCTCCGGATTGGCCGGCTTCGAGAAGTCGCGCCGGTTCCCGCGATAGGCCCCAATTGGCAGCTTTTCGTCGGCCGGTGCCGCCAGCGCAGGCGACGAGGTTACCGGGAAGAGCCGGCCGATCAGTGCCTCGATCAGCTCTGTGCGGCCGCCATAGCTGCCCTGGCCGCCCGTTTCGGAAACGAAGAAGCCGAGGCCCACTTCCGGCGCGAGGATCATGTTCGAATGGAAGTCGCCGGTATTGCCGCCATGACCAACCATGCGCGGGCCCTTCTCGCGGACGACGAAGAAGCCGTGCGCCATGCCGGGCATGCCGGGTGCATTGGCGAAGGAATCCGAGATCAGCAACTTGACCGATTCCGGCTTCAGGATCCGTGACTTTCCGATCGCGCCGCCATTCATCATCGCAATCATGAAGCGCGCCATGTCGGGAGCGCCGCTGGTGCCGGAACCCGCCGGCATTACGGGGCTGAACAGTTCGAAGGGCTTCGCTTCGAGCTTGCCGTCCTTGTAGCGATATCCGGTCGCCATGCGCGGTGCGAGGGCGGGGGGCAGCGGTTCGCGGAACGTCGTGGACGTCATACCCAACGGTTGGAAGATGTGCTTTTCGACATAGTCAGGGAAGGCTTCGCCTGACACCCGCTCGACGATGTATCCGGCCAGAGCCGCGCCGTAGTTGGAATAAGAGATTTCGGTCCCCGGCGCCCAGACACGCTGCGGCACGCGATCCTTCAGCCACTTCTGATAGGGAATGAGCTTGTCGACCGACGGGGCCGTGAGCCCGCCCTGATCGCTCATCCCCGGCGTATGCTGGAGCAGGTCGCGAACGCGGACCGGCTTCCCCTCAAACTCAGGAATCTTGAAGTCGATGTAAGTGTTGACGTCCGCATCCAGGTCGATCCTGCCGAGCTCGACTTGCTGGAGCAGCGCTGCCCAGGTGAACATCTTCGAGACGGAACCGGGACGGAACAAGGTCTGCCGCGGATCGACCGGGATGCCCTTGTCGACATCCTGGAAACCGTATCCGCGGGCGAACAGGATCTTACCGCGATAAACGACAGTCACGACAGCGCCAGCCACCTCGCGAGTGGCGAGCTGCTGCGCCATGACGCCGTCAACGAAGTCTTCCAGGCCGTCGAGGCGGGCTGCCGCCACATCGGTGGTTGTACGCGATGCAGCGGCGACGCTGGACGGCAGCACGGCCGTGCCGAGCAATGCGGCGGCGATCAAGGTGGAGCACCGGGTCATTCGAATAGGTCCCCTTTGTAGGAATCAGGCGATGCAGCTGGCGACGAGCTCGTCGAATGCTGGGCCGCCACGAATGGGGTCGGCTACGGGCAAACCAAGCCGACAGCTCTCCCCAGCCATCAGCTCGGCCGCCTCAGCGTCTCCCAGCGCGGAAGTGTTGAATGATAAGCCGCCACAGCGGATCGCGGGATTGGTGCGGCGGCCAAGCAGCGTGGTGAGCTCGATAATCTCATCGACGCTTGTTAGCTTGTACCCGGCGGTGCCCAGCATGCCGGTGCGGCCAGGCTCGTGACAGACGACGAATACGTCCGGCTGGCTGCCATGGAGCAGGCCGAGCGAAACCGCCGCATAGGCCGGGTGAGTGATTGCGCCTTGGCCCTCGATGACATCCCAGTGATCGGGGTCCGCATCGGGAGAAAGGATCTCCGCCGCACCAGCTTCAAAATCGGACACCACGGCATCCATCGGCATTCCGCCGCCGGCGATCATGATCCCGGTCTGGCCCGTGGCGCGGAAGTCGACGTCGAGACCGCGCTGCTCGAATGCTTTGGCGAGCGCCAATGCAGTATATTTCTTGCCGAGGGCGCAATCGGTGCCGACGGTCAGCAAGCGCCTGCCGCTGCGCTTGCGTCCATTTGCCACCGGGATCTTCGTCGGTGGTACGCGTACGTCAATCAACTGCCGGCCCAGTCGGGTTGCAGCCTCTGCAAGCTCGGGAATGTCAGTGAGGCGCATATGCATGCCGGCGATCAAGTCGAGCCCTGCTTCCAACGCTTCGACCAGCGAAGCACGCCAGCTCGCCGGGATCACGCCGCCGGGATTGGCCACGCCGATGACCAGTGCGCGCGCACCCTTTGCACGAGCTTCGGCGGGGGTCATTCGTGGCAGGCCGGTAGTAACGCCGGCGCCGTCCAGCGCCCATTCGCCGACACAGCTGTCTGCCGCCCAGTCGCGTAGCCCAAACGCCGTCTTGGCATAGCCCGGCTGCTGGATGTCCCCCAGGAACAGGACATAAGGCTGAGGCAAGACGAGTGCTCCGACTATGCGATCCATTGGTGCGTTCATCAGCCGCCCCAGGTCGCGGTCAGCAGGCGCTGAAAATTGCCGCCAAGCACTGCTTTGATGTTGGCGTCGGAGTATTTGCGGCGGGTCAGCTCCTCGACAAGATCGTACATCTTGAGCGGATGGTCGAAACCATCGACGTCGATCTTCTCCCGGAAGGCGTAGCTGTCCTTGTAGGCGCCGCGAAGCATCTTGTTCATCTCAGGCGAGGTGTCGTCATATCCGTAGAGATCTGAATCGGTTCCGATGCCGACATGGTCGATGCCGACAAGCTTCACGACATGGTCGATATGGTCGGCATAGTTGACGATCGTCGTTGGGTCCGTCTTGCTGACGAAGTTCCTCACGCCGGTGATGCCCATCACGCCGCCCTTGGCGGCCATCGCCTTGATCGCCTCGTCGGTCTTGACCCGCGGGTGGTCGATCAGAGCGCGGCAATTACTGTGAGTGATCGCAATCGGTTTCTTCGAAATCGCAATGCCGTCAAGCGTGGTGCGGTCGCCGCAGTGCGAAACGTCGACCAGCATGCCGACCTTGTTCATCTCCTCGATGATCGAGGCGCCGAAATCGCTAACACCGCCGTCGACACGATCGGTGGATCCAGATCCGATCCGGTTTTGTGAATTGTAAGTGAGCTGGGCGCAGCGCTGGCCGAGCTCGTAGAACATCTTGACGTCCGAAGAGCGGAAGAAGTGATCGGCGTTCTGCAGGCCCATGATGACGGCGACCTTGCCGTCCTTCTTGGCCTGCAGGATGTCGGCAAACTTGTCGACGCCGGTCAGTACATGGCTGTTGCGGGCAACGTAATTGCCCCAGATCGCGAAGAAGGAAAGGGCGCTTTCCTTGGCGTTGGGGCCGCCGCTGCCGACCGCATGGTGGATCGCACTAAGGCCGCTGGCGCGGAAGTCGGCGGTCATCTCTAGGCTGAGCGGCTTGGTGTAGAAGCTGGGCTCGAAGTCGATCTTGATCGGCGCGAGCATGTCCACGACGACCGAGCCGCGGACCAATTCGATAGCCCGCTTTGAATATTTCCGGTTACTGAGCGGGCTGACCGGAAAGCTGGCCTTTGCGATATAAGGAGCAGCGACTGTTGCACCTGCAGCCGCGCAAATTGCCTGACGGCGAGACAAAAGCATCCGGAATCCCCCAACCTCGTTATTTTCTAATCAGGATCGTACCATCCTGATTAGAAACGTCAACGCCGGGTTCTTACCACGGGCAGGTCGACATAGGATTCAACGCCCGGAGCGTGATGGACGACATTGTCCGCGACCTTTCCCTTGCTCTCGCGCTCATTGGGCCCGCCGGTGTTGAGATTGCGTACGAACTTCGGAAAGTTCGATGAGGTGACTTCAATGCGGATCCGGTGCCCCGGTTCGAACCGGATGCTCGTCGCAATGGGCGAAGGCTTGATCGTGTAGGTTTCACCGGGCTTCATCGTTGCCGGCTTGTCGAAACCATTCCTGTAACGAGCGCGAAATATGGTGTCGCCAATGATCCACGCGGTGCCGTCCGGCGCGACATCGACCAACTTGACCGCGAAATCGGTGTCGGGCGCGCTGGAGGAGACTTTCAGTACGGACTCCACGAAGCCGCTGACCTCGATCGGCTCCTTGAGCGGCTCGCTCGAATAAACGAGCACGTCGTTGCGAGCTTCCACCGAGCGCTGGTCGAACGCGCCAGGAACGACGATGCCGCCATTGCAACAATCGCCGCCCCCCACAGTAGGAACGGGGTTCATCGGGTCGTAGCGAAAGCGATCCGATTGTACCGCGCTGGGCGCGATCGAATCCAAGCGCCCGCCGCCGTTGAGGCTGTTCGCGTCGCCATTGCTGCTGAGATAGAAGCGGAGCATCTCGGTGCCCTTGGGCGGCCAGCTTTCGTTGCTGCGCCATTGGTTCGTACCCATCGCGAAATAGCGCACATGCGGCGTTGAGTCCGGAAAGGCCTTTGCGTCGCCCTTCAGCCAGCGATCGAACCACCCGAACACCGCACCATCGACATCGAAGCTGGTGTCGCCCATCGAGCGCTCGCCGACGACACTTTCCTTGCCCAGGCGCGCGAAGCCGCAATGGGTGTTGGGCCCGACCACGACATATTGATTGGCCGCGGCCTCGGCGTCAGTGGTGGAATTGCGGGCATGGTTGAACAGTTCAAGGTTCGGACCGATCGACACGTCATACCAGCTGTTGAACCACAGCGACGGCACACCCCAACCCATATCCTCATGATACAGGCCGCCCTTGCGCCAATCGGGATCAGCTGGGTCACGTGCGATGAGCGTGTCAAAGGTCTGGGCCGGCTCGCCCAGGGTCTTCAGCATATCTGCCACCGGCAAAGATTTGATGTGCTTGCTCCATTCGACCTTGGGCTTGGTCGCCGCGAGATCGTTGTTGAGCGTGGCGCGAGCTCGCGTGGCTTCGTCGATATCGGCGGGGAGTTGGGCACGGACCGGGTTGTCGACGCCGTAAAGCCAGACGAAGAACAGGCTGCGCGGCACCCCGCCGGTGTACCAGTTCCCTTGCTCCTGGAAGCGGCCGACCTTGCCGATGCCGGCACCCGCGGACATCGGCACCATGGCTGTGTGAGCGGGATGGTTTTGCGCCGCCAGCGCAAGCTGCCATTCGGCGGAGGACGAGCAGCCGAGGGTGCCTACCTTGCCATTGGACCAGCCCTGCGCGGCGATCCAGCTCAGCGTGTCGTAGCCGTCGGTCTGGGGATAGCCGAGGATCTCATACTTCCCTTCGGAGAAATAGCGGCCGCGCTCGTTCTGTAAGATGAAGACGTAGCCGCGTCGTACCGCCTCAATCGCGTAGCGCAGCGATGATCCGCGTAGCTTATGCTCGTTGTATGGTGTCTTCCACAAGATCACGGGGAGCCGTCCATGGGCGCCCTTCGGCGTGTAGATGTTGGTCGACAGGCGAATGCCGTCCCGCATCGGCACCATCACGGCTAGGCGAGAATCCGCCCTGGTTGCGATCTCGCTCTCGAGCGCCTCCGGCGAATATTTGGAGAAATCCTGGGCGACGGCCTGCGCGGCAGTGGCCGCGCACAACAGGGCAAGCAACGGACGCAGCATCCAACTCTCCATGAACCGCGCCGAACGTGATTCGGCACCCATTCAGGGGACCTGATTGACCCCGATTAGTCAATAAATAGAAAATTTCCGGCCTTTTCAGGATACTTACGCCTAATCAGAAAATTATTGTCCCAATCCGGTTAGCGTGCAACGATCCTGATCAGAAAATTGAGCCGCCGGCAAGCGGCCCGAAACGGAGAGGGGTATTTCAATGAATGGAGTTGTATCCGGCCTGGCTTGCAGGCTGGCAAGGGGAGCCAGTTTGTCCGCTTTGGCCGCGGGATTGCTTGTTGCCGTGCCGGCAGCGGCTCAAACCGCGCCAGAATCCGATCCCGCTGTCGAGGAGCAAAACGCCTCTGTGGATCAGGATGTCGCGGAGGACGCGGCTGACGAATCCGCAAACGACATCGTCGTCACCGGCTCGCGCATCGACCGCGCCGGGTTCGACCAGCCCACACCCACAACCGTATTCGGTGAAGCACAGATCGAACAGTCGGCACGGCAGAGCCTTCAGATGTTCCTGGCCGATCAGCCCCAGGTCAGACCGACCAACCTGCCTACCGCCACGATCGGGAGCACCACCGCCGGAACGGCGGCGGTCGACCTTCGCGGCATGGGATCGGGGCGTACGCTCGTTCTGCTCAACAGCCGACGGTTTGTCGGCGAGGGTAACATCAACTTCGTTCCAAGCAGCCTGGTGCAACGGCTTGACATTGTCACCGGCGGCGCCTCCGCGGCCTACGGATCCGGCGCGGTCGCGGGCGTAGTCAACATCATTCTTGACGACGAGCTCGAGGGCCTGTCGGTCGGGGGACAGACCAGCGTTTCCTCGCGTGGCGATGGCGAGCAGTACAAGCTGGAAGCCTCGTTCGGCACAAATTTCGCGAATGGTGACGGCCACTTCATGGTCGGGGCGGAATATCTCGACGACCGCGGCATCCGTCCCGAAGGGCGACTTGAGCGCGACGGGACGAACCCGGCAGGCTTCGTCACTGCGAATGGCGAGCGGACGCTTTATGAAGACATCAACGCCAGGACCAGCGCAGAGGGCGGCCTGATCACGAGCGGCGTACTTGCAGGTCAAGTCTTCAATCGTGACGGGACGTTGCGCCCGTTCCAGGGACCAGATGCATTGGGACGTGGCGGCGCGGATGCGTCGAGCACCTTCGACCACACCTATCTCGCATCGCCGTCCAAGCGGTTCAACGGCTTTGCCCGTGCCAGCTATGACGTCGGCAGCTCAACCGTCTGGGTCGAGGGATCTTATGGCAAGGTCAAGTCGGATTATGTCTTCTTCCACGACTTCAGCGTGGCGCCGATAACGGTGCAGGCAACTAACCCGTTCCTATCGCAGACCATCCGCAATCAACTCGCAACCGCTGGCCAGACAAGCTTTACGCTTGGACGCCTGTTTACCGACATCCTGCCGATGAACTTCAATGGCGATCGTGAAAGCATCGAAGGCGCGATCGGCATCAACGGAAGCCTGGGCGGCGGCTGGAACTATCGGGCTCATTACAGCCACGGCGAGATCGACACGCGCAGCGCGCTGGAGAACAGCCGTCTCGAGCCCCAATTTGCGCGCGCGATAAACGCGGTTTCAAGTGGCGGCCAGATCGTTTGCGCAGTGAACGCCGACGCCAACACAGCGAACGACGATCCCAACTGCCGTCCGCTAAACATTTTCGGTCAGTACAACGCGTCCGACGAAGCGATCGACTATGTCACCGGGACGCAGGCGACTGAATCCATCCAAAAGCTGGACTCAACCGGCTTTGAGGTGACCGGCTCGCCATTCTCGATTTGGGCCGGCGATGTTAGCATCGCGGTCGGGGCCGAAGCACGCTGGGAAAAACAGGAAACGGTCCGCGACGAGCGCACGCTTCAGGGTGGTTTCGGCTTCCCGGTCTATACTGCTGGCAACGACATTTCCGGCAAGTTCAACGTCAAGGAAGTCTTCGGCGAAGTCGTCGTACCTCTGCTCGACGTCGACGAGGTCAAGGCCGAGTTCAACGGTGCCGCCCGATATTCGGACTACAGCACGAGCGGCGGGATCTGGACCTGGAAGGCCGGCGGCACGATCCGCCTGTTCGACGATCTGCTGCTTCGCACCACAAGGTCGCGCGACATCCGATCGCCGAACATCGACCAGCTGTTCGCAGTCGACCGCGTCACCTTCGCGACGATGGTGGACCAGAATCCACCGGCCAGCCCGCCGCCCGGATATACCGCGACTCCCCAGCTTGTTGCCACGCACAGTGGCGGAAATCCGCTTCTGACGCCGGAAATCAGCAAGATGTGGACCGTCGGCGCCACCTATTCGCCATCGTTCCTCAGCGGCCTGCGACTCTCGGTCGACTATTACGATATCGAGATCTCCGATGCGCTCGGCGCGTTG